>Ga0207053_10187_pt2 | contig 14057 bp, 11 predicted proteins | sample Alteio_BWMinCont_59_FD_153290 | JGI IMG/M metagenome (GOLD analysis project Ga0207053, IMG submission 153290) | Enriched cells from forest soil in Barre Woods Harvard Forest LTER site, Petersham, Massachusetts, United States -... | ecosystem: Environmental > Terrestrial > Soil > Temperate forest >...
AAGGCTCAGAAGATTGTCGCCGACGATGATCGGCTGATGTCACCGAGCTATACCCGTAGCTATCCCATGGTCGTCAAACGCGCTCGCGGGTTGCGGGTTGAAGATGTCGATGGAAATGAGTTTCTGGACTTTACCGCTGGTATCGCTGTTAACTCTACCGGGCATTGCCATCCGGAGGTGGTCAAGGCAATTCAGGAGCAGGCGGGTGAATTTCTGCATATGTCCGGCACGGATTTTTATTACGAGCATATGGTTCAGCTGGCCGAGAGGCTGAGTGCCGTTGCTCCGATGGCGGGGCCGCATAAGTTCTACTACGGCAACTCGGGCGCCGAGGCTGTAGAGTGTGCGCTGAAGCTGGCGCGGTATCACACGGGGCGTCAGAACATCATCAGCTTCTTTGGAGCTTTTCATGGACGGACCATGGGCGCGTTGTCGCTGACGGGCTCGAAGCCGCAGCAGAAACGGCGGTTCGCTCCGTTTGTTCCTGGGGTGCATCATGTGCGCTATCCCTATGCTTATCGCGGGTGTAGCGGTGGGCCGCAGGAGGAGGAAGAATTTGCTCTGAGTTGTGCGCGGTATATCGAAGAGAAATTGTTTAAGACGATTCTGCCGCCGGAAGAGGTTGCGGCCATTATTCTTGAGCCGATCCAGGGTGAGGGAGGCTACGTTGTGGCGCCGGATAATTTTCTGCATGAGATTCGGCAGATCTGCGACCGTCACGGCATTTTGATGATCGCGGATGAGGTGCAGTCGGGCGCTGGCAGGACAGGGAAGTGGTGGGCGATTGACCACTCGGGCGTTCAGCCAGACATTGTCTGCATGGCGAAGGGCATTGCGAGTGGGATGCCGCTTGGAGTGTGCATGTCGAAGGCCGAGATCATGGACTGGGTGCCGGGTTCGCATGCCAGTACGTTCGGCGGAAATCCGGTGTGTATTGCAGCTGCACTGGCCACGATGAATGTGATTGAACGTGAGGGTTTGCAGAATGCCGCTGTTGTGGGTTCGGCGATGATCGAGCGCCTGCGTGGATGGATTGCGAAACATCCTACGGTCGGGGATGTTCGTGGGCGTGGTTTGATGATCGGGGTCGAGATGGTGAAGGATCAGCAATCGCGTCAGCCAGTGGGAGCTATGCGCGACCGGATCGTTGAGCTGGCGTTTGAGCGTGGGCTCCTGCTGCTGGGTTGCGGAGAGACTTCGATTCGTCTTTGTCCTCCGCTGATTGTGAAGCAGCAGGAGGCCGATGTTGCGCTGGATATTCTGGAAGAGTGTGTGGCTCTGGCGGCGAGGGGATAGCAGGGTAGCCAGAGGAAGACGGTTCGCTTTCGCGGTGCCCCCACCTTTCGCAAAAAACGCGAAGGGTGGGGGCACCGGTTTGTCGGCTATTTAGAAGTTGAAAGATACCTCTCCGGTGACGGCGCGGGGTGAGACGTAGTGCGTTCCCGAGAAGGTGGAGAGGAAGTTATAGAGAGCGTACTTATTTGTGATGTTGGTTGCGGTGAGACGAAGTCCAACTTTGTACTTGTCGCCGTGAAGAAGATTGTCTTCTCCGAGAGCGATGTCAAAGAGGTTTCTCGGCTGAATGCGTGGTGGGTTGTGGTCCTCGTCCTCGGTGTTGGGGGCGGGGATTTTGACGAGACTCGATGTGAGACCGGTGGCGTCGCACTGCGTAAAGCCTGAGGTAGGGGTGGCTCTTACGCCGTCGCAGGTCAGTCCTGCCTGGAACTGCTGATCGAACGTAAGGCCGCTCAGATCGATACCCGGTTGGCCGTTGGCCAGTGTGATGGAGGTAGGTCCGCATCCGGTATTGGCGCCGATGGTGTTATAGCAGGGCACCGCACCTGCGACGAGACCGCTGTCATAGCGCCAGTTGAAGCCGAACCACGTGCTTTTGCGGAAGGGCAATGTGTACTGCACGTGCGTGGTCTGGTTGTAGCGCTCGTCGTGATCGATGCGGAACGGCAGGCCGCCCGGAGCGCTGACGGTTGCGCCTACGCCGCCTATCTGCGGATTGAAGAAGCGCGCCGCTACGGACGACATTACGACGAAGGCACTGACGCCATGCGTCTCGGGAACGCTTACGCGAAGAGCAAAGCCCGGGATCTTCGAGTTGTGCCATTCGATGGGGAAGGTGATGGGAGTTGCGCCCAGTACGCTGAAGTCGTAGGCGTTGTGGGTGTACTTCCAGATGTAGTCTCCGCTGAAGACGAGATGCCTGCCGAATGCCTGCTGCAGGCCAGCATGAAACTCGTTACGGAAGCCCGGGTTGAATGGCGCTGGATTGCATGGGCCGAGCGTCTCGAAGATAGCCTGCAGTACAGGATCCGTACAGCCCTTGACGGAGAGGACCAGATTCTCGTTGAAGGGAGTCTCCATGGATCTTGCATAAGAGGCCCGCAGAACGGTATTGGTTCCTTTGACGGTGTAGGAGGCGCCGACCCGTGGCTGAGCCTGACGCTGGACGGCCAGACCGTTGTAAAGATCGCCGCGAATGCCGACGTTGAAGACCCAGTTGCCGGTCGTGATCTGGTCCTGAACGTACATGGCCAGTTGCTTGACATCCGTTCGGCCAAACCAGGAGTAGATGCCGCCGCCGCGGGTGAGGTCATAGGGCAGAAGGATGGGGTTGAAGGCTGCGTTTGGCTGAAGTGTGGAAGGGCACAGGCCTGGGTTGGTGAAACCTATAACCGGGTTGCCGTTCGCGTCGAGGCAGGGTGAGTTCAGCGTTGAATCGACGACCCCGATGCGGTTGTTCTCGCGAAGGAAGGTCTGTTCATAGACGGCGCCGATCTTCACGTTGTGGATGCCCTTGATGTAGGAGAGATCGGTGCGTAGTCCAGCGTTCGTCAATGAGCGGGTTTGGCCGACGGTCTCCTGCTGGATGGGGCCGAGATCGGCAAGCGGATTGTTGCTGGGGATGTAGTTGAAGGCGTCCCTGCGGACGAAGCCTCCGAAGTTGAAGATTGTGTTCTTGCTGGAAAGGAGGGTGTAGGTTGGGGCTATGTTGAAGGTCTCGATCTTGGATCGCTGATCCGCGGGTCCGACTGGATTTCCGAACTGATCGTAGACCGCCGATGTGTCGAAGGAATTAGGGGTCTGGAACCAGGAGCGGGTGTACTGCAGGTTGGTGTGAATGGATTGCGTATCCGAGAAGGAGTAGTCCACGCGATCAAAGATATTTTGCTGGTTGCCTTTACTGTGTATGACCGTGAACTCAGGACCATCGAGGAAGCGGCCGGTGTTCAATCCGCTGGCTGCGATGAAATTGCCCCATCTGGTACCCCCGTAAGAGAGCTCGCCTCCGCCGTTTACGCTGCCGAAAGTGCCGTACGAAGCGTCGATGCTGCCGTGTGGAGTCGTAACGCCCTGTCCGGAGCGGGTGGTCGCGACGATGATGAGGCTGGTTTTGTCGCCGAATTCAGCAGTTGGGGCTCCGCTGATGACGGTGAGAGACTGGATGGCCTCGGTTGGGAGCTGGTTGGAGAAAACCTTGCTCTGCTGATCCGTGATTGGCTGTCCATCGACCGAGAAGGAGTTTTCGGCGTGATCTCCAAGACCGTGGAAGAGGCCGTTGGAGTCGGCGGCGACACCGGGAGAGGACAGCGTCACCAGCGAGCTGAGGGAAGACGACTGGCTCTCGAGTGGAAGACGGTTGATGATATTACGGTCGATATCGGTGTGTGCAGTCGGATCGTTTTCGACCAGGTCGGAACCGGTTTCAACCGTGACGCTGGTGGAGCTCGTTTCGATGCCAAGCTGAATCGACACCTTAACAGGCACTCCGGAGGAGATCTCTACTGTTCGAGTGGAGGCATTGAAACCGGGCTTCTTGAGAACGATACGGTAGGGGGCAAAGGGAATGTTGTAGAAGTGATATGTTCCGGTTGCATCCGTGGTCGCTGTACGCTCGTATCCGCTCACGGGATTTACAAGCTGAACGACAACATCCGGAATGACTGCTCCGCTGGGGTCCGTCACCGTTCCCGTCAGATTGCCCGAAGTCCCCTGGGCCAATGCTCCACTCACAAGCAGCGCCAGGGAAAAGAGGAGTAAGGAAAGTCGAGTAAGAGTGGGTCTGCACATAATGGAAGTAACTCCTGTCGAGCTCACAATGAGCATCGTGCTGGAAGCGCTGTCGCGTGCCAAAGGGCACGGAATTACAGGTTAGGCAATTTTCGAATACTGTGAGAAGCCTGATGCCTGCAGGGACTAAGCGAGATTCCAATCAGCGGGAGGTGGGCGGCTGGCCATCTCGAATCGCCACCGGAAAATTCGTTCGACGTCCGCTGCGACAGAATCCAGGGGTTGGACGTGCAGCATCGGTTCCGGGGTGACATGCAGAGAAACCGGGAGTGCCGAATGCATCGCCGCGCAAAGAGGACAATGGTCGTCGGGGGCCGGGCCGTTATTATGCGAGTTCTGTTTCAGGGAAGAGAATTCGGCATGCGTGTGGGATGCCTGTACCGTACTCATCACGCAGACGAGAAGAACGCAGGCAACCGCAATCACGCGCAGCCATAAGGGCCACTGCCGATCGGTTCCTCCGCGTTGGAACAGGTTCTGCATTGATTTTGGTACTGCTACCTGTTTAGCATACTCCGGTTGCCATGACCAAATGGCGGTTGCCGTCCAGGCGAATCCGGGCACGTCTAACTGTGATAGCACTAAACTGTCGAGACGTGATCTATGCATAAGACGAATCGCCAACCTGTAAGGTTTATCGCCGCCTCGCTTTTTATTGCTGCGGGGCTGGCGCTCTCTGCCTCGGCGCAGAGCCAGAAGCCGCTTCCTCCGCTCGATCCGGCTACAAATCCGCACCGTACCCGGCTGATTCTCAAGGACGGAAGCTACCAGTTAGTGATGAGCTACCGCGTCGTAGGTAGCGTGGTTCACTACATCAGCGCAGAGCGAGGCGGAGCGGAGGAAGAGATCCCTGTTTCGCTGGTGGACCTCGATGCGACGCACCGATGGGAGAAGCAGCATGCGACCCCGGAGGCTGAAGGCGAAGGCGGCAGTACCCAGGCTCCCGCGATCGATCCGGAATTGTTAAAAGAAGAAGCTGATAGGGCCGCGTATACGCCGGAGGTTGCGAAAGACCTTCACCTGCCTGAGCAGGACAGTGTGCTTGTGCTGGATACCTTTCGTGGCATGCCGGAGCTGGTTCCGCTGCCACAGTCGAATGGCGATCTGAACCGAAATACGGGGCACAACGTTCTTCGCGCCGCGATCAATCCGCTGTCGAGCTCGCACCAGATTGTCCAGCTTAAGGGAGAGAAATCTCCTATCCAGCTTCACGTCGACACACCTGTCCTGTATGTGCGGATTGGCAGCGATGCGGTTGTTCCTACAGGCGGAGCGCCGCTGACTGTGGACACGCATGGAGCCAGCAGTACTATGCACGATACTTCCAGCGTCGGCTCAGCCGATAGCCGATACGTTATTGTTCGGAGCGATGTTCGCACTGGCGCTCGCGTCATCGCCAGCTTTAAGATTGGCTTTCTCGGAGGCGTTCATCAGCAGGAGGATGTAGTCGAAACCAGTACTGAAGTTCTGCCGGGAGGCCACTGGATGAAACTCACTCCACGACAGTCGCTGTCATTTGGCGAGTATGCGTTGATGGAGGTTATCTCAGAGAAAGAGGTCAATCTGGGTGTGTGGGATTTTGGTATCCATCCGGTTGCTCCGGAGAACGCCGATGCCATCAAGCCTGAGCCGAAACGCCCGCTGTCGCTTGAGCATCGCAGACCGGATTAGGCTGGGGCCAGGTCAACGTCCGTCTCTTGCGGAGACCGACATGGCCATCCGCTCCAGCAGCAGGCCTCTGCCTACTGCGGCTACGTTGTCGCGCGTCGTCTTTGCCTCATACATCATGGTGTCGGCGGAGCGGAGAATCGCGGCTACGGTGTCTCCATCCGCGGGAAAGGTTGCCAGACCGAAGCTGCCCGAGAGGTGGAGCGAAAGGCCCGCGCCCTCAAGGAAACGCGCCGTCCGCAGGGCCTGGTAGACCGCCATGGTTGCGGCGATGCCGTCGGATTTTTCCATGCCTGGGAAGAGCGCCACGAACTCGTCGCCACCGTAGCGGAAGGCGGAGTTTGCAGGTCCAACGGCGCGTTTCAACAGGCCACCGACCTCGGCCAGCAGACGGCTGCCAATGAGATGCCCGTGGGTATCATTCACCGACTTGAAGCGGTCGAGATCCAGGAACATGAGACTGAAGGGCTCGCCTGCGCGTACCAGTTCATCCAACATGCTGTAGAGATGCCGCGCGTTGAAGAGGCCGGTGACGTCATCGGTGATGGTCAGCTCCTGGATGAGCGTCATCGACCGCGCATTTTGAATCGCAATGGCTGCATAGTCGCAAAGGATGCGCAGGAACGAGATGGAATACTCCGAAAGCAGGTCCAGCTTGCTGTTCAGCAACTGGATTACGCCGAGAGTCTTGTTTCCGGAGCGCACGGGCAGACAGGCGATCGAATGAATGTTGAGGTCGGGATGTTTTCTGGTGAAGGCGGACCAGTGGGGGTCAAGCGAGACGTCCGGAATGACGAGTGGATTGCCGCTGGCTGCGACCCAGCCCGCGACGCCTTCCCCGAGCGGAACGCGCAGGCCCTTGAGGCTCTCGGCGTTTTCACCTACTGCGATCGCGTAGAAGAGCTCGCTTTTTTGATCATCGACCATCAGGAGCGACCAACGCTCCGGCCCGAAGAACTGCGCCATCTTGTCCATGATGGCGCCGAGAATCTCTTCGAGTTCGAGGCTCGAAGTCAGAGCGCGCGCTACATCGTGGAACACCCGAAGGTGATCCATTTGGCGACTCTCGATGACCTCAAACTGTCGCTTATCTTTCAAAAAACCGTCCCTGGGAGAAGGAATCCAGACACCACACTTATTTGAAAGCTGATAACGGATGTTAGTCCGTTTCAGCCTCCGATGTGAACCATACTTCTTGAAGGCTTTTCGAAACCAGGCTCGCCGATGTGATGACGCTCTTCTTTTCTCATCACCACTTTACGCACATACGCAGCGAGTTCGGCATCAGTTCCACCGCGCAGCATTTCGCCGAGCAGATCGTGGTCGCTCTGCGAAAACAGACAGGTGCGAATTTTGCCGTCGGAGGTGAGGCGCACCCGGCTGCAGTGTCCGCAGAAAGGATGGGACACAGGCGCGATGATGCCGATCTCACCCCGGCCATCGGCGAACGTAAAGCGCCTGGCCGTCTCACTTGCGGCGTTTGGAGGAAGCGTCACCAGAGGACGGTACGCATTGAGCCGGGTGATGATTTCCTCCATCGGCACCACGGTTTCCGGCTTCCAGGTTCGGTCTTCTTCGAGCGGCATGAATTCGATGAAGCGAACGATGACATTTTCGTTTCGCGAGAAGTCGGCGAACTGCTCGATCTGCCCATCGTTGAATCCGCGCAGCAGGACGCAGTTCACTTTTACAGGTCCCAGCCCCACTGCCTGGGCCTTTCGAATACCCGCGAGGACCCTATCGAAGCTGCGTGGAACGCGGGTGATGGACGTGAATGTTTCAGCGTCTACTGCGTCCATGCTGACGGTTACCCGGTTCAGTCCTGCATCCTTTAGCGGCTGTGCCAGCTCTGCCAGTAGATGGCCATTGGTCGTCAGGGCGAGGTCGAGCGGAAGTCCGTGGTCGCCTGGGGTACCGTCGGGAAGCCAGGCCGTACGCATCTTTGACAGCTCGCTTACCATCTCGACGAGGCCGGATCGAAGCAGGGGCTCGCCTCCGGTCAGCCGGACCTTTTCGATTCCCAGCGAGACGAAGATCCGCACCATGCGGAGATAGTCGGCGATAGGCAGCTCTGTGTATTGAGCGCCCTCATTGCCGGTACGGCAGTAGACGCACTTGTAGTTGCAACGATCGGTGACGGAGACGCGGAGGTCTGTGATGGCGCGACCGTACTTGTCACGCAGCCTGCCTGGCGACCCGGAGGTATCCTCGACCGGTTCGAATGCTCTGTCGATTCCATCGATTGTTACATAGGGCAACGTCGTAGCCATAAGCTTCGTTTTCTGTACGGAAATTGGATGCGTAGGCTTGAAAAAAGAGACAAGTGTTACAGGAATCAATGTTTTAAGTATATGCGCGTCTTATGCGAGCGAAAGACAGTCATCATGAATATCGTTTCTAAATTGTGGACGGGTATGCCTTCGTTCAACCGGCGTACGGGCCGCTCTTTTAGAGTTGCCGCCCGTACGCGATGGAAGACGCGGAGGAAGTGTTGCTGCATGGGGCTTTACTGTTTGGCTGCAAGAACTGCTTTGGTTAGTGCTGGCACGATCTCGAACAGGTCTCCCACTACGCCGTAGTCGGCCACCTCGAAGATTGGTGCGTTCTCGTCTTTGTTGATGGCGATGACGGCTTTCGATCCCTTCATGCCGACGAGATGTTGGATGGCGCCCGAGATGCCGACCGCCAGATAGAGCTTCGGCGCGACTGTCTGGCCGGAGCTGCCTACCTGCCGTTCCATGGGGAGCCAGCCGTTGTCGCAGATTGGCCGGGACGCAGCGAGTTCGGCTCCGAGCGCTGCGGCCAGTTCTTCGACGATGCCGATGTTCTCCTGTTCGCCGATGCCGCGGCCAACAGAGACGATGACGGGAGCGGCGCTCAGGTCGACGGTCTGCGCGGATTCGCGGAACAGCTCGCCGGGCTTATTGCGAATCTGTGCGGGTTCGAGTGTCGGCGTGAATGTCTCCATTGCGACTGCGGTGTTTTGCGCTTCTCCGGCTCGGAATGTGCCTGCCTGTACCGAGAAGAAGCATGGCCCGTTGCTCGTCTGCTTGTAGTCGGCGTTGAGCTTGCCCTGCAGTAGCTGGCGGACAAAGACAGGGCCGTCGTGAATTGCGATGATGTCGCTGATCAGCACCTGTTTGAAGCGGGTCGCCAGCGCAGGAGCGAAATCGCGTACCTGATACGTGTGCGGGAAAAGTACGTATGCCGGCTCGAGTTTTTTTACGAGCTGTTCGAGTGCGGCGACGTAGCCGTCAGCCGTGTACTCCTTTAGCAGCGCGTGTTCGACAGCGTACGCAGCGTCTACCTTGCCACCGGAACTTACTCCCCCGAGAGATTGCAGACCTTCTCCGACTACTGCGGCTGAGACACTAACGCCGAGTTTTGTCGCCAGCTGCTGGCCTGCTGCCAGAGCCTCGAAGCTCATCTTGTTCCACGTGCCTGCCTGCTGCTCCATCACTACAAGAACGCCGCTCATATCACCCTCACTTCGAACTTCAGCTTTTCCACTAATTTGGCCGCGACTTCGGCAGGTGTGCCCGTCAGCATCTCGGTCTTCTTCTGCTTCTCCGGCAGATAGACGCGCTCGAGCGTGATCGCCTGCGCTCCGGCCGACGTCGAGGGCGTTACGGTCTTCGTCTCTTTTGTTTTGGCTTTTTTGATGCCCATCAGAGTGGCGTAGCGGAGTTTGTTACCGCCGGACTGGATCGTCAACAGCGCGGGCAGCGGCATCTCTACATGCTGAAACCAACCGTCTTCCAACTCGCGCTTCACCTTCAGGCCGCTGCCTGCGACCTCAACCTGCATGATGATTGTGGCGTGGGGTACGCCGAGCAACTCTGCCAGGACGACACCTGTCTGGCCGAGACCCAGATCGTCCGACTGGAGGCCGGTCAGGATGAGGTCGGGGGATTCTTCCTTGACTGCGTCGGCGAGAATCTGCGCGACGCTCAGTGTGTCTCGTTCGCCAAGGTCGTCGGCCTCGATGTGGATTGCACGGTCGGCGCCTTTGGCCAGGGCCTCTCGCAGAGTGCTGGTTACGCGTTCCGGTCCGGCGCATAGCACTACTACCTCACCGCCATTTTTTTCCTTCAGCTGCAATGCTTCTTCGAGCGCGTAGGCATCCGGCTCGTTAATGGCATAGTTCAAATCGCTCTCGTCGATCCACTTGCCGTCGGATGCCACGTGTATCTGGGCATCGCGTTCCGGCACCTGCTTGATTGCAACCAGTATCTTCATTCACCTCTCCCAATTTCCTGTGTTTGCGGTAAAGCTCGCGCCGTCAATTGCGCGATGTCGAGTAACTGCGGCGGAGCTTCGCTGACAGCCGACAGCGCATCGCGGAACATCGTATTGCAAAATGGGCAGGCTGTTCCCACAACCTGCGCTCCGGTTTTGGCGAGTTCAGAGGCGCGCACATGGCTCACGCGTTCGCCAGTCTCTTCGCCAAGAAATGCCAGACCGCCGCCGGCGCCGCAGCAGAAGCTTCGTTCGTGCGAGCGTGGAGCTTCAACCAGTGTTCCTGCCATAGCTACGATCGCGCGCGGCTCCTCATACACATCCTGGTAGCGTCCGAGGTAGCAGGGGTCGTGGTAGACGATGGTCTCGCCGTTGGTTTGTTGCGGCAGACGGTCTTTGTGCCGCGCCATAAACTCCGAGTGGTGCTCGATCTGTGGGGCGATTCCGTACTCGCGCCAGTCGTTGGAGATTGTTCGGACGCAGTGGGGGCAGATAGCGACGATCTTCTGCACCTTTGCGGTTTCGAGGGCCTTCAGCCCGAACTCCGCCATCGTTTGGAAGACCAGATCGTTGCCCAGACGCCGAGCGGGATCGCCCGTGCACTTTTCTTTTTTGAGCACGCCGAAGGTTGTGCCGAGGTGGGTCATCACGCGTGCGAAGTCGGCGATAATCTCGCGGCCCTTGGGATCGTAGCCGCCCATGCAGCCCAACCACAGGCAATATTCCTGGGTTCCGTCGAAGATGGGGAGGCCCTGTTTCTGGATGAATTTGTCGCGCTCCATGGCGCTTAGTCCGAGCGCATTGCCGTTCTTTTCGAGCGCCAAAAACAGCTTTGTGCCGTAGGTGTCTTCCCATACGCCAGTATTAGTCGCGCCTCGCCGCAGTCCGACGATGATGGGCAGGTGCTGAATTCCTACGGGGCATTGATACTCGCAGCTGCCGCAGGTAGTGCACTCGAAGGCTGCTTCCATGCTCATGTACTTTGCAGGAGGGTTATCGGGCGACGTGACGCGTCCTTCGGTTAGCAGCGATGTGTCCGACGCGGGTCCGAACTCGTTGAGATACGACCGCATTCCAAGAATGATTTCTTTGGGGTTGAGGACTTTGCCTGTTGTCGAGGCCGGGCAGTGCTCCGTGCATCGTCCGCACTCGACGCAGCTATAGGCCTGGAGTGAGATGAGCTGCGTCACGTCTTTGCCTGTGACCAGGCCGAAGTCTTCGTCGCCTGCAAGGGGAGGGATCTTCGAGAAGCCGTCCCGCTTGAGAAAGACCGTCAATGGGCTGAGCACCAGGTGCAGGTGCTTGGTGTGCGGAATCAATGGCAGGAAGATCAGCAGCGCCAGTGTGTGGGTCCACCAAAGCGTTTTTACGGCCGGGCTGCCGTCGTCTACGAAAAACGCGGCGAGGTATGTCACCATCAGCAGGAAGATGAGGAAGGCGATAAAGCCGGATTCGTAAGAGACTTTTTTGCCGAGCCAAATTGGCCGGATAAAGAAACGCCGAATGAACAGGGCCGAGATGGAGACTGCGACCAGCAGCGCCCAGGTAGCTGCGAACAGAAAGTAGAATCCGCCAACGTAGCTGCCTGGCGGAAGAAAACCCAGTCGAACTCCATTGGCGAGGTGATTCAGGCTTACCAGTGCAAAGGCCAGGAAGCCCCAGAAGACGAAAGCATGGGCAAGACCCGGAAGCGGTCGCTGTTTGATGACTTTTGCCTGACAGAGGACCTCCCAGAAGAAGTCCCAAACCCTTCGTCCAAGAGGATGCAGCGAAAAATCCGCATCTTTTTTAGAGTTAAGGATGTTTTTGAGGATCGGCCCGAAGCGCCAGAAGAACAGACCCGCCGAGATCAGGACGCAGACAACGACCAGCCCGGCCTCAGGCCAGGAGAAGCGCTCGGGCTCAGCCAGCGTGGCCGAGATATTCTGCCACGAAATAAGAATCGATCCCGCACAACGGGAGTTCACCACCGCGACAAGCGACCCAGCAAGCATCCGAACCTATCCGCAGGCGACGCCTCCGCAGCGCATCGCTTGCATCGCGAACAATCTTCGGGACAGCTTCGGTGGTTCCGTTAGCTAGTAGCTGAGGAACTCGTTGCTGCCACGGCGCAGACGAAGACCGGTAATGCCAAACACAACCGTCAGGGTGATCGTGATCGCGTTCCAGTACGCTACCAGATGGGCCCAGGGGGGGGAAATGGTCAGATCCTGCCCGCTCCATAACGTAAGCAACGTCGATACGATCAGGCATTGGCCGCTGAGCACCAGAAAGAGCTGGCCGCGACGGCGGCGCTTATCCAGCAGTTCGACCTGATCAGGCGTTAGGTTCCGTTCTTCAAGGGGCAGCAGTGTGTTGGCCATTTTTGTGTTCTCGTCTCCTGCGTGTCGTTCCGGTTCGAAGAACTGATGCCCCGCCGGGCAGCAGCACAGCTCCATTAAATCACAGTCTTATGTGAACCGAATCATTACGCGAAAGACTACTTCGTCTGTGCAGGCGAAAGCATAAATGAATAGTCATTCATTCGTAAAGCTGTCTTTGCTCCAAAGCCCGTAGAACCCGGTTTCGCCATCTTTGCCATGCTGGTTTCTCAGGCAAAAAAAGTATGGCGCGGATGCCCCGGAGTGATATTTCAGCATCTTAGGGGGAGATAGCGATCGATTTGCGTCCCGCCCGACCCCGCGAAACAGGTTCGTTTGAAAAGTTTTGCGGTGTCGAATGGTGCGAACGTTTGAGATTAATTCAATCTGTCACAGGAGAAATCATTCCATGCAAGCCAATCTGACCCGCAGCCTGGCGCATCGCCTGGCAACATTTCTACTTGTCGCAATCCCGTTCGGCTCACTCTCGTTTGTAGCCTTCGCGCAGCAGACGACCACAACCACAACCAACCCCCAGGGGATACAAAAGTCCGTCCGGGTCGAGAGCGCTGAGGTGGTCTATGTGACAGGCGATACCGTCATTCTCAGAAATGCCGATGGTGGCCTGCAGCTGCTTACCCTGGCCGACGGCGCTACCGTCTCTGTGGATGGTCAGCCCGTCGCCGCGAAGGATCTGAAGCCTGGGACGACGATATCGCATGTGACAGTCAAGAGCGTGCAGCAGTCCACCGTGACGAATGTCACCCAGATCGACGGAACCGTTGTGCGCTTTCTGATGCCCAATTCGGTGATTCTGCGGCTCGGGGATGGGACTGTGAATCGATACACGATTCCTCCCCATGCAACGATTCAGGTAGATGGCAGGGATGTCAGACCATCCGATCTGCGCCGAGGGATGAGGGTTTCCGCAACTGTGGTCCAGACGTCCGGGCTTGACACTCACACACAGCACACGAACACAGTGGGCACTATCGCAACGCCTGCGCAGAGTGGAGCTTTGCTGATCTTCGGCGGACCCGCAAAGGAATAGTAAAAAGGCAGCTGGTCTGGTTTTGAGGAGGCGGCTCTTCGTGTGCGCCAGGCTTGCCCGCATCAGGAGACGCTCTGCTTGTTTTCGAGGGCGTCTCCGGTTTATGGCTGTCGTGCCGACAGGCGATTAGGGGAAGGCTACGGACTGAATTCCGGCGACATCAAACCGTTTTCGGCAGCGCACATTCTTGCAGCCGACCATGTCGTCCCGGCGGACCATGTAGCTCTGGGCCTTGGCGAAACGGGCCCGATCGCGGTCGTCGGCTCCGCGTGGCAACTGAGCTTTTTTTCGCCGAACCAGCCAGCCCAACTCGTATTCTCCCTGCTGTCCACAGTGCGGGCACGTCATGGTGTGCGTGCGTTGTTCGGGCCGTTCATCAAAAAAATCGCGTTCTTCCATCCTGCACCTCGTTGGTCCGCGGGGAATTTCCCGTTCGCGTCCCTTTGCCATCCTGCATGAGGCGACCCCTTCCGGGCAAGAGTCATGCATAATCACCATGGGTTCATGAGGCCCGCAGGAACGATATGAGCAAACCGAAGAAGCAGACATTCTCGAAGGTTAAGGCTGTGAAAGCCAATGCCCGCACACGTGTCGGCAGCCCGCCGCCGGAGCGCGTCCTTCCCGACCCGAAACAGAAGCTTGCCGCCAGGCCGAAG
>Ga0207053_10252_pt1 | contig 13988 bp, 12 predicted proteins | sample Alteio_BWMinCont_59_FD_153290 | JGI IMG/M metagenome (GOLD analysis project Ga0207053, IMG submission 153290) | Enriched cells from forest soil in Barre Woods Harvard Forest LTER site, Petersham, Massachusetts, United States -... | ecosystem: Environmental > Terrestrial > Soil > Temperate forest >...
CCGGCTTGAAAGGCGCTGCCCACGGGCGTTGACGCCCCTAACATGCCAAATATCACCGGCCGGCGTTTTTCGGGCAACGCCCGCGCCATCTTGGCCACATAGACGGCATCCGGCAGGTCGAAGTCAATGATCAAAGCCGAGTGGTGTTCGGAAGCCAGGATTTCCAGGGTCTCAGGCACAGAGGCAAGGACCCGGTATTCAATTCCCAGCTCAGCAAAGGTTGCAACCAATACCTTGACGGCAGCGTTGCTACGGGACATCACTAATGCATTGATTCCCATAAAACGCAGCTTAGTCCGGGACCGGACCCCATGAAAGATATCGGCTGTAACCCGAGCCGTGTTACCAGGTAAAATTTGGCAAAAAAAGGCCACCCCTTTTGGGAGCGGCCGTATCTTCTAGATTTTCCGCCTGTTACGCCACGCGGCGCGTGCGCTCCGCTACTGTTCTGGATGGATCGGGATGACCCTGTAGTCAGGGTCGGTATGGGTGGAAAAGTTCGGTAATCAATGCTGCTCGGCGTCGGCCAGTTGCGCGTGCTGCTGGTAGGCGGCCAGGTTTTGGCGCGCAGCCGTAGCGTCTTTGGAATCCGGCACCAGGCGCAAGTAGTTGCTGATGTGGTCCGCCGCTGATTTGTAGTCCTGCTTGCTTCCAAGGATCAGCCCGTATAAATATTCCATCTGCGGAAACTGATGTCGGGGATCGAGCCGAAGCCCGCGTGTGATGCTGTCCTCAGCTTGCTTCAGATTGTTCAGCTTGTAGTAGGCAGCCGAATTCAGCAACCAATATTCGGCCGAAGAGTCGGGTGATCGTTGCACGAGGTTATCGCTTACCTCAGCCAACTCTTTCCAATTCTGCTGCTGCGCCGCAACGCGGGCCAGTTCGACATAGCCATCCGTCAATTTTGCATCCTGTATCACAGCCTGGCGGAACGACTCATGGGCTTCGGTAAAGCTATTTTGCCTGGCCTGCACCCGTCCGAGTTCGAGCCAAGCCAACGCATAACGCGGATACACGGCTAAGGCGTTTTTAAAATAATCACAAGCAGCTGCCAGCTTTCCCTTCCGGACCTCTTGTTCTCCCTTGTTAAAAGCTTTGCGGGCCTTGTCCGGTGCCGCTAATGAAGTGACGCTCACCGTGAATCTCGGGTCGCTGGTTAATCCCCGGTCATTGGTCACAGAGTGCAACTCTATGGTCCCCACATCGACGCTACCCCGGTTTGGTCTTTCCGCAAGCCGTATCCGGTCAGAACGATATCCGGCAATGTCGGCATACAGTTCACAATCCGCCCAGTCCCCGCTGAAAAGGACTGGCTTCTGGGTCGCGATCATGCTAGTGGGTTGATCAGTGACATAAATCGTCAGGCTGAAGTTTCCTTTGGTGTCTGAGTACTCCTGGGTCCGCAGTTGATTTCCGCACTGCAGAAGCACGTTCGCCGGTTCTGGCAAAGAACTTCCCTTGGCCACAAGTTTACCGTTCAGCACTGCTACTTCTTTGCCGGTTTGCGCCCCAGGCTGCGTTGATTGCGAATTCAAGTCTGAGAATTGAGCAAACAGAAGTGTGGGAAAAAAGATGACTGCGGCGATCCAGCGTGTTGACTTCATCATTTCACCTCGTTATGAAATGACCGTTGCTTGGATGGCCCTGCGGTAGGGGGTGGGTTTCTGCCGAGACTCTATTTAAGGAAAGAATATCTCTTACGAACCATTGGGTATCCCGTGTATTACCCGATGGGTTGTGCTTACGTCAGCCATCAAGCGTTGTCTAAAAACTCAGGAGATGGCCATAGACCTATCTAGCGCGGGAGCCTTGGAATTTTCTGTGAAAGGGCACACGTGCGCAACCACGAGAGTCGGACGGAGAAATTTCTGGTGCGAGGCTGAAGACTTACTTGAGGTCCTTCATCGGCATCATGGTGCCGTAATCTCTTCCGGCGGACTCCACACCCCTAGCAACGACGCCTTCAAAGGCGTCGTGGAATTCAGGATATTTCGTAATCAGCGCCTTCATTACTGCCATGTTCTCCTGAAAGGCTTGTCCGGTATCCGCCACGCTGGGTGTCTGATATCTGACTAATAAGTTGAGATCCTGTTGCACTGGTAGCGGAGAAACCGTTATCAGTTTGTAGATTTTTCCACTTGGAGCGACCAGATCGGTTGTGTTACCACCAGACGGGAGATCCGGAGTTTTCATGCTCGGTTCCTCGTCATAAAGCTTATCGATCACCTGCGTCTCCATGAATGGAACGTCAAGCGCGAGTTCCCGGCCCTGCAGGTAATAGAGCCACGCATTGCGAATCTGACCTTTAGCCTTAAAAGCGTTCGCGCGATCAAGAAACCATTTACTGTCGTGTCCGGCAATCTGCGCGGTGCGAAGAAAGAGGCCGCCCAGCTTCCAATCTGTTCCTGCTTGTTGCAGAACGAAAGACGCGGTGTAGGGACTTTTTTGCGTGGTCACGTCCAGAATGGCTACCGCGTAAGTTCCCGGCGGCAGATTTGGGATGACAAACTCCGTGCTACTAGCGGTCTGCCCGGCGGCGCCGAAAATTCCGCATAAAAATTCCGCCCTAGCTAAAGGCGCGGTCCCCCCAGCCTTGAGCTCGAACGGCGCACGCGGGGTGGCGTGAGCGCCTGCCAGATTGGCCTGGTTGTCCTTGATCGTACCTTCCAGCCCGCCAAAGTTGCTGGCAAGCGCCGGAATCGCGTTCTGCTTGAGCGAGGCGGCGTCTCCGCGAGCGACCAAATCGAAATAACGGCTGGCCGTGCTCTGAATCGCGGACCGCGTCGCTGCATCCATCTCGTCAGAGGTCAAGCACGTCTGCGCCAATCCGGAAGCTGAAAACAGAAGTCCCAGCGAAATGATGGCTGCGGCAAGACCCATCCGCCGGAAGTTGTGATCGGATTTCATTGTGCATCCTACCTGCGGCGTTTCGGCCGCAACAGTTCTTAAACCCGGTACTTAGATGCGAGTTGTTGGTTTCAAGCCAGTACTCCCGCGGGAACTGACGGCTGTTGAGAAATTAACATAACCGCCCAAGTGAATGAAATTGCACTAGCTGCGGCGGGTGAGTCTCATCCAACGCTCCGTCGAAAACCAACCAGTTCTGCTCGTTGCTCATCGAAGCTGCTGCCCGTAAACAAAAAGGAAGATGAATGTCTAAGTTTGGAAAAGCTTTAATGCCGCTTGTGGTTATTTCTGTGATCACTTGGGCCGGCTGTGTGGGATACGTTCCGGGGCTGGATCAAGTGGTTGTGAACACCGCCGGCGGCGGAATCGGCGTAGTGACCAGCACACCCAACGGTATTAACTGCTCCAGCTTGGGTACAGGCACCTGCCAGACAACGTTCCACAACGCGCCCACGGTAACTCTGACGGCAACACCCGACCAGGGATTTACCTTCGGCACGTGGACGGGATGCAAGTCAGTGAGTGGAACAACTTGCACGATTTCCGGGGCCGCAAACGTAACCGCTAGTTTCAATGCGACCCTGAACAACATCAACCACATTATCTTTCTCGCGCAAGAGAACCGGTCATTCGACAATTATTTTGGTGCAATGCGTGAATATTGGGCGCAAAACGGAATCCCTGACCAGCTGTTTAATGGCTTACCGCAATTCGACCCTGCAGGTGATCCGAACGCGGGCCCAGTGCCAACAAACCCCGGCTGTGATCCGGCATTTTCCGATCCGCCCACCACAAATACTTTTTGCCAAATAGACGCGAACAGCCCGGCGGTTCCGTCCTTCCATTACGGGAGCATGTGCGTCGAAAATCCGAGTCCTTCGTGGGGTGAGGCCCACCGATCCTGGAATGTGCACGATCCAACTTCTCCGATGCCATTGCTAAACGGTTTTGTCGATGCCGGTGCAAACGATGCGCGGCAGCACACAGTTGTCGTAAATGGTCAACCGACGCTTGCCCCATTTTTCGACACCAACGGCGTTCGTGTAATGGGTTACTACGACGGAACTGACCTGAACTACTACTACGCCCTGGCCACCGCTTTCTCGACTTCAGACAGCTGGTTTGCGCCGGTCATGACCCGTACTCCGCCCAATCGCGAATATCTGATTGCTGGAACGTCTCACGGTTATGTATATCAACGAGGAACCACTGCCTCTGACAGCGCGTTCATTCCCGATCCAACAATTTTCGAGGTGCTGCAGAATGCGGGCATCAGCTGGAAAATTTACGTCAACGGCGGAGGTGGAACCAGCCCATGCGCCGACACCGATACCGAGTGCCTGCTGGCGCGTAGCTACATCCACGATTTCGTGTTCGGGGAAACGATTAAAAACAACATCAGCCAATACACAAATAACCCCATGCACTCGGTCGCTCCGATTTCGGAGTTCTACACGGACGCGGTCAACGGAACCTTGCCCCAGGTAGCACAGATCGAGCCCGCTTCCGACGTAGGGAATGACGAGCATCCGGAAGATAACGATCCTGGTCCTGGTCAACCCGCGTGCTGCAGCATGCAAGCCGGAGCAAACTACGTTTCAACGCTGATCAATGCGGTCATGTGCGGGCAGAACAGTCCGCCGTCCAGCGCTTGCACGCCCGGGAAAAGTTGGCAGGATTCGGCATTTGTTCTCACCTTTGACGAACCCGGCGGTTTCTTCGACCATGTGGCGCCGCAAAAGACCGTAAACCCGGACGGAAGACTTCCAGTGGACTTGCAGTCGAATGATCCCTGCTTTGGCGCCACTGCGCCAGGTACGATCTGTGATTTCAGCTATACCGGATATCGCGTGCCGTTGATTGTAGTCTCTCCGTATGCGAAGAAGAACTTCGTTTCGCACGAGATCAGAGACACCACTGCCATAATCAAACTGATCGAGTCCCGCTTTAGTCTATCTGCCTTGACCAAGCGCGACGCGGCGCAGGTAGGCATGGATGACGTGAAAACCGGCTTCTTCGATTTCAACACCGCCCCGTGGAGGACGCCGCCAACTCTGCCGGCTCAGACGGTGCTGGGACAATCGGCATGCTTCGTTGATCCGCCGCCACATTCTCCATAGTAAGTCTGCGGATCGCTGATCCTATTGTTGGCGGGGTCTCGCTTTTCCCGGCAGCGCCGCGGGATTTTCATGAGTGCGCTCGCGGAACCCGCCCTTCATTCCCGTTCCCAGCGTAATGCTGCTCTCGCCGAACTTATCGCGCAAGCGGTCGGCTGCTGACAGAGCATGCTCCCATTTTTCGCGCGTCTGATCCTCGAGGAAATCAAGTTGAGAGGGATCCTGGCCGAACGATGAAGCGTGCACTCCGAGCAATCTCACCTCGGCGCCATTGCGCCAGTTCGCATGAAATAACCGCTGGATTTGCTGGAATATTTCATTGTCCAGTTGCGTCGGTGATTCGAGCGAATGAGCACGGGTGATCGTCGTGAAATCTTTGTAACGCAATTTGAGCTGCAAGGTCCGCGCCCGCAACTGCTGTTCGCGAAGCCGGCGGCCCACCATTTCAGACAGCCGCATCAGAGTGGCTTCCAGTTGCACTACATTCGCCGTGTCCTGATCGTAGGTGTGTTCATGGCTGATCGACTTCGCGCCCTCATCGGCGCCGATTTCGCCTTCAAACCAAGCTCCCGCATCCTCCCCGCGTGCTTTACCCGCCAGCGCCACTCCCCATTTCCCAAACTGCTGTTCGAGATCGCCATCGTCTAACTTTGCCAGATCGCCCACTTTGCGGATACCAAGTGCATTCAGCTTCTGCTCTGTGACTTTTCCGACGCCGGGAATGTCGCGCACATCGAGTGGAGCTAGGAATTTCGCCTCGCGCCCGGCCACAATGTAGAGCACCCCATTCGGCTTCGCTTTGCCCGAGCACACTTTCGCGATCAGTCGTGATCCTCCAATGCCGATCGAGCAGTTGAGTTCGGTCTCCGCTTTCATTCTTTGATGAAGCTTGTGTGCCGCCAGCAGCGGTGCCCCGTGCAGGCGCTCGGTACCCGTCATATCCAGATAGGCTTCGTCTATCGAGACCATTTCCACTTGCGGAGAGAAGCTGGTCAGAACTTTGTAGGCTTTCTCCGAGCAGGCACGGTAGCGGTCCGGGTGGCCATCGACGAAAATGGCCTGCGGGCAAAGCTTTGCTGCAGTGCGTAGCGGCATGGCCGAGTGCACGCCGAATTTGCGCGCTTCATAAGAAGCAGCCGAAACCACTCCGCGTTCGTGGCGCTGACCTCCGACTACGACGGGCTTCCCTTTGAGGGAGGGATCGAACAACTCTTCCACCGAAACAAAGAAAGCGTCCATGTCAACGTGGAACACGGTTCGGGGAAGTGCAGCCATGTATTCTTCTGAACTGGAAACTAAGAAAAGACAGAGACATTGTACTGCAGCCAATTCTCTGCTCGGGCAACTGAAAAACAGGCATAACTGCCAAAGCCAGCAGAAGTTCCACCGGGCAACTTTGGCTCAAACGGCGTAAATCCACAATCCCGCGTCTAATAATTGGTAGCATTCAAAAAGCATGCCCGCCAGAAATCCAGGTCACCCTGAAGGCGCCACGGAGTCGAAGGCAGCCGTGCTGGAACTCTACCGCAAGAGCCGTGCAGAAGAGTTCGGCATCACTGCCGGCGAGTTTGCCGCAATCCTCGAAGAAGTGGCCACAAAGAGCCTTCCGCGATCATCGAATCAGAATCACGAATTTTTTAGCCGGTTGCATGTGGAAGATCTGGCGCTGGCGCGGGCTTGCGCTGCGGGGAATGAGCGTGCCTGGCAAGTGTTCATGCTTCGGTTCCGCGAAAAGCTCTACGACGCGGGCCGCCAAATCACCCGCGACGATGCTTCTGGCAGAGAGCTGGCGGATTCCGTTTATGCCGAGCTGTACGGAACACGGACCCGCGAAGGACAGCGGCGGTCAAAACTTTTCTCTTATAGCGGCCGCGGATCTCTCGGTGGTTGGCTGCGGACGGTGCTGGCCCAGGAATACATTAACCATTACCGGAAGCAGCGGCGGCTGGTGAGCCTGGACCAGGAATGCGAAGAGGGCGTCCAGTTCCCTGCTGCCACGGCAGCGGCAATCACCGCAGTCGATGAGCGGCTTGAGGCCGCTGTGGATGAGGCGCTGCGCTCGCTGGCTGCCGAAGACCGCTTCGTCCTGGCGTCATATTTTCTGGATGAGTGCACGCTGGCCGAGATTGCGCGTGCGCTTTCGGTGCACGAATCGACGATCAGCCGCAAGGTTGAGAAACTGACAAAAAGTGTCAGAAAGCAGATTCTGAAGTCTCTGGTAAGTATGGGGATGAGCCGGAGGGAGGCAGAAGAGGCACTCACGGCAGACGCCCGCGATCTGAGCCTGGATATCCGTGCAAGTTTGTCGCAAGATTCGGCGCGGGTGACGTTCTCCAATAGAGGGGCAAAAGCCGGCGAAGGGGGTTCATAGGCCAGAAATGGATGCGATCAAAAAACTCGTTTCTGGGCGACTGAAAGCACAGGCGGCCGGGACGCACCCTGATCCCGAGCTGCTGGCAGCTTTTGCTGAAAACAGCCTTTCGGGGCGGGACCGCGATGGCATGCTCAACCACCTGTCTGCATGCACGGATTGCCGCGAGGTGCTGTACCTGGCCTTGCCCGATCCGGCCGAGGCGCAGCAGGTTCTGGCACCGTCGTCGGCAAGACAGCCGCGACTGGCGCTACGTTGGGCCACGCTGGCGGCCTCAGTGGTCATCGTGGGAAGTGTTTTGGTGACGAATCGCGGGATGTTCACTCGACATGCGAGCGTGCCTCCTGCCGGAGAGTTTGGCCAGCAAAAGGTTGCCGAGCTGAAAACCCCGCCTGGAGTCGATCAAATTGCCGAGACTCCGGCTATCAAAGCTACCGCCAAAGTCCGTCCGCCGGCCAAGCACATGACCGCGAAACCCCAGGCCAGCATGCAGTTTGACCAGTCTGGACAGGTGCATTTCACCACTACACCTTCGGCCAGCGAAGCCCCCCAATCGGCCGATCAGTTGGCGCAATCTGCCGCGGCTCCTTCTTCGACGACTGGCGCTAACGAAGCCGTAGCCGCCCGGAGTAGCAACGCGATCGGAGCAGCAGTCTCCAAGACATCGTCCCCATTGTCGTCGTCCTCCTCATCATCCTGGAGCCTCTCTGCGGATGGCCAAGTCCAACGGTCGTTCGATTCCGGCAAGACGTGGCAGATTGTTCCGGTAGCCGGCGGCATTCAGTTCCGTGCGATTAGCTCAATCGGAGACGACGTTTGGGCCGGCGGTGCGGCCGGAACGCTGTATCACTCTGCGGACTCTGGCCGGAGTTGGACCAAGGCTGATGCGGCTTTCACCGGTGACATTGCTCACATCGAATTTTCCGACGCGCAGAACGGGATGGTGAGCACGGCAGATGGCGAAGTCTGGAGCACATCCGACGGCGGCCAGAGCTGGCGCCTGAAGTAGCCCATCCGGAACACATCCGAGTTACTGTCTCGAGCGGGCCTCAGTTACTGAAGTGACATTTACACTTGTTCTTACCTCCTCTACTATCCAATTCGTTCGAGGCAGTTCTGGGGGAGGGCTGCCGAGGCGTCCTGAACAATGTTCAGGGCGCTTTTTTATTGGCCGTCAAGTTCCGGTGCGACACAGAACCTGGCACTTCAAGCCAGTGTTGGCCGGGGCAGGTCCTTGCGACCTTCCCGGGCCTGTAGCATCCAATATCTAGTGTTACGATATCGATAGTGCACTAAGCATTGGAGGAAGACGGACAATGGCGGCAAACGGCATCTTTGAAGTAACGGACGCGAACTTCGATCAGGATGTGCTGAAATCGGAGACTCCGGTGTTGGTGGATTTCTGGGCGGCGTGGTGCGGACCGTGCCGCGCCCTTGCTCCTATCGTGGACGAACTCGCGAAAGAATATGAAGGCAAAGTGAAGATCGGCAAAATGGATGTCGACCGAAACAATGCAACTCCCATGCGCTATAACGTGCGCGGAATTCCTACGCTGTTGCTATTTAAGGGCGGCCAGGTGCAGGAGCAGATTGTCGGCTACGTTCCCAAAGACCAGATTCAGAAGCGGCTGGAAAAACACATTATCGAAGTAAAGACTGTCTAACAACTGTTTGGTACGAGACCAAGTAGAGCCCGGGATGAATCCCGGGTTTTTGCTTTTGGTGGGTGCTTTCTAATCCCCGAGAAAAAGCAGATTCCTCATCGCTAAAGCAATTCGGAATGACAAGTTGCAAAATTAGTATTTTCTGAGCACGCCAATCACGCGACCCTGAATCTGCACATCCGCGGCCGGGACGATGATCGGTTTCATCTTCGCATTCGAGGGCTGCAGACGAATTTTGTCACCCTCGCGATAAAAACGCTTGAGTGTGGCGTCAGTGCCGCCAACCAGCGCGACCACAATGTCTCCGTTGTGCGCGACTTTGGTTTTCTCCACCAGAACGTAGTCGCCGCTGAGGATGGCCTCGTCCTCCATGGAGTTGCCGCTGACCTCGAGCACAAAGGCTTCTTTGGAGCGGACAAAATCTGCGAGGGAAATTGTCTCGGGACGTTCGATGGCCTCAATCGGCTGCCCGGCTGCGATTCGTCCCAACAGCGGTAACACCATTCCGGTGTTGACCGACATCGCAATCTTCAAGCGGCCTCTGGGAGGGAGCAAATCGATCGATCGGCTGCGGTTGTAGTCGCGGTTGAGCAGGCCTTTCTTTTCCAGATTTGAAATGTGTTTGTGGACGGTGGCGAGCGAACTCAGTCCCAAGCCTTCGCCGATTTCCTCGAACGAAGGCGAGTACTGGTTGCGCTGCACGAATTCCGCGATAAAGTCGTACACCTCTCGCTGACGTTTGGTGATTGCCATGCTAGGATTGTAGGCGAATATAAAGCGAAGTCAAGGGAGAAAGCTCTTAGCTGTTAGCTCTTAGCTTATAGCTAAATCACTTGTCACTTCGGCTTCGGCGGCGCATCTATTCTCTGTAAATCCATTAAAATTCTGAGAGCTAAAGGCTAATAGCTAAAAGCTGATTTTTTATGACTGAAAAAATTACTAAGCCTGAATCCGTGTGGCAGAAAAAACTGTCGCCGGAGCAGTTTCAAGTAACGCGCAAAGGCGGAACTGAGCCGGCTTTCACTGGAAAATACAACAAGACCAAAGATCCGGGGACGTATACCTGCGTGTGCTGCGGGCAACCGCTCTTCAGCTCCGAGACGAAATTCGACTCGGGCACGGGCTGGCCAAGCTTCTACAAGCCAGCGTCTGAGGGCGCGGTTGAAGAGAAGATTGATGTGTCGCACGGTATGCGGCGGACTGAAGTGCGGTGTTCGCGCTGCGAGGCGCATCTGGGCCACGTTTTTCCGGACGGTCCTCGTCCTACGGGCCTGCGCTATTGCATGAACTCCGCCGCGCTGGAGTTGAAGCCAGAAGAAAAGAAATAGATTTCGCAGGGGCTAAAGCCCATCATTGTGAATGCGTGACGCGGCGCTAAAGCGCCGCTCTTCCACGGTCGCGCAATATGCGGAGATCCCACTTCTCGCAACGAAGGCGAGAAATGGGGCACCCGGCGGACAAAGTTACGCCGAATCAATCGAGGCAAATATCGATGAAATGGGCGCTGCTGGGCTTGGAACTGGTTATGTTGTTTTTTGCGAACAACGTGCTGTTCTGGCTTCCAGGCCACTACGATTGGTTCAACTTCGTTGCGGCGGCGGTTGCGGTCCTGATTGCCGCTGTTTCAGCCTGGTTCAGCGGTAAGATTTTCTCAGGACGTCGACTTCGCGAGCGAGTCACCTGGCAAGAGATGTTAAAGGCTCCTCCAGGGATCGTTTGGTATTCTGTGGTGCTTGCGTTTTGTCTCGCGTTATTGATGAAGATCCCTTCACGTTGAAGCACACCGCTGGATTTCTATCTCGCAAGCTCGGGGATGCAATCGCTAAACCTGACAGCGGCAAGCCACCGTCAAGTTTGCGCCATTCTGCCTTGCTGGTTTAACGTAGCAATCGCGAAACATGGCTTCGGAAACGTCTATCCTCACCACCCGGGTTGATCCCACTTCGGCGCGCTTCGAGGCCAACATGCGCTTCCTGGCGGACCTGGTCTCTGGCATTCGCAACGAAGAAGAGCAGATTTGCGAGGGCGGTGGGCAAAAAGCAATTGAGAACCAGCATTCGAAAGGGCGCTTAACCGCGAGAGAGCGCATTCAGAAGTTGGTCGATCCGGGAAGCTTTTTCGAGATCGGCCTGTTTGCCGCGTACCGAATGTATGAAGAATGGGGCGGTGCGCCGGCGGCCGGCGTGATCACTGGCCTGGCGCGGATCGAAAGCCGCATGGTGATGATCATCGCCAATGACGCCACGGTGAAAGCGGGGGCGTTCTTTCCCATGACTTCCAAGAAAGTCATTCGCGCACAAAACATCGCCATTGACAATCGAATTCCTGTCATTTATTTGGTCGATTCCTCGGGCATATTTCTCCCGCTGCAGGAAGACGTTTTTCCTGATACCGACGACTTCGGACGAGTATTTCGAAATAATGCGGTGATGTCGGCTGTCGGAATTCCCCAGATCGCCGCCATCATGGGCATGTGCGTCGCGGGTGGCGGATATTTGCCGGTCATGTGCGATCACGTTTTGATGACCGACGGCAGCGGGCTTTTCTTGGCCGGGCCAGCATTAGTGCAAGCCGCCATCGGGCAGAAAATCTCCGCCGAAGAACTCGGCGGCGCTGCGATGCATTCAGCGATCAGCGGAACGGTTGATTTCCACGAGCCGGACGATGAAGCCTGCCTGAAGCGGATCCGCTCGATCATTGAAAAATGGGGATACCGAAGGCAATCGCCCTGGGACCGCAAGAAACCGGTGCCTCCGGCGCTAGCCGCCGAGGAAATATATGGAATTTATGATTCTTCGCCGGCGCGTCCTTATGACATCCGCGAAGTGATCGCGCGAATCACGGATGCGAGCAAGTTCGACGAATACAAAGCCGAATACGGCAAGACGTTGGTTTGCGGATACGGGCGCATCGGCGGATTTGCAGTGGGAATCGTCGCCAACCAGAAGTTGCATGCACAGGCCACTGACCACGAAGGGCGGAAACGGACGGAATTCGGCGGAGTTATTTACACCGAGTCGGCGGAAAAAGCTGCGCGCTTCATCATGGATTGCAATCAGAATTTAATCCCACTGATTTTCCTGCACGACGTGAACGGATTCATGGTGGGCCGGGATGCGGAGTGGAGCGGAATTATTAAGGCCGGCGCAAAGATGGTGAATGCGGTTTCGAATTCCGTCGTACCCAAAATCACGGTGATCCTAGGCGGATCATTTGGCGCGGGACATTATGCGATGTGCGGGAAGGCTTACGATCCGCGATTCTTGTTTGCGTGGCCGACGGCGAAGTACGCGGTCATGAGTGGCGACTCAGCAGCCGGTACGCTGGTCGAGATCAAGATTCGCCAGCTGGAGCGCGGTGGAAAGCAGCTGAGCGAAGAAGAGAAGAAAGAATTGTACGAATCGGTCAAGAGTACCTATGACGAGCAGACCGATCCTCGCTATGGCGCGGCGCGGCTTTGGATCGATAAAATCATCGACCCGGTTGACACGCGGGATGCCATCACGATGGCGCTCGAAGCGGCGGCCCTGAATCCCGACGTGCCGGAGTTCAAAGTGGGAGTGCTGCAGACGTAGGGTCATTCAATCATTGAATTATCGGATCATTGAGTGATTGAAGACATGTGATCCCAGTGCAAATTCTTTCACCAGGGAAGGCATCGAATCACTGAAACCGACTCCGAGACGTGCTGTCGTTTCACTAACGTCACTGCCCCAATGATTCAATCCCTCAATGATTCAATGTTTCAATTAGTCCAGATTCCTCTGGTCACTTCCTACGCGGAACTCGGGATTGTCACCCTTGCTTCGCTGTGCTAGGGTAAGTAGCAACTCACGCCTTTTAGTTTCCACCAAGCGCGCCGTTTTCGTTGTGGGGGCCGCAATTTGAGCGTGTTGCAGGTGACGCCGTGAAAGAAATAACCCCAGCCGTGACCGGTGAACGTCAGGTTGACAAGGATGCATTTGCCAGCCGCAAGCTGATTCGGCCATTGCTGAACCACACCAACCATTCTGGCCCCAGTCACCCGGTGCAAAATGGTGGAGAACGTCGGGACCGTCCAGAACGCTCACAGGAACGGTCGAACGGTGGCCGCAAGGCCCCGCCTCCAGACCAGACCAACGCAGAAAATTTTTATTATCAGAAGCAGATGCAGTCAAAGACGTCGATGGTGATCGTGCTCACCGACGGTGAAGAAGTTCACGGCTGCATTGAGTGGTACGACCGCGCTTGCATCAAGGTAAATCGAACGAGCGGCCCAAACCTGATGATCTACAAGCCTTCAATCAAGTACATCTATAAGGAAGGCGAAGGAAGAAAGTAAGGTTTCGAGTTTCAGGTTTCAAGGTCTCGAGTTTGCGTCAGTGTCCATGGCAAAACACCTGACGGCGGCTTGGTTCCCGAGTTGGCCAACGACCAACGACGAACGACCGACGACGTTCTCCTATAACTTCGGCAGCACAATTCCCTTCTGCGCCTGATATTTCCCTTTCCGGTCTGCGTAACTGGTCTCACATACTTCGTCTGACTGAAAGAATATGATCTGGCAAAGTCCTTCGTTCGCATACACTCTGGCCGGCAACGGCGTGGTGTTAGAAATTTCCAGGGTGACGAAACCTTCCCACTCCGGTTCAAATGGGGTGACATTCACGATGATTCCGCAGCGGGCATAAGTTGATTTGCCAACGCAGATGGTCAACACGTCGCGCGGAATCTTGAAATATTCCACCGAACGAGCGAGCGCAAAAGAATTCGGCGGAATGAGTGCGGCATCAGATCGAACCGTAACAAACGACTTCTCGTCGAACTCTTTGGGATCGACCGTGGCGCAATTCACGTTAGTAAAAATTTTGAATTCGTCGGCCACGCGCAGGTCGTAGCCGTAGGAAGAGAGCCCGTAAGAAACCACGCCTTCGCGCACCTGCTTCTCCG
>Ga0207053_10233_pt1 | contig 13970 bp, 9 predicted proteins | sample Alteio_BWMinCont_59_FD_153290 | JGI IMG/M metagenome (GOLD analysis project Ga0207053, IMG submission 153290) | Enriched cells from forest soil in Barre Woods Harvard Forest LTER site, Petersham, Massachusetts, United States -... | ecosystem: Environmental > Terrestrial > Soil > Temperate forest >...
GCGATTGTTATCTCTCGCATAAACTTGGCGCTCCGGTACGCAATGCAGGATCATGGTCCTGCGAACTTCGGCAAGGTTCAGGAGATGCTCATAGCAGGTCATATAGACGATGAGATACTCGGACTGCTGAAAGCGCGTTTCCCAACCGAACGATGTGATAAGCGGCCAGTGTTCTTGCCTCAAAATCTCCTGAGCGTGTTTCGAATTGTGGTCACCCATTGCGACTCGCTTGCTGCACCCAAAGAACAAGAAGACGAGTCGGTCAGGTACGCGATTGGCCGCGCATGCCTGATGATGAACAGTCTACTGTTTACCCAAGATGAAGGAAGGGCTCTAAAACTCGGTACGGAGGACGATAGGCGCATAGCACTGATGACACAAACGATCGCCGGATTTGAGCTCACCAATTCGCCAAAGGCCGATCACTTGATGCCCCGACTTCAAGTGATGTATCGGATACTATTGAGGGATCCTGGCGTGAAATCACGCATCGCTGTTGAGTGTGAAGGGTTTGATTTCGAGCGAGAATTCAATGAACTGATTAGCATACCGCTGGAGCGGTGGCTGTTCGTGATCTTTGCTATTTATGCGTACTTCCTCCAAGGCGCGAACCCGCTCGACCCTCATCCGGAATACATGCTGATTAATCCCGAGAGCTTTTGTGGCAAATCGGGAATCACACGAGCAGAACTAGACATCGTCCTGGCCACCATCGCAATACCGACGGAAGAGCTCAAATGTTCGGTTGAGAATGAGATTTCGACAGATCCTAGGCATGATTTCGTCGCTTTTCGTTCACGCCCGCTGTTGACGATCGAGGAAGGAAAACTGTTGCCAGTGGATTTGGCTTTTGTCCTTGAAAAATGCCATACGGGCGTGCAGTGGACGCTTCACGACAAGCTAGCAATCAAGCGGCGACAGACGGTTTTCAATGCGTGGGGGGTATTGTTTGAAGAGTATGTTCACTGGCTACTGGAAGGAATGCGCACCGCTCTTCCAATAAAGTACATCCGCGCGCCCACATGGAAGCATTCGAAGGGTGAGTCATTCGACGGCATATTATTGCAAGGTGATGTCCTGGTGCCGGCAGAGTACAAGGGTGGTTTTCTTTCACGAGGCGCACGCTATTCCGGGGATTCGAGAGTGCTGCTTACAGAACTAAATGAAAAATTTGCGACCGGATGCGAGCAACTGGCAGACAAAATTGGCGCATTGTTCGCCGAAGACGACACGGTTCGTAAAGAACTCGAAGAGTTGCCGTTAGATCATTTCCGCTCTATCCTTCCAGTCCTGGTGTTGCAAGACCATATTTTTCGAGTTCCCTTTCTGAACTGGTATCTCAATAAGCAATTTCAGGAGCGTCTACGGCGTTACCGATTGCGTGTGGGTGTTTTCATCCGCCCACTCACAGTCGTAAATATCCAGGATCTAGAAAGCATGGTCCATTCAGCAGAGGGCGGGAATTTCGATTTTATTTATGCTCTTCACCACCGGACGATAAGGGATGAACGTGTATTGTCCGATTTAATGGACACTCTCAGGCAATTCCCGCTGTTTGGCAAAAATCCTTCGCCTCGAATTAAGAAAGTCCTTGAAGATGTTCAGGAAGATTGGTCCTCTTACCTGTTCCCAGAAAGTGGGGAATCGACCGATCTCGGAACGTGAAGAAAGCTTGGCGCGGCATCTCCGTAAACTAGTGCCCAGGCGTCTTACCTCAGGGTTCGAGGAGAACCTTGATAATGCGGTGAACCATTTCAAGTTGCTGCGGGTTGCACTTTGTGAGAAGAGAATCAATGCGCTTCCGGATGTCTCGTGGATCTTCTTCTCTTTCCAAGAGCAGAAGAGTGCTTGGGGGCAAAGCAAGACCTTTGGCCATGGCGACGATCGTGTCCAAGCTTGGCACTTTGTTCCCACGTTCCACATCCCCCCAGAAGTTTCCAGTGATATTGCCTCGCTCCGCAGCGTTTTCGAGGCTGAGTTTCGCCGCCTTCCTAAGTTTTCTGATCCGTTGTGCGAAGAGCGTGCGGTGTTTCACGGTAGAGCCTCGTCACAACCATAGCGAGGATCGTGGCCTTCTAAAACCGTCTATAGAGTTTATCCTATAGACAAATAACGCTTTATCGCGTGTGGATGGGGCCGATTGTGCCATCGAAAGCGTTGATTAAGAGAGATCCAGGAACAAGATGGGGCGCTTAAACTGATGGTGACGAGGTCGGTGGGTTGTCGAGTGAAGGACCAGGTTTGTAGGTGTAGATCAACTTCGATACTTGAATTGCAAGCTGCAATTGCGGAGGGGTGAGGAGATCGAGCAAGCTGTCCAGTTCCCGACGATCCGGCGGTTGTTTATCCTTGTCGTCAAGTGCAATTAAGACACTGGCGGTGATCCCGAGGCCCTTAGCAAGACTGAAGATCGTGTTCAGACAAGCCTCTTGTTCATTGCGTTCGAGGTTTCCCCAGAAATTAGTGGACAGGCCGCCGCGTCCACTGGCCTCTTCAAGGCTGAGGCCAGCCGCAATCCTGAGATTGCGGAGACGGGTTGCAAACGATTCGCGATAGTCCACTTCTGCCATCTGCCCAAACGATAGGCGTTGTTAATGGCTAAAACCACAAGCGATGGGGTGTATTTTCCTTGCATTACACACACTATCGAGTTATATATCGAGCGATCTTAACTCTAAAGAGTGTTGTCTGCACTCTGCCGACTACATCCCAGAGACTTGACCACGTCGATCACAGCCCGATTCGCGATGCTATCCTCTCCCACGACATCAGCAGAGGCGTCCAGTGTTTCCGACCGCTATTTAGTCGACAGCGTCGAAATTCCAGATGAAGTCCTGATGGCTCGCACCGTAGATGGAGATAAGGAGGCGTTGGGTTGCCTCTTTCGCCGTTATGCCCGGTTGGTACGGGCGGTCGGGTACAAGATCCTCAGGGACGATTCAGAAGCGGACGACTTGCTCCAAGATGTTTTCTTGTTCATTCATCAGAAGAGCGCTGTGTTTGATGGTTCCAAGAGTTCACCCCGCTCGTGGATCGTCCAGATGGCCTACCATCGTGCAATCGACCGTCGCCGCTATCTGGATTCTCGACATTTCTATGCTCAGGTCGATCTAGAAGACGTTGGAAACGAACTCAGCGGTTCGAGTACCACAGCCGCGCGATACGAAAACTCGATTGAAGATGTGCTCACAAGGCTTGGATTGAGCAAGGTATTTGGAGTTCTCTCTGAGATCCAGCGTCAAACCCTGGCCCTCCATTTACTCGACGGCTACACCTTCGAAGAGATCGCAGTTAAACTGGACCAGTCCCGAGGAAACGTAAAGCACCATTATTTTCGGGGATTGGAAAAACTGCGCAAACAAATTTTTAGGCAGGGCGATTGAGCAGTATCATAGGAGGCGTTATTCATCCGAGGAGCAGGGGCGTTGTCTCACACCGAACCCCATGACGAGTTCCTAGAACTCTGCGCCATTTCAACCTCGGGCCAACTGAGCGAGGAAGACCAGAGAAGACTACAGGAGCATCTTTCCGTTTGCTCCTCCTGCCGTAGTGCCCTGCAGCAATACGAAGCCATCATCCGCCACGCGATCCCAGCGATGGGAGCAGAAGTGACCCCAGAACATTTGGAAGCGGGGGGGGATTGGTCGGAGAAGCTGGCAGAGTCTGCTCTCTTCGCGCGCATAGCACGAGATGATGAGGGGGGGGGCGGAATCGAGCGTACCAGGCCGATTCCGCCCCATCGTGAAACTATCTCTCGTCCCCGAGTCCTCGCTCCCGAAAGCGCCGCCGCTTGGCGCAGTGTGTGGGCCCTCTATGCTGCAGGAATCCTGCTTTTCATGGCTCTCGGTTTTTGCGCTTACGAGGTAGGTATTCGCCGGGGTACACATGTCGCAATCGTCACGGCTGCTCCACATACTCAAGACCAGAGTTCGCTGGAAGAGAGGTTAAGCGACGCGAGCCATGAAGCCGAGGTCGCGCATTCTCAAGTTGGGCAACGCGACAAGGTGATTGCCGATCTCCATCGCCAGTTAGAACAGCAATCGGCGAAAATGGATCAGATGAAAGCGGCGCAGGAGCAGTCGGACGCTTCGCTACACAGCGCAGAATCTGGGCGAGAGGATCTCATCCAGAAGCGTATTGACGCGGAACAGAAATTCACTGCCGCGCAGTTGAGTGCTCAGGCGCTGCAGAAGAAGTTGGATTCAACCGCAGAACAATCTTTTCAAGATGCAAAGCGGGCTGCAGCATCAGACGCAAAAGTCAACGAACTAACGAACCTCCTACGTCAGCATGACGCTACTCTGGACCAGCAGCAGGAGTTGCTCGCGCATGACCGTGACATTCGCGAACTCATGGGCGCGCGAGATCTGTATGTCGCGGAAGTCTACGACGTCGCTCGTACCGGAGCGACCCAGAAGCCCTATGGGCGCGTGTTTTACACGAAGGGAAAGTCGCTCATCTTCTATGCCTATGATTTGGATCAGCAGACGGTTGCAAGGAACGCTAACACGTTCCAAGTGTGGGGCCGGCGCGGACCGGACCGGGAGCCACCGTTTCCCTTGGGTATCTTCTACGAGGACAACGCCTCAAAGAAGCGGTGGGTTTTGAAGTTGGACGACCCGAAACTGCTGGCACAGATTGATGCTGTGTTCGTTACGATTGAGCCGAATGGCGGCAGTCGCAAGCCAAGCGGCAAGCCCCTTCTCTTTGCTTACCTGCGAGTCGACCCAAATCATCCTTAAATCACGACTGTTGCATCTTTCCTCGCTCTGCAGGGTTCCAACTAATTAACGAAGGATCGGGTACCAAGTGAGACCTCTCTCCGTAGACTCGAACAGGATTTCCGAATCCGTCGGCCATAGGAGAGTCTCAGTGCGCGTGCGCTTCCCCCGCATCGCTTTTGTTTTCGCTTGTGCCGTGTCGCTAGCCCTCCCCCTTACGGCACAGTCCCCCAATGGAATTATGAACGGTCGAGTACTCGATCCATCCAACAAGGTCATCAGCGGGGCCGACATTTTGGTGATAAGTGATGCAACGGGCTTGAAGTACTCTGGCAAGACGAATGACGACGGCATTTATGTTGTGCCGAATCTCCCGCCAGGGCCGTATCGGCTTCAAGTTTCCAAGGTGGGATTCAAGACGCTCATCAAGCCCGATATTGTTCTCAACATCCAGGACGCGCTGTCTATCAACTTTACCCTGCCCGTAGGGGCCGTTTTCGAAATCGTGACCGTTGAAGGCGGTGCATCGATGATCAACACGACGGACGCATCGGTCAGCACGGTGGTGGATCAAACGTACGTGAAAAATATGCCGTTAAATGGACGCAGCTTCCAGGATTTGATTTTGCTCACACCAGGGATTGTCACACAAACTCCTCAGGGCGGCGTAATTGGAGACTTCAGTGTAAATGGGCAACGTACACAATCGAACTACTACACGTTAGATGGTGTGAGTGCCAATGTAGGTTCGGCTTCCGGCCAAGACCAGACTAACTTTGGGCCAGGGATCAGTGGGTCCGCCCCCGCTGCGACGGCTTTGGGAACCACACAAGCTCTAGTCTCCTTGGACGACCTTCAGGAATTTCGTGTCAAGAGCTCGACCTACTCGGCTGAGTACGGTCGCAATCCCGGCGGCCAGTTCGCGTTTGAAACAAAGTCAGGCACCAACCAATGGCACGGAACCGCGTATGACTATTTACGGAATGGGGTCTTTGACGCTCAAGATTGGTTCAACAACTACTTCGGTGTGAAGGCTCCCGCCCTTCGCCAAAATGATTTCGGTGGCACCTTGGGCGGGCCGGTCAGGATCCCAGGACTGTACAACGGAAGAGACAAAACGTTTTTCTTTGTTTCCTATGAAGGATTGCGCTTAGTCAGCCCTCAGGCAGCCTCGATCAATTACGTGCCGGACTCTGCTCTGCGGGTGACTGCACCCGCCGTCGTGCGGGAGGCGCTGAATGCTTATCCCCTGCCCACTGGGCCGGATGTGGGTGACGGCATTGCGGAGTTCATTGGGAGTTGGTCCAACCCGGCAGCCCTCAATTCGACGAGTGTGCGCTTCGATCACGCGGTCAGTGACAAGCTGAGACTCTTTTTCCGGTTTAGTAATACAACCTCCACTACAGCGGCTCGGGGGACTGATTCCGTGAGCCAGGCTCCGGTGGTTCGCAGGGTGGTCGACTATACGACGCGGACCTACACCGCCGGAGCCACTAGTATTGTGACAAGCCACCTCAGCAACCAACTCCGCCTCAATTACAGCTCAAACGAAACGACAAATACTCAGGTTCTCGACCCTTTCGGAGGGTCCACTCCCGTAAATTTGGGGGATCTGTCCGGGGGCGGCCCGAAATCGTGGATCGTGTTTGACCTTGGATATGACGGATACTTTATTAATCTTACCCAGGCACGGCAGGGAGGGGCTCAGAGGCAATGGAACTTGGTGGACACAGTAGGTCTGTCCTTTGGACGCCATCAGTTGAAATTTGGAGCGGACTATCGCAGGCTGGCGCCGTCCGCGATTATCTCTAGCCCTTTCCTGGCTTACCTGTTCCTTAGTGAATCTGCGGTCACCACGAACAGTCCTCTAGACGTCGAGCAAGCCTTTGGGTCCGCCTATCCGTTGTATAAGAACTTCTCAGCTTTTGCCCAAGATGAATGGAAGGTGTCGCAGCGTTTGAGCCTTGCGCTGGGATTGCGATGGGAGATCAACCCCGCGCCCGGTGTCACACAAGGCTTGATGCCGTTTACGCTTCAGGGAAGTGGTCCCAACAACTGGGCTTTAGCGCCCCAAGGCACACCGCCTTGGCGGACCACTTGGTACAATCTTGCGCCCCGGTTGGGTGTCGTGTACGCAGTCTCCAACACTCGAGGCCGCGAAACAGTAGTGCGGAGCGGTGGCGGAGTTTTCTTCGATACCGGTCAACAATTGGGGTCGCTTGGTTTCAATGGGCCAGGGTTTTCTTCGCTAGCGATTGTCTCAGATCCGTTTCCAGTGAACGCGGCAACACAAGTTCCTCCCATCGTAAATCCTCCTGTGGCTCCGTATAACGCAAGTCCATACGGTTTTGCTCCCCATCTACAACTGCCGTACACGCTTCAATGGAATGTGAGCATCGAGCAGGCACTGGGTAACTCGCAGGCTCTCACGGTCTCCTACGTCGGATCACACGCGGCAAGGTTGCTTGAGGTGAACTTGGTGGCGTCGCCGACCAACCCTAACTCGGGCCAATTTAACTTCATAACGAACGGCCTGACCTCGGATTATGATGCCTTGCAAATTCAATTCCAGCGAAGGTTAACCAGGGGCTTTACGGCACTCGCGTCCTACACATGGTCTCACTGTATCGATTACGAGTCGGGTCAATTTCACTTTGGATATCAGCGCGGAAACTGCGACTTTGACGTCCGACACAATCTCTCTGCTGCCTTTTCGTATGACTTGCCTAGCGTTGGGTCCAACCATTTTGTGAATGCAGTGGCGCACCACTGGGGGCTCGATGGCCGCTTTACGGCACGTTCGAGCTTCCCAGTGTCTTTCTTTGGCAATTATCTACTGCAGCCGAACGGACAGTTCTACTATGGCGGGCTCAATGTCGTTCCGGACCAGCCAGTGTATTTGTACGGTGCCAATTGCACTTTTGTGCTTCAAGGAATTGGAGATTTACGGCCTGGGCAAGGGTGTCCCGGAGGTAGGGCGATCAATCCTAATGCCTTCACCGCTGCGCCTTCAGGTCCTGGTGATGCTCCCCGTAACTTTGCGCGCGGCTTTGGTGCCTGGCAAATGAACGTGGCGGTCCGGCGTGAGTTTCCGATTCGGGATCGGTTGAAGCTGCAATTCCGTGCGGAGGCCTTCAACGTATTCAATACTCCAACTTTTGGAACGATCAATGGCCAATTTGGGCAGAACACATTTGGACAGGCTACTGCGACCCTTGCCAATTCTCTTTTTGGTCTGAATCCGCTCTATCAGATGGGCGGTCCACGCTCAATGCAGTTTGCTCTGAAGCTTGTGTTTTAGGACACGACACGACACAACCAGACATGCTTCGAAGTCAGCGGTTTACGTTCGTGAGCGCGAGGAACGTGTCTGTGCCCGGTAGCCCCCCTTGTGAGGAGACAAAATGAAGTGTGTTGATCCCCATCGCTGTTCAGGGAGGCAAGCCTGTCTCGTGGCGTTCATCGTGACGTGTCTTCTACTGATCGCTTCGATTGGACAGAGTGTGGAGGAGAACGCTAAAAGTAGGGTACCAACCGTTGCAGACGCGATTGAGATGACGCAGTTCGGTGACTTCTTTTATGTTCGCGGAGTATCTGCGAGAGATAACCCAGCAGAGTTTTCGCCAGACGGAAAACATTTCGTCATTATCACAACAAAGGGAAATATCCAGAACAACACAAATGACTATGCTCTGCTTTTATTCCAAACCGATAACGCGATGCGGTCGCCCACTCCCGAAGTGCTCGTATCGTTGTCGTCATCCTCAACCCGGCCCGCGATTCAGGACGTCACGTGGGTTGATAATCGTACGGTCGCCTTTCTAGGGGAACATTCCGGAGAACTGCAACAAGTTTATGAGGTCGATTGCAAAACCAGGCGTCTCAGAAAGCTTACCAATCATTCGACGAGCGTCATTTCCTATACGATCGCACCTAAGGTGGGGAGCTTGTTTTTCCTGGCTGAACGTCCCGAGGAGCCACTTTTTGACGAGAGCGTGTTGCGAGACGGATTAGTCATATCCAACCAGTTTTTGCCGGATTTGCTAGCTGGTAAGCGTCGAATTACAAATGTGCAGTTTGCAGATTTGTTCGAGACCAGTACAGAGGGCCACGAGGATCCGGTCAGAATCCCGGGGAATTACTGTCCGTGGAGTCATCCTTGGCTATCACCGAATGGGCGATATCTGATTGCAGAAACCTATGTTGCGGACGTCCCGGAGAGCTGGAAGGAATACGAGGATCGCTTTTTACAGCGTCTCCTTCGCTCCGATCCAGCTAACAGGGCGCAAGTCCTTTCGCGGTACGTACTCATCGATATGGCGTCGCGCAAGACCGAGGCGTTGCTTGATGCACCGGCCGGAGATGGGGGCCCTTGCACGCGAACCGCAGTTATCTGGTCACCAGATAGCAACTCAGTTGTAGTGTCGGCAACGTATCTGTCTCTGAATCTCAAAGATCCTGCTGAGCGCAAATTGCGACAGTCGAAGAAAATGACTGCTGAGATAAAGGTACCCAGCCTCGAAGTTTCACGTATCACCTCGCGAGAGGTATGTGCTCTAGAATGGGATTCTCGAAGCGGTAAACTTCTGACTGGGTTACCGCGTCCGGCTTCACCGTCAACGGTTTCGTATGGAGAGTTACTTGCGTTTCAAAAGGGGCCCGCGGGGTGGAGTGAAGTCGAGTTTCCAAGGTCTGGCCTCGAACACAATGATCGGATAGCGATCACGTTAGAAGAAGACATGAATTCTCGTCCAAAACTGTTTGTTGAGGATCTTCACACTAAACGAACGTCACTCTTGTTGGACTTTAATCCTGAGTTCGAGAATCTTCACTTTGGGCATGTCCAGGACGTTAGTTTCCAAGCGAGCGATGGTCACAAGGTGAGAGCAGGGCTCTATCTTCCGCCAACTTATATCGAAGGAACGAGATATCCACTTGTCATTCAAACACATGGATGGGATCCGCAGAGATTCTGGATTGACGGTCCCTTTACAACAGCGTTTGCCGCGCAACCACTCGCCGGCCGAGGATTTGTTGTCTTGCAACTCGACGAAGATCTGAGCAGGTTGTCGACCTCCCAAGAGGCTTCATACGAAACTGCAGCATATGAAGGTGGGATCGATTATCTCGATCACTTGGGAATGATTGATCGTGATCGGGTCGGAATCGTTGCATTCAGCAGAACAGGCCTGGGCGTAACGTTTGCGCTCACCCACTCTAAGTATCACTTTGCAGCGGCGAATATTGCGGGATCGGGTGACGACGGATACTTCTCCTACTTGTCTACTTTGACTTCATTTCCCGGTGTGACGGATGACTTTGAGTCGATAAACGGTGGTTCGCCCTTCGGCGCCGGCCTCGCCTCTTGGTTAAAGAATTCCAGCTTTAACTTGAAACGTGTAACTACCCCAATACGCGAGGAAGCTCACGGTGCAAGCATACTTTTGGAATGGGAATGGTTCGCCGGGCTGTCCCGTTTGGGTAAGCCAGTTGAACTTATTGAAATACCGTACGGAGAACATGTCTTGGTCAAGCCATGGGAACGAATCGTTTCCCAACAAGGAACGGTCGACTGGTTCAGCTTTTGGTTGCAGGGCTACGAAGATCCCAATCGTGGCAAGTCCGAGCAATACGTCCGCTGGCGGAAGTTACGGAAGCTGCAACAGCAAAACGAAGCTGCAAAATAGCTGGATGACCCCTCCAACAGGGGGCCCAGATGAAGCTGGCAATTAGACTGCTGGAGCGCCTGAAGTAGCGGCGCTCCAGCCAAGGATCACCTAATCCTCCCAGTCTTGATACGCGCTCGTGGGTGGTTCTTTTTGGGGTGTATCGCTATCGTGCCCCGAGGTTTGTTTTGCGGACTGAATGACATTGATCGCAGGCGTCAATGCAGTCAGTTCTGGGGTTTCGTATTTCATGGTTTTGTACCTCCTCTCTTTAGTAGTTTCAGCTAGCTGAACCCTTCGGTTGAAATGGAAGAACGGAGTTCTGTCTGTTCGAAGTCTTGTTTTCCTCTTGTTATCGGGTTCATCAGGAGTTCTCTGATTGTGAGGTGGCTTAGCCAGCGCTCCAGTGTCAACGTGCGCATCACCCCCAACATCGCAACGTCGTCGTTGTACTGAAGTTCTTGCAGAGTTCCTAGAAAGCACCCGCGATCGATAATGTTCATAGAACTGCTGAGCGCTACTGCATTTGGCTCAATCAGACCAGCCCATTCTTCAGCCAGAGTTTTCGTCTGTTGTCGAACAAAAGCTTTTCGTCTTCTGGTGAGAAGTTCCTCCGGGACAAGGCCGACAAGGGCGCGCTTCATCAGGAAACGCCTCTTTCCCACGCCGACGATCTGCTCCCGCGGTATGGCATACATGAATTCCAAGAAATCCCGGTCGAGATAGGGGAAACGTACCTCCCGGAGGACCTTTACTTGGAGGAGCCAGGCCGCCAGGTGTCTTCGCAAGACATTTAATGTAGCAAGGTTCTCTTGAAAGCTTGGCAAGAGACCGGACAGCTTCACTCTGGATGGGTAACCACAGAGAGCTGTGTAATTGCGATGAGCGAAACCCGGATGGAGCCAGGAGGCTGGGCGTATGTCTATAGGTATGCCTGTTACCGACAGGATGAGAAACCCCCGAACAGCTCTCCAGAGCAATGGTAGAGGGGGTGTTCTCATCTTTGTGGCCCAGGCTTTCAGTTGCCGTGCGAGCGCTAGAAATCGTGCCCGGGCCAGAAGATCTCGTAACTCAAGCGTGGGTGTGGGTGCGTCGCCGCCCGTGACTTCGTCTCCTCCGATCCCGGAAAGAGTGACGCGGTGCTTATTTAACAACATGTGCGCAGCATATTGCTTGAAGTGTTCGGGGAGCTCTTTATTTGGGGATGGAGTCGCCGCAAAGCGGTCACTATCAAACTCGGGGATGAACGATGTGCGTGAAACAATTCCTTGTACTTTTAGTTCACGGACGTTGATGTGGTGGCCGGCCCGGCCACGCTTTTCTTCTACTTTGGTGATCCAGTGGAGTTCGTTCGTGTCGGGTTCGACGTGATCGTACGAGTCGTCGTACCAGGAAATGGTGTCAAGGCGCGGCGCGTCGGCTTCACCGCGGGCGATAAGGTTATCGGCCATACAGACGATCGAGGAGGAGTCCAGACCGCCACTGAGCTCAGCAAGGATGGGCTGATCAGCGCGAAGTCTTCTGTGCACGGCCTTGGCGAAGGCGGCACGAAAGTGCTCTTCGTATTCCGCGTCTGTGCGGTAGCGGATTCTCTTTGCGGGATCGAAATCCCAATACTTGCTGACAGCGCGCTTCCCGGGACTGAGGGCCACGAACGAGGATGGCGGTACCGCATGGATACCGACGTAGGGCGTCAGATGCGCATCTGGAAAGTACGAAAACCAACCAGCGATGTACTCTTCGCAGATCTGAAACTTCTTGTTGGCAAACAAAACGAGGGGATCAAGAATGGTGCTCCACGTAACGTGGTCTCGGTAGATCGAATAGTAGATGTGGCGAACGCCAAGAGGATCTTTCGCGAGAATCAATGAACGGTTGTTAGGGTTCCAGATGGAGAGGGCCCAATCGCCGACAAGTTTGGCAAAGCACTGTATTTCCCACTTGTGATAAGCAGCCGCAACAATTGCAACATCCGAGCTATCAACCGCCAAGGACCTCCGCAACTCGACGAGGAGCTCGGCACGATTATCCAAGCGCCCGTCCCAAGTAAGGACCGCACCGGACTGACAAACGTGAGGTTGGGTTTCCTCCCTTGATTCCTTGGTAGTATGGAAGGCGCGATAGAGGATCTTAACGCCGCGATTCGAATACGATTCGTTGCTGTCGGGGCCATAGGGAACGAGAGCCGCGCCGACTTTCTCGATGTAGTCCGGCGCAGGCGGCTGGCCTTCGAAATTCCATCTTCCAAACTGGACACTCATGATTTGCTCCCTTGCTTCCCGTTCGATCTCGACATGTTTCTGTCGACTTTCCTGTTAGCCTTATATGGGCTAGCCTTGGATAGAAGCCTGCCATCTCAGCTTGGGCTTCAGCGTTGTATCCAGGTTTATGATCCCTAACGCGCGAAGATCCTTGAGCCAACCTTCGAGCAAGAGCGTGCGCCTCAAGGTGACTATGGGAACTTCTTCGCCCCGCCGAACCTTCTGCAAGGCCTCCGAGAGACGCTCCGAGTCCACAATTCGGAGCGCATTGCTAAGCATGTTCTGAGTCATCTGTGCAAAATGGGCCCAGTCGTTTGAGATGGCTACCATGGGCGACCGGGTGACGAATGCTTTCGTCTTCCTGTTTAGGATCTCCTCCGGCACGATGCCGACGAGTGCGCGGCGCATGAGGGACCGGCGTTGGGTTGGTCGAACCAGTTGTTCTCGGGGAATCGCAAACATAAACTCCAGCAAGCTGCGATCCAGATAGGGATAGCGTTTTTCGAAGGGCGGCTCGAACGGTAGAGCTTTGCACGCCAGTTGCCTTCGCAAGGCGTCGAGTGTACTCGCATTTTCCTGGAAGCTTGGTAGAGGACCCAATAGCTTCGTCCTGGAGGGATACCCAGTCAGCGCGGCCCAATGACGCCTCACAAAACTGGACTGCAGCCATGGTGCCGGGCGCATGTATTTCGGGACACCCACGAGGGCAGGAGGGAAGAACCCACGCGCGGCTTCCCATAACAGATGGAACCAGGGCTTTCTCTTCTCCAGCGCCCAGGCTTTCAGCTGGTGAGCTAGGGCGCAGAATTGTGCTCTTGCGAGAAGACTCTCAAGTTCGGGCGCGGGTGTGGGGACACCGCCCATGACTTCGTCGCCACCGATGCCGGAAAGCACGACACGATTTCCTTGCGAGGCCATACACATCCTGAACTGAGGAGAAGTGCGACCGTCGTAGCCGGGCGTTGGCACAAAGCAACGGTGAGGAGATTCGGGCGGTTGTTCTCCTGCGGCGATGTTTTCCGGATCTTGCGTACCGACGTTGATGTGCCAGCCGGTGCGACCGCGCTTTTCTTCAACTTTGGTGAAATAGGGGCGCTCGTTCCAGTTGGGCTCGGAGTCGTCATAGTAGGAGATGGTGTCGAGACGAGGCGTGTCAGCGGCGCCACGGGTGACAATGGTATCGGCCATGCAAACGATGGATGAGGAGTCTCGGCCTCCGCTCAGCTCGGCGAGAACGGCTGTATCGGAACGAAGCTTGCGCTGGACCGCCTTCGCAAAAACCGTGCGGAAGTGTTCTTCATATTCGGCATCGGTGTGGTAAC
>Ga0207053_10197_pt1 | contig 13931 bp, 10 predicted proteins | sample Alteio_BWMinCont_59_FD_153290 | JGI IMG/M metagenome (GOLD analysis project Ga0207053, IMG submission 153290) | Enriched cells from forest soil in Barre Woods Harvard Forest LTER site, Petersham, Massachusetts, United States -... | ecosystem: Environmental > Terrestrial > Soil > Temperate forest >...
CACCGGTATCACCATGCTCATGGCTGAAAACCTCCGGACTGGCTTCGTCTGGAACACGTTCATGAAAACCCCGGAAGCCCAGCGGGAAGGCAGGAATCCGAATTCGGGCGTCCAGCCGTGGGGCAGCAGGGAAGTATCCTCCGAAAGCCAGGTCCAATCCACCCGGTTAAAGATCAAGTCTGCGAGTTCCCTGACCTCAGGATGGCGGAAGTGCTCGCGGCAGGTAAGGATTCCACAGAGCAAAATGGCTGTGTCAACGGAGGAAACCTCGGAATCCCAAACTCTTTCTCCATTGTTGATGTTGGCAAAATGATAGAAGAACCCGCGATGGTTAGGCAGTTTCTTCCAAAGAAACCGAAAGGCGGTGAAGACGCGTTCCAGAGCATCGCTGCTGGAAACCAGGCCTCTCTGCTCCCCGATGCAGAGAGCGGTCAAACCAAAGCCGGTGGCGGCAATGCTGGCCACGACTCCTTGATCATTGGTGCCAACGTGGCAGCGGTCTTTCACCATCCCCGTTTTAGGACTGGCCTGCTCCCAGAAGTAGCTGAAGTTGGCGATTTCCAGCTCGTTCAGAAACCAGTCGTCATCGCCCGACAAAGGCGGCAAGCCTGACAGAGATGCTGGCTGCTGCGCCGATTGCGGGGCTAAAGGCAGGGCCGACATGAGTTTTGCGAAAGGCAGGCATCCCCCCGCGCCCAGCATCTGGCGCATCATCTCCCGGCGGGAAAACAGAGTGGACCGCACTTTCAGCATTCGCGTGTTTCGATCAATCTTAAACGAAGTCGCCTCTCGCCGGCATTAACGCAAGGATTACGCACTAGGAACGGCGGATTCCCGCCCCTTGAGGCTTCGTCGTAGAATATCCAAAAGATCGTGGAGATAAACCGCTCACCGAAAGCCGGACTCTGGATTGGCTCGACCATCATCCTGGTGATTGTTGGCGCGCTACTGCTTCGTCCGTGGCACACCCGGGGACCGATCTCGCTTCGGGGAGCGGTCACTGTGCAGGACACGGACAGTAGAAAAGAACAGCCCATTGCAGACGTCGAGGTCACCGCCGATCTGGCCACAGGAGCAGCGAAATCTGACTCAACCGGCTTGTTCACCCTCCAGTTAAGTGGATTCGTGCGGAGGGGCCACCCTCTCGTCCTCCACTTCCGGCAGCCACAGTACCTTCCTCTCGACGTAAGTGATTTTGTTGGGGACAAGCTCTATATCGTCCACATGCTGCCCAATCCCGTGGTCGCGGCTTCTGCTACTCGACCCGCAATAAAAGTCGCGAACGTTAGGGTGAGATACTCTGGCCGCGTGATGACCGAGTTCAACGTAGGAAGCGCCGTGAAAACATTTCAGATTGAAAACAAGGGTAACGTGCCTTGCAAGGGACAGCGTCCGTGCTCGCCCGATGGTAAATGGCGCGCGGCGCTGGGCGTTGCGTCCCTCGATGCGGGAACAGGGAACGAGTTCCGCAGCGCCAGGGCATCGTGCATCGCTGGGCCGTGCCCGTTCACCAAAATCGATTCAGATCGTTTTTCGCAGGCGGAACGGACTTTCACCGTCTCGGCTCGCGACTGGTCCGACACCGCGACTTTCTTGCTCGAAGCGGAAGTAGTCCACCCTATGGTGAGCCAAATTGTTCACGAGTCTTATCCCGTGATCTTCGGAGAAGGCCTGAACTTCACTTTGCCCTCGACTGCCGAAGGCGTGAGCATTGAAGCCGAACTGGATGGGCAGATGATTGTCTTTCCGCTCGGTCCCGAGTTGTTCTTAAGTTGGGCGAGTTGCAACGCCAGAGTGAATCCGGATCAAACCAAGGTGTACCGCTGCGACCTCAAGGCTGGATACCGTTTTCAGTAGGGGCTCCCAAATGGCATTCTTGTATCGTGTAGCGTCATCCTGCCTAAGGACAATCATGCTAAGAATGTTTCTCAGTTCGCTGCTTCTGTTTATTTTGCCGGGTACCGCGCTGTCTCAGACGGCCGAAACAATAGTGATCGATGGATCCGGCCCCGCGCACGCTTTCCCCCACTTTTGGGAACAGATGTTCGGCTCCGGGCGTGCCATTTTGAGCCTACGGGAAAATTATCGCCAGGATTTGCAGGCAGTGAAGCAGATTACAGGCTTCCAGTATGTCCGCTTCCACGCCATCTTTCATGATGAAGTGGGGGTCTACGACGAGGATAAGCAAGGGCAGCCAGTCCTTAATTTTTCCTATGTCGATCAGATCTATGACGGTGTGTTGGCCAATGGTCTGAGGCCATTTGTCGAATTGAGCTTTATGCCCAATAAGTTGGCTGCAAAACCGATCTTGCAAGCCTTCTGGTACAAACCGGATGTGGCCCCACCCAAGGATTGGGCGAAATGGGACGACATGATTACCCAATTCACCAAACATCTGGTTGATCGTTATGGCATCGAGGAAGTGAGCCAATGGTACTTCGAAGTCTGGAACGAACCCAATCTCGATTTCTGGGGAGGCGATCCGAAGCAGGCGACTTACTGGGAGCTCTATGACCACACGGCGCGTGCCGTCAAGGCGGTGAACCCCCGCTTGCGAATTGGCGGACCGGCGACTGCACAGGCAGCCTGGGCAGACGCTTTTATTCAGCACTGTGCGAGCAATCACATTCCGGTTGATTTCGTTTCCACCCACGTCTACGGCAACGATCAGGCAAAAGATGTTTTTGGGACCCCTGAAAGTATTCCTCGCGACCAGATGGTCTGCCGCGCCGTGAAGAAAGTTCATGACCAAATCGCGGCCTCAGCCATGCCCGGGCTACCATTGATCTGGAGTGAGTTCAACGCCAGCTATTTCAACGAGCCGGCGGTCACGGATGCCTCCTACATGGGCCCCTGGCTGGCCGACACGGTCCGTCAATGTGACGGCCTGGTAGACATGATGAGCTACTGGACTTTCTCTGACGTGTTCGAGGAGCAGGGCGTGGTGAAAACACCGTTCTACGGCGGTTTCGGTCTATTGGCCGAAGATGGCATTCCAAAGCCGGCCTTCAACGTTTTCAAACTCCTGCACCGCCTTGGGGGACAGCGCATTGCTATTAACTCAGATTCGGCGCTCCTCACAAAAAACAAGGATGGCAGTCTGGTGATTGCGGTATGGAATTACGCGCCGCCGGAACAAGCCGGCGCTGCCAAAACCATTACTCTGCACTTCCAGGGTGGGCGTTACAAGCACGCGCTCGTTTCGACGGTCGGCCCCGATCAGGGAGACATTCACTCGACATACGAAAAGATGGGATCACCGCGCTACCCTTCGCAGGCACAGATTCATGAACTCAAGCGGGCTGCGGAGATTCCCTCGGCCGTTGATCGCAGCCTGAAAGGCGGAGAATTGACTCTGACCTTACCCTCGTACAGTCTCGCGGTTGTCGAGGTCAGATAAATGTGCAGGTCAAATAACCGCTAGAGTGGGGACAGTTCGTCTTCTTTTCCTTCATCTCTCCTTCCTTGACCAAACCTCTTCTCTAGAAATCGTTGTGCCAGATCCTTGCCGCCCATCCCGAAGGCTATAGCCAACCCCAGCATCAAAGCTCCAAAAGCGATTCCGAAGGCAACCAGCACCGTTTCCTCTGCTACTCCCACTTCCTCAAACACCATGGACAATACAAAAATAATGATGATGGTCCGGATGGAAACACTCAACAGGCGGGGGGAAGGCAGGTTTGCATTCACCGCGGCTAGCAGCGCAGCACGGGAAAAAAAACCAGCGGCCAGTAAACCGAAGAACATAATAAGTAGTGCTGCAAAAATACGGGGCAAGAAGAGAAAGAACTTGGCAATTTGTTCCTGAAAGCCAAAAATACCCAACACGCTTATGCCAAGCAGAATGAAGCCTAGCCAGGCCACCCAGAACACGAACCGGCTTAACAGTTCTGTCGCTGATGGCAGGGCGGCCTTGCTGAGTAGTTGGGACGCGCCGGCACTTTCCGAGAGCTTGTCGAACTTGATAAGCCGCAGGAAGCTGCGCAGCAACACTTTTAAGAGGTAAGCGACTACCCACCCGGCAAATGCGATGATTACCAGTACGATGATCCGGGGAAGGATGTGGGCGAAGCCTCTTGTGAGCTCCTGCATAGCCTGCGTTAATTCGTTGATAATCATTTCCCGCATGATGACCTCACTCTCTGCCGTTCCATATCTCGATCAGGTATGGTTTCATTCGTTCGAATTCAAGGCATAAGCCTTCGACGTTATTTTCGACGTCGTCGGCGGAGCCGTTGCGATTCTCCATCAGGAACGTGAATGCTCGGCCGCGAAAAAGCGGGGCCAGCGCCTGGATGATGTGATCCCGGCTGATGACTGATTTGTGATATGCCGCGGCAAACTCGTAAACCGTCTTAACCCACAATTCCGCGGGATAGCGAAAGCGCACTTCATCCAGGCCGGCGATTCGCTGTAACTCTGCCAGAGTCGACGCGGAAAGAATTGATTGGAATACAGATTCCAACTCGGCGACTCCGGTCGTGAACATCTCGCGCAGTCGTTTCCGGTTTATTCGCAGCGGCTCGAGAGTGAACTCCTGCTCGGCTCCGGTCGTTGGAATCAGCTGGGAACCCGCTTTGCCATGCCACAACCCAAAGTTCGGCTCCAATGAAGAGAACAACGCCCCGACGGTTTGTCGCATAGCTGGAACCAAGTCGGCGGAATGTCTTTCAACGTGTTCCTTGGTTCCCTGGAAGGATTGGCCGATGCGGTTCCCTCCGGCAATTGCAGCCAGCGTGAATTGAATTTCCGAACCAGCCCGAGCGGCTTCTTCGTGCCATGGGTTCTGGACAAGAAATTGGCTTCCGAGGCGGCCAGAGAATGCGAACTCCAACGCGTAAGGTTCCCGGATTTTCAACCCATAAAGCGCGCGGGTCATGGGATAGAGGAGATTCGTTAAAAGAATTCCATCGAACCTGTGCCTTCGGTATGTGGGCAGCACAAGATCGAATGTTTCCGCGTAAACCGGTCGCAGCAGAGCTGCCAGCCCCTCGGTTGTAATTTGACTGGATTTGGGCGAAATCACCGCGCACGCCTTGGCGCGTAATAATTCGGCCGCCGCCAAAATCGTTCGCAGCGCTGTCCCGTTGGCGGGGCTGCTCGCGTACTGCGTGCTGATCGAGGGCAATGTGCGGAGGGCGTACAGCTTGGAGCTCCGGCGCGCGTCGCCGATCGCAGCATTCACAACCAATTCGGGCGTGCCATCCCGCGACCCTCCGTCGGCGTTAATGATGGCTGCCCTCTCCCGGGGGAAAAATGTCAGGATACCGGTCTGAATTGTTTCGACGATCGATCCGATAGTCTTAGCGTCGTTGTGCGTGGGCAAGCCTATCAGGATGTCCACTTCACCGACACTGATTAGCTGGCCGAGAAAATCATCCGTGAGAAAACTTTCCTCAGCCAATCTAGCCTCCGTCATAATTGTGGCGCTGTCTCTTTGCGGCTAACTTCAGATTCGTCGCAACCGAAACCAGTAAAACTGGTAAGGGCCAAGGGTTAGGAGGTAGGGCAATTCGCCCACCCGCGGAAAAATGTTCCTGCCGAACATCTCGATCAGAATATTTCCTTTATAACGGCGCAAATCCAGTTCGACAGCCTGTGCCGTATTCGAAAGATTATTAACCACCAGAATCGTCTCACCGCCCAACTGCCGCACATAGGCCAGTATTCTGTGGTTTGCGGGATAGAGAAACTCAATGGTTCCGCTACCGAACGCATTGGTCGTCTTGCGAACCGCTATGATGCGCCCCATCCAATTGAGAAGCGAATGTTGGGTCCGTTTCTGCGAAAATACATTGACCGCAGGATAACCATACAGTGGGTCTTGGATTAACGGCGCATACAGTTTCTGGGGATCGGCCGAGGAAAATCCTGCGTTCCAGCCACCCGTCCACTGCATCGGAGTCCTCACTCCATTGCGATCGCCCAAGTTAGTGTTGTCACCCATTCCGATCTCGTCGCCATAATAAATGCTCGGGGTGCCCGGCAACGACATCAGCATTCCGTTCATCAACTCGATTCGCCTTCGATCGTTGTCTAGCAAAGGGGCCAGCCGGCGCCGTATTCCGAGGTTCAGCCGCATCGCCTTGTCTTGCGCGTAGCTGTCGTTCATGTAATCCCGTTCCATGTTCGTAAGCATTTCGAGGGTTAGCTCGTCATGATTGCGCAGAAACAGGCACCATTGGCATGAAGGTGGAATTGCAGGGGTCTGTTGCAGAATCTCGGTAATAGGTTTGCGGTCTTCTAATTTCACTCCCATGAACATCCTTGGCATCAGCGGGAAATGAAATGCCATGTGGAATTCGTCCCCATCGGCGAAGTATGGGCGAAGATCTGCAGGCCATTGATTGGCTTCCGCCAGAAGCATTTTGCCAGGAAAGTATTCATCGAGTTTGCGGCGCAACTCTTTTATCACTGCGTGAGTCTCGGGCAAGTTCTCACAATTCGTGCCGTCGCGTTCCACCAGGTACGGGACCGCATCCAGTCGGAAGCCGTCAACCCCAATTTCCAGCCAGAACTTCATGACATTCCACATCTCTTCCCGGACCGCAGGATTGTCATAATTGAGGTCGGGCTGGTGGCTGAAGAAGCGATGCCAATAGTAGGATTTCGAAATCGGATCCCACGCCCAATTGGACATCTCGGTGTCTACAAAATTGATGTGAGCCTCGTGATACCGCGTGTCGGTATCGTTCCAGACATACCAATCCCGCCGCGGGTTTTCCTGGGAACTTCGGGATTGCTGAAACCATGGATGCTGATCCGATGTATGATTCAGCACCATTTCAATGATCACCTTTATTTGACGCTTGTGGGCGGAGCCTAGGAATGCTTTGAAATCCTCCACGGTTCCGTAGCTGGAGTGGACTGAGTAGTAATCCGAGATATCGTACCCGTCGTCGCGCAGTGGTGACGGAAAGAATGGCATCAACCAGATTGTGTTTATCCCTAATTCCTCCAGGTAGTCCAGTTTCTGGTCAAGCCCTGGGAAGTCGCCAACACCATCTCCGTTGCTGTCGTAAAAAGTGCGTACGTGAGCCTGGTAGATGATCGCGCGCTGGTACCAAGGCACATCTTGCTCTAATGGCAAACCTTTCCTCCTCGCTCACTCGGGTACTTTTCGAGCCAGATTGCTATTTTCGCATCCGTCTATGCCTTGTGTCAGGCGGTTCGGACCGTGGCCGCAGGATTAACATTTATGATGGTAAAGGTAAGAGGAACGATGCGATTTCGCGCAATAGCCTCGGATTATGATGGGACTCTCGCCCGCGACGGTTGGGTCGCCCCCGACACCCTGGCTGGGCTGAAACGAGCGCGGCAATCGGGAAGAAAGCTGATCTTGGTCACCGGCCGCGAACTTTCCAGCTTGCGTGAAGTGTTTTCGAGCTTTCATCTCTTTGACTGGATCGTCGCTGAGAACGGCGCTTTGCTTCATAACCCCGTAACACTTGATGAGCGACTTTTGTGTCCGGCCCCCTCCTCCGCACTCGTAGCCAATCTGCGGAAGCAGGGAATTCCACTTTCCGTCGGAAAGTGCGTTGTGGCAACGGTGAGACCCCATGATGCGGCCGTCCTCCGGACGATCGAGGAGCTGAACCTCAGCCTGCAAGTGATCTTTAATAAAGAATCAGTGATGATCTTGCCCCGCGGGACCGACAAGAGTACAGGCCTTTCCGCCGCTCTGGCTGAGCTGGGACTTTCGTATCAGAGCGTTGTGGGAATCGGCGATGCAGAGAACGATTATGACTTCTTAGGCCGCTGCGCCTTCTCAGTCGCTGTAGCCAATGCCATATCCACGCTCAAGCAATGCGTCGACCTCGTCACCAGCGGTAGTTATGGGGCTGGGGTCACAGAAGTCATCAACCGATTGATCGAGACGGATCGCCTCTCCTGACTGCTCATCCAGCCTCCACTTCGATTGCGGCCGCTGGATCGAACGCAGGCTTTTTCACCTGAGAATCGACGCCAGCTTTCTTTCCCTTCCTAAAGTTCCTTCACGCTCGAGTCGATAATACCTAATCGGAAGAAGAAGCAGTTCCGCATCTGCCCGGAGTAAAACGAGTTCAGGCCTTCTGCCGATACGCGTTCTCATCATCGATGACTCCTCCGTGATGCGAAAGATTGTCGAATGTCCGGTGGACTTGGAGCTCAAAGAGGATCCATCAGCGCAACGGGCAGGCTAATCTTCGGCACGCTTGTGCCGATAGATAGGGAGTGACTGTCGTTTCTTCTGCGCCCACCGCCGGTGAAGGCAAACCGGCGCCCAAACCGGGAACCCAGTTCGTCGCGCGCCAGCCGATTCTAACTACGGATGAGAAGGTCTTCGGTTACGAACTCTTATTTCGCGACGGCATTGAAGACTTCTTCAGAAGTTCGGATTCTGACGCCGCCTCCCGCAGCACCTTGAACACTTCCATGTTGCTTGGCCTCGATGTGCTTTGTGACGGGCGTCGGGCCTTTGTGAACTGCACCCGCGACATCCTGCTAAAGGATTACGTCACGTTGCTGCCCCCGGGCCAGACCGTCGTTGAGGTTTTGGAGACCGTTCCTGCCGACGAACTCGTGGTCGCGGCTTGCCGTCGGCTCAAAGAAGCCGGATACATGATTGCTCTGGACGATTTCGCCCTCAACGACCCTCGCGAAGCGTTGACCGAACTTGCAGACATAATCAAGGTGGACCTCCGGGCCACCGCGAACGCGGATGCCGCTGCCATGGTGAAACGCTACGGACCCTGGCGCTGCCGGCTGCTGGCGGAAAAAGTGGAAACTCGCGAAGAGTTCGTCGCCAGCCAGAAAGCTGGTTTTCTTTACTTCCAGGGATACTTTTTCCGCCGCCCCGAAATACTTACCGCCCATGAAATTCGTGCGAACCAGCTCAATTACCTGCGCATGCTGACAGCGGTTTCGCAGCCCGAGTTAGACGTGCGCGCCATCGAAAATTTGGTCAAGGGCGAGGCCTCGCTGTGCTACCGCCTGCTGCGCTATCTGAACTCCGCCGCTTTCGGATTCGGCTCGGAGATTCACTCGGTGCGGCACGCGCTCTCGATCCTCGGAGAAAAGGAAGTCCGCCGCTGGATCCGCCTGGTCGCTAGCCTTGGGGCCGGCCACGGTAAGTCGAGCGACCTGGTACTCGCGGCCCTGGTACGCGCCCGTTTCTGTGAACTGCTTTCACCCAAAGTTCAGGAAAAAATTCAGCACGAAGATTCCGACCTGTTCCTGATGGGAATGCTTTCGCTCATGGACACGATTCTCGAGATTCCAATGCGCCGGGTGCTCGATCACATCCCTATCGATCAGGAATGCAAAGCCGTATTGCTGGGCATGACCGGTCGTTTGCAGCCTTTCTATCAACTGATGCTGGCTCAGGAATCCGGGGAGTGGACTGCTGTCAAGAAGCTCACGACCGCGCTTCATCTCGGGCAAAGTGACGTTGCCACGGCCTACTGGCAAGCAATGCAATGGGCACGCCAGGTGAGCGCTGGGACATAGTCGAAGTTCCAGCCGACCATCACCATCAATCTGCGCTGGGAAACGATTCCGCTAGCAGGGCTGGATCCGCGGCGAAACAAGTTGAGAGCCCTTCTCGCCCGCTTCAAGCCCCTGCAAGCGCTCGCGTATATCATGGCGCAGCAACGCGACGGAAATGCCTCCGAAAGATTCCGGATATCGGTCGAGCCGCCGCAGGGCGGCTTGCAGCAACCGCGTGGTCCCCAGCCGATTGTCTTGCCGCAAGTGATGGAACGCCGCAGTCACTTGAATCAGCCCTTGCAGGAACGTCTTCTCCGGCTCGGGCAAACCCAGCCACACACTCTCCCACTCCTCATGCGCGGTAAAGAATTCCCCCGCTTCATAGAGTCGCAGCCCTTCTGCCAGTGCTCCCTCGGTCCAATCGAATTTCATTGTTTCCGCACCGATGCTGCAGATCCAGGAAACCGAATCTGAAAAAGTTTTAATATTTTCTTAATCATCGCGTCACAAAGCCCTCCTAGAATTCCCACTCATCCTGACGTAGAGACGGTTTTCTTCATCGTAGCGCCACGCGCGATGAATCGCACTTTGCCTCAATCAGTGCGTAGAGAGAGTCTTGCGATTTCTTTGTTGAGGAGCGTTATCATGAAGTCAAATCGTTACGCCTCGATTCTCCCCTCCGGTTTGAAGGTCACGGTTGGCCTGATCCTCGCACTGTTCCTAGTGACAACGGCGTTCGCCCAGGTGGATCGCGCAGTACTCGAAGGCACGGTAAAGGACCAAAGCCAGGCGTCCGTCGTTGGGGCCGGCGTCAAAATCCAGGCCCTGGATACCGGCATCACCCAGGAACAGAGGACCAACTCGAATGGCTACTATCGCTTTCCTGGGCTGGCGGTCGGCAAGTATACAGTAACGACCTCCGCTTCCGGGTTCAAGACGAAGGTTGTGCAGGATGTCGTGCTCCTGGTGGGCCAGACGTACACCTTGGACGTTCAGCTTGCCGTCGGTGCGACAAACGAGCGGGTCGAGGTGCGAGCGTCCGGACTAGAGGACCGCACATCGGCCGAGGCTGGCACAGTAATCCGGCCGGAGCAGATGGCCGATCTGGCGGACAATGGGCGCGATTGGACCACTCTCTCGTTGCTGGCTCCTTTCGCTCAAGATGACGGTGGCGGCGACCAGAGGACGATTCGCTTTGCTGGACGCGCGCGCGACGACAACAACTTCTCGATCGACGGCGTCGATGCCGGCGGCATCCAGGAGCAGGCTCAAAAATCGCAAACGCGCTTGCAGATCTCTGAGGATGCTATCGAAGAATACCGTGTCGACAGCGCCCTCTACGATGTCGAATACGGCACGCAGTCCGGAGGCCAGATCGATGCCGAAACCAAGCATGGAACCAACACCTTCCACGGAACCTTATACGGCTATCTCAGAAACTCATATTTCGATGCGCGGAATTTCCTCGATTTCGGTGTAAACGGAAACCCAGCGATTAACCCATTCCGTATGGGGCAGTATGGAATGTCGTTGGGCGGGCCCATTGTCAAGAACAAGACTTTCTTTTTCCTTAACTACGAAGGAATCCGCCAATTACAAGTCAACGGGGAGCAAATGACTGTGCCCTCGGGAGTCTGCTGCGCCGCTTTCAACACCACAACCACCCCAGCGGCGGAGCCAGGACTACAGAGCGTAAGCTATCAGCAGTACGTTCTGACGCAGTCACCCGCCGGGTTCGAGCCACAACTTTGCGCGATCCTACAGTCTTTCCCATGGCGTGCATCTGTAGGAGCGATTAATGGGTGCGCGCCCCGTTTCGTCCTCCCTGACGCCCTCTTCCAATATCAAGGAAGCGCGACTCCCGCCGCCGACGGCGATCCTAATAACGAAGACCTGCTTACGGTTGGGAGGCAGACGATAATCCACGAAGACACCTGGCTGCTGCGGATGGACCACCAGATCAACGAGAGAACCCTGCTTTACGGCCGGGCACAACGTGATATCGCCTTGTGGAACGCGCCCGCCAGTTTTTCATCGAGCGTTCCCGGAGACAATCAGGCAATCATCAATCATCCGGCCAATTACATGATCGCGCTGCAGCACACGTTTACCCCCACAGTGTTCAACGAAGTGAAGTTCTACGTCAATCGTTCGCCCTTCCACAACCCGGGAGGGAGCATACTCCCCTACGCTGTTTCGACTAACGATTTCGTTGGCTTGAACAACACGAGCGCCGATATCGAGGTCGGTTCAACCTTTGGGATCGTTGACAACCTTACGTGGGTTCGCGGGCGGCACGCGTTCAAAGCCGGCATGGAATACCGGCGCGTTCGGCTGAATCAGGGACAAACCTCCAACAATGCTCTTACGTTCGGCGATGACTTTTCCCTGTCGCAGGCTTCACTGACCAGCATCGACTACATCGCGCCATGGTGCTGCCACGGACTGCGCCGTAATTTCCTTATGCCGTACTTTCAGGATGAATGGAAAGTTACCCCGACTTTTACTCTGACGGCTGGTTTGCGCTATGACTATTACGGCTTAGCCCACGAGGCGACCAACCGCACAACCGTATTTGATCTTAATGTGTTTCACGGCGTATGTCTGGGTACCGGTTCATTTAACGTAGCGCCAAGCCCGGGCCCGATTAACACCGCGCCGTGTCCAGCTAATCCAGCCTTGTACAACCAAAGCTATGTGAACTTCGATCCGCGCTTGGCGCTGGCTTGGGCACCCAGCGCACTACACGGTAAGACCGTGTTCCGCAGCGGCTTCGGTATTTATCACGGCGCGGCGCAGAATGACGATCTGAATGCGGGACTCGAAAGCGACACGTTTCGCGTTAAAGTCAGCAGTTTCGGGACCTGCACCGCCCTCAGCGGTATTTGCCCGAATTTGGAGTCTCAATTCGAGCAGCAGGACCCTACATTTTCAGGATTGAGCAGCGCCAGCAAGCAGGCCAACCACCCGAGAGCGTTGCAGCGCCAGGGACGGCGGGACTTGTACGTGGTGACGTGGGGCGCAACAGTGGAGCACCAATTACCAGCCAATTTTCTTGCATCGGCGCAGTATATTGGCAGCCGCGGGGATCGACTCTTCTCACGAGGCGGAGTGAATCTGTGCACCGAACCAGTCACGTTTAACCCCATTGACAACGATTGCTTCCGCACCTTAGACCCGTTCTATCCGCAGGGAAACCCGTTCGGTTCCGTCGACAGCAAGAGTGATATTGGGTCGAGTACTTACAATGGTTTGGGATTATCACTAGAGCGCCGACTTAAGGACGGGCTGTCTTTCCAATCCCGCTACACCTGGTCGCACTCGATCAACGACGGGTCAGTCGGCGGAGGGGAATCGACGGGACCCGAGAATGTGAATTGCCTGGAGTGCGACAAGGGTCCCAGCATTTACGATATTCGCCACAATGTTGCTGTGAATGCTGTATATGAGCTCCCCTTTGGCCCAGGCAAAACCTTCCTGAACGACACCGGCATACTGGGTAAGATCGTCGGAGGCTGGGAACTGAGCAGCATCGGCCTTTGGCATACCGGGCATCCGTTGACCGTCCAAATGGACCTCGCGGACCCTACGATTAACAATCCATCTTCCCCATTCAACGGATTTCCCGTTAGCTATTTACTTCCCGACGGCAACGACCAGACCAATCAGCGGCCGGATCTCGTTCCGGGTGTACCGCTGACCTTGCCCCACCAGCAGCCCGCGACACCGAATACTCCGGGCGTGCCTTACATCAACGCCGCGGCGTTCCAAGCGCCACCGGTTGATGCTAACGGTAACTTCACTCGCTTCGGCAATGAGCCCAATGGGGTTATTCGTGCCTTGGATAGCTGGCAGATCGATCTGGCACTGACTAAGGAAACAAAGCTAACTGAGCGCCTCTCGCTGGAATTTGCCGCGCAAGCCTTCAACATTTTCAATCATGTGCAGTTCGGCGATCCCGGATCGCTAACGCTCAACTATGCTCCGGGAGCGAACGCAGCAAATCTGACGCCGCAGGGAGGGTTTGGTCTCATCAGCAGCACCGTGAATTTCAACAACAACAACGATAACGCTGCCTCACCCAATACGGGCACCGGCCTACCGCGACAGATTCAGCTCATGGTCCGGTTCAAGTTCTAGGCGCAGAAGACGAAATGAGCTGACTTCACCGGTGCCCGCTCACCCCTCGCGATGCGGCCGGGACGGGTGTACACTGTTCGGCAGCATTCGAGGTCCAAAGGGAATCTCGACTAACGGGGTACGTCTACTGCGAGGGACCCCTGCCTTCCCCCGGCGATTGCTGGAGTGTTTATGAGGAGTTCTCCGGAAGCCAGGCGGACAATCACCACCCATGCCGTAAGAGACTCCTTCTTCGTCTCGAGCTTGTTCTCTTGTTGTCTGGCTTGCGTTATCTGCTTTTTCCTTTATCCGAGGATCGCCGAACTGCACATGATTGAAAATGT
>Ga0207053_10173_pt2 | contig 13807 bp, 13 predicted proteins | sample Alteio_BWMinCont_59_FD_153290 | JGI IMG/M metagenome (GOLD analysis project Ga0207053, IMG submission 153290) | Enriched cells from forest soil in Barre Woods Harvard Forest LTER site, Petersham, Massachusetts, United States -... | ecosystem: Environmental > Terrestrial > Soil > Temperate forest >...
GCCTTTAGCTCTTAGCTTTTCCTCTGCGTTCTCTGCTGACGGATTGGCCGGGGGCTCTGACGACGAAGGTGATGCCGAGGTCTGCGCAAACGTGCTCAACGACAACGCAAGTACGGCCGCAGCAAGTAACGCCAAAGTTCTGATTCTTACCAAAGACGATTTCATCGTCCACCTGCCGGTGCCGGGGTGGTTGATAATGCCGGCTCAAGCACAGTGCGAATGATTTCTTCCGCCAGCCTTCCCGCTTCTGCTTCGAGAGAACTCATCGCCACTTTTTTGTCGGTTTCGATTGCCATGCGCGCCTGCTCGATCTGCACCTGAGCTCTTTTTCGTGCTTCCGCCAGGGCTTCGGCGCGGGCTTGCGCGGCCCGGGCGCGGCGCGCTTCCTGAGCTTTGAACAGGGCCAATCGCGCATCCCTTAGCTTCTGCTCATATTCTGCGGTCCGAGCTTCGGCGGTGGCGACATCCGCTCTGGCTTTCTCGATCGCCCCTTCCGTGCGCGCACGACGCTCGGCCAGTATTTTGCCCATCGGCTTGTAGACAAGCGCGACGTAAAGCCCATACAGCAGCAGAAAGAAGATGATCGTCGGGACGGAGCCGAGCAGTAATTCGCCTATCTGTCTGAGCGTCTCATCCATATTTTCCGCTGAGAATGTGCCTTCGAAAGGATGTTTCTGAACCTTTGATTTTAGCGTTCAGTGTCGAAAAGTGTCAACGAAGAGAAGTTTCGGAGTAGTGTCCTAATTCGCCTTTTCGGGGTTTATTTACTTCTGACAATTAGGGCCGCATGGAAACCGCCAAAGGTTCCATCAGTCGGCGTATGCGCCAATGCCTTTGTAGTTGATAGCCAGGTCTTTAATGTCGTAGGAGGGTTGTGCCGGGGAGAAGGTTCCCATGAGGACGCCTCGCTGCCTTTCAATTCGCCCAACCAAATACATACCGTGCGTCTGATGGTGCCGTTCAGGATCGAACGTGGACTGATAATCAGCGCAAGCAAAAAGCTCAAAAGTGATCTGCTTACTGTCCTTAAAATGGCCTTCGTCAAGAGCTTTCTGCACAACTTCCGGACTGATAATGATCGGGTACTGATCGGTCACGATTTGGTTCGGGAAGATAAGCTTGCCGTGATCGAACGAACTATCAATCGGCTTCTTTTGAATCGCAATTACTTTCTCTTTTATCTCAATTGGATTGTGCACTCCGCCTACTATGACATCAATGAAGATGCTGACGTGTTTGGCGACAGAACGGCCCACATTTCTAAGTTGAGTACCGAGCATGATGACGCAACCTCGTTGGTCAAATACGAGGTTGGAGATTGGAGTAATGGCATCAATCGAAATCCAAGGACGATTGGACAGTTCAAGTTGCGTTTGTGTCAATTTGGTTTGCGCGACTGCTTGTTGTGCCAACTCTTGCGTATGTGTTCCCGACTTTTCCATCAGCCCCGCTTGTTTGGACGACGTTTCAATCATGCGTTCGGTTTGTTGCCCGGCACTCTCCATTTGAGCAAGCTGGCCTTGCATTACCCCACGCTGCGCTACCATTTCGGCCACTTGTCGCCTCATGGCCCTGAGTTGAGATTCGATAGCGAGCAGACTTCTGCGGGCGTAACAGACGCCGAAAGCTCCAATGATTACCAGAGCTGCTGTGAGCAAAACATAGGCGCGATTCCACAAGTCCGGACCAGCGTTCACCGTCACGGGGGGAAGTTCGCGGATAACTACGATTCTCTGTGCATCTGCATTAGCTGGCCTGTCGCCTGTATTTTGTCCTTCTGTGGACGCTGGAGACGGCTTGACTGGTGCGGACTTAGCGGCGGCATTTTGATTGGCGTTGCCTTTGTGCTGGATGTTTTGGGCACTACCTGCGGAGTTACTGAGCGCTTGCCGTGAAGCTGGTGACGTTGCTTGCACGACGGACACGAGCAAAACGAGAATTAGAAATGGCATGGATAACCGTCCGTGGGCTACTTTGGTTTTTTGGCCCACGAAAGCAGAATAAACGCGCCAGCGGCCATTGCCGAACGCATGCGAAGTGTACGATGAATTTTAATGAAGGTGTAAGCGAAATAATTTAGCGCCGTGCCGCCGCGTGATTCTCCAGCTTTCGAGAGAAGCCATTCGAAAATCGTGTGTAGCGTCGCATCGTAGTACGGACTGTCCAGTTGGTAGTGGTACAGTTTGAACCTCCTCAGCAGTATAGTGCTGCCCGCTGCCGTGATCTCTGGAGGCAAGAATGAAAGCATCTATGTTTTATCGAATCGCTGCTGTTCTTCTGCTGCTTTTCGCGGTAGGACATACACTCGGCTTTCGCCAGGCTGATCCCCAATGGGGAGTTGATGCCCTCCTTGGCTCAATGCGGTCAATTCACTTTGACGTGCAGGGGTTCAACCGCACCTATTGGGACCTCTTTGAGGCAGCCGGATTCTCTGTCGGCGTGTTTTATCTATTTTCGGCGATATTGGCATGGCAGCTAGGTGGCCTTCCGCCAGCGACTTTGGCGCTCATGCGCGGCACTGCGTGGGCCTTCGCCCTTTGTTTTGCCGCCATCACGGTTGTGAGCTGGAGATACCTCTTTATCCTACCTATCGCTTTCTCAATCGTGATTACATTATGTTTGACTGCGGCCGCGTGGCTCTCAGCGAAGCAGGTTTCCATGCGTCCACTGCGATAGTAAGGTGAAAGGATTCAAACTGCGCCACTACCAACCTCAAGGGACGGGCTATTGCCAAGTGAGGTGCAGCGGCCCGGTGGAGTCCAAATAATCTCCCATTTTTCTCCCTCATTTGTGGTAGGATTTTGGGGAATTGAGGGAGAGTGAAATGTTTCCAGAGACTCAAGTCCACTTTGACCCATTCGATGTTGACCAAAGATTGGCTGAAGTCGGCCTGACGAGAGAGCCATTCGACATCGCTGCGGCAGAAAGCCTTGCTGCATACAGGTCTTGCACCCCAAACCATCCTGTCACATTCCCGGCAACCTATGCTTGGGCCGAGGGGAATCGCTCCCTCCGGGACGGGCTGACCGTCGTTGATTGGGCGCGGAAGAACGAGACGAATCTTCCTCTCGTAATCAACGCGAGTGGGACGATGGCGATAACAGTCACTTCCGGGGACACGGATACAGGAATTAGGGAAGGGTTCCCATGCACGCGATCTCCAAAAGGGCCGCGCACTGTAGACCTTGTGATGGCAAATCAGAGGCGGTTCGACTTCATGGAGGAAACCGCATCTATAGTCGAGTCGATGAAGGTGCCGGGCAGAGACACTTGGCTGTTCTTGATTTATCGAGATTTGGTACGTGGCGAACTTCGTTACGAACTTTCCCGGCCAAACCATATGGGAGAAGATCGTCACGTTGATGGTTGGATAGAGCGGATAATTTTCCCGCCAGTCCCATTTGATACGAATGATCTATTGAGGATCGGAACGGATGATGGTGGACAAAGCCCAGAGATTACGGTCGAGATTAAGAAGGTCGGGTGATGCAGAAACATTCAATCCGAGCAGGCTCACGCTGGCGCGTAAGAGAAGGGGCCTGGCGAAACTGGCTCTCGCCGATCTGATCGGTGTTGACCGTAAGACCGTTCATTCGTATGAGACAGGAATAACTGTTCCAGAGGAAGGTGTTCTCGGGGGAATTATCAGAGCACTGGAATTTCCCAGAGAGTTCTTTTTTGGCGACGATATTGAGGAGCCGAGCGTCCTCAGCGGAAGTTTTCGTTCAATGTCGAAGATGAGCGCGCCGCTTCGCGATATGGCACAGAGTCAAGCCGCATTCGGTCTTCATCTCAGCACATGGCTCAAGCGAAAGTTCGAGCTCCCCAGCGTGCAAATTCCAGACGTAAGCCTTACGTCCGACCCAGAAGCCGCAGCGGAGTTTGTGCGCCGCACATGGGGTCTAGGGAATTTGTCTATCAGGAACATGATCCATCTTTTGGAATCGAAGGGCGTGCGAGTATTTTCATTGGCTTTGGATGCACGCGAAGTTGACGCGTATTCGATGTGGACAGACGGGATTCCATACGTATTTCTTAACAACAATAAATCCGCTGAGCATAGTCGATTTGATGCTGCCCACGAATTGGGGCATCTCGTTCTGCACAAGCATGGGACACCTAGAGGCATAGAAGCGGAAAAACAAGCGCATACATTTGCGTCGGCATTTCTTATGCCGCGAGGCTCTGTATTCGCGCACGCTCCTCGGTTCCCAACATTCAATACTTTGGTTGCCCTCAAGAAGGTATGGACCACATCTGTTGCAGCACTCGCATACCGGCTGCACGAATTGGATTTGATGACTGACTGGCAATACCGAGGAATTTGCATAGAGATAGCAAAGCGAGCACGCGACAGAGAACCCGAGAGTGTTCCAAGGGAAATATCGATAGTGCTGCCACAAATATTCGCGTCTCTTTATGAAGATGGAATAACTAGAAGCCAAGTTGCGAAAGAATTGGCCATTCCGACTTCAGAACTGGAGCAACTACTGTTCGGCCTCACAATGACCGGAATTATTGGAGGCGGGAAACGGACTCCAGCAAAGGCTCCTGAACTAAGCCGAGTGAAATAAAAATTTACCAAGCAACATGGGGTTAACGCCGCCACGAGATTCAGGTCATCAGCAGGTAATTTCCCGCCACCGCCCGAAACTCCGCCAGTTTCTTCGCCTTCACATCTGCATCCCACCCCAACTCACCGGCCATTAAATCCGCAACCGTCGGCGCCATCTCCAACGCAGCCCGCGCATTCAAGAACAGCACCCGGGTGCGCCGCGCGAGAACGTCTTCGATCGTCCGCGCCATTTCGTGCCGCACCGCCCAGATCACCTCAGCCTGCACGTACGGCAGCGCCGGATGCAGCCTCCGGCCCAGCTTGGGATCGCTCTGCACAATTTTCCTGATTTCAGTGGCATCGCTGCCGTAAACTGCCAAATCGCCAAGCTGCTTCGCGTCAGCATGGAAGCCGTGAATCTTCAAGTGTTGGGTGACGCAGGGCGCATCCGGCAATTGGCCCAGGGTCGCGGCCTGGTCCACGCAGTCCTCAGCCATGTGACGGTAGGTAGTCCACTTCCCTCCTGTAATGGTCATCAGCCCGGAGGTATCGATGTGAATCACATGATCGCGCGATAACGCCGCGGTAGCGATCGAATTTGAACTGCGCACCAGTGGCCGGATTCCGGCAAACACACTCAGCACATCCTCACGTCGAGGAGGCTTCTCCAGGTATTGGCCTGCGGTCGCGAGAACGAAGTCGATCTCCTGTTGCATGGCAACCGGCTCCAGTTCTGCGCTCTCAACCGGAGTATCGGTCGTCCCCACCAGAGTGTGGCCGTGCCAGGGAATGGCAAACAGCACGCGCCCATCGCTGGTGTGCGGCACCAGGACGGCGCTCTCGGCCTGCAGGAACTCCGGGCCAAACACCAGATGAATGCCCTGGCTGGGCTTGATCATGGGCGCGGCCGAGGGCTGTGCCTTTTGCCGCAGGCTGTCACTAAAAGCGCCGGTGGCGTTGATCACCACCTTCGCAGACGCGCGCAGTTCCTCGCCGGTCTCAACATCCCGCGCCTGAACTCCATTCACGAAGTCCTGGCTGTCTTTGGTGAAACCCGTGACCTCGACGTAATTCAGCAACGTCGCTCCCTGCTCAAAGGCGGTGAACACCATATGGATCAGCAGGCGCGCGTCATCGAATTGCCCGTCGTAATAAATTGCGCCACCGCGCAGGCCGTCAGTTTTGAGTGTGGGCAGGCGTTGAAGAGTTTCCTCGCGCGAGAGCAGGCGGGATTTCCCAAAGCCATATTTCCCGGCGAGAAATTCATAAAGCTTGAGACCTAATCCGTAGAAGGGCGCTTCCCACCAGTCGTAATTGGGGACAACGAAAGCCAGGTCGTGCACAATGTGCGGCGCATTTTGCAGAAGCAGGCCACGCTCCTTGAGCGCCTCCATGACTAGCCCGATGTTGCCCTGCTCCAGATAACGCACGCCGCCGTGCGCCAGCTTGGTGCTGCGGCTCGATGTGCCTTTGCCGAAGTCACTCTGCTCGAGCAGCAGAACGTCGTAGCCGCGGCTGGCGGCATCGATCGCGACCCCAACGCCGGTAGCGCCACCGCCGACAACAATAATGTCCCACGGCTTCTGGTGCGCGCGAACGCGGGCCCACATCTCAGCCCGTGTCATCTTATGAGACTCGTAAGCATGAAACTCGGAAACGGCTTAGGAAAGTCAGAGACATTAGGAAACTCGTAAGCTGGGTCAGCCGAAAAAAGCTCAAATGATTCCCATCGTCTTAATGATCACCGCGCCAATCACCCCGCCAATCAGCGGCCCGATAATCGGTATGGGAGCGTATCGCCAATCCGAGCCGCCCTTGGCGCTAATAGGAAGGATGGCGTGCGCAATGCGCGGGCCGAAGTCTCGCGCCGGATTGATTGCATAGCCGGTCGGGCCGCCCAGACTCAAACCGATCCCCCAGACCAGCACTCCCCAAAACCACGGGCTGAAGCCAGGAGCGAGACCTGTCGGCGCCAGCGATTTGCTTCCGAAGCTGAAGCCGACCACGACCAGGCAAATTGTCGCAATGATTTCGCTCAGCAAGTTCGCGGGAAAATTCCGAATTGCCGGAGTGTTACAAAACACCGCGAGCTTCGCAGCTTTATCCGGCGTCTCTCGCCAGTGCGGCAGGTATACAAGCCAGACCAGGGTTGCACCCACGAATGCGCCGAGAAATTGCGCCGCCCAGAACGGCCCGACAGTGGACCAATTTCCAGACAACAATGCTGACGCCAGAGTCACCGCAGGATTGATGTGCGCGGCGGGGCTGCCGCATGCGACCGCCGTGCAGATACCGGCCACTACCGCCATTCCCCATGCGGTGGCAATTACGATCCAGCCGGAGTTCTCGCCCTTGGATTTTTTCAACAGGACGTTGGCAACAACACCGTCTCCCAAAAGAATCAACACCAGCGTTCCCATGAACTCACCCATAAAGGGTCCATGCATCGATGACCTCCCCGGTCAGATCTAATCTTCTAATTTAGCCGCGCTGAAACTACACCACGACAACTTTGCGGCTTTTGGGTGGAGCAGGCCTTCAGGCCTGCATAACATCCGGCACAGATATCCGGGCTTTAGCCCCTGAAGCATCTGCGCCTACTCCACCCAATCGAACGAGCGCGTGACTGCTTTCTTCCAAAAGCGAAAAAGCTGCTCACGCGAGGGCCTATCCATCTTGGGCTTCCAGCGCTGCCCCTCTGCCCAGTTCTTGCAGAGCTCTTCTTCATCTTTAAAGAAGCCAACCGCGAGACCTGCGGCGTAACACGCGCCCAAAGCAGTGGTCTCGCTCACTCGAGGACAAACCACAGGTATGCCGAGAATGTCCGCCTGGAATTGGATCAGCAGATTGTTTTTCACCATGCCGCCATCCACGCGCAGGAAGTCGAGATTCATTTGCGAATCCTTGGCCATGGCCTCAACGACTTCGCGAACCTGAAATGCAGTTGCCTCGAGCACCGCGCGTGCGAGGTGTCCTTTATTCACGTAGCGAGTTAATCCCGCAATCACTCCTCGCGCCGTGTCCTTCCAATACGGAGCATACAGACCCGAAAATGCCGGAACGAAATAAACACCACCATTGTCGTCTACCGTCTTAGCTAATTTTTCAATTTCTTCACTCGAAGAAATGAGTCCGAGATTGTCGCGCAGCCACTGCACCAACGCTCCCGTGATTGCGATGCTACCTTCGAGCGCATAATGCGCAGGCTTTTTGCCCAGCTTGTAGGCGACGGTGGTAATCAAACCGAATTTCGAAGGAACAATTTTCTCGCCGGTATTCAGCAGCATGAAGCAGCCGGTTCCGTAAGTATTTTTGGCTTCACCGGGCTTGAAACAAACCTGTCCTACGAGCGCGGCTTGTTGATCGCCAAGGTCGCCAGCGATAGCGACGTCACGGATCGCTGGAATGTTGGCCTGCCCATAAATCTCACTGCTGGAAACAATCGTCGGCAAAATTTGAACGGGAATTTCGAAGTCGCGCAGGATATTTTCATCCCATTGAAGGGTGACGAGGTCCATTAATTGCATGCGGCTAGCATTAGTGACGTCAGTGACGTGAACGCCGCCACTCGCGCCTCCGGTGAGCTTCCAAATCAAAAAGCTGTCAACCGTTCCACAGAGCAGGTCACCGGCTTCGCATTGTGCGCGCACACCGGGAACGTTTTCGAGGATCCAACGAATTTTCAGGCCGCTGAAATACGTCGCAAGCGGAAGCCCGGTTTTGGCACGGTAGCGGTCTTGCCCGCCATTCTTTGAAAACTCCGCAACTTCCGGAGCAACACGCGTGTCCTGCCAGACGATCGCGTTGTAAACCGGCTTTGCGGTTTTTTTGTTCCAAACGACTGTGGTTTCGCGCTGGTTGGTGATGCCGATTGCGGCCAGATCGATGGGCCCAAGCCGGCTGGCTTGCATGGCCTTGGTAATAACAGCCTGGGTGCGCCGCCAGATTTCCTCGGGATCGTGCTCGACCCAGCCCGGCTGACGATAAATCTGTTCGTGCTCCTCTTGCGCAGAGCTGACAATGCGCCCAGCGCGATCGAACACGATGAAACGTGTGCTGGTGGTCCCCTGGTCGATCGCGCCGATGTAGTCCGCCATTAAACTTTCAGGCCGCTTCCCCCTTGACCTCGACTCCTGCCCATTTTTCGAGAAGCAAAAGCGTGGCGGCGTAATCGAGATCGGCGTGGCCTTCTTCGATCGCCACGTCGTAGACCTCCTCGACCGTCTCGAGTCCGGGAAGCTTTACCCGCGCCTCTTTAGCAGCCTCAAGCGCCAGCCGGATATCCTTGCGCATAAGCCGCAGCGGAAAATTCGGGGAGAAATCGCGGCGCAGGACGAACGGGGCTTTGTATTCGACTACGCCTGATTTCACCATGGACGCATTGATCAGATGCACCAGGTTCTCCGCGTCGACGCCCAGTTTCGCGGCCAGCGTAAGCGCTTCGGCAAAGCCTTCGTAGATCAGCGCAATTTGAAGATTCATCACCAGCTTGGCGGATTGACCTTTGCCGGTCTCGCCCATGCGAAAGATTTTTTTGCCCATCGCGGCGTAAAGCGGCTTAAGTTTCTCGACCGCCTGCTCATCGCCGCCAACCATGAAGAGCAAAGCGCCGCTCTCGGCGGCCGCTTTCGATCCAGTCATCGGCGAATCCACATACTGCGCGCCTTTCGGTGCCACCCGCTCAGCAAATTTGCGAGTGGCCGTCGGCGAGATGGTGCTGGAATCGCTGATCGCCATGCCCTCGGTCAGCGATTGTCCGACCCCGTCCGGCCCGAACAGCACGCTTTCGACGGCTGCAGTGTCAGAGACGCACAGCCAAACCACTTCCACACCTTGTGCGGCATCAGCCGGAGAAGCCGCCGCACGCGCACCTTCGACGACCTTTCCCGGGCTGCGATTCCACACGGCAACTTCGTGTCCAGCCTTGACCAGATTCGTGGCCATCGCGTGGCCCATAATTCCCAATCCTAAGAATGCAACCCGCATGACGGCTCCTGACTTTTTGGAGAGATTTGTGGAGAAAGAAAAAGGACAAGAGGATTAGAAATGACGCGCAGAAAGCGGTCAAGGGAATCTGAAGGGATTGGTAGAATGCAGATGTCGATTAAGTTTGGAGTTCGGCCTGCATCCTAGGCCGTGCTGCTGGCTAAGAGCTAACGGCTAATAGCTTCGTTTATGCTGCGACAGGCGATCAAGAGTCCCGCAATGCGCAAACGCGCCCGGCAGTTTGGGCAGCTCATACGGCGCTCGGCCGTGACTCCCCGAATCGGAGAATCCCATAAGCCGGTTCTGGTCGCAAATGGCCAGATGGGCGTGACTTTCATTGGCCATGCCAGTTTTTTTCTCCAGGTTGGCGGCGAGAACATCGTCATCGATCCGAACTTCGCGCGCTGGCTTTTTGTGCTGAAAAGACTGCGCCAGCCGGGAGTGAAAGTTCGCGATCTGCCTCCCATCGACCTGGTTCTGATCACCCATGCACACTTCGATCACTTGCACCGGCCTTCGTTGCGATCGCTGGTCCAGCACACAAAACAGTGGCGAGGTTCAGCGCCTACCATAGTTGTGCCGGAACATGTTTTTGATCTGGTCTCCGACCTCGGGTTTCGCGACGTAGTCGAGCTGAACTGGTGGAACAGTTACCGCCACCGCAATGTCACCATAACGCACGTGCCTTCGCGGCATTGGGGAGCACGCGTTCTGCGCGACGCCCATCGCGGTTACGGCGGCTACGTGATGCGTGACGGAAAGCATTCCGTCTATCACGCTGGCGATACGGCGTACTTTCCAGGGTTCCGCGAAATTGGCGTGCGGCTCTCTCCGCAACTCGCGCTCCTGCCGATTGGGGCATACAATCCGCCACAATTTCGCAACGTTCACACCAGCCCTGGCGACGCCACCCGCGCCTTCCTCGACCTGAATTCGCGATGGATGGTCCCTATGCATTACGGAACTTTCCAGCTCTCTCACGAGCCCATGGACGAGCCGCTGCAATTGCTCGAGCAGGAGGCCCAGCGCGCAGGAATTAAAGACCGTGTGCTGGTCCTGCCCGAAGGAATCACCAAAATTTTTTGACACATTTTAATGTGCGGCGGACTAGAATCATGCGCCCAGGAGGTTCTTCTTATGGCTGGAAAGGTTCAAGCTGTTCCCACCGGATTCCATACACTGACGCCACACCTCACTGTCCGCGATGCTGATAAAGCGCTTGAGTTCTATAAAAATGCGCTTGGCGCCGAAATCCTCGGTGTGGCGCGTATGCCTGATGGAAAAGTTATGCACGCTTCGTTGCGGATCGGCGATTCCATGCTGATGCTGAATGAAGAAATGCCGGAGTATGGCGGACTATCGCCGCTATCACTTGGTGGCACAGGCGTAACTATCCACATCTATACAGACAACGTTGACCAGGCATTTAACCGCGCGGTTTCCGCCGGAGCTCAGGTGAAAATGCCCTTGATGGATCAGTTCTGGGGCGATCGCTATGGCATGGTTGCAGACCCTTTTGGCCACAAATGGTCGCTTGCAACCCATGCAAAGGACCTGTCGCCAGAAGAGATGCAACGCGCTCAGGACGAAGCTATGGCCAACATGCCGCCACCAGCGGCCGCCAAGAAGACCGCTTAGTAGGACAGCAGAATTCTAAGGTCGCGCAGATTATTGCCCGTGGGCCCAGTGACAATGGCATCACCCAGCTCTTCGAACATTGGATAAGCATTGAAGGCGCTGAGGTGAGCTGAGGCATCGAGCCCGCGGGCTTTTGCTCGTTCCAGAGTTGTTCCGTCCGCAATCGCGCCCGCCGCGGGGCTGTTGCCGTCGACTCCATCCGAGCCGGCGCTGAGCACGCAGATATTTTCTCCGCTGATTTTCGCTGTGCAGTGCAAAGCAACTTGCTGATTGCGCCCGCCCAGGCCGCCATTCTCAACGCGCACCGTAACTTCTCCGCCGGAAAGCAGGCACACGCGCTCATCCTTGCGGCGCAATTCTCGCAGCCTGCCCAACAAGTAGTCTGCCGCTTTCGCGTAATCCCAGTCATCACAGGAATTATCAATCTCGACGGAAAACCCCTGCTGCTTAGCTTCACTCTCGGCAGCCTCAAGCAGAGCCGAATTCGACAGGATCGTCCACCAGCGCGCGTGAACGAACGCAGGATCGTCGGACTTCGGCGTTTCTTCTAGAGCGTGCCGCTCGAATAATTCACGCACACAAGCGGGGAATTGGTCAACGAGGCTACCCCACCCTTTGCGGTTTTCAAAGGGTGCGGGGAACCGATGTTTGGTGCCGATTGCATAACTATCTTCCACAGTAGTCGAATCGGGCATGGTAGGCCCGGAGGCGAGCGCATCGGGAGTGCTTTCCGGGACGTCAGAAACAAGAATGGAAACCTGGCGCGCTGGATACGCCGCTTGGGCCAAGCGTCCGCCTTTTACGGCAGAAAGATGTTTGCGGATGGAATTGATCTCGCTAATCGACGCGCCCGAATGTACCAGGACGCGATAAGTTTCTATCAGATCAGGCAGCGAGATCTCATCGTCAATTGGCTTTTCGACGGTGGCCGAGCCGCCTCCGCTCAGGAGATAAATCACTAGCGACGCTTGGTTCTGCGCGTTCAACGACTTCAGCATGGCTTCGGCAGCGCGGATCGATTCCTCATTGGGCAATGGGTGCCCACCTTGGAAGTAACGAAAGCCGCGCACCTGAAACTCGGGCGCGACTGAACTAGCGACGATCCCTTCGAAGCGTTCCCCCGTCTGCTCGTGCAATGCCGTCAGCATCGAATGTGCTGCTTTACCAATTGAGATCACGAACCGACGGCTGTAGGAATTCAGATCGTAGAGGTCGTCGCAAATCCGGAGGACGCCGCGATCACAGTGCACATGCCGTGAAAAGGCCCGGCTGATGCTGGATTCGCGCATTGCGTGGTCGAAGATGTGGCGCGCAATTTCTTTCATTCCATCGAATCCAATTCTCCAGAGTGCCAGATGCGGTCCCGGAGGGACATCTGAAATCGGCTGTCCCGGTAGGGACACCTGTTAATAGACCGCCACTTCGGTGGCGGATCCCTCCGGAACAGTAATGCAAGTGCCGTAGGCACGACCGAAATTCAGCCGTCCCTAGCCCGCCTGGAGATGCAAGGCCCCGCCCACCGCCAGCGACCGGGAGGGCACGACTTGAGTCGTACCAATTCTCTACGACCGGGAAGGGCACGACTTGAGTCGTGCCGATTCTTGCCGCATAAATCCCGGCTTTAGCCGCTAAGGGAACATGCAAAACCTCAGGGGTTTAAGCACATCAACATAAGACTTATCGTAACGGCTGAAAGCAGTGCCCTTCCCGCTTGCGCAATCAAAACTGACTTCACTTCAAAACACTCTCTTTGAGCCACGCTTCAACCACCTCCCGCATTTCGAGTAACCGGCCTTCGAAAAAGTGATCTGCGCTCTCGACGATGACCAATTTCTTCGGCTCGGGGAGAGAGTTGACGAGAGCCTGTAACTGAGGCCGTGGCCCGAACTGGTCGCGGCCGCCGCTTACGAAAAGTTTTGGCTTATCGCATGAACGCAAAAATTTTAAGTCATAGCTACGCTCATCGACGGGCGCCACCGGAGTCCCGAGCCCGATCAGCGCTTTCACGCGATCGTCAGCGCAGGCGGCACCTAAACCGATGGCGGCGCCAAAGGAAAATCCAGCAAATATCAAAGGCAGGTGAATCTCGCCATCGAGCCAGTCGAGTGCCGCACGAACATCCTCAATCTCGCCACGGCCATGGTCGTGCTCCCCGTGGCTCAACCCGGTCCCGCGAAAATTGAAGCGCAGAACCGGAAAACCAAAACTGTTCAGCGCCTTCGTAGCATGAAATACGACCTTGTTATGCATAGTCCCGCCAAACATCGGATGCGGGTGACAGACCAGCGCCGCGTGCGTGGCATTCTCCGCGCCCGAATTAAGCAGCGCCTCAAGCTGTCCGGCGGGACCATCGAGGAAGAGGGACCGAATAGCGCCAGATTGTGTTGCCATTCTCGGTGAGTATATCCGGCTCGCTCGGAAGACGTTATCTCCGAACTCTGTAGCACTCAGTGCACTCTGTGGTTAAAGGTTTTTCGCAACAAGCAGCAAACAATTAAACAGCAAAGATCGCCAGGAAATCCCGCTCGGATCGTGAAGGCCCTCGGGCTAGCGCTTTCAGCCTAGCTTTCCTTCGTGTACCCTCGTGTCCTTCGTGGTTTATGCTTTTTTTGATCCTTTATGGACATT
>Ga0207053_10256_pt1 | contig 13713 bp, 13 predicted proteins | sample Alteio_BWMinCont_59_FD_153290 | JGI IMG/M metagenome (GOLD analysis project Ga0207053, IMG submission 153290) | Enriched cells from forest soil in Barre Woods Harvard Forest LTER site, Petersham, Massachusetts, United States -... | ecosystem: Environmental > Terrestrial > Soil > Temperate forest >...
AGAAAAGGCGGCCAAAGAAAACCGCGCGCCCAAACCCTACAAAATGATCAAGGCCAAAGACCTCTGGGACCAGATCTGCTACGCCGCCTGGGCCTGCGCCGATCCCGGCATCCAGTTCGACACGATCATCAATGACTGGCACACCTGCCCGGCGGATGGCCGCATCAACGCGTCCAACCCCTGCAGCGAGTACATGTTCCTGGACGACACGGCCTGCAACCTGGCCTCCATTAACCTCATGAAGTTTTACGACACGGCCACCACGCGCTTTGACATCGAAGCCTACCGTCACGCGGTGCGGCTTTGGACGATCACCCTTGAGATTTCGGTCACGATGGCACAGTTTCCTTCGCACGCCATCGCCGAGAAGTCCTACCTCTATCGGACTCTCGGGCTGGGCTACGCGAACCTGGGAGCGCTCCTGATGATTCAGGGCATCCCGTATGATTCCGACAAAGGCCGCGCTCTCTGCGGCGCGCTGACCTCCATCATGCACATGGGCGCTTATGCCGCTTCGGCGGAGATGGCTTCGGCCATCGGGCCTTTCCCGCGCTATGAAGCGAACAAAGAACCGATGCTGCGCGTCGTGCGCAACCATCGCCGCGCCGCGTTCCCCACGAAGCGCGAAGAGTACGAAGATCTCACGATCGCCCCTCAGCACATCCGGCCGGAGCATTGCCCGGCGGATCTCCTGAAAGCGGCCCGCGAAGAGTCCGACCGCGCGCTTCAGATGGGAGAACAGTTCGGCTATCGGAACGCGCAGGTGACGGTGATTGCTCCCACCGGAACGATCGGCCTTTCCATGGACTGCGACACGACCGGCATCGAGCCGGATTTCGCGCTCGTGAAATTTAAGAAGCTGGCCGGCGGCGGATACCTCAAGATCATCAACCAGACGGTTCCCCCTGCGCTCAAAGCGTTCGGCTACACCACCCTGCAGATCGACGACATCGTGCGCTACTGCAAAGGCGCCGGCACCTTGAAAGGCTGTCCGCACATCAACCCGGACGCGCTGAAAGCCAAAGGGTTTACGGATGAGGCCGTCGCAAAGATCGAAGCCGCGCTCCCACAGGCCTTTGAGATCGGGTTTGCGTTCAACCAATGGACGCTGGGCGAACAGTTCTGCAAAGAAACGCTCAAGATCTCGGAAGAACAGCTTCATGACTGGAACTTCGCCATTCTGAAGCACATCGGCTTCTCGTCCGACGAAATCGCGATCGCCAATGAGTATGTCTGCGGCACGATGACGATCGAGGGCGCCCCGCATTTAAAATCGGAACATCTGCCGGTGTTTGACTGCGCCAACAAATGCGGCTCGAAGGGCACGCGCTACATCGCCCCCATGGCGCACTTAAAGATGATGGCCACCGCCCAGCCCTTTATTTCGGGCGCTATCTCCAAAACGATTAACCTCCCGCATGAGGCGACCCTTCGCGACATCAACGAAGCCTACGTCGAGTCTTGGCAGCTCATGCTCAAAGCCGTCGCGCTTTACCGCGATGGATCAAAATTGAGTCAGCCGCTGAATACGACATCCGACTCGAGCGGTGACGCCGCCGTCACGATGGCCGACCTCCAGGAAGGCCCGCTTAAGATCGCGGAAAAGATCATTCACCGCTACATCGCGCGCCGCCGCCGCCTGCCGTACCGCCGCTCGGGATATACGCAAAAGGCGAAAATCGGAGGCCATACCATCTACCTCCGAACCGGGGAGTATGAAGACGGAGGACTCGGAGAGATCTTCATCGACATGCATAAGGAAGGCGCCGCCTTCCGAAGCCTGATGAACTGCTTTTCGATCGCGATCTCGCTAGGCCTCCAGCACGGCGTGCCCATGGAAGAATTCGTGGAAGCCTTTGTCTTCACGCGCTTTGAGCCGAACGGCATGGTTCAGGGCAACCCGCAGATCAAGATGACAACCTCCATCATCGATTACATCTTTCGGGAACTCGCCATCAGCTATCTCGACCGCCAGGACCTGGCGCAGGTGAAGCTGGAAGATCTGCGGGCTTCCACCGTCGGAGATCCGGGCGTGCAGCAACCGGACTTCACGGAAGAAGAAGTGGTGAGCGAACGCACGATGGATGCCAACGACGCCACGCCCATTTCGCCGACCCACGTGCCGAAGTCTTCGCATCTCTCGAACGCTCATTCGTCGCCGGTCCCGCAGGGCGACACGTTCCCGATCAAGAACCAGGCTCCCATGGCGTCGCCGACCGCTTCGCAGGCTTCTCCGCAAGCCATTCCCGCGATCGGATTCAAGATCCAAGGCCAACCGGAAGCCGAAAAGGCCCGCCAGGCCAAACTCAAGGGCTATCAAGGCGACCCCTGCCGCGAATGCGGGCAGTTCACGATGGTCCGCAACGGCACGTGCCTGAAGTGTGACACTTGCGGCACCACATCAGGCTGTTCCTGATCTAGACCACAAACACCAAATAAAAACTCCCTCTCCCCGGACGCCGACAGGTGGACGATGGGAGAGGGCGCAGGGTGAGGGGACGGCTCGGCCTGCCTCCTTCGCGCTCACAAAGGCTCAGGAGAGTGCGCTGCGGGCGCCGTCTTTGTCGATCCTCCAAACGGATGTCAGCTCGCCATACCAAGACGTCGTCCTCGCTCCAACCTTGGCCTTTGCTCACCGCGAAGATGACACGACGATCATAATTATGAATCGATTCATACCCCTAACGCGTTCGGGGTATTAGACCCCAAAAAATTGGGGGCGCCCCAATTTGGCCCGGGCTAAATAAATAAACCACTTATATTGCGTATTTCTGCCATGTCTGAGCGCTCAGCCATAAACCCGACACGCGTGTCGGGTCAATGGGAGGGCCAAATATATAAACCGCTTATATCGCATCTTTTTCGTAATGCTATTGCGTTAGCAAGGTCTGCCTTTCAATCCCCTCCATCGAAGAATGAATAAATTTCCATTTTTTTCTTCTAAGAGATAGAGGCCGTGAAGAAAGCCCATTGAATCTATATCATCCATGATATAAGCTTAGGAGGCGACTCTGTACCGCATCGTGTATTACAAGACCACTCGGGGAGACTGCCCGGTGCTCGAGTTCATCGATTCGCTCGATGAGAAGGCAGCCATCAAGGTATTGGCCTTCATCGAACTCTTGAAAGAGAAGGGCCCGCAGTTGCTTCGGCCTTATACGGATCATGTTCGTGAGCCGATACGCGAACTGCACGTACAGGTGGCGCACAAGTCGATCCGGACGCTCTATTTCTTTATGAAGGGGACCGACATTGTGCTCATCCACAGCCTTTTTAAGAAATCGAACGCCTTGAAAGAAACCGACATCCGTTTAGCAGAGGCACGCAGAGTGGATTGGATGAATCGTTTTGGAGGAGAATAAGATGACTAAAATCATAACTCAAGAGGATGTACTCCGTCGGATGGAACGAAAACATCCTGGATTCATTCAAATGGTTCAGGAAGAGCTGGCTTCCCTGCGAATCGCGCATAAGATTGCCGAGTTGCGTCAGCGCCGGCATCTGACGCAGGCGGAGCTTGCTCGGCGCGCCGGGCTAAAGCAGAGCAATCTCGCTCGCATGGAGCGCCCGGGATATACGGATTACAAGGTTTCGACGCTCTCCAAGATTGCCAAAGCGGCACATACCCATCTGCAAGTCTCCTTCGCATAGAATCCCTGATTGAAATTCACCACCCCTGTCGCTTCGGCGCAGGGTGCGAACCAGCATCTATATCGATAGGTTCAATCTTTACTGCACATCTGGGGTCAGATCCACTTTTGCATCATCGGTCCGACAATTGTGCATTTTTGGATCTGACCCCAGCCGTGCACAACGATTATTTGGGCAGATCTGATTGCCAGGAATTACTTGCTTTGGCCAGGGGCTCGAGAGTTAGAATGCAGGCATAGGTATCGGCGATTCCCCCAGAACCCAAGGAGGCCAACCATGGTGACAACCAACTGCGTAGAACTTACCGGCCAAGGAAGCTGCACGGTTCCACTCAGCGGCAACACGGCTCAAGAACTGCAGCAAAACGTATTCACGCACGCCCAGCAGGATCATGCCGACATCGTGAAAAAGATGTCTCAGCAGGATCAGGCCAAGATGGTGAAGCGAATTCAGGAAGTCTACAATCAGAAGGCGGGTGTAGGCGCGCGCAACTAAACGTCAACACCTCAAAAATAAAAACAGCCCGAGAGATATCGAGGGCTGTTTTTTAATGGGCAGCGCAGAAGACCGCTGTATAACGGAGCGGAGATGATGAGAAAGCTTTTTTTCCTACTCGTTTTCGCGGCGTCCTGCACAATGGCATCTCCATCACCAGAAGTGACTTTACGCATTGAAACCCCTTCACAGAGTCAGACCGTTTCATTGGACGACCTGCAAAAACAGTTCAAACCCGAAACCTTGAAAGTCTACAACCAGGTCTACAAACGCGAGATGACCTATCAGGGTTTCTGGTTGGAACAGGTACTGAAAATCGCTCATTTCCCTAAGGGGCCGGACGTCATCTTCATTTGCCGGGATGGTTATACCGCATTACTGCCGGCGGCTCTGATCGGAAAACATCAATGGTTATTGGCTTATCGCGAAGCATCTGGGAGCTGGACCCCGCTGGATCAGGGGGGGCAGCAGGTGTCGCCGGCGCCTTGGTACCTGGTCAGCGCTAAAAAAGCCTCCTTTGCCGATTTTCCTTGGCCGTACCAGATCATCGCAATTCGATCTCTAAGGGAATAGCAATAAAGTAGCGAGGAGTCTCAAAATACGGTATAAATTCAGCGATGAAGAAGACTTCCCTTCAAGCCACCTTTTCCTTTTTGATTTTTACACCATTCGTGACGTTTGTGCTGATTGCGGTCAAAGGACTGCCCTCGTTTGCGATAGGCCACGAGATCGATGTGTTTCTTTGGGTCTACCAGGTCACTTGGCTGCCGGCTCTCGTATCGGGAGTTTTATTTTCCAGCGTCTTGGTGGGCGTAAAACCTTGGATGGGATTTTTTATCCAGCCGTATGATTTCGGACGCTGTTTTTCGCTGGGAGCCATCACCGGCGCATTGGCCGAAGCCATTTCCACCTGGGCGTACCGCGCTCTGACGCAGCATCCCTTCTCTAGTTTTTGGATCGCCGGCTCCACCATCGCGGGAACCTTGGCCGGAGCCGTGATTGCTCCTGTTTTATTTCGACGGGTCGGGTTAATGCAGAATAGGCGTTAGTCAGATTCCAGTCAGCTTGAGGTTGCGGTCCATGAGCACCGTGAGCAGGCAAGCCGGAGAGCAGGGTTGTCCTTGGCGCGCCTGCTGCACCAGTTCAAGATTTGACCTGTTATTGATTTCGCCCAAGTAGAGATCACTCTTGTCCGCATAATGGGCGCGAACGAGCCTCCAGAGTTTCTAAAATAAATTATGGCTACGCGTTATCTGCCCGCCCAAGCGATCGCCCTGATCCAGAAGCTTGTTCATAAGAACCCCATCGTCAGCGCGATCGGCGCCGTGATCCTCTATACCACTGTGGCGCGATGGCTTGACCGGCGCTCCGGATGCGGCGCTTGGCTCGAGATACTCTTTCTTTCCCTCTTCATTACGACCGCTATCTTCTTCATCGCGGCTTGTTTTTATATTTTGAAAACTCATCCCGGCTTTCGTTTAATAGGAAAATGAAGCCTGGAAAAATCATCGCGGCTATTTGTCTTCTTGGGATCGTCATTCTCGCCGGATGGGAAGCCATAAGACTGTATAGTCCGACGCCCGGACCCGCGCCGATACCGGTACCCGCCCCGGCCCCGATTCTAGTGGCTCCGCCGCCCGCCCCTGCAGCTCTTCTTTCACCAGCTCCACCCACTGTCAGCAAGCCCCAGCCGGCGCCACCGGCGAAAAAAGTCAAAAAACCAATACCCGTCAAAAAAGTCCTCTCTGCAGCGGTCACACCGGTACCGGTCATCCCGATCGCCCCCGAGACGCCTCCGCCCACCTATGTCCCGGCACCCCTGCCTCCGGAGCCCCAGGAATGGAAGGGGACCGACACCTCGATTACCCACGTGGGACAAATCGTCATCCGCAATGATCACCAATGGATTCATTTCTGGTCCGAGCATCATCCTCATGAAGCCGCGCCGGAGGTCGATTTTACGCAGGACATGGTGATCGGCGTTTTCGCCGGACCGCGTCCCGCCGAACAGTTTTCCATCAGCATCCTAAACGCCCGGAGTCTTCCCGGATCCGTCATCGTGGACTATCGCGAAAGGCTTCCACCGCCGGGAACGTTCGCCGTCAACGTCACGGTCTACCCGTACGATCTGAAAGTAATCCCGCGCACGACTCTTCCCGTGAAATTCAACGTACTGGAACCGGAAAATGTCGTGCGTTAGTTAAGGCTGAAGGGCTCTGAAGCCGGGCGGCTGGTGGGTTAGAAATTAATGAATTCGCTGTTGTGTTGTTGAAGCCAGCTCTGGGCGTAGGCGAGGTCTTGTTGCGCCATGGCAAAAAGAGCGGGAGCCTGGATCACGAGCAATATCTGGACCGCCTGCAAAGCGGCGGCCAAGTCGGCCGTATTGATGGCCAGATAGGGAACGTTCACTTCTCCGCCTGATAGAATTTCGGCAAGTCCCGCCCGCACCTCCATGAGCGATTTTGCCAGCGCATAAAACGGACTCGCAGGATCGAGGTATTCGGGAAGTATCGGACTTGAGCCATCGTTGATATGGATATCGTCTTCGACATGCTGCTGTTCGTGCACTTCAACCGTTTCCACATCCGTATTTTCAGAAAGAGGCATCTCGACAACTTCATACTGCGCCGTGAATTGTTTCCGTTTTAAAGCGGCGACCGCCAAGGCGCCCAGGCTCATCAGAATGGCGGCAAGGGGCATCGACGTAGAGACAGACTGTAATAAGGCCTGCCGTAGGCTGTGGAGATACGATTCCGCTTGCACCTTGCGCTGTTCCGTCTCTCCTTCCAGACCAATCGTCAGCACGGGAGTCGTCGGAGAAAGCTGAACGTCCGAGGACTTTAAAAACCGGTTGTCGAGCTGATAACTCACCTGATTTCCCTGATCTGTCGTCAGGCCGATAGTTCCGTCTCCGGTTTGGACTCCCAAATTGGCATATCCTTTAAAGTACCGTCGAAGGTTCGGATCCACATGGGTGAGGATATCCGTCGGCGCTTGAACCGTAGGCGCGCTGGGGCCGGGAGACATCGGTATGGCATCGATGATCATGACGGAAGGATCCTTCGCGTCACGCCCGATCGCTTCGACCGGATGAACCGGATGAGCGGAGAAATTCATCACCTGCGCGGGAGTGATCCCGTTTTGGATCAGGTAGGCCATCTGGTCATTTCGTGCGAGGATAGCTTGCAGGTTTCCGTCCGTCGGGACGATTTCGTTATACCGCGCGGCATCCGTCCCTTGATATTCGGACGTGCCATCCCCCCACCCTCTGGAAACGAGCAAAGCAAACAGCAGCGCGCCTCCCAGGAGCATACGGCACCTACCGGTGTGAAGAGAGAATTTCATCTCTATTATTATGAAAGAAGCCCGTCAAGCAGACTATGGGTCGGAAGTCGAAAAAAACGCGCCCGAAGGACCCAGAAATTATTTGGGCCGTCTGCAGATGGGGTGATACCGGAAAACGGCAACGACCACGGCGGTGAATAGAAGCGTGTTGACGACGCCGAAAGCGCGCAGGATGGGGTCCGGCGACACGAGGCTTGAGGGCAGCATACCAAGGATACAGACGTAAATACCTACCGTCCACACCAAGCTGATATCTTTAGAGGATTTCCGGTGAACAATCCGGACAATTAACGGAATATCGAAGAAAGGCATCCCCACGGCGCTCACCATGCCAAGCGTTTTAATCACTCGGGATCAGCGGATTCGCCAGACGGGATGGAGCGCTTCGTGAGGATTGAGGCTTGCAACCGGGTTTGTGAACTCCCGTCGCGGCAACGTATTATCGAGAGTAAAACGGAACGTGACGATTCCCCATTGATTGCCTACCGTGTTGGGAAGCGCGACAAATTCCCATTCTTTTAAAGCCCCCAGCGCCGTCTCATCGAGTGGCGGATAACCGCTGGCCCGCATCATTTGGATGAAACTCCTCAAACGACCTTTCGGATCGACCCAGATTCGATAACTCACGATGCCCGCTATCCCGTCTTCTTCAGCCCATTCCGGATACGATGGAAGACTCTGTTTGATAATGGCACGAGCCTTGAGCGGTCCCGAGATATCGATCGGCCCGCGCCTCACGGCAACAAGCGTCGGCTTGACGGCGGCTCGATGAAGAATAGGAACGGGGGCCGGCGCAAGAGTTATTTTGGGGGGAAACACAAAGGGAACTGGGCGATAAAAGGTCTCCACAGCCACTGTGATAAAAAAGACGGCGATGAAGAGGATGACCAAGATGCGCACCGCGTGCCTCCAAACAACAGTTCTAATTTACTAAATCTGGACGCTTTTTCCTATTTTTGGGTCTTAAGACCCCCCAAAAAGCCTGAAAATAGGGTCTAAAATTCCCTTGCCGAGCTCGGATCCTCCGTCTAGACTTGTATCAGCGCTATGAAAAGACTGGGCTTTGGCATCGCCGCTACCCTGCTGGCATGGATCAGCATCGCCTCTTATTGGAGCACGCATACGCTTGTGCGCTCGTTTGACTCCGTGGCGCAGGCCCATCAGGCGCTCGAAAAATTTCAACACATTGAAGTATTAATGGAGGCGGCCGAATCGGGCGTCCGAGGCTACGTCATCACGAGCGATGCCGCTCGCCTGGATTCTCATCGCTACGCCAAGCTCGTGGTGCCTTACGAACTAAAGCAAATCGCCACGCTCTTGGCCTTCCATCCCGAAAAGCAAATTGAGCTTGATGAGCTGAGCCGGCTTTTGTCCAGCCATTTGAACTATTTGTCGACTCTCATTGCCCTGCGGAGGTCTCACGGCTACGGCGCGGCGGCCCGTACGATCGCGAGCGAAGACACCGCTTCCAAACGTAATGCGATGGAGCATCTTTTGTCCGAGGTTCAGCAGGAAGAACTGATCCAGATGCATCACCGATGGGGCCAAGCCTCGAAGGATGCCCTGGCGACGAAAGCCATCCTCGTGATCACCACTCTGGCGACCTTGGCCTTGCTGGCCTGGGTGTTCGGGCTTCTGCGCAAGGAAACTGCCGAGCGGCTGCAGGCGGAAAGCGCCACACAACGCTCCGAGACTTTCCTGCATTCAATCATCGAGCGCATCCCCTACATGATTTTGGTCAAGGAAGCGTCCCACCTGCGCTTCACGCTCGCCAACAAGGCCGCGGAGGAATGGCTGGGGCGCTCCCGCGAAGATCTTTTAAGCGCGAACGCGCTTGATCTCCGTCCCAAGGATGAAGCCATGGACGCGATTCAAAAAGACCGGGAGGTCCTGAGGGAAGGCCATCTGGTGGACATTCCCGAGGAACGGCTTATCATCCCAGGAAAGGAGGAACGGATCCTTCGCACCCAGAAAATCCCAGTCCCTGACGACAAAGGGAATCCGGCCTATCTTTTGACCATCTCCGAAGACATTACGCGGCGCAAGCAGACGGAGCGGATGCTTGAGTTGTCGCGCGACGCAGCGATGGAAGCCGCGCGCCTCCGGTCCGAGTTCATCCGCAACATGAGCCATGAGTTTCGTACCCCTTTGAGTATCGTCATTGGCATGACCTCTCTCATCCTGGACACCGAACTGGCGCCGGAGCAGAAGCGCTTTGCCGAGACAGTCCGCCGCGCCGCCGAAGGTCTTTCTCTGCTCACAAAAAGTATCCTTGATTTTTCCAAGATCGAAGCCGGAACCTTCACCCTCGAATCTCGAGAGATGAACGTCCGAGACATCGTGGACGACGTCGTCGCCATGCTGAACGAGCAGGCCAAAGCCAAGGGCGTGAAGATCGTCAGCCTGGTGTACCACGAGCTTCCCTCGGTCGTGAGGGGCGATCCCGTCCGGTTCCGCCAGGTGCTCACCCAGCTTTTGGGCAACGCCGTCAAATTCACCGAACATGGCGAGATCATCATCCGCGTCACCGAGACGAAACAAACCGAATCGCAGCTCTGTTTGAATTGCCGCATCACCGACACGGGCATCGGCATCCCTGAGGACATCCAGAAAAACCTTTTCGAAGCCTTCCGGCAGGGCGACGGCTCACGCACGCGTCGCTACGGCGGTACCGGGCTGGGTCTGGCCATTTCCAAACGCATCGTGGAGTTGATGGGAGGCGACATTGGATTTGAAAGCGCCTCGGCCCACGGTTCCACCTTCTGGTTCACGATCCCCTTCACCAAGCGCCATGTTCATGGCCCGACAGTGCAGGTCCCGTCGCTCCCCTGGACGCGGGCGCGTCTTATGGTCATCAGTGAAAATGAAACCTACCGCCGGCTGATTCAACAGCATTTAAGCGGCTGGGCACTGGCGAGCGAAGCCATTTCCAGCGGCCAGGCGGCCTTAGAACTTCTCCGGCGCGAAGAGAAAGCCGGACGGCATTTTCCGATTGTGTTGTTAGATATGCATCTGGCCGACATGGACAGCGTCGCTTTCGCGAGATCGGTCCAAAGCGACGCGGCCTTGAAGGGGACCAAACTGCTCGTGATGGCCGGAGAGGGCTCGGCGCTGGATATGTCCACTCTCCTGCCTTTGGGTTTCTCCGGATGGATTTCCATGCCGCCCAACCCCGAGGACCTCTATGAACGCGTGGCTTCCCTTATCGATCCGAAACAGCCCACCCGCCATCAGCGCGCCGCCTAAAATGCTAGAGTTATTCCGCTATGGTTTCCTTCTGGCCTTGGCGTTCACGCCACGAACGCATTAAAGATTTAAAAGCGCCCGAACTGGCGGAAACGGCAACAACCATTCTCCAGAAATTCGGCAGAAACACGCGTTCCGCGCGCCTGATCTACCGGGCACTGGAACTTGACCCCTACCAGCCTCAAGCCCTTTTGATGATGAGCGAGCTCTTTCGCGGAAAAAGCATTGGCGCGAGACCCAAAGGCGATGAAATTTTTGCGGGGATCATAATCGAATATGCCGTAGGCTTTAAGAGTCCCATTTCCTTGGAGAATAAGCGTTTCTTTGACAAGGCACGCGAGGAAATCTTAAAGTCATGGGGTTTTGTGAAGCCCGTAGGTAATGAGTTTGATGTCGATCATCTCGGTTATATGGCCTATATCAATGAACTGATGGGACAAGTTGGGTCTGTCAACAACGGTTTCCAGACCGCTCGTAGGAAGCTTGGTATTCAGGCCGGAATTATCCACCCCGCAACTGGAAAACCCACGCGCGTCTACAAGGAGTGGCTTAGCTCGAACGCTTCGACGCCGCAGCACTAAACTGAAGTGGGCGCCCCCGAAGCCGCCACGCCGGCCAGCCAGCCGGTGGTCCAGGCGCTCTGAAAGTTGAATCCTCCCGTCACCCCATCAATATCCAGGATTTCTCCGGCAAAATAAAGTCCCGGGCAGCGCTTGCTCTCCAGGGTCCGGAAATCCACCTCGTTCAATCGCACGCCTCCGCACGTGACAAATTCTTCCTTAAAAGGATTTTTGCCGCTCAAAGGGTAAAGACCTTCATGCAGTTCGCCGGTCAACGCCTTCAAGTGGTCGTTGGAGATCTCTGTCCACCGCTTATTGGCCAAAACTCCGGAAACCGCCGCCAGGCGCACCCACAACCGGCGCGGAAGACCGAACGAATAATCTCCCGGGGCTTTCTTCAGCTTTTGTTTTGAGCGGAGTTGATGGAGCCGCTCCAACAACGCATCTGCGCGGATGTCCGGCAGCCAGTTCACGCGCACGCGGGCCTGATAATCGACCTCATGAAGCGCCCGCGCCCCCCACGCGGAGAGCTTCAAAACCGCCGGCCCGCTTAAGCCGACATGGGTGATGAGAAGCGCTCCCGTCTGGGAGAGCGCCGTCCCCTCGATTCCAACGGTCGCCTGCGTCACCGCCACGCCCGATAGACCCTCGAGTCTCGGATCCTTGATCGTAAAGGTGAAAAGCGAAGGAACCGGCGTCTCGCAGGTATGCCCTAATGCGACCGCCCATTCCCATCCCTGGGGGTTGCTGCCTGTCGCAAGGATCAGCCGATCCGCGTGAAGCATGGTTCCCGAAGCCATGCGAATATCAAAGCCGGCCCCTCGGGCCGCGCTTGTTTGCTCAATGGATTGGATAAGAACCTGCGTCTTGATCGTGATATGGGAGCGACGGGCTTCTGTAACGAGACAATCGATGACGGTCTGAGAGTTATCCGATGTCGGAAAAATACGACCGTCTTCTTCCGTTTTAAGCGCGACCCCGTGAGACTCAAACCAGTCCATCGTATCCTGAGGCTGAAACCGGCTGAAAGGGCCGCGCAGCGCGCGGCCGCCCCGAGGATAGAACATGACAAGCCGCGCCGGATCAAAACATGCGTGAGTCACATTGCAGCGGCCCCCGCCCGATATTTTTACTTTGGCCAATACCTGCGCGGTTCGCTCGAGAATAGTCACCCGGCAGGCGGGATTTTCCCGGGCGCAGGCGAGCGCGGCGAAAAAACCGGCCGCACCGCCGCCCAAGATCACGACATGGGGCGATCGAACGTCTGAAGACATGACGCCATTGTACTGCAGTCTGGTCATCGCCCCGTAAAAACGCTATAACTTGCTCTGAATCATGCTGACTTTTTGGAACTCTGTAACGAGCCTGAGGCAGATCGAATTCGCCACTCTCTTAGTGGCCATGATTGTTCCGATCCTCTGCGGTACGATCCTCTTAACGGTTCATTATCGCGTTAAAACATTGGTCAATAAGACGACGACCATCCAGGGGGTAAGCTACGAGGAAAATGTCCAGCGCCTGGAAAATACCAACCGCGCGCTGGTCCAAGAATTGCGGACCGCTCAGATTGAGTTGGGTGGGCTGAGACACGTCACCGCCCCCCGGCAAATCACCATCTCCCAGGAAAATATCCTTTTGGAAAAACTCCGCGGCGTGAACGCTTCGCCCGTCATGGTGGCCGCCTATGCGTTTGAGGACGAAAGCGCCAACTATGCCCTGCAGATCGCGGCGGCCCTCAGGAAAGCCGGTTGGGAAGTGACGATGAACAAGGCTTCAATGAACGACTTTAAAGGCGTCAGCCTCGGCACCGTGAACTTGACGCGGCACCCGATCCATGGCCTGCATGAACTGGCTCAAGCTTTCGCGGAAGCGCATGTGGACGTTCATCAGCGCGAGATTCCGTCCGATTCCATCGCCGGCCAACTACAGGACGGTTCATTGCTTGTCGTCGTCGGACGAAAATAAGAGGCCATGAAAAGGGTCCTTTGGATCCTGGTGGGGATGGCTTCCCTTAGCCTCGCTTCAAGCCCTCCACCCCGACCCGCTTCGCATCTTCCCGACAGCTATCGCTATGCCAATCAACTGCTTCCCGACGTGATCGCCATCGCCGAACATATCAGCATGGGAGGCACCCTCGAACGAAAGCCGCCGCGCTATGTCTCCATATCGACGGGAAAAGACGAATATGTCTATCATCTCCGGGACAAGATTTTTATTCGCTGCATCAAGGATCGCTACGAGATGCCGTCCTGGCACATTTGCGGGGATTTCGCCGTCGTTCGGGTGGAGTTGATGGATGAGTCCATGAGCACGCTTCCTCCGGTGATGGCTTGGTACATGATTTACCGGGAGAATCGATGGGAAAAACTGATCAAGGATGAGGAAGGTCGTTACCTGCGGGAGAGCTTTAATCCGG
>Ga0207053_10258_pt1 | contig 13627 bp, 14 predicted proteins | sample Alteio_BWMinCont_59_FD_153290 | JGI IMG/M metagenome (GOLD analysis project Ga0207053, IMG submission 153290) | Enriched cells from forest soil in Barre Woods Harvard Forest LTER site, Petersham, Massachusetts, United States -... | ecosystem: Environmental > Terrestrial > Soil > Temperate forest >...
GCTGCGTCCAGCTCATAGCAAACCTCTTCATTTTCCCAATCACTGCCCTGATTGCGGAACCGCTCTAATTAAAGAAGAAGACGAGGTAGTTATCCGTTGTCCAAATATTCACGGCTGCTCAGCGCAAGTGGAACGTCGCCTGGAGCATTGGGTAAGCCGAGACGCTATGGATGTGGATGGCGTAGGCGAATCACTCATTAAACAATTACTGGCAGCACATTTAATTGATTCTGAGGCCGATCTTTATCAACTAAGCAAAGAAGCACTTTTATCTCTTGAGCGCATGGGTGACAAATCAGCTGAAAATGTTTTGCAGGCGTTAAAAGACTCTAAAAAAAGACCATTGCCTAATTTAATTTTTGCTTTAGGAATAAGACATGTTGGTATCAATATGGCTGAGTTATTAGCGGCGCATTTTTTATCTCTAGACAAATTAGCCCAGGCATCGGCCGATGAAATCACCTCCATTGATGGTGTCGGCCCAGCTATTTCTCAATCTGTCTTTGAGTTTTTCCAACAACCAAAAAATAAAAAATTAATTCAGGCGTTAAAAGCAGTCGGACTAACTACCACCATGCCTGAAGGAAAAGCAAAACCCATTTCTTTAGCACTTTCGGGTAAAACATTTGTTATTACCGGTACTTTGCAGAACATGGATAGAACTGAAGCCGAAAATATGATTAAAAAATTAGGCGGAAAAGCAGCCTCAGTTGTTTCTAAAAAGACAAATTACTTAGTAATTGGTGAAAATCCTGGCTCAAAACTGGCGAAGGCACAAGAACTTGGTATAACATTAATGGATGAGTCACACTTTCTGGCTATGCTTAAAGCACCCCGCGCCGAATAAATAATGGATAGCCAGATAATTGTCCGGAACAATTGGCAGGAGAAAATCTTAAATGCAAAGTTTTCATGTTAACTCCTTTGGAGCGGCCATTTTATTGTCAGCGCTTTTTATGGGATTGCTCGGTGTGCTTGTAATTGCTCCTATAGCCTGCATCGAGTTTACGTGGAATTTTTTGGCTACACATGTTTGTGCCGCGCCTGTGATTAATCCCTGGCAGGCAATGCTTCTTTATCTAGCCGTGGCTTGTATGGTCTACCTATTTGGCTGGGTACAAATTGAGATTAAAACCGGCACTGTGGAGTAAAGGGCAATTTGTCCTCTGTCGCCTCTGTTTTTCTTGTTCTGTTAATTGCCTTCTTCGTCACAGGAGGCAATTGCCAACCCGCTCTGGCAAAAGTACGCAGTACCGGGAAAAATACAGTTGAGCCCTCAAAAGAAAATCTTGCTCTTGGTCTAGCTAGATATAAACAGCATGATGTTGATGGCGCCATTGACGCTTTTTTGCAGGCTATATACTTTAATCGCAGTTCTTATAATCCTCAGGCTTATTATTGGCTAGGTGTATGCTATCAAGATAAGAAGCTAGATGCCAAGGCAATTGAAGCTTTGAAGAAAAGCATTGAGCAAACTATTGGCCCGTCCCCCCAAACCCATTTGCATTTAGCGCAAATATATTTGCGCAACGACCGCTTAAATGAAGCGGCAACGGAAGCTAATCAGGCTTGGGTAGATTTTCATGGAAAATGTCCAGAAGCGCATAATCTTTTAGGCTTAATTGCCGATCGCCGTGGTGATTTGCAAGGCGCGCAGGATCAGTTTCTTGAAGCTCTGGGCGACAAAAAGCCCTGGCGCTACACTGAAGCCTGGATGAATTATGCCGAAAATTTGATTAAACAAAAACACTGGGGTGACGCGATTATTCAATTACGTGACATGCTCAATAATCAAGCCCCACTGAAGGGTCTTAACCCCGAGCAGATATATCTTGATATTGGCATTTGCCTGCTCGCTAAAGGTGATCATCAAGGCGCTATGGACAATTGGCATGAAACCTTAAACTACAATCCAGACAATGCTATGGCTCATTTGCAACTGGCCCTCTTGCTTGATTCCGAGCGACATATCTCATCGGCCATAAAAGAATACAAAGAATATATCCGCTTGTCGCCAGATAATGCTCAAGTAGTTAAAATCAAAACCCAGGTGCTGAAGCTAGAACAAATTTTGCGATCTACGCCAAACACAACTGCCGGAGAAGAGGGGACCCCATATTCCTCCAGCAGCCACGAAGATAAAGAAGAACAACAAACAGCAGCACCAGCACAAAACAAAGTAAAGAAAAACGATAATCCTGCCCCAGCAACAAGTAAAGAATCAGGCTTTTAATCCCCAGATAGATATTCAGCCAGCGAATACCCTTGATGCTCCAAATATTTCTTCGATTGTTTGCTGAGCTAGCCGGGCAATATTGGTTTGCTTATCGCGAGCTAAATTGATGAGCATGGGTACTGGCATGTTTTTATTTCTTGCCAGCGAAAGGCGTACCAATTCACTTTCGTCTTCTGCCAATTGTTCCCAGATTTCGACTAGAGTAGAAGGATTGGTGGTTAATGCCAGCCTGACATCAACATCTCTGTCACTAACCAAAAGGCGCTGAATATAGGCTGGCATTTGTAGATTTTCTGCCACCCGTTTGCGAATGATTGGATCTCTATGCTCGGCTAATGCGGCCAGTCTGCCTGCAGGAGTAGTTATTTCTCCAGCCAGATAATAATCTTGCCAAAACTGCGCTGATTGATCAGACGCTGATTTATGGTTTGATTGATCAAACGATTTTTCCAACTTTTTGCTGATTGTTTGTATTAAGTTAAACATAATTATCTCCTTTCCTAGACCGGTCGATTATCTATCCTAAAAACACCTTCCACAGCCTGCTTTGCCCAAACAAATTGGGCATTTTATTGCAGGCACTCCTTTTCCTGGCATAAGCCACACGTAGAGGCTACTTTAGTCGCCGCTTGCAAGAAAGTGTGCATCTCGGCAGCGAAAGCCTTCGTAGAAACAAGCAAAATAGGGATAACCAGAGCAAATACTATCCTAGCCAAATTTATATAGTCTTCGTCAATAAATGTTGTTGCTGCGCTATGCAATAAAACACCAGCCCAATAAGCTGTCATTTTTAATTCCGGTAACTGGTTTAAGAATTTCGCCTTCATTATCTTGCCTCCTCTAAAAGTTCAATGGCTTTATACTAGACCAGTCGTCTAGTAAATGTCAACCATAGGCCTCAGGACTCGAAAGCCTTGCTCCGCAGGACATAATGATAATTATGATAGAAAATCACATAATATCTTAATCTTTTCTCTATAATTGAGGAAAAATAGGCTAAAGGCCTAAAACCTTTGCCATCATTAGATAAATAGTAAAAATCCAGCCAAACAGGGCTTGACAATAATGGACCGACTCGTCTAATATAAATAGTGGGGATTTGGTTTTATTCAACAGATAGGAATACAAAAATGAGCAGGGAAGCAACTATTAACACTAAAACTGTGGCCAAAAATGCCCTTTTGGAAGCAGGTATGCGAGTAATGATAGAAAAGGGCTATAGCAATACCGGCATCCAGGAAGTGCTGGATGCGACCAATGTACCCAAAGGTTCTTTTTACTATTACTTTGACAGCAAAGAAGATTTTGCTCTGCAAATAATTGACTATTTTGATCGTGCTGGTGAAGAGTTCATGAGCAAATTCCTAGATAACAAAAACGTATCACCGCTTGAGCGGCTAAAACTTTATTGCCAGGAAAAAAAGAAAATGCTGGAAAGCGATCATTGTCGCAAAGGTTGTTTAATTGGTAACCTCAGCCAGGAAATGTCAGATCAAAGTGAGGTATTACGAGCTCGATTGGAAGAAGTACTGACTAAATATCGCAATCGATTGGCTCGTTGCATTAAAGAAGGACAAGAAAAAGGCGAAATTAATTCTGCCCTGGATCACATACAACTGGCTGAATTTTTTCAAAGCGGTATGCACGGAGCTGTGATGCGCGCCAAAACTACAAAAACAAGTGCACCGCTTCAATCTTTCTTCGACATAATTTTTGGACAGATTTTAAAAGCCTAACAATGGCAGGATTTCTTGTTCATCATATCCACATGCAATGGCCGTCTGCTTGGGCTTCTTGCTTATCATATCCACATGCAATGGCGGTCTGCGTGGAAATTGTAGGGGCGGATTGCATCCGCCCGTTTAATAAATGGGCTGATGCAATCAGCCCCTACATTCCTTCGGATACCGCTATGTTAACCGTCCAGAACGCGCCCCTATGATATCGATAGTCTCCTGTATGCACTTCACGGAATATTTACTATTATTTACCCTTATAAATTGGCGATCGTTTTTCTATAAAAGCTTTAACGCCTTCAGAAAAATCTTCGCTGCGCCCGGCAATTTCTTGCAGGTTAGCTTCGTAGTCTAGCAATTCTTCCAGATCTGGAAATATAGCTTTGTTTACCGCTCGCTTGGTTAAAGCAAAAGCTAATGTTGGACCAGCAGCCAATTTCTTAGCCCAATCCATTGTTTGCTCAGTCAATTTTCCTGCCTCTGCAACTAAATTCACCAAGCCAAGATTGAGCGCTTCTTGAGCACTTAATTTTTCAGCCATAAGCATTAATTCAAATGCCTTAGTAAAGCCAATCAAACGCGGCAACAAAAATGTGGACCCTGAATCTGGCACCAATCCCACTTTTGAAAATGACTGAACAAAACTAGCATTATTACTGACAATTCTAAAATCACAGGCAAAAGCCAGGCTGGCACCAGCCCCTGCCGCCACACCATTAACAGAAGCAATAATCGGCTTTTCCATAGTACGAATTTTAAGTATTATCGGATTATATCGCCGCTTCAGTGAATCTCCTAAAGATGTCTTTGGATCACTGCCATCAGTCCCACGCGACTCAAGACGAACTTGCAGATCTTGTCCCGAACAAAAACCACGCCCTGCCCCAGTAATTATTATCACCTTAACAGCATTGTCTTTCTCACAATCTTTCAAAGCATCCTGCAAAGCAAAAGACAGCTCATCATTAAAGGCATTAAGCTTATCCGGCCGATTTAAGGTAATGGCGGCAATGCCGTTATCTTTATCGACAAGCAAAACTTTTTCTTCAGCCATTTTTCAAAAATCTATATTTGGGTTTATTTAGCTCTTCTTGTATCCGGACCAGATTCGATCGGCAAGGGTCCGAAATCGCCTGCGTGTGGAGGAGAATCTCCGTCAGTATGTTTATATCCCTTGTATGAGTTCACAGGCAGAGGTCCAAAGTCTCCCACTCTCTTGCGATCTAGCTTGTGGGATTTTATCGGATAAGAAATCACTTTTCCAATAGCTTTTCCAGAACTTTTATTTATCTTCTGACCTGGCTGCGTTTGCTTGGACATTAAATAACCTTTCACATCAGTGGACTTGGTAAAAGGCTGTTGAGGAATGTCTGGCTGCTGACGAATGTTTCCTCGAACACGCGGTCTGCCATCAAAATCTCCCACAGGTATATCCTTTGGAATTCCGCGCCCTTTGCTGGGAGAAATCAGTTTTCCATTTATAGTATCAATCGCATTACTAGTAGCATCCGAGCTGACCGGATCAGCCCTCACAGATGATGTTGTAAATCCAAATCCCGCTAGCAAAATCAATAAAAGAAATCTATCCATAACTACGCTCCCCAAAATCACTTTAAGTCAATCGTTAGCATATCCTCAATAATAACCCTTAAAATCTTTCAACCATAAGTATATGCACGAACACATACGCTGTCCATATCATCACAATGAAATACAACATTCGAAATAAGCGCTAAAAAGTCCGGTTCGATATTATCCCATATCCCAATATTAGCAAGGTTTTCTAGACACTCCTCTTCACAAGAAGACCGGTAAAAAGTCCGGCTAAATAAGCACATTAAACTGGGGTTCCTTATAATATGAGGCTTATCTTTAGCAGCCCTGAAACATGGGCTCGCGTTTTTCCAGAAAGGCATTCATACCTTCTTTTTGATCTTTGGTGGCAAAAAGCATATAGAAATTTTTGCGTTCGTGCATCAATCCATCGGACAGCGGTGTTTCAAAAGCTTGCAGAATGGCTTCTTTTGCCAAACGCACCGCAACAGGTGATTTTTTAGCTATGGCGGCAGCGATATTTTTTGCTTCTTCCAAATATAATTCAACCGGTGCCACTTTGTTCACAAGCCCAATCTTTAGGGCTTCTTGAGCAGTAATCATTTCACCGGTTAAGATCATCTCCATAGCCTTATGCTTACCAACTAGACGAGTCAATCGCTGTGTACCTCCTGCACCAGGGATAATACCAAGATTGATTTCTGGTTGACCCAATTTAGCGTTTTCAGAAGCAATAACAATATCGCAATTCATCATCAGCTCCAACCCGCCGCCCAAAGCATAACCACTGACAGCAGCAATAATCGGCTTTTTAACCAGGCGAATTTTATCCCAAGTAGCAAATTGATCTTTAAGCATGATAGATACAGATGTTTCTTTAGACATCTCTTTAATATCAGCTCCGGCAGCAAAAGCTTTATCGCTGCCAGTCAATACTATGGCCCGCACAGATGAATCATTATCTAAATCAGCAAATGCTGCCACAAGCTCACCAATCAGTTCATGACTCAAAGCATTAAATGCCTTTGGCCGATTTAGCCTGATGACAGCAACTGGCTCCTCTTTTTCTACCAGAATATTTTCATATGCGATCATTGTAGTCATTAGCATCCTTTACCATTTAGTCTCTTGCTGTATTACGGTTTTACCGTAACATACTCAACGTAATTTGAATACCTGAACTGGGTTGGGTTTCCAAGCCGTCCTATAATTAAATACGAATAATTCTATCTCATCGAGTAACGAATATGGTGTCTGCAAATTATCCCATAAAGGGCTGATTTGCATACACACTAGCAAGTTAAATCTAAGTCTCGTTAACTCCTTGAATTTATTGTTCAATCCCTTTCATCTTCAATTGATTCAGATATTTTCTTCTTTAAATGCAGGTTCTGACCTCGATTGCCCTGTCTCAACGGTGATTACTCTTCTATTTCCGACTAGGTCGCTTGCCTGATTGTGTGGCTTTACGGATGCTACGATAGTCTATTTCTTTTTTCTTGCTGAATGATTCAAGTCCTTTCTCAACTTCCGCACTACCAGAATGCAAAGTTAGCCATTCTCTAGCGTGACCAATAGTCATTGACCAAGAGAGATCGCGCCAGAAATTTAATTGCTGTTTTGTGTAGCGTGTGCATTCAGGGAGCTTACTGTATAGTTTATTGGCTAATTGTAATACGGCATCATCTAGTTGCGCATACGGTACCACTTCGTTAACCAGTCCCCAATCCAGAGCTTTTTTAGCATCAATGCTTTCACAAAGAAGAAGCATTTCACGAGCGCGGCGATCACCAATAATGAGAGGTAACCATTGAGTAGCGCCACCGGCCGCCACTGAGCCGCGCGCTGCCCCTACCTGTTTTATAGTAACGTGATCAGCAGCAATGGCTAGATCGCAGGCCATGTTCAATTCATTGCCACCACCTACTACCATGCCATTCAAGCGAGCAACCGTTACTTTGCCAATGTTGCGCAGGCGATCGTGCATTTCGATAAACGCATACATCCATTTATAGTAATTATGCGGCGTCGGCAAAATTATTTCTTGCTGCTCTTTTAAGTCAGCACCTGTACAGAAAGCCTGTTTACCTGCTCCGGTTATTACTATAACTGCAATTTGATCGTCAATACTGGCGTCTAAAAATGCTTGCCCCAGCTCTTGCAGAGTAATAAGATCAAAACAATTAAGCACTTCAGGGCGATTAATAGTTACGGTGGCAATGAAGTCTTCTTTGCTATAAATAATTTTTTCAAAGGCAAACGATTCAGGGGGACTGCCGGCATATGCATTTGTCGTCCTTTTCATTACAGACTTCGCTGTAGACTTCATTGCAGTCCTCATTACAGACATAGAATCAGATCTGCTCCTGGATAGCTATTAGTTAATCAATTATTTTTCACTTCGCAGATCATCATTTGCACTAAACCGCGGGCAAAATTATTTAAGTCTTTAGCTGCTGCCTTGCCTTCCGCAGAAGACATAGCACTTTGTAAAGAATCGAGATTATCAAAATACAGATTAGCCACCAGGTGGTACTCTGATTCGCCACCTGGAGATCCGACTACATGCGCTAGTTCTATTCTTTTCAATCCCGGCATTTTTTTTGCTAATGGTGTATGAATTTCTCTATAGTAGCGATCAAATTCTTGTGCATCGCCTGGCTTTTTATAAAGGGCAGTCAGTTTGACCATAATTAATACTCCTTTCACATATTCCAAGACATACCCTAGGAAATATCTCAAGCTAATATCTTTATATATATTGACAAGCCTGGACATTGGCATCATTAGTGCTGTGTCTGCAATAGTAGCACAGACACTCAATCTGGACGTACGGCTGTTCTGCGGTCAATTACACGCACTGATTTCGCCTCAGTGCTCATTAGAGAACCTGGCGGCATTAATTCCACTTCCGCTGCCAGAAAAAGCATGTCCTTGAGCAATTTTTTTATTTCACTTCTTAGCTGCTCTTGCTGCCTGAAAACCTCATCAGTTTCAGCGAGCTTTTGCCAATTGTGCGCTGTTTGGCGATGTAATTCTACTTGCAAACACAGAGTATCAAGAGCTTTCTCACGATCGATAACAATCAGATAATGAGGAGAAAGCTCGGGACAAGTGAGCAAAATTTCTTCCACTGCGGTTGGATAAAAATTGACGCCACGAATAATCAACATGTCATCAAGTCTTGCTTTTACTCGTGCCATTCTCACCATTGATCGTCCGCATGGACAAGGCTGCCAATTAAGACTGGCTATATCACCAGTACGGTAACGCAGTAAAGGCATAGCTTCTTTTGTTAATGTCGTAAAAACAAGCTCGCCTTCTTCCCCTTCAGTCAGTAGGGTGCCTGTTTCAGGATCAATCACTTCCACTAGAAAATGATCTTCCCAGATATGCAGACCACCCTTCATCTCACGGGAATGAGGACATTCCATAGCCACACCTGGACCAATTACCTCACTGAGCCCATAAATATCCAGTGCTGTAAGAGAAAGTTTTTCTTCCAGCAGTTTGCGCATTTCTTCACTCCATGGCTCAGCTCCAAAAATACCCAAACGAAGATTAATGGCGCTCAAAGGAATCTCTAATTCTTCCATTGTGCAAGCAATATTGAGAGCGTAAGTGGGAGTAGAACAAAGAACAGTGGAGCGCAGGTCTTGCAAGAGGCTTATCTGGCGCTTGGTCATGCCGCCAGAAGCAGGAATAACAGTGGCGTCCAGCAATTCTGCCCCATAATGAACACCAAGCCCGCCAGTAAAAAGTCCGTAGCCATAGCTGTTCTGGATAATATCAGCAGCTGTGACGCCAGCACACACCAGAGAACGCGCGCACACCTGCGCCCAGGTGGACAGATCTTTTTTGCTATAGCCAACCATAATCGGTCTGCCTTTGCTGCCAGACGAAGCATGCAGACGAGACAATTCGTTGAGTGGCTTACTAAATAAACCAGAGGGATATTTTTCTTGCAGATCAGCCTTACTGGTAAAAGGCAGATTGCGCAAATCGTCAAGAGAGTGAATGCCACCGCTAGCAATACCGGCTTTTTTTAACCGCTGCCTGTAAAATAAATTATTCTCTTCTAAATAGAAAAGTAAATTTTTTAGTCTGCTTAATTGCAATTCTTGCAATTGCGGGCGTGAAAGAAGCTCCATATCCGCATCCCAGACTGAAGTTGTAGAGTGCTTTGCTGTTTTTGTCATCACTATATGCGCTGCCTCGCTCTCACTTCGTTCAGCTCAACGCGCGTCTCCTCGTTTCGCTCAGCACGGCTCCTCGCCGCGCCTCGCTTCACTACTACTTAGTAGTACACCTTAAGACTATTCATTCTATGACGTTTATGCCAGGTACTTTTAAAGCATGCGCCTCAAGCAACGGCGTTATTTCTTTATACCAAACATCTCTTATTTCTTGATTATCTCTTTGCTTCAATTTGAAGTGGCGATACCGCTGATTGCTTTCAGTGCCGGCTTTGCCAAAAATTTTATTTACTTTTGGAAACCAGAAATCAAGCGCCCGTTGCACACTTTCCTTTTGTTTTGGATCTTGCGATAATTTACGCACCCAGGTTTCTCCGTGTGCGACATGCATTAATTCTTCTTTTTCAATACCAGTCATCGTCCGCGACCAAGGACCCCAGCTGCACTCAGCTGCGTCATGCAATTGATGCCCGGCAGCTCTGTCCATTAAAAAATTGAACATTACTAAATCAGCCCAGGTTTTAATAGGCTCATAAAAGACTTTCATACGGTTTTTCATTTTGTCTTCAAAAACTAACTTATTAACATCTACTCCCAGATTTTCAAGCAAGTCATATACGGCCTTGGCATGACGGCATTCATCTTTGACAATGTTGGCCATAGCCAGCTTTTCTGCCACTGTAGGCGCCCCTTCTATCCAGGGTATATAGCCATAAGCTCCGGCCAACTCAGAATCAGCCTGGGCAATCATCAAGGTCAAAAGAAGCTCTTTATATTCGTCAGTAATTTCGGACACCGACTCAAGCTTAACGCCTGAGCGGATTTTCGCCATCATCGCTTCTGCTTTTGTAGTGCTTTCCTGCAAAACCATATTTAACCTTACTCTTTGGGCCTCACTATTTCGCAACATCACTGCTTTACTTGCTCTAAATATAGCATGATCTTATAAAAACTGCTGACTTAGCTTACAATGCATTAGATATTTTTAGGTAGCCATTAAATTGCCGTTTAAGAATCCAGGACAATTGAGCCATAGGCTCTCTTTGATTAGCAGAAGCGTTTTTCACAACCGCATATGGTGGCTTGCATTAATTAGCCTGGTCGGCTTCTGCATGTATCTGCGTTATGACGCTCAGGTATTCCCGTCTGCGTCCATTAACCTTGAGCTGCCGCGTTCAGCCATTATTCATAAAGCTCGGCTGCTAGCGGGCGACTTTGGTTACAACAAACTGAGAGCAATAGAATCTACACAATTTACCTTAGACGAAGAAGCCAAGACTTTTCTTGAGTATGTGCTGGGAACAAGCGAAGCCAACAAATTAATGAAGGATGATCTGCCCATCTGGTCCTGGCGTACACGTTTTTGCCGGCAACATGAACAGGAAGAAAGTAGAATTTGGCTAAGTCCTGCTGGTCATCTATATGGTTTGCTTCATGAATTAGAGAACGACCGCAAGCTGCCATCGCTTTCTCGAACAGAAGCGTTGGCATTGGCCAAACGCTTCGTTGAGGATAAGGCTGCCCTTTCATTGGCTTTGTATGACTTGATCAAAAGCGCCTCTATAACCCGAGCCCATCGCACCGATTATGTCTTCACCTGGCAAGATACAAACCGTGACTTTCATGGGGCGAAATTGCGCCTTCAGATTGGTATTGCCGGCAATTTAGTCAACCAATTTAATTATTTTCTGTATGTCCCAGAGAGCTTTGAGCGTAAATTTAACACTCTGCGTTCTTACAACGAGCTTTTTGAAAGTATTGCTTCTATTTTCTACTCGCTGTTGCAAGTAGCTTCCGTTTTTATATTTATTTGGGCTTTTACAACTAAACGTCTTCGTTGGCGTTTTGCTCTAACTGTAGCTGGTTTACTCACTTGTACTGATTTGGTGGAAACTTTCAATGATATTGCTGCAATAATTGACGGCTACAACACTCAAAAATTATTTTCCGGCTATCTGTTGGAATTTTTCGTCCAGAATTTGACCGGCAGTCTAACCAAATTTGTAAGCTATCTGATGCTGGCCGGCGCCACAGAATTAATTTACCGGATCAGTTATCCCACAAAAATAGCCTGCGAAAATTTTCTTTCGCCTGACGGTATGAGAAGCAAACAGATTATAAACGGCAATTTGCTTGGCCATATTCTGTTGGGCATAAGTCTTGGCTGGATAATCGCCTACTATTTAAGCGGGAAATGGTGGCATATTTGGTGCCCATCAGGGGTGGATAATTATCAGGTTTTAAGTACAATCGTGCCTTGTTTTTCTGCTATCGCCACCGGTGTCTCAGCCGCAATCAATGAAGAATTTCTATATCGCGTCATTGCTCTGAGCCTCTTTCGGCGTGTAACTGGTATGTTTTGGCTGGCTAATATTCTTCAAGCTGCCGGCTGGGGGTTTATGCACAGCAATTACCCGCAAGAACCAGCTTATGCACGCGGAATAGAGCTGACAGCTGTTGGTATGTTTTATGGTTGGATTTTGCGACGATATGGACTTTTCCCTTGCCTGGTAGCCCATTATCTATTCGACGCTCTGGCTGATAGCAGACCGCTGTTTGGCGCTCATGATCTTGGGCTAAAATGTTCAGCCCTTTTGCCAGTTATACCATTCTTATTGTTATATATTATTTCTCGTTGGCAAGCTAAGAAGCAGGGTTACGGCAATGAGCTATCTTTGCAAAATAGTTCTTTAGTCGATCCACTTCCAGCAAAAGAATCCATTATTGAAAACAAGGCTGCTTCTTTACCAGAGTCAGAGAAGATATTGCCCTTATCTAAATCTACAATCTTTAAATTATTGCTAGCAATGATTACCGGTCTTCTAATCACCGCTGGGTTGAATAATTATGCAGCTGTGAATAAAGACATGAGTCTCAATATTGGGCGCAAACAAGCTATTGCTCTAGCTGAAAAAGAGTTGATCAGGCAAGGTGTAAATCCAAAGCCATATAAAAACGTTGCCACTCTTATAGACGAGACTGATCCTTCTGAAATGCAATATGTTTTTGAACAGGAAAAATTAGAAAAAACTTTGGCATTAGCCAAAGCCACTGGACAGGACGCTTACTGGAAAGTACGCTTCTTCAAACCGTTAGATGCTAAAGAATATGAAATCCGGCTTAATCACAGCGGTGCCCCTGAGACATTTATTTTAATTGAGCCAGAAGATGCGCCCGGGCAAAGACTGTCTGCTGAAGTTGCTCAAAGTAAAGTGGAATTATATTTGAAAACACACCATCCGGAATGGCAACCTTATAAGTTTGAAAATATGCAGGAGAACAAGCGCAAAGAGAGAACCGATTATACGTTTATTTATACCGTCCCAAATTTGAAAGTCTCAGAAGCAGATTTTAAAGTTTCAGTGAATGTTGTGGGCGACGTTATCTCTGGGCTTGATACTAATTATGATCTTCCCGATCGCTGGCTCAATGAGCATAATAAAAGAACTATCAGGGATGAGATTTTTTTGCAAATGCGCAATGCCTTTAATATTTTACTTTTTTTGGTGGGGGTTTTCTGGGTTTTTGGTTTGCTCAGACATGAACATATCAAATGGAAAACAGCTTATTTGCTCTCTTTACCATTAGTGGCTCTGTCACTTATTCAGTCTTTGAATAGCTATCCGCAGTTTTTTGCGTCCTACCTTACCACTTTTCCTCTATATTCCTTTGCCCTCAGCAAGGTCACCGGCTATTTAGACGCCGTCCAATGGAATTTCCTTTATTACTTTTGTGGTTTTGCCGTTGGCATTCCCGCACTCTGCACCGTGATAAGTGCCGATAGATTGCAATCAACAATTTCAGTCACTCTTCCTAAACTCAAACAAGATTCTACTCCTCAACATAAAACTCTCTGGTTAAATGCATGGCTGATGGCATTTTCAATCGCTTCCCTTCATTCTGTC
>Ga0207053_10260_pt1 | contig 13546 bp, 15 predicted proteins | sample Alteio_BWMinCont_59_FD_153290 | JGI IMG/M metagenome (GOLD analysis project Ga0207053, IMG submission 153290) | Enriched cells from forest soil in Barre Woods Harvard Forest LTER site, Petersham, Massachusetts, United States -... | ecosystem: Environmental > Terrestrial > Soil > Temperate forest >...
CGCAGCGGACTCCAGGATGACGGCGGAGCGGTTGAGGGCTTCGGTGAGGGCGGTTAGCTGTGCCTGGGTGCGGGTGGTGTCGGCGGCGTCGATACCTTCGTTGACCCCGGGGATGACTACGGCGGCGTATCCGGTGTACTCGCCTGGGGCATAGATGGTGTGCTTGAACCAGGGGCGATGGGGGAGACCGTCTGGGTCGAGGAGCGCCGTCTCGGCGTCGCGCAGGGCCTGATTGAGGGCTGTGGAATCGGCGGGTGGCCTGGATTGGCGGGTGCGGATGGCTGCGCCGGCGGCAGCGAAACGCTGGGCGGCGGCGAGAGTGGCGGTGAAGTCGAGGTTCAGGTCAGATTTGGCTGCGCGCTTTTGAGCGGTGTTGAGGTAGCTCAGGATCTCTTTGCCGTAGAGGTCGTAGTCGTAGGGCAGGACGTCGGCGTCCGCCATGTGGAGGATCTCGAGACCGAAGACGCGGGCCTGCTGCTGCTCGTAGACAAAGGTGGGGTCGGCAAATTTGATGAACCAGTTGTAGTTGTCGAAGGCGGAGTGGTAGACGCCGTATGGGCCTTCGGAGCCGATGTCGGTGGAGGGTACGCCGAGGTGTTGGATGAAGGGAGTGTAGTCGGAGCCCGAGCCGAGATCGCGAACGCGAACGTCCTCTTCCACCTGGGCGTTGAAGCGGCTGGGGCCACCGCTGGTGGAGGCGTCGCCATGGGACTCGTTGGAGTCTTCCTGGGTTTTCTTCCACTCGTCGTAGACGGTGCCGCCTTTGGGGCTGGGGACCTGTCTGGTGACTTCGCGGACGAATTGCTTGAGGGATGGGACGGCAGCGGCGTTGAAATTCGGGCCGGCTACGCCTACGTCGGTATTGAAATAGGCTACGGCGTGGCTTAGTTCCTTTGCGTGCTGTTCCGCCCATTCGGTGGAACCCATGAGGCCTTCTTCTTCGGCGTCCCAACTGCCGATGACGATGGTGCGGTGGGGACGCCAGCCTTGTTTGAGAAGATCGCCGAGTCCGTGGACGGTTTCGAGCATGGCGGCGGTGCCGCTGTTGGGATCGACGGCGCCGTAGACCCAGGCGTCGCGGTGGTTACCGGCTACGACCCAGTCGTTGCTGTTGTCAGTGCCGGGGATTTTTCCGATGACGTCCCAGATGGTGCGGAGAGCGTAGTCCTGGTCGAGATGCATGTGGACGGTGACCGGGTGCGCGTCTGCGTTATTGCCGCCTGCGCCGAGGTGATAGGTGAAGGGAAGGGCTCCCTGCCATCCGTGAGGAGCCGTCGAGCCGCCAAGTGATTTGAGGATGGGTTCGGCGTCTTTGTAGGAAAGAGGATTGACGGGGATGGTGGGCTGGTTGATCTCAGGACTGTCGGGAGCCAGGCGTTTGGAGTCGGGCAGATCGGGCGTGGAGGCGATGCCGGGAGTTTCAGGGTCGCCGGGGTAGATGGGGAGAAACTGCACGGAGCCGCGCTGGACGGCGGATTCGGGGCGGAAGGGGCCTTTGGGATAGGCGTCGCCGCGGAAATAACCATCGTCGATGGGATCGGAGTAGATGAGGACGCCTTTGGCGCCGCGCTGTTGGGCGATGTAGGCCTTGACGCCGCGGAAGTTGGAGCCGTAGCGGACGAGGACGATCTTGTCCTTGACGCTGATGCCGAGCTGGTCGAGTTTTTTGAAGTCGGCCAGTTCGCCGTAGTTGGCGTAAACGACTTCGGCGGTAACGTCGCCCGAAGGGGCGGAGCCGTTGAAGGCGGGAAGAATGCGAGGGTCGTCCTGGTAGGGGTCGCCGCCGTATTTTTTGGGATCGACGTGCTCTGCGGTGGGGCCGGACATGATCTGCTTGCCGGTGGAATCGAAGGCTTCGATGACGATGCTGCGGGGCTTGTTCATCCAGACTTTATAAGGGACGATCTGGGTGTCGAGGCCGGCGGCTTTGAACTTGTCGGCTACGTAGACGGCGGTGGCGTAGTCCTCTGGAGAGCTGGCCCAGTGCGGGGCGGCGGTGAGAGTCTTGAGATGTTCGCCGGCGAGCTTAGGGTCGGGGCTGGCCATGAAGGAGGCATCCCACTTTGCCTGCTGGGTGAAGTCGCGGTAGCCGAAGACCTGTTGGGTCTGGGCGGGAGCAGTAAGGGTGGTGAGGGGGAGCAGGCAGGCAAGAGCGCGGAGACGGGTCAAGTGATGGCCTCAGATGGGATGCTTGTGAGGTAGGGTATCGCAGATCCCGGGCCTGGCGCGAATTATTGGCTTGCAGGTGACGGAGCTAAGATGGATCGTGACGGCCTGCGTGGCCGGATGTGCCTGAGGAGAAACAATGCCACCCCTTGTCCCCCCTTTTACTTTAGAGACGGCTGTCGCCAAAGTTCGCGCCGCGGAAGATGGATGGAATTCACGCGATCCGCAGCGGGTTTCGCTTGCTTACACGGTAGACAGTGTATGGCGCAACCGATCGGAGTTTGTTACCGGACGGGAACAGATCGTCGAATTTCTGACGCGCAAATGGGCGAAGGAGCTCGAGTATCGTCTGATTAAAGAGCTTTGGGCGTTTAGGGGAGATCGTATCGCTGTGCGGTTTTGTTATGAGTCTCATGACGCGACTGGGCAGTGGTACCGATCGTATGGGAATGAGAACTGGGAGTTCGATGAGGCGGGATTGATGAAGCATCGTCATGCGAGCATTAACGATCTGGCGATTGAAGACTCGCAGCGGCTGTTTCATTGGCCCATTGGGAGACGGCCGGACGATCATAAAGGGCTTAGTGAACTGGGACTTTAGATTGCATTGACAACTATGGACTGGAAAGCCCGGCGAGGGGACAATTCGCCGGGCTTTGCTTTTGTGCAGACACGATTAGACGGGCTGGCCGCAGAACTTGCAACGGTGGGCTGCAAGAGGAATTTCGGAGAGGCACTCAGGGCAGGTTTTGTTTGCCACAGCTTCGGGGCCCTTGATGCGGGCGAGCAGTTTCTGTACGGGAAGTACGAGGAGGAAATAGATCACGAACGCGATGATCAGGAAGTAGATGACGGCGTTGAGGAAGTTGCCGTATCGGATCGGCGTCTTCTCTATGTTTAAGACGAGGTAGGAGAAGTCGGGCTTACCTATGACAGCAGCGATGAGTGGGGTGATGATGTCTTCGACGAGAGATTTGGTGATAGAAGCGAAGGCCGCGCCGATGATGACGGCGACGGCGAGGTCGATGACGTTGCCGCGCAGGATGAAGTCGCGAAAGCCTTTGATCATGTTGCCTCCCTGGGGAATCGTTGGCGTGCATGAAACATGCAGAGTATATATGGCCCGAGGCTTGAAAACAGATTTGGCTGTGAGGATGCGGCTACTCGCTGGAGGTGATCCAGCCGGCGTAAGGGTAGAGGAGAAAGAAGAGAATCATGCAGAGGGCCATGAGGTCCATGTAGATGAGGAGGAGGACTCCGCCGTGATAGAGACTCCAGCGGGGCTGCATGCAGCGGATAGTGTCTATGGTGCCGGTGGCCGCGGCAAGGGTGGGGATGATGAGCAGTGGGGTGGCGCGGTTGTTGGGGAAATCCGAGAGCAGAATAGCGATGCCGAGGCTCAGGAGAACGAGTGCGCTTCCGCGTAGCAGAGAAGTGTGGCGCGGGTTGAGGAAATTGACGCTCACGGCCCTGAATATAGGTTAGACCTAATCTGAGCGACTGAAGGCTTTGCGGCGAAAGCGCTTTGCCTTCGCCGCGAGATTCTTCGTCTAGAAGCCGGGTGGGGGCTCGGCAGCTACATTGAAGCTGCGTTCGAGGGCCAGACCGGCGCGGGCGATGGTGCCCTCGTCGAAGAGGCGGCCGATGAGGGTGATACCGTGAGGGACGCGGCGGGGTGAAGCGAATTTGGGCAAGGGATGATTGGGGTCGGGGGCCCAGTCACTGCGGGCCTCGGTTACTTCGACGAAGCCGGCGCGGAAGGTGAGAGATGGATGGCCGGTGAAGTTCGTGATGGTGAGCATCTCGTCACGCAGGGAGGGAACGAGAAGGAGATCGACCTGCGACATGATACGGGCCATTTCCAGGGCGACCATGCGGCGGAGGCGGTCGGCCTGAACGAAGTCTACGGCGGAGAGGAAGCGAGACTGGCGGAAGGTGTTGGGCCAGGCGTCGGGAACCTGGGCTTTGAGTGTGTCGAGCTGATGGTTGAGGGTGATCTCTTCGAAGGCAGCGGCGGCTTCGGCGAAGAGGATCAGGTCGAGGTTGTCATAGGGCCAGTCGGGGATGGCGACCTCGACTGGCTTCATTCCGAGACGGGCGGCCGCGGCGAGGGCTGCACTATCGACGGGGGTGGCCGGGGCTTCCTTCATCCAGAGCGGGAAGTAACCTATACGGAGGCCTTCGACAGAGGCCGAGGCGTCGAAATCGAGGTGGCTGGGGATGCAGGCTACGTCGTGATTGTCGGGCCCGGTGACGGCGTTGAGGACGAGCATGGTGTCTTCGACAGAACGGGCCATGGGGCCCAGCTTGTCGAGCGACCAGCAGAGGGTCATGGCTCCGGTGCGGGGGACTCGACCGTAGGTGGGGCGAAGACCGGTGATGCCGCAGCGCATGGAGGGGCTGACGATGCTGCCTCCGGTTTCGCTGCCGATGGCGAAGGCTACGAGACCGGCGGCGGTGGCTGAGCCGGGGCCAGCGCTGGAACCGCTGGAGCCTTCTTCGAGCAGCCACGGGTTCATGGTCTGGCCGCCGAACCAGATATCGTTGAGGGCGAGAGCTCCGAGAGAGAGTTTGGCGATGAGGACGGCTCCGGCGTCGTTGAGTCGCTGGGTAACGGTGGCGTCGGCGGTAGGGATACGGTCACGGAAGGGTTCGGCACCGTAGGTGGTGGGGATGTTGGCGGTGTCGAGGAGGTCTTTGGCTCCCCAGGGGATGCCGTGTAGTGGGCCGCGGTAGTGGCCGCTGGCTATTTCGGCATCGGCTTTGCGCGCTTGATCGAGGGCGTGGTCAGCGGTGAGGGTGATGATGCAGTTGAGCTTCGGATTGAACTGCTGAATGCGGTCTAAATAGATTTTGGTCAGGCGCTCGCTGGTTAGCTTGCGGGTTTCGATCCAACGAGAGAGCCTGGTTACGGAGGAGAAGGCGATTTCGTGATCGGAGGCCGGGAGTGGGCCGGGATCGGTGGTGGAGCGGATGAATTTGTTAGCGGCGGGGCCGGTGGGTTGGCCGGGAAGGATGGAATGGATGGTGGAGTAGGGCTGGATGGTGGAGGGGATCGGAAGTTTGCGGGGACCGGTTCGGCGCTCGTAGAGAGGAGCCATGGCGTTGCGCCAGTTGCCTGCCGCCTGGGCGCGGTCGGCTTCGGTGAGGGGAGCCTGGAGAAGCTTTTCGGCTCCGGCGAAGTCGGAGGTGGTGACCTCGGGGCCTGCGGCGGGAGCCGTGCCAAACGCAGGTGGCATGCCTGGTGTCGAGTTGGCGGGTGGGTTCTGGGCTTCGGTCAGAGAGGGAACTGCGGCAGCGGCGAGGAGCGTGAGTGATGATTGGGCGAGAAACTGGCGGCGGGATTTCTTGCTGGACATGAATTGGCCTCTGGACGCGATTGTAGATGGAGGAATTCTCGCTCGCGAAGGAATAAACGTTGCTTGTGCGACGTTCATTTGGAGGCGCCAGTTTTGAGGAAAATGATTCGTTTCGCGAAATCCCACCCTTCACGATGAGGCTGCGAAGGATGGGATTTCGATAACTGGCTAGTCGGGGACCTGCCAGCCGGCAAGGGTTTGGGCCAGCGTGGCTTTGTCGGTGGCTTCGCCGCTGGTTTTAGCTGCCATCTCAGGGAAGGCGGCCTGGACATCAGGAGATTTGGCCCATACGGGGATATCCTCCATCTTGTAGTGGTAGGTCACCTGTGTCTCGGGGAACCCGCTGGCTCCCTTCGCGGGTGGGGTGAAGCTATCGATGCCAGTGATAGTGCGGTGTCCGTAGCAGAAGCGCGGGGCGTAGCGGGCACCCGTCGTCGTCGGGGTGTAGCGGCTGGTATGAACCGCATATTCGAAGCTGACGTCGAGGAGGAGGGATTTGACGAGGGTATTCATCTGCTTCGTCCTGACGGGATCGGAGGTAGCGTAAGGGAATTTGGTATCGACGAAGAGGCATTCGGGGCGGTCGAGGAAGTGGGCATTGAGGGTCTGGATGAAGTTGTCGGGTGTGGGTTTGGCTTTGGAGTTGCAGCCTGAACTGAGAGCGATGGTTGCAATGGCAAAGATGCCGAGGATCGAGGTTTTAAGCGCCTGGGATGGGGAAGTTTTTTGAACGAGTTTCATTGCTGCTCCTGTCAATCTGTTCAGTTGGATGCCTGGGCGTGATGTGAGAGAGTCTTCAGGGAAACGTCTTTTGGGCTTGCCTGCGTGAAAATTCCTGTCAGATAGTCGTTTATCGATCGATGAATTTAACAGCTGTAGTCCGGAGATAGTGACGACGGTTGCTCCTGGCACTCTGAGCGCGCCGGGTCAGGCTCCGACTGACGCCAATACTGGTCGTCCCGAAACGGAAGACGCTATCACGGTACTGCGGCAGGATGCTCCTCGGTGAAATTCATATTGCGAGTGATAATCTCGGTCTTGTCTGTTTGAACTGTTCCGCGGGCGTCTTTGTTGCCTATCATCAGGTAACCGAGTCTCTGTTGTTCGTTCTTCTAATTTGCGCCGAAGGTCCGGTCAGCAACGGGCACCGTATTTCCGACGGTTGGCATCGCTTTTAATATCGCCAGATTCGTCTGGACCTGCGCCCATTGTTTTGGATCATGCTTTGTCGTGATGGGGGCGAGAGGATTGGAGTAGAAGTCCTCGATGTCGTGCTGGAGCTGGATGGGGATTGCCTGAGTCGGGTGTTTGGTCAACTCGGCGAGAAGTTGTGCGTAGGTCCTGTCGGTGAGTGGGTAGCCGCCCGGGCTGACGACAACGCCGGTATCGAGATCGCGGTTGGGTATGTAGTGATCGATGAGATCGTAGTTGGCCATGACGAGACGAAGAGCTTTAAGGGAACGATGGACGCTGTGGACGTAGAGGTCCTCGGTTTGCTCAACCGGACCTTTGATGGCAAGCATTTTGAGGGGGCCGACTTTAGGAAGAATGAAGATGAACCCAGCGTACATATGGGTTCCGAAGCCTGGATGCTTTCTATAGTGCTGCCAGTCGTCTTCGGCGGCTACCTGCAAAAGCTCATCTCTTAGCTCAACGAAATCTTCGCTTGAGGGGTCCACGGGGAAGCTGTTTTTGTGAAGGAGGGTGAGTGCGTCGGCGATATTCGGAATGAAGTGCCGGACACCACGGCGGTAGATCCGAAGAGAGGTTTCTCTGCTACCGATGATGTCGTGAAGGTTGAGACCATAAGTCTCGTAGAAGGCGGTGCGAAGTAGCTGACCGGGGACTTCGAGACCGATGTGTTCGAGATATGCGGCGGGGGCCAAACGGTCTTTGCTGAGCTGATTGACGTCGAAGGCGAACTCGGTCTGGACATGGGCGTGAGGGCTTTCGGAATAATTGACCAGGGGGCCGAATTTCGCCTCAAGCCCGGGAAATTCGATGGGAACGGCGTGGTTGACGGCATCCCCGTGACCTATGTTGTCGCCGATGTAGTGAGAGAGGGCTCCGATAGCGAAGGCGAGATCGTTAGCGTTTTGGGCATTGCGCAGGAGGCTGAGGACGAAGTCGCCGGAGCGGACATAGTGGGTGAGGTCGGAGAAGAATGGGTTGCCAAAGGGATAATAGCCGAAGTCCTGGATGGCGCTGCCGCCATAGGCGTAGGCATGGGCCACCCGGAGCTGCTCTTCCGTGAGGTTAGGAAAGCGCCTGAGCAGGACGGGCCGAATAGACTGCCTCCATGCGAGATCGATGATCATCTCATGAGTCTGGACGGCATAGGGAATGCCGGGGGTGGCCGTCAGAATGAGGACGAGCAGGGTGATGGCTTTGACCAGCGTACGATGCCATGATCTGCGAATGTGAGACCCCCGGGTATATTGCCTGCGCAGTATACGTCTCCACACTGTAACTTATTTGGTGAGCGGGGCGGAGAATGGTGGATTTGCAGACAGCGGGGCTGCGGGAGCGGGCAGTGCAGTATGGTTTTGCCGTGCTGGGTGTGGCGCTGCTGGTGTTTGCGTTGAGCCATCGGGTGAAGCAGTCGGGGCATCTTGTGCCGGTGGGGTCCCGAAGAGCTATGTCGGAGTTGGCGATGGAACGGCTGGATGGCGGCGTATGGCGTATCGTGGACCATCGTGGGCAGGTGGTGCTGATCAACTACTGGGCTACGTGGTGCGGGCCATGCCAGGTGGAGACCCCTGGGCTGGTGAGCCTGGCTCGGAGGTTGGGACCGAATGGCCTGGCAGTGGTAGGGGTCTCGATGGATGATGGCGATCGGAAGAAGGTGCGGGATTTTGTGGAGCGGTTTCAAATTTCCTATCCGGTGGTGTTTCCGGAGGAGATGTCGCAATTGGGAACGGGCATGGTCGGGTTGCCTACTACGATTCTGGTGGATCGCGAGGGACGCGTGGCGAAGACTTATATCGGAGCGGTGGGCCGAGGAGATTTTGAGGCGGACATCAATACTGTGTTGCGGGAACCACTTGCCGCTCGATGAAGTTTGTTAGAAGGCGCCTTTGCGTAGGTTGATGTTGTATTCAAGATAAGCCTTGAGAGCGCAGAGCATCTGGGTCCAGCCCATGCAGTTGCCGTAGGAGCCGTCGAGACCGCGCTGGGTCTCGCGCCAGCCGGATTCTGCGATCTTGACGAGAGTGTTGTCGGAGTCGAGAGACTCGAAGGTCATCTCTACGGTGGTTTTGTAGCCGGAGGGCGGAGGTATTTTGCTTTCGGCGGTGTCAGGCGGCTCGTAGGCATCCCACTCGATGACGATTTGTTTGTCGCGAACCAGCTTCCTGACGGTGACGGGGACGTCGCCAGGGTAGTCGGCGAATCGCCAGATGACGGAAGCGCCTTCATCGAGAGGAGCGGTGGCTCCGCCGGTCGTGAAGTAGCCGCTGAGTTTCGTAGGGTTGTAAATCGCGTCGAAGACTTCGGCGATTGGCTTTTGGATTTTGGTATGGACCTGGAATTTGAGTTGCATGCGGTTGGTACCTCTCTGATAGATCCGCCGTAGTTATATGTTATGTTTTTATAACATGTCAAGACGTGATCGTCAGAGCGTCGTTTTCAAGGCCTTAGCCGATGATCGGCGGCGAGAGATTCTCGATCTGTTGCGGGATGGGCCGCAGACGACAGGTGAGCTGTGCGCACACTTCAAGCGGGTCGATCGGTGCACGGTGATGCAGCACCTGCGCGTGCTGGAGGCTGCCGATCTCGTGATTGCGAAGAAAAGCGGGCGGCATCGCTGGAACTATCTGAATGTGGTTCCGGTGCAGGAGATTTATGACCGCTGGATCAGCCAGTATGCGCGGCCTTCTGTGGAGCTGCTAACTCGTTTGAAGCAGGACTTGGGGTAGGGATGATTCGAGGGGTTGCGAGGGCGAATCGAAGGCGGGCGCGAAGTAGAAGCGCTCGACGGCCATGCAGAAGATGTGCTCGAGGGCGAGGTGGCACTCCTGGATGTTCATGGTGGTGTCGGAGGGAATGATGACGTTGTGATCGCAGAGATCGCGCATCTGGCCGCCACCGTTGCCGCTGAAACCGACGGTGATGATGTCCAGCTCGCGGGCCTGGTGGAGGGCCTTGAGGATGTTGGGGGAGTTGCCGGAGGTGGAGATGCCCAGGAAGACGTCTCCGGGCTGGCCGAGGGCTTCGATTTGACGCGCGAAGATGCTGTCGAAGCCGAAGTCGTTGCCGGCGGCGGTGAGGATGGAGGAGTCGGTGGTGAGGGCGATGGCACGGAGGGCGGGGCGGTTGGCAGCGAGGCGCACGACGAACTCGGCGACGAGGTGCTGGGCGTCGGCGGCTGAGCCTCCGTTGCCGGCGACGAGGAGTTTGCGGCCGGCCTGCATGGCGTTGGCGGTGATCTCGGCGATGGTGACGATGGTGTCGGCGATGTGGAGATCGGCGAGGGTGGCCTGCATGGTAGCGATGGACTGGGCCAGATGCTTCTGAACGACGTGCTTCATGGAATGGTGCTCCCGGGTGTGGTCGTTTGCTCGTCGATAACTCTCTGCCAGGGTACGGGATTTTTTGGGTGGTGTCGATGGAAGGTATCTTGTTAGGGAACAGTTTGTGCAGGAAAGGTTGGAACGAATGTCGCGTTGGATGGGAGTTCTGATGGTGCTGGTAATGAGCTCAGGAGCTATGAGAGGGCAGCAGGGTGGTGGCGTCGGTTCGCCAAAGACGATTTTGCTGTGGCCGGGAGAGGCTCCAGGAGCAAAGGGGGATGAGGATATCGACAAACCTTCCTTGACGATTTATCTGCCTGCGGGGCCGAACGCTACAAAGACCGGAGTCGTGGTTGTGCCGGGAGGTTCGTATCAGCATCTGGCAGCCGATCATGAAGGCAGACAGATCGCCGAGTGGCTGAATGAACGAGGTGTGGCGGCGTTTATGTTGAAGTATCGGCTGGGGCCTAAGTATCACTATCCGGCGCAACTGGAAGATGCTCAGCGGGCGATACGGATCGTTCGCGCCAATGCGGCGGAGTATGGAGTGGCGACCGATCATGTGGGGATGTGGGGATTTTCGGCGGGCGGCCATCTGACGGCCACGGCGGGGACGAAGTTCGACGCGGGGAACGCTTCGTCGCCCGATGTGATTGAGCGACAGGGGAGCCGGCCGGATTTCCTGATTCTGGCTTATCCGGTGATTACGCTGAAAGCCCCGGATGCTCACATGAACTCGAGACAGAATCTGCTGGGGGACGATCCCGATCCGGCGCTGGTGAGGTCGCTGTCGGCTGAGACTCAGGTGACGAGTCAGACGCCACCGACGTTTCTGTTCGCGACGTTCGAGGACAAGACGGTTCCGGTGATGAATAGCGTCATGTTTTATGAGGCGCTGGTGAAGGCCGGAGTTCCGGCGGAGATGCATTTGTTTCAGCATGGGCCGCATGGGGTTGGACTGGCGGCGGCGAATCCACAGTTGAGCGTGTGGCCTGATCTGTTGCTCAAGTGGATGAGGGAGCGGGGTTATGCTGCTCCGGCTGCGACTCCTTAGGAGGAGTTATGACGATTACGGAGTTTAGCGCATTGGAAGCGCGGGAGTTGAAGGGGGCTCTGCTGGCGCTTTGGTGGGATGACAAGGGCGATTGGGAGAAGGCGCATGAGATCGCCCAGGACGTTGCCGGTGCGGACGGCGCGTGGGTGCATGCCTATTTGCACCGAAAGGAGGGCGATGTCGGGAATGCGGCGTATTGGTATCGAGTGGCTGGGCGGAGGGTGGCTACGGGGGATTCGAGGAGCGAGTGGGAGGGAATTGTCGCGGCGATGCTTGCGCGGGAATAGAAGGGGTTCATGGCCGGTGAACCGGATAATTGAGGAGTTTTTCAGCCAGATTGAGGATGAATATTAATTTCTCGCTTTGTGTTGCGCCTTACCTTGTGTAGATTAAGCGCATCGGGGAATAAAATCCTTCGCTCCCACGTCGTCCTGAAGTCAAACCGTCGTTTACCGCGTCGTCGCGGGATCGCCGAAGTATCTTCTTTTTGATGCCTACAAGTTTTTACAACTACTAACTTTGAAACGGGTGATTGAACCATGCGTTTTTCAGCAGTGAAGGTGTTTCTGGTTCTTCTATTTGCGATGATCTTCGGCGGCAGTGTGCTGGCCGGATCGGCAGTAATGGCGCAGACGACCCCGCCGCCCGTAACTGAGACGACCCAGACGGATCGAATTGCGACGCTGGAGAAGCAGGCGGCCGATAATGCAGCGGCGATTGCGGCGGCGCAGACCTCCGGCGATAACGCATGGATGCTGGTTTCGGCGGCACTGGTGCTGATGATGAGCGGGCCCGGGTTGGCGCTCTTCTATGGCGGCCTGGTGCGCAAGAAGAACATTCTGGGAACGATGATGCAGACCTTCGCCATGATGGCCGTTATCACGGTGCTGTGGGCGCTGGTGACCTATTCGCTGGCGTTCGGCGAGGGGAATGCATTCATCGGCGGACTGCACAACATGTTTCTGCATGGAGTTGGGCTGGCGCCCGATGTGAAGTATGCGGCGACGATTCCCCTGCAGACGTTCATGGTTTATCAGTTGATGTTCGCAATTATTACGCCCGCGCTGATTACGGGCGCATTTGCGGAGCGGATGAAGTTTTCGGCCATGCTGGTGTTCATGGTGCTGTGGGCGATCTTTGTGTATAGCCCGATGGCACATATGGTCTGGGGCAAGGGTGGGTTTCTGAATGCTTCGCTGGGCGGCCGGTTTCCGTGCCTGGACTTTGCGGGTGGGACTGTCGTGCATGTGACATCAGGCGTCTCGGCGCTGGTGACGGCGCTTTATCTCGGCAAGAGGTTAGGGTATCCGAAGGTGCCGATGCCCCCGCACTCGGTGGTGCTGAGCTTTATTGGGGCTTGTTTGCTTTGGGTGGGCTGGTTTGGATTCAACGCGGGATCGGCGCTGTCTGCGGGCACGCTGGCTACCTCGGCGTTTGTGGCGACCCACTTTGGAGCGGCTGCTGCGGCGATTGGCTGGAGCGGTGCGGAGTGGATTCGGCAGGGTAAGGTTTCGGCCCTGGGTGCGATCTCTGGAGCCGTGGCCGGGTTGGTTGCTATTACGCCGGCGGCTGGGTTTGTGACACCGATGTCAGCGCTTTGGATCGGGCTGATCGCGGGTGTCTTCTGCTACCTGATGGTCGTGAAGGTGAAGGCCTGGTTTGGCTACGATGACTCGCTGGACGCGTTTGGCGTGCACGGCGCAGGCGGAACAATGGGCGCGATTCTTACGGGAATTTTTGCCAATAGCGCGATCAATCCCATCTTTGGAGCCGGTAAGGCCACGGGACTGCTGGAAGGGAATGCGCACCAGTTGCTGAACCAGCTTGTAGGCGTGGCGTTGGCGTGGAGTATTTCGATTGTGGGTACACTCGTGATTTTGTTCATCGTCGATAAGCTTATTGGGCTTAGGGTGAGTGAGGATGACGAGCGCACCGGTCTGGACCTGTCGCAGCATGGCGAAGAAGGTTACGACTGGGCGCACTAAAGAACTGTGGGCTTTGAGCTGTGAGCGTTGAGGAAGGACTATAGGGTATGCAGAAGATTGAAGCGGTGATTCAGCCGTCGAAACTGGATGCGGTTAAGGATGCGCTGGTGGAGATTGGCATCGAGGGAATGACAATCACCGAGGCGCGTGGCCATGGGCGGCAGAAGGGGCATACGGAGTTCTACCGGGGGCAGGAGTACTCGGTGGACCTGTTGCCCAAGGTAAAACTGGAGTTGGTAGTACACGACGACATGCTCGATAAGGCCATTCAGGCGATCACGACTGCGGCGCGGACCGGCACTATCGGCGATGGAAAGATCTTCGTGTCGAAGATCGATGAGGCGATTCGGATACGCAATGATGAACGGGGCGACATCGCGCTGTAAGGGGCTCTGCATGGAGATGGCTGGTTGAATCTGTAACCTTGCGGGAACGGGCTCGCCGGGCTGCTATGCTTGAAACTCCTTCGAG
>Ga0207053_10261_pt1 | contig 13515 bp, 11 predicted proteins | sample Alteio_BWMinCont_59_FD_153290 | JGI IMG/M metagenome (GOLD analysis project Ga0207053, IMG submission 153290) | Enriched cells from forest soil in Barre Woods Harvard Forest LTER site, Petersham, Massachusetts, United States -... | ecosystem: Environmental > Terrestrial > Soil > Temperate forest >...
CGCAATGAGCCCGCTTATGTCTGGTATGTGGCTGAAAAACTGGCTCAGCTTAGAAATGAGACGCTTTCAGAAATCGCTTCACTGTGCTCAATTAATGCCAGGCGATTATTTGGCTTGCCTATTTGGCCCGGTTGTGAGGCTTAGCTGACTCGATTAATTTGTCCCTCAATTTCCGTCCTTGCTGAGCTGATGCTGATTGTGGGTCTATGCGCGCCAAAAGAAGCAGGGCTTGATCATCTTGATGTTTTGCTAGAGATGATTTAGCTAGATTCAAATAGGACAAGCCTAACTGATCACGCTCTGCGGTATTGAGCGGACCGATTAATTGTTTTTGCTCCAAAATTATTTTCACCTGTTCATACTTGCCCAATCTTGCCAGGTATTGCACAGATACTGATCGTGGTATTTCGGTGCGCAAAGCTGAGTAAACCACATAGGCGCTACATGCCAGGCATAATAACGTAGTTATAGTTAAGAGCACATTCCAGAGATTTATTGGTCGCCGAATTGTGTCCGCTTTTATGGACGCTGCCTTGGCTCTTGTGCTTATCATAGCGGCGGAGGAGCGTGTTCGTTCCGGTTTTTTCCAGCCTTCCAGGCGGGAAATGGTATTTCTTAATTGCTGTTTCACATAGTAGGTTTCGGCATCTGCCTGGGACTCCTTTGTTAGTGCTGAAGTGTTTTCTAAGCCAATTAATGGTGCGCCGTAGCTTGGATCTGGTGCTGAAGTAGTATTAGCTGGCGTGCCGGGGCTTGAATCTGCTGCTGAAGATCTTTTGTCTGGGATGCGGGCATTGGCTGCTGGCTGGGTTGATGATACAGGCACGACATTGTTTAGAGACGATGTTTGCCCTTGCTGGACTGCTTTCAACAGCCGCTGCACGGTGCTTGTGCCGGTGACCGTTTGCTGGTTGAGCGGCTCCTTGTCGGTGCGTAGCTTGTTGATTGCCTGTACCTCCAAGTCGTTGTGTGTTCTGCTCATGCGAGCTGGCGGCGGACCAAGGAGACTGGGTTGATTGGCAAGGTTGGCATTGGTTCTGGCTCTGGCTATTTCTGTTTCAACTGTGTTTAAATCCAAGTTGGCGCCAGGCAATGCCGTAGCATTTGTCTGAGCAACCTGCTGCAGTTTGTTCAAGGTTGAAATGGCTGGACTAGCATCTTTATTATTGACTATGGGCTGGAGTTCAAAAGCTGGCCAGGCTTGCTCCAGGCTGAGAAAAAAATCTTGGATGGTTGCCTGGCGCTGTGCGGGTTGTTTAGCAAAGGCATGAGCAAAAACATTTTCCACTGCGGCCGGAAAATTTAAATCCGGGCGTGCTTGCGACAATGTCATGGGCGCTTCGCTTACATGCAGTACCATTACATTGACGTCTTCGGATTGGCGAAATGGACGTGTGCCAGTGAGCATTTCAAAAGCGACAATAGCCAGAGAATAAATGTCGCTGCGTCCATCTAACTCAAAACCCTGACATTGTTCCGGGCTCATGTATGCTGGACTTCCCGAAACCGTTCTCGGTTTTTCCATTTTATAAGCGAACAGGGCATGCTGAGGGGAGTCAGCTATGCCAAAATCAAGTAATTTGACATAGTCATCACCTTGGCCTGTTTCCTGCAAAACTATGTTATCCGGTTTCAAATCCCGATGCGTTATTCCCAGCCTATGAGCTTCCGCCAATGCCTCACAGGTTTGGCGCATTATAGAAAGGACGCGTTTTGGTTCAATTTGTCCTTTTTCTTTTATCAAGCGCGTAAGTGTCATTCCTGCCAGATAGTCCATGACAAAATATGGCTGTCCATCTTCAGTCACTCCTGATTCCCAGATAGTAATAATATGTGGGTTGCGCAGCCGAGTGGCTGCTTGCGCTTCGCGCAAAAATCTATCTAATGCCGATCCAGCAGCGCCAATAAAGCTATGCAAGACTTTAATAGCCACCACCATTTCGCCTCTGCCAAGGCGCGTGGCGCGATAGACAATACCACTAGAGCCTTTGCCGATCACAGAATCAACCAAATAACGGTTGTTGATTAAGGCGCCAATGAGAGGGTCTTTGCCCACACTTTCCAGCCAGGTTTGATCTGTCGGACATTGATTGATCTTGTCTTCAAAATATTGATTGCAGCTCAAACACAACTTCATATTTTAAAACCCTGCGCCCGGCTAAATTCATCGACAAACGCTCTGCAGGCTTTCGTCTGCTCCGCTTCTGCGCTATGCCCCACTGCACTGTATTTCATACTGTAAATTTTGTGCTTCATGGTTTCTCGCGGCTATACCAATCGCCAGGAAGCCTTGAAATAACGCCAGCCAATTCAAGCATGGTTAAAATAGCCGAGAGTTCACCACTATTTATGCCCGTTTTTTCGATTAAATAGTCAAAATGCACCGGTTCAGCCGACATTAATTCATAAACTTCCATTTCTCGCCCCTGCAAAGTGACCACTGTCGCCGAGCCAGGCTGTTTATTATTACTTGCCCAATTCATCTCCTCTAAAATGTCAGCTGCATTTCTAAATAAATGAGCCGTATTTTTGGCAATTAAATAATTAGTGCCAGCAGAGGTTGCCGAGTCTATCCGTCCGGGAATGGCAAACACTTCTCGGTTTTGCTCAAAAGCCAGTTTGGCTGTGATCAGCGCTCCTGAATCAAGCCCGGCTTCAATGACCGCTAGCGCTGGCGTCAGCCCGCTGATGATGCGATTGCGAGCTGGAAAATGCCAGGTTTGAGGGCCAGTGCCTGGAAAATATTCGGAAACAACAGCGCCGCCGCCCTCTGTAATGGCTTTATAGAGAGGTTTGTTGGTGGCCGGATAACATATATCAACGCCGCAGCCAAGAACAGCTACGGTCTTGCCTTTAGCAGCAAGCGCTCCCCAATGAGCCAATGAGTCTATGCCAAAAGCCATGCCGCTTACAACCACAGTACCGGTTTGTGCCAGCTCCCTAGCTATGCTTTTGGCTAATTTTTGCCCGTATGGGCTGGGTTTACGTGTGCCGACAATGCCCACGGCATGATTAAAATCGCAAATGGGCAAATCGCCTTTTGCAAATAAGAGCAGGGGTGGGTCGTGGATCTGGCGCAAGGCGCTGGGATAATACTCATGAACATATGGAAATGCCGATATGCCGCTCACTTGTAGCTTTTCAAGCAATGCCAGGGGCTCAATTGTCTTTTTTTGCTCGCTAAAGCGTTCTATTATGGAGGCATTTAACCAAGGTAAACTATTAAGCTCTTTTAGCGGCGCCAGCCAGGCTCCTTGCAAACCCTGAAAATGATCATAAAGAAGCTTTATCTTGCGAAAGCCCAGCCCTGTGCCGGAAAGCATATTAAAAGCTAACCAATAGGCTAATTCTTCTTTTTGCGGGCTGTTAAAATCTGGAGAAGACATTCTTAGCCAGTCCTTTAATTAGTGGTGCTTATAATATGACATCCGTGTTTAGTTTACCTTTCCTAGCTCTATTTGTTTATCTTTTTTTTCATCGCTTGGGGCTTCAGCGGCAAGCCGCGGCACCGCACATGTCGCTTCACCTTCACTGCTATCTTGTTTTAATCTTGGTTCTTTTATCTGTCGGTCCGTGTTTGAGCCAGGGGGCAGCTTCAGCAATTAATGATCTGGAAAATCAGTTATTTTTTCGCCAGTACGATGGCGAAAAGGATGTGGCTCGTCTTTCTCGAATGGAAAATTATATATTTGGTCAATCATATAATGATTCTGTTGAGAATAGAATTGCCAGAATTAAAGCAGCAGTACCTGCCATCAAAGATGTTGGCGTTCCTGCTCCCCAAAATCCTGCTCCAAGCAATAATTGGTCGCCTCAGGCTCAAAGCAGTCAGAACAGCGCGACGGCGGCTGAAGGTGTTGCACCGGTGGCTCGTCCTGGCAATGATGATAATGGCGACGCGCAAAGCCGGCAGCTCCAGGTTATGGAAGCTAGAGCCAATCAAGTAAACACATTGCTTTCGCAGGCTGTGTCTCTTTATCGACAAAAGCAATTTAAAGAAGCAATTGATTTATTTGAGCAAGTAATTCGTCTTGATCCCCAGAATGCTTCTGCGCATTTTAGCCTCGGCATTGCCCTGGAAGCAAACGGCAATTTGCCGCAGGCTGCCAGTGAATACAATCAGTCTTCGTCTATAGAGCCGGACAATAAAGATTATCAATTGGCTGTGCAAAGCATAAAAAACAAGCTGGATGAGCAAAATAAAACCAAAATGGAGGACTATAAATGGCAGCTGCTTGCCAGTCAGGCAGCCGATGCCCTAAAAAACGGACAAGTTGATCAAGCTCTGGCTATGTACAATCAGCTTATTGAAAAAGACCCTCATCAGGCTCTTTATCAATACAATGTGGGCACGATTTATCTTATGCAAAAAAAACCACAAGATGCTTTGCCTCATTATAAAAGCGCGCATAAGCTGGAACCAGCCAATAAAATTTATGAGCAGTCTTTGCAAAAATTGGAGCTAAGCCTTAAAGAAGTCAAAGAAAAGGAAAAAGCTGTCAAAGAAAGCGAAAAGGCTGCTAAAGAGGACAGCCATAAAAAAATCGATTTACGTGCTACTTTTGGTCTGGAATTGAAACCAAGCCGCGATGGTGTGATGGTAAAAAAAACTATACCGGGACTGCGAGCTTCTTCTGTGGGGCTGTTCCCGCAAGATGTCATCAAGGCTGTTGATGGAGTGGGAATTACTAAGGTATCTCAGCTTGAACAAATATTAGCCAGTAAACCAATGGGACAAAGATTTCAAATGATTCTTATCCGCAGAAAAGTGACCTGTCAATTATTATTTTAATGGCGCAGGCATGCGTACATTTTTAACCCAGCCTGTTATCTGTGATTCTATGCTATTTCTGTTTATAATGAGTTGACCGGCCGGCGGCTGCACGGCTCCAGCGTCCGTCAAATATTTTAGGATTGTCCAGAGTTAGAGTGGCACTCTTGTATTTCTGCAGCCATTCTTTCACTTTCTCATTGGCAGCCCCTTGAACAGGATGGCGAATAATACCCAGAACTGTCGGGCTATGGCAGCCGGTAGTTTCTGGACGAGTGAATGGAATGCCTTTTATTCGGCACACAGCCGCTTCAGCAAATAATCGTGCTTCCATATATCGACTGCTAAAACCATATTGATCTGAAAGAGCAACTTCAACTTTTTTACCCTGATTTAAACGTTTACAGATTTCTTTAAATAGTTCTTTATGTTCTGGCAGAATAGGGGCGTCATCAAAATTGCCGTTTATCAATTGTTCAAAATGATTGCGAATAATAGGATTATTCCAGCCGCCACCACACAAAGCAAAGCACACAGGCATTGATACATCGGCAGGAATCCATTTAAGTGAGTAAAAATAAAAATAGGCAGCACAATATTCTGCCGTTCTTACTTTATCTTCAAAAGAAAAGTTATTTGTGCTTGCAGAAGTTAACTGCGATATTAATTTATACCGTTGTGGATCCGATGATTTAGGTGGTGGCTGCAGGAGAAAATTATCGCCTGACCCGGTCACTGCACCTTTGTCAAAAAATAAGCGCAAAAGATCCATATTTACTTTTCCACTTGCACCGGTTTTGCCATTAAGATCGCATGACTTATGCTGAACAACTTGCATAAGTTTGTCTGGATAATTGTTAAAAGGACCAACATCCCAACCTAAAGTAATAATGTTGCCATCGGGTCGCAGCGATATTATGCTGATATTACCGGTATTGCCGGCATTACAAAAAGCAATTGGAAATTTATCTTTGTTTCTTAAATTTAGCGCCAGATGCTCATGGTGTATTGGTGCTAAAGGAGCAGCTTCGCCGCCATTGAAAAGATCGTCAGATCTAAAATCAAATACAACTGGAATACCAGTTTCATTAGCTAACAATTGACCATTGCCTATTTGCACAGTATAGGATATTTCCGCGTCAATAGAAGGTGGTTGGTGCGCACATGTTTGTCCGTGGAAGCCGATTAGATCGATGGCTATTTTGGATTTATTTTTTTGTTGCCAGTGTTTGATTAGTTTTTTTACGGCTTCAGCAACATACAGAGTATAATTAGTTATCAATTTATCCATAGATTGCAAATTCGAATCCAAATGGCCAGATCGTTGTTGATAAACGTGCCCCGCTTTTTTCATATCGGCATCACATTCCATAACTGTATTTCTAATCATACGTAAAGCTTCGGCCAGTTTTGCTGGCATCGGTTCACTGAGTGCGTCTAAATCTTCTATGGATCCGTCTGCACCAAATTTGGTCAGTACGACATCAGCAGCATCAAGAGAGTTGCCGGTATTAACCCCTATTGATAATACATGGTCTGTCATCAGTGCATATAGTTGCAAGACTGTGCTCTGTGCACGAGATTGTTTTAGACTGCCTTGGATTTCCCAAGATACTCCTAGATTTCCTTGAGTCTGTCAGGCAAGGGTAGAGGATTTTGGCGTTCGCGGTTAGAAACGGCAATGATATTGTATACGGTATCACGCTCCACTGCTGTCTGCCCGGCTTCGGCAATTAAAGATTCCATTTTTTCTTTGGCCAATTGCAGAGGCGTTTTGGCGCCGGCAGCATGGGTGATTTTTTCTTCGCCAATGGTGCCATCGAGATCATCAGCGCCAAAGGATAGCCCCAGCTGTGCCAATTTTTCTCCTAGTTGAATCCAATAAGCTTTAATATGGGGAAAATTATCAAGCAACAGACGTGAAATAGCGATGTCCTTAAGTAGATCAGCTGCTGTTGGCTCTTTTACTTCGCTGGCCAAATCAGTGCCTTCGTAATGACATTTAAGCGGTATGAAACACATGAAACCGCCTGTCTTGTCCTGCTGCTGCCGCAAAAGCAACATATGATCCACTTTATTCTCAATATTTTCACCAATGCCGGTTAGCATAGTGGCGTTTGTTTTTAGCCCTAGCTCATGAGCAGTGCCATGAATTTCAAGCCATATATTCGCCGGCGTTTTTTTGACCAGCATGTGCTGGCGCACGCTTTCAGCAAAAATTTCAGCGCCGCCACCAGGCATTGAGTCCAGCCCAGCTTTGATCAGTCTGGATAAGGTTTCAGCGTATGAAATTCCTTCCAGATTAGCTAAATATTCTATCTCTACAGCCGTCATAGCTTTCATATGAATATGAGGAAAATGACTCTTGACTGCTAGCAGAATCTCTTCGTAATAGTCGAGATTGCAGGCAGGGTTTAGCCCGCCCACCATATGCACTTCATTGATGCCGAGGGCAGCGCCGGCAGCCACTTGCTCCAGCACTTGATCGACACTCCAGGTATAAGCGCCTTCCTTGGTTTGTGGATTGGCATATGAGCAAAAGCGGCAGGTCTCCACACAAAAATTAGTAGGATTGAGATGCATGTTGTGAATGTAATAAACATAGTCTGCTTTCTGTTTGCCGGCTTTGCGCCGGCGGGCAAAATCACCGGCAGCTGCCAGTGTCAGCAAGTCATCGCTGGCATAAAGACTGAGGGCGTCGCTGCGATCAAGTCGTTCGCCGGCAAAAATTTTTCTGGTCACGGCAGAGAGAGGGTAATTGCCGTTCAGGTATTCTTCTAGCCCGTTGCTGAAAAGATTTTCGTCCCTGTCTTTAGCAATGTCAGACAATTGGTCTTTGCTTTTGGCAACGTCAGATAATTGCTGCTTAATAGCTATGGCCACTACTACCACCTGTTTGTTTATGCCAAAGGCTCAAGAATTTACTGGTTGGGATTTTTGATTGGGGTCGATTATATTAGCGCGAACAGCAAATATTATGTAACCAACAGTGATAGCCAAGGCTACCGGACTCCATAAAAGTGAACTCGGACCAGGTAAAAGTGAAACCAGATTGCGTATGTGTAACAACGCATCTATTAATAACACTGGTGTAAGAGTTATTGTAGCAAGTCTGACTGCGGTGCCATAAGTCAAATTGATTTGGTTGGCGCTGGCAATGGCCATGGCGAACAGCCCATAAATGAGCGACTGCAATAGGCAAAAAATAAGACCCAGGGGAAGGAAGATGAGAAAGACAAAGAATGCCACTGATTTTTTAACATTGCCTATTAGCTGATTGACAGTGTTCTGATCAATGACGGCATGATCCACCGTTGAGAAAAGATCCATGTCTTGATCAGGGGTAGGAGTTTTACGATATCGGGCCGCTAAGGTTGGATCTTTGCTCTGTTCAATTATTTGTTTGTCCAGCTCACTGGCCTTGAAAATGACAGTTTTTTTTGTGACCAGCAATATGCCTGGCGCCTTAGTCGACGCCATTGGCTTTTCACTTGTGTCAAAAGTGATAATGGCCTCGCCGTTGGCGTTTTTGACAGTATAAGGAGAAGATTGGTCAATTGACAATATGCCTTTATTGACTGTTATTACCGGAAATTGCTGAATCCAGGGTTTAACGAAATGGTCGGCTTGATAAGAAAAATCCATTCCGCTTTTGATAGACATAAACAACCAGGTAAAACATAACAAGACAAATAGGTATAGATATGCCAATCCACTCCAATTCTTAGCTACGTCAACATAAAAAGACTTGGACCAAAAAGAATAAAAGGGCGCCTGCCAGCCTGCGAATTGTCTCATTATGTTTCTCTAGCCCTATTTGATAAGATTCCAAATATATAATGACAAGCATATTATTCAGCGTCGAAGCCTGTCAAAATATAACATTAGCGCAAATTGAATCAGGTTTCAAACTACTGTCTCAGGCTGCTTGTCAATATATAATTTGGCGCCCGGGAAAAGATTTTCCGCCTCTAAAATAAGGATTAGGGTAGGATAAGTGAGCCTGAGGCGACATGTGCGGCGAAGGCGAAACGGTAAGGATACGCGCGTTGAGGCGAGGGACGAAGCCGAGGCAGCGCCCATATAACAGTTAGGGTAGGATAAGTGAGCCTGAGGCAGCGCTTATAAAGATGAAACAAACCGGCCCGATTCCTAAAACAATTGAGCTTGCCAATACTCTTGCGCGGCGAGTCGTACAGTTGCGCGAGTTGCGCAACATGACTGTGCGCGATCTCTCCAGAAGCACCAAATTTGGTATCAGACGTATTGAAGACATCCAATCCGGCTTGGAAACATGGCTGTCAGCTACTGATCGCCAGATTTTGGCAAAAGCACTTACCGTTGAACCTGCTCTTATTGAAGAAGTGGAAATAAGGCCTGATTTGAGTGGGCAGATGGCAACTGTGCCTGAAGCTGTCATGCTTGATTTGAGCAAAGCCATTCTTGAGGAAGCAAAGAAGCTTAATTGTCCGCTGTGCGGCAATGAATTAAACTGTTCTATTCGGCACGGCTTCGACATTGATGGCAATCCGGTGCAATTAGCCAAGGCGCACTGCACGAAATGTCCTTTTATCTTAAAGTCCCACCTTGCTTGAGAGGCATTGTTTGACTGTTTCTTCTAATCGATCATGAATCTTGCGCAATCTTTGCGATAATTCAACGCGCTTTTTTTGCAGATCAAGAAGATAGCTGCGCCGGTGATCAGCTAGGGCGGAAGTGAAGGACTGATCTAACGCTATATCTTCGCTATATGCCCACCAGAGATCTTCAATGACGCTACCAATTAGATCGTGTTCGGCCTCACTAAGCATATGCTTTATTAATCTATATTCGTCAGTCCAGACATATTCAATTGCCTCGCGGAATTGCTTCCTCAGATGTTGTGCGGTGGCAGAAATAATCTGGCCCATACTTTCCTGGCTTTTGGCACCGGCAGTTTGCGCAATCGCTCGCAAGCCTTCTTCCAATAAATAGCGTTGAAAAGAGACCTGATATTGCAGGCATTCAGGCAAGTAAGCAACGCAAACGGTCTGCAAAACCATGTCTTTTTCAGGCAGCCTAATGAGATCAATCTTGCTTCTTTGCATCAACTCTTGCACCACATACAGTGCTGCTTCTTGTTTTTCCACAAGCTGTTTCAAGCATGAAACTAGTACGTTGCGAAAGCTCATTGACTCAGGAGTTTTGAAGTGAGCAGCAGCGATTAAATGCATTATTTTGCCCCGCAGAAAATCGCGATTAGCGCTCAATTCTTCAAAAATCCTTTGGGCGCAGGTATTTTTAAGCTCAAGCATGGCTAGCAAAACATGAGCGCTATCAATTTCTTCATCTCCTAAATAACGAGAGAAAAGATCGGCTCTGGTTATTGTGGTGATGACCTGATCACTGAAGGGTATTTGTTTGCTACTCTCTTTAGATTTACCTGACAGCCGATGCAGATAAGTGTTGCCTGGTAGGGCATTATCAGCGGTTTCATAATTTAAATAATCTTTGCTGGCAATAATTTTTTCCAGCTCTTTTTGCAAAGCGGCTTGATCTATTTTCATCAAAGCCAGTGCCTGTGCAGCAGCAGAATTGTGTTGGGTGGACAGGGCAAGCAAAAGGTGTTCGGTGCCTGTGCGAGTACTGCCTTGGCGCATTGACTCTTGCTTGGCATGCGCAATGACTGCTTGTAAATCTTCTTTCAGGCGATTGCAACTATGAAGCATTAATATTCGTCTCTTTTTATGGTTTTTTGGCGCATAGTTTTTATCTATCTAAACAGTATAAGTCATGGACTGGAGTTAATATGGAGATGATTAAAAAAGGCCACATTTTGTGGTAGGATTATCTTAAATGAGTAGTCAAGGAACCAATCATTCGTTACTGCCAACGGGTTATCAGGCTAGCAAGCTTGCAGACGTTGATGATCAGCCTCAACCTGTTTATACTTTAGAATCTCTTTTTTGTTTGCTGAATCCTCATCGGCATAATCAGTGTTTTTTATTAGCTGATTGAAGTTGCGGGACAATGTATGTAAACGGAAGGTGATTCATTATTATTTATCAGCTTGCTCTAATACCAGCTTTAATTCTTATCAATGCTTTCTTTGTGGCAGTTGAGATGGCACTAGTGCGTGTCAGACGCACGCGTATTGATCAGCTTGTTGAAGAAGACAATACGGCCGCTAAGCTTGTGCAAGCAGCCCTTAATGAGCCGCAGCGTTTTATATCTGCCTGTCAATTAGGCATTACGCTGGCCACGCTTGGTCTAGGCGCCACTGGAGAAGCAGTTTTTGCCAGAGATCTGGCGCAATGGGTGGCGACCTCAAACCATCTTGCTTCTTCCTCTTTAACTGTCATCTCTTCTGTACGCGCTCTCATTTATGTGTTGGCATTTTCTTTTACAGCTTTCATTCAAACAGTATTTGGCGAGCTGGTGCCAAAGACATGGAGTTTTCAGCGCTCTGAAACGGTTATTTTAGCCACTATTTATCCCATGCAAGCCTGGTGCTGGCTGACTTTCCCATTCATTAAGTTGCTGCAAACTGTCACGGCTATAGTTTTGCGATTGTTAAGGATAGATGTCCAGGCATCGAAAAGTTTTGTGCACTCGGAAGAAGAGCTAAAGATGTTGGTTTCTGCTAGTCAGGAAGAGGGCGTTCTTGAGTCCGAAGAAGAAGAGCTTATTCATAGTGTGTTTGAGTTTACTGACACCACGGCTGGTCAAACCATGACTCCTCGCACTGACATGATTTCTGCTCGAGCCGATACAACCGTGAAAGAGGCGATTGAAATAGCGCTTCAGCATGGATTTTCCAGGATTCCTGTTTATGAGGACAGCAGAGACAATATTTTTGGTCTTGTGCATATACGTGACTGCATGCGGGCTGTAATTGATGGCAAAGAATTGATGCCAGTGCGCGAATTGGTGCGAAAAGTGTTGATCGTGCCGGAGAGCAAGAGTTTGTCCGACCTGTTGCCGGAATTCCAGAAAAGCAAAACGCATTTGGCCATTGTTGTTAATGAATATGGCACCACCATTGGCATGGTGACTCTGGAAGATCTTGTCGAAGAGCTGGTGGGAGAAATTGCCGATGAATATGACATAGTGAAGGAAATGATTAAAGCCGAGGCTGATGGATCTTTTCTTATTGACGCCAAACTTGGTCTTGATGACGCCAATGAGAAATTAGGGCTGGATATTAATGATGAGGAAGTCAATACACTGGGCGGGCACGTTTTTGGTTTGTTGGGTGCAGAGCCTAAGCCGGGAGATGAAGTGGAGAAGGACGGATATGTTCTGCGTGTTGTGGAATCAGATCGGCACCGGATTATCAAATTACGCCTGATCAACAAAAAGGCCGACGGGCAGAAAAAGCAAAGCCAGAAGGAGAAGGCATCTGCTCCTATCTATGACTGAATCCAGTCTCAAACTCAGGGCAGATAGTTTTTCTGCCAGAAAACATCTGGGCCAAAATTTTCTTATCAATAAAGACGGATTGCTAAAAATAGTCGATCAATTGTCCCTTGTAAAAAGGGATAATGTTCTTGAGATTGGCCCGGGATTGGGATTCCTTACCGAAGTAATTGTTGCTAGTGGCGCTCAGCTGCAAGCTATTGAACTTGATCAAAATTGTGTTGATGCTTTGCAAAAACTGTCTTTGCCCGGTTTGACCATTATTCAAAATGATTTTTTGCAAGTTGATCTTGAAAAGGTCATTACCAGACAGACAAAAATAGTAGGTAATATTCCTTACAATATCACCACACCCATTATCAGCAAATTATTAGGAGAAATCGGACAACCAGCGCCATGGTTATCTAAAATTCAATTGATTGTTTTGACAGTACAACAAGAATTGGCTCAACGTCTGGTTGCTAGTCCTGGCAAAAAAGACTATAGTCAAATTACTCTGCTCATGAATTATTTTGGCACCGCTGAAATTGTCTTTAAACTGCCGGCGAAAGATTTCTCGCCAGTGCCGAAAGTGGATTCAGCCGTAATTAAATTCATTCCTTATCGCCAGCCCAAAATTTCTTGCCAGAATTATGCAATGTTGCGCCAAATCATTCAAACCGCCTTCGCCCGCCGGCGCAAAATGCTGAAAAACAATTTGCTGGCATTGCATCTTAGCCAAACATGTCTCGATGAAGTGTTTGCTCAACTCAACTTCGATCCCCAGGTGCGAGCAGAAAATCTAAGTCTGGCACAATACGCGCGCTTAGCTGATGTCCTCGACAAGTGAATACTTAGCGAAGTGTATACATGAGTCTACCGATATCATAAATTGTAGGGGCGGATTGCATCCGCCCATTTATAAATGGGTCGATGCAATCGACCCCTACTATGAATTCGCTCCTACAAAGGCCCTGAAATCCGTTCTATAATGACGACTATACAAATGACGACTACGCAATTAATTGTTACGGCCCCGGCAAAACTAAATCTTAGTTTTGACATTATAGGCAGGGATGCCAATGGCTACCATCAGGTTATTACTTTGTTTCAGGCCATTGATCTGGAAGATAAACTGACATTTAAGTTTTCGGCGGCCAAAGAAAACACTGTGCTCTTATCGCTTGCCTCAACCAGTGCCCAATCTACTCTTCAATCCAGTGCTGAATCCACTCTTCGATTCAATGCCCACTTCACTCCTTTGCCACTAGACGACAGTAATCTAATTAATAAGGCGATCAAGTTATTTCTTTCAAGGCTTTTTCAATCAAAGCCTGTGAAGATTGCGGTGACAATTGAAAAAAATA
>Ga0207053_10264_pt1 | contig 13361 bp, 15 predicted proteins | sample Alteio_BWMinCont_59_FD_153290 | JGI IMG/M metagenome (GOLD analysis project Ga0207053, IMG submission 153290) | Enriched cells from forest soil in Barre Woods Harvard Forest LTER site, Petersham, Massachusetts, United States -... | ecosystem: Environmental > Terrestrial > Soil > Temperate forest >...
GGTTTGGGGCGGTGGATCGTGAGTATGTAGAGGCTGCGGCAGGGTTGGGGGCGTCTCCGTGGAGAGTATTTCGGACAGTGGTGTTGCCGATGGCGCGGGCTTCCCTGCTGACGGCTGCGGTACTGGCGTTTACACATACTGTGGGTGAGTTCGGCGTGGTGCTGATGCTGGGTGGGAATATTCCAGGGGTTACGCGGACGCTGTCGATTTCGCTCTACGACCTGGTTCAGGATGGAAACTATCGGGCGGCGAATCAGACGGCGCTGGTGCTGCTGGCGATTTCGATGGCGGCGTTGCTGGTGATCTATCTTTTGCCGAGTCTGCGGAAGATGGATGGAAGGCAGGCCGACGTTGTCCAATAGCGTGCTGATGGTGGAGATGCGGCATCATGTGGGAGCAGTTTCGCTTGATGTTAGCTTTGTACTGACGCAGCCGTGGACGGTGCTGTTTGGGCCTTCGGGCAGTGGGAAGACTACGGTTCTGAGGACTATTGCGGGGTTTGTGAGGCCGGATGTGGGGAACATTGCCTACGGTCCCATGGGGAGGGTACTGCTGAGCACTGACGAGCGCGTTTTTGTGCCGCCGTATCTTCGACCAGTGCGGAGTGCAGCGCAGACGGCGAGGCTATTTCGGCATCGGAGTGTGCGCGAGAATGTCGCGTATGGGATGGCCTGGCGGTCGCATCCGGAGGATGAGGAGAATGTGCTGGACGAAGTGCTGGAGCTGATGCGGCTGGCGACGCTGGCGGATCGCGGAACCGAAAAGTTGAGCGGAGGGGAGAGGCAGCGGGTATCGGTGGCTCGGGCTGTGGCGGCGGCGGCGACTTATGACGGTGTGGACAAGGCGTTGCTGCTGCTGGATGAGCCGTTTGCCGGGCTGGATAGCGTGTTGCGCGACGAGCTTGCGATTGCGCTGCGGGATTGGCTGGCGCGTTGGGAGGTTCCGGTGCTGTCGGTGTCGCATGACGTGGGCGAGTGCTATCTGCTGGGGGCGGAGGTCGTGCGGATGGCCGAGGGACAGATTATGGAGCAGGGACCGGTGGAGATTGTGCTGGCGGAGGAACGGCGGCGATTGATGGAACGGCTTGGGGTTGGCTGACCTTTACCGCTGGTTGTTTTCGCTGCCTGGTTGAACGGGTTCCTGTTCGAGTTGGATGCCGAAGCGTTGGTCTACTTCATTGCGGATGGTGTCGCGTAGCTTTGTTATGTCGGCGGCTGTGGCATTGCCCTTGTTGATCAGGGCGAGGGTGTGACGGGAGGAGATTCCGGCGTTGCCCAGGGTGAAGCCTTTGGGGAAGCCTGCTCGTTCGAGTAGCCATGCTGCGGGTAGTTTGACGAGGCCGTTGTCTGCGGGCCAATGAGGGATCATGTCGGCAGGAATGTCCAGGGTCGTTGCGATAGTGGTGAGGAAGGATGCGGGGACTATGGGATTTTTAAAGAAGGAGCCGGCACTGCGGCAGTCGGCTTCGCCTTCGACGATGAGCATTCCCTTGCTGTGGCGGATCTCGCGAACGGCGTGGTAGATGTCGATGGGGGTGGGATTCTGGCCTGCGAAGTGGCGGGTCAGGTCCGCGTAGGTGAGTCTGGGTTTGGCCCTGGGGTCGAAGCGGAAGGTTACTGCCGTGACGATGTAGCGGTTGCGGTGGGTGGAGTTGAAGATGCTGCGGCGGTAGGCGAAACCGCATTGATCGTGGGGAAGATCTACGAAGGTAGTGGTTTCGAGGTCGAGGGCACGGACGGTAATGATGGTGTCGGCGACCTCCTGACCGTAGGCTCCTACGTTTTGCACCGGGGTTCCGCCGATGGAGCCGGGGATGCCTGCCAAGCATTCGATTCCGCTGATTCCCTGCTTGCATAGGGTGAGGACGAAGGTGTTCCAGTCGGTTCCTGCGGTTACGGTGTAGTCCACAAAATTATTGCTGTGGGTTGGTTGGATGGGAGCGTCGATGGCGATGTGGAGGACGAAGCCATCGAAGCCTGCGTCACTGACGAGGAGGTTGCTGCCGCCGCCGAGGACGAAGATCGGGAGGTTGTGCTGGCGGGCGAACTCGACGGCTTCGATGAGGGCGGATTCCGTGGTGATTTCGCAGAAGAAGCGGGCAGGGCCGCCGATGCGGAAGGTAGTGTAGGCGGCCAGTGGCACGGCCTCCTGGATTCGGATCGAAGAACTCTGCACGGGTTTGAGGGTACAACACCGGCGTCGCGGAGATGAGTCACTTTCGATGTACGGAACTATACTGTTCGGGAGGTACCTTCAAATGAATGGCGATTGGATGAACCGATTGGGGATCGCGAGGGCGTGGATTCCGGGGGCCGGAGCTGTGATTGCCGTATTGGTGTGGCTGGTCCGACGCTGACTCGGGAAAGCTCAGGGCCGAGACGCGGGATGGTGGCGCGGTAGGATGCGAGCCCGTACAATTGCAGGAGATGTTTGTTTAACGGACAGTTTGAGCTTCAAAAAAGGGGGGAGAGACTTTATGTATCCAGAGATTATGGTGATTCCGATGCGTGAGGAGTTGACTCGCGCCGGCCTGAAGGAAGCGCGTAATGCCGCTGAGGTTGACGCAGCTCTGGCCCAGCCTGGAACGACCATGGTGGTGGTGAACTCGATCTGCGGTTGCGCGGCGGGCAAGATGCGTCCCGGGGTTCGGTTGGCGATGCAGCACAGCACGACGCCGGATCACTCGGTGACGGTATTTGCAGGTCAGGATCGCGATGCGACCGAGAAGGCGCGGGGCTACTTCGCTGGCCATCCGCCGACGTCACCTGCGATTGCGATTCTGCGCGATGGCCAGCTGGTGTACCTGATGCAGCGGTCGGCGATTGAGACCTCGACGGCTCCTGCGATTGCCCAGGAACTGACCCGGGCGTTCGATACCTACTGCGCGAAGACTACGGCGTAAGAGACCTGTAATAAAGGCCGGACACTGCGATGCGGTGTCCGGCCTTTTTGTTTTCGTGGTGGCTCATCTGGCGGAATGTTTTGCCGATGAAAGAGTTATTCATGTTGACTTTCGTTCATTCCGTGGAACAACCAACGCCGATATGCCTGACAACAGCGGAACGAGAAACGGATCCGTTTGAGATGGTGGGTGAAGGTGCGGCCATGCGACGCCTTCGGCTACAGGTAAAGCGGCTGGGACCGCACTTTCGCACGGTGCTGGTGCGCGGCGAGGTGGGGACTGGCAAAGAACTGGCGGCGCGGGCACTGCACCAGAGCAGTGCCGGGATGGATGGGCAGTTTGTCGTCTGTCAGGCCGGGGCTCTGGCGGAATGGGCTGACAGCGAGATCCACGAGCAAATCAGGAGGGCCGAAAGCGGCACCCTGTTCCTCGACAGCATTGAAGAGATGCCGCTTCGGTCGCAGGCACGCCTGGCAAAGGCTTTGGAACAGAAAACATGCGCGCGGATGATCGCATCCAGCAGCCAGGACCTGAGGATTCTCGCGGGTTCCGGACGCTTTCGCTCGGATCTCTATCACCGGGTTGCCATGGTCGACATCGTTCTTGAGCCCTTGCGGGATCGGATGGAAGATCTCGCGGAGCTGGCGATGCACTTTGTGACGCGCTTTGCGAGGCTGCACCGAAAACGTGTGGACAAGCTGGCAGAAGGCACGATGGAACTGCTACGAGAGCATAACTGGCCTGGAAACGTGCGTGAGTTGGAGAACGTGCTGTGGAACGCAGTCGCGCACTGCGATGGCAGCGCTCTTGAGGTGGATCACCTGACCTCGATGAGCGCCATGAAGGGCGGAGGGGCTACATCGATGGGAACTTGTCGGTCGATGCGGCTGGAGGACGTGGTGGAGCAGCATGTGCTGCATGTGTTGCAGAGCTGCGCGGGCAACAAATTGCGAGCGGCGGAGCTACTGGGCATTAGCCGGTCGACACTCTACCGAGTGCTCGACAACACTGGCCAAACGTCTGCTGCACGGTACACTGGAACCTGAGGGTTTTAGAGCTGATGAAGAAGTTTTCGCTTGCGCTGGTTGGTGGTCTGTCAATGATTTGCTGCTCGAACGTGGTGCCTGTGTGGGCTCAGGCGCCTGCCCCAGCCGCAGCTACCAGCTCTGTGGCTCAGCGCAGTAAGGAGTTGTCGAAGCTGTTCTCGGATATCTGGGAAGATAAGCTGAAACATTCGCCGGAGTACGCTTCCTTCCTTGGCGACAAGCGGTATAACGACCAACTCTCCGACTACTCGACCCAGGAGGTGAACGCAGCTCTGGCGCGGGGTCGGGCTTTCATTCAGCGGCTTAGCGAGATCGACACGACGGGCCTGCCGGAGCAGGAACAGCTGTCGGCGGAGCTGATGCTGCGTTCGCTGATCGACGATCAGGAAGGTGCGAGATTCAAGGAATGGCAGATGCCGGTGAACCAGTTCAGCGGTTTCCACACGGATCTGGCGCAACTGGTCAGCAATCTTCAGTTTGAGAACGTGAAGGACTATGACGACTACATTGCGCGGTTGAAGAAGGTTCCCACGGCGTTTTCTCAGATCACCACGAATATGGAGCTTGGCATCGACGAGGGCCGGATGCCGCCGCAGTATTTGCTGGAGAAAGTAGTCGTGCAGACACAGACGCTGGCAGACCAGAAGCCCGCTGAGAGCCCGTTTGCAACACCACTGAAGAAGTTTCCAAAAACGGTGAACGCTGCCGATCAGAAGAGGATTTCGGAGGAACTGCTCGACGTAATTGCGACGCAGGTGCTGCCGTCGTATCAGCGATTCGCTAAGTTCCTGAAGGTGGAGTATGTGCCCAGGGGACGCAAAGACCCCGGGGCGTGGGCGCTGCCGGATGGCGATGCCTATTATGCCTATCGGATACGACAGAGCACGACGCTGAACAAGTCTGCCGCGGAGATTCATCAGATTGGGCTGGATGAGGTGAAACGCGATGAGGCCGAGATGCTGGCCATCGTGCATAAGTTGGGATTTGCCGACCTGAAGAGCTTTAGCGCGGCGTTGAAAGAAAATCCGAAGATGCATCCGACCTCGAAGGAGGCGCTGCTCGATGCTTACAGGAGCAACATCGCGCAGATGGAACCGAAGCTGCCCGGGCTGTTTGGGACGCTGCCCAGGGCAAAGCTTGAGGTTGTGCCTGTACCGGAGTACATCGAGAAGGACCAGGCGGCGGCTTATTACAACCCTGGCAGCCAGGATGGGAAACGTCCGGGCCGGGTGTATGTGAACACGTATAACTTCGCCGATCGATCGCTGGCGCCGGTAGAGGCAGTCTCGTACCACGAGGGAGTTCCCGGGCACCATCTGCAGATTTCGATTGCGCAGGAATTGACCGGGCTGCCGGAGTTTCGCAAGCAGTCTTACTACACGGCTTATACCGAGGGATGGGGACTTTACAGCGAGCGGCTGGGGAAAGAGATTGGCTTCTATCAGGACCCGTACAGCGATTATGGCCGGCTGGAGGCTGATATCTGGCGGGCGATCCGTCTGGTCGTGGATACTGGCGTGCACTCCAAGCATTGGACGCGGCAGCAGATGGTGGACTACTTCCGCGAGCACTCGGCCATCGACGAGACGAATATTCAGGCAGAGGTGGACCGTTATATTGCGTGGCCAGGGCAGGCGCTCGGCTACAAGATGGGCCAGCTGAAGCTTTTGGAACTGAAGCAGAAGGCGCAGACTGCGTTGGGACCGAAGTTCGATATCAGGGCCTTCCACGATGTCGTTCTGGACTCAGGCGCGTTGCCGCTCGATGTGCTGGAGCGCAGGGTCGATGACTGGATTGCGGCACAGAAGAAGTAAGTATTCGCGATTCGTCTGATAGCCTTTTGCAATGAGCGAAGAAACGTATGAGGTGGTGGGTCCGGCTCCTGCGATGCCGGGCCTGCGTGTGGCGATTCTTGGTACGGGCAAGATGGGCGGCATCCTGTTGCAGGCCTTTCTGAAGAACAACCTGGTGGCGCAGGACCAGATCTTTGCTACGGTGCATCATGCAGAGCGGGCGCAGGCGCTGTCGGCACAGTTTGGCATCGAGGTGACGACCGACAACCTGGCGGCGGCACAACAGGCCGACGTGATTCTGTTGGGCGTGAAGCCGATTCAGGTTCCGGCTTTAATTGCCACCATCAAGCCGGCGCTCTCGCCGGAAAAAGTGGTGCTCTCGATTGCGGCTTCGGCTACGACGCTGAGCATCGAGGAAGCTGCGGGATGCGACATCGGAGTCATTCGCGCCATGCCGAACACTCCTGCAATGCTTGCGGCTGGCATTACCGCGCTTTGTGCTGGACGGTTTGCCTCTGTCGAACAGATGGCTGTGGCACAGAAGATATTTTCGACGGTTGGCAGAACAGTCATCGTCGATGAGAAGCACATGGACGCTGTGACTGGGCTTTCGGGCTCCGGGCCGGCGTTCCTGTACATCATCATCGAGGCGCTGGCTGAGGCGGGCGTCAACGTCGGCCTCCCGAGGGATGTGGCCACGCTGTTGGCGGCACAGACCACGCTGGGCTCGGCGCGAATGGTGCTTGAGACGGGGTATCATCCGGCGCTGCTGAAGGACGCTGTGACCACTCCTGCAGGATGCACTGTCGATGGCATTCTGGAACTGGAAGAGGGCGGTCTGCGTGTGACCCTGATCAAGGCAGTGAAGCGGGCTACCCAACGGGCGAAGGAGCTCGCGAAAGGATAAGCCTTCGCTGAGTAGAATAGAAGCATGGCGACCACGGCAACGGCAGTGACGGCAGGGCGAACGCCTAAGGCATTGGTGCGATATGCGTGGGGCGTTGTCGGCTATAACGTGCTGGTGATTCTGTGGGGCGCGCTGGTGCGGGCTACGGGATCGGGCGCGGGTTGCGGCAACCACTGGCCGCTGTGCAATGGAGAGGTCATTCCGCTGTCACCGCGGCTGGATACGATCATCGAATTCACGCACCGCTGCATGACGGGGGGCGCCACCTTCATCGTCATCGGGCTTCTGGTCTGGACGTTTCGGGCTACGGCGAAAGGGCTGGCCGCCAGGGTGATGGCAGTCGCGTCCATGGTGCTTCTGCTGAACGAGGCGCTGCTGGGCGCATTGCTGGTGAAACTGGGGTATGTCACAGGCAACCGGTCCGTTGGGCGAATGGTGGTACTGTCGATCCATCTGAGCAATACGCTGCTGTTGCTCGCTGCACTGACCCTGACGGCGGTCCTGCTGGGCACCGGACAGATGTGGCGCGAACTGGGAGTGAGAGGTGGTCGAAAGCTGTGGGCCGCGCTGGGGCTTGCTGCAACTCTGGTTGTCGGCGTGAGCGGCTCACTGGCAGCGCTGGGAGATACGTTGTTTCCTGCTTCTTCCCTACGGGCTGCCTTCGCACAGGACTTCGCGGCTGAATCGCCGTGGCTGCTGCGGCTTCGAGGGGTTCATCCGGTAAGTGCGGTGGTGGCTGCTCTGTTTGTCGTCTGGCTGGTGAAACAGGCTCGGAACGCAGGCGCCGGACGGCCTGGGGCGATTGTGCTTGCCCTGCTGGCCTTCCAGTTTGCGCTCGGATTGGCTGATGTCGTTTTGCTGGCTCCGGTGTGGATGCAGATTCTGCATCTGCTGGGAGCGGATTTGTATTGGGTCGCGTTGTTGACTCTGGCCGCTGGAGTCGTCTGGCCGCGTTCGGTATCGCCCGCTTAGTGAGTCGACGTGCTGCTTCGCCGTGGCTGCCGAGAGGACAGAAACCCGCCCTCAACTTCAGGACGGGTGTTTTGTGATTGCTGTGGCGTGATTACTGTGGGGTGGGCTTGCCTTCGACCTTATCGACGGTCTTTTTGGTTCCGGCTGAAGTCTTGTGGGCGACGGTTTTGCTCGTATCCGCCGTCTTGTCAGCGGCAACCTTGGTCCCGTGAGCAGTGGAGTGATAGGCCTTCGTGGTTCCCTTGGCGACGCCGTGACCCACATCCTTGGTAGCGTCTTTGGTGTCCGTACCTGCATTCTTGATGTCCTGCGTGGCGCTCTGGGCCAGAGCCGCACCGGAAGAGAGACCAAGTGCCAGTGACGATGCAAGAGTAATCATGCTGAGTTGGCGAAAACGCATTTTGCTGCCTCCTTCTGTTTTGGGACTTGAGTCCCCCGAAGACAGGTTCTCACCTAAAGAAGGCCGTTGCAAACAGCCGGTCGCGGTGAAAATAAAGCCCCATCCGAAATTGCTTGACTAAAACGTTTTATACTTCGATAACCTATGGAGCGAAGAAATAAATTCCAGCTATGAAATGGCAAATTCCGTGATGTATATTTGCAACGTCCCGAAGCCCGGTTCCCGTTTTGGTTTTCGAAATGGACGCTGCTACCGCAATGAGTTGATCTGATGGAGAGGACGTGGGCGTTCGACCGGCATTCGCATGACGGATAACGTTTACTTTTGGTTTTTGAACGATGCAGGCTTTATTCGCACTCTTTTTGATGGGCCACCAACTGACGAAACTGGCACCAGTCGACATTCTGATTCTGGTGCTCTACTTTGTTTTGGTCGTCTTTATCGGTTTCTACGCCAAGGGCAAGGCCAACACCAGCGAAGACTTCTTCCTTGCCGGACGCGAGATGACAGCGTGGATCGCGGGCCTCAGCTTCGTCTCCGCGAACCTGGGGTCGCTGGAGCTGATGGGATGGGCCGGAGCGGCCTACCAGTACGGCATCCTGGCGGCACACTGGTACTGGATCGGTGCGATTCCGGCGATGCTCTTCCTCGGCATCGTCATGATGCCTTTCTACTACATCTCAAAGACGCACTCGGTGCCAGGGTATCTTCAGCTCCGTTTCGGCGAAGGAGCGCGTGCGGTATCGGCTGTTTCGTTCGGCTTCATGACAATCCTGATGAGCGGCGTGAATATGTACGCCATGGCGCTGGTGATGAAGACCGTGCTCGGCTGGAATATCAGCTTCAGCATCTGGGTGGGCGCGGCGACGGTTGCGCTGTACGTCATGCTTGGCGGCCTGCGCTCGGCAATCATCAATGAGGTGCTGCAGTTCGTCCTGATCTGGGCTGGCGCGGCGATGATTCCGATTCTTGGACTGATCGAGGCAGGCGGATGGACCAAACTGAAGGCGCAGATCGCCGTCAACGTCGGCACGACCGATTACGGGCATATGTGGAGCACGCTGGGCAGCTTCAAAGACAATCCCATGGGCGTCCACTGGACCGGAATCGTATTCGGCCTCGGGTTTGTCATCAGCTTTGGATACTGGACGACCGATTTTCTCGTCGTGCAGCGGGTTCTGAGCGCGAATAATCTGCGCGCAGCCAAGCTCGCTCCGGTGATCGGTGCTGCGTTCAAGATGGCGGTTCCCTTTATCGTCATCGTGCCGGGACTCCTGGCACTCGCCGTGCTGAAGAATCCCGATGGCAGCATCATGCGCCTGGTACCGGAGAGTGTGGCTGCAACTACCGGACAACACAGCTACAACGAAGTCCTGCCGCTGATGCTGATTCGATACTGCGGACCAGGACTGTTGGGGCTGGGAATCACGGCGCTCGTCGCAGGCTTCATGAGCGGAATGGCCGGCAACGTAAGCGCGTTTTCGACGGTGTGGACCTATGACATCTATGGCGCGTTCATCAACAAGAAGGCCGACGATAAGCACTACGTTGCGATGGGCCGATGGTCGACCGTAATTGGCATGCTGGTCAGCATTGCGACGGCTTACCTGGTAATGAATGCAGCCAGCATCATGGACTACGTGCAGGCGCTGTTTAGCTTCTTCATCGCTCCGTTGTTCGGCACCGTGATCCTTGGAATGCTCTGGAAGCGCGCAACGAACTGGGGCGGCTTTCTCGGCCTGCTCGCTGGAACGGCCTCCTCGATCGGAATGTTTATCTGGGTTCAGACGAACGCAGGCGCCCTGCGCTACATTGCGATGTCTCCGAATGCAAAGCCGATGGCGGAGAACCTGTACCGTGCGTTGTGGAGCTGGCTGATCTGCGTGGCGGTAACCGTCATCGTCAGCCTGGTCACGAAGCCTGTACCGGAAGAGAAACTGGCCGGACTTGTCTATGGTGTGACGCCGATTCCCGATGACGGATCGAAGACGATATGGCAGAAGCCGATCTTCTGGGCCATCGTCGTGATCGTTGTCTTCTTTATTTTGAATTTGCTGTTCTGGTAGGAGATTAGATATGACGGAAAAACGCGACGTTGAAACAGCAGAGCTGTCGATCTGGTTCTTCTGCGGAATATTGATGCTGGCTTATGGTGTGGTCCTGGTAGTGACAGGCATTACCGAGATTCACAATCCTCCCCCTACCGTGCTCGCGGAGCTGCAGCCAACGCTGTGGTGGGGCGTGTTGATGACGATCTTCGGCAGCTTTTATACGATTCGCTTCAGACCAAAGCATAAGTTGTTCTAAAAAATCCGCACGAGTAAAGCTCTTGTTTGGAGAACTTTACTCGTGCATTGACGTATTTAACCGAGTTCAGGAGAAGTTATGGCAAAGCAAATGACGATGGGCGTAATTGTTGGTAATCGTGGATTTTTCCCGAGCCACCTGGCGACCAGTGGACGGCTCGAAATGATTGCGGCCCTCGAAGCAGCAGGCATCAGGCCGATTGTGTTAACGCCTGAGGAGACTGCGCACGGCGCCGTGGAGTCTTACGAGGACGCGAAAAAGTGTGCGGCTTTGTTCAAGGCGCATGCCGCCGAGATTGACGGCATCATCATCACGCTGCCGAACTTCGGTGAAGAGCGCGGGCTCGCGGATACTCTTCGGCTGGCGAATCTGCAGGTCCCGGTGCTGATTCAGGCGACGCCCGACCACGCGGGCAAGATGACGATTGCCTTCCGGCGCGACAGCTTCTGCGGCAAGATGTCGATCTGCAACAACCTGAAGCAGTATGGAATTCCTTACTCGTTGACGCGCCTGCACACGGAGGCTCCCGACTCGCCCGAGTTCAAGGCTGATCTCGAGTGGTTCGGTGGCGTCTGCCGTGTGGTGCGCGGCCTGAAGAACCTGCGTATCGGCGCAATCGGCGCCCGTCCTACGGCGTTCAATACGGTTCGCTACTCGGAGAAGTTGCTTGAAAAGTCTGGCATCACGGTCGAGACGCTGGACCTGAGCGAGGTGATGGGCCGCATCACCCGCATGAAGGACAACGACGACGCGGCGCAGGAAAAGCTGGCGGCGATCAGGAAGTACATTCCAGTAGGACAGACCCCGGAAGCTGCGCTGATGAAGATGGCAAAGCTGGGAGCTGTGGTCGATCACTGGATGACCGCCAGCGAACTGACCGTGAGCGCCGTGCAGTGCTGGACCTCCATCGAAGAGTTTCTCGGCATCGTTCCCTGCACCGTGATGAGCATGATGAGCGAGAACCTGATTCCCTCCGCGTGCGAAGTAGACGTGCTGGGCACCCTAAGCATGTATGCTCTGACGCTGGCCAGCGAAACTCCTTCGGCGCTGCTCGATTGGAACAATAACTACGGCGATAATCCGGATAAGGCGGTGTGCTTCCACTGCTCCAACCTGCCGAAGCACTTCTTCAATCAGGGCGTGAAGATGGACTTCCAGCAGATCATCGCGGGCACCGTCGGCAAGGACAACACCTACGGAACGCTGGATGGCACTGTAAAGGCCGGAGCGATGAGCTTCGCTCGCTTTTCGACCGACGACTTTACCGGCCAGATTGCCGGCTATGTCGGCGAGGGCGCTTTCACCAACGATCCGCTGACTACATTCGGCGGCGCTGGTGTCGTCGAGATTCCTAAGATGCAGGAGCTGTTGCGGTACATCTGCGAGAACGGTTTTGAGCACCATGTAGCGGCAAACTTCTCGACGACCGCGGCTCCTGTTCACGAGGCGGCAAGCAAGTACCTCGGCTGGAAGATGCACTGGCATCGCTAACCGCATAAACAGAATGGCGCTCTCGCTGCGGTGAGCGAGAGCGCCATTTTTTTCGAGTTACATGATTGTCCGATGCTGTGGCCGAAAGCAGCAGACCTACTCTGGTCTGCGCAGCTGCTGGTTTTTGAGCAACAGCTCGGCGACCAGCTTCTGAAGCCTGGAATTTTCATACTCCAATTCGATGATTCTGTGCTGATCGGAACCTACCGACATTCTCTGGGACATGGCAGCCATAGCAGAGACGCCCCCGGCCAAAACATCGTCCTTCGAACCTGAGCGATGTGGTGTAGTGGTCATCGACTCATCCCTTTCCTCTTCTGTGGAGTTCATTGCCGCTCCTGTGAATACTGCTGACGCGTTGATCTATCCCTGGGGTTCGACAGGGGCTGCGAAAGGCCCACGACCGCAACGCATTCCCTGGCGAAAACGTTCCCGTTCCTCGGGAGTCATTCCCTCCCAGCGCGCTTTCATACGATTCTTCCAGTGGTTGCGGCCGCCACCGCCCCCCCGATGGAAGCCGCCAAAAAGCAATTTGCTTAGCAGCAAAAGCCCCAGCGCCTGCCAGAAGCTGATCATGTGCCATCCAAAGATCTCCGGCATCAGGGCGTTCCATAGTCCTTTGACGACGAACCCAAGCACAATGGCAGCCGCGAACACGAACAACACAATTTTCAGACCTTTGATCAGACGATGGGAATGCATCTCTTTTTCTCCTATTCCTTTACAAAATCTTCGTAAATGGCCTGCAGTCGCTGGCGCAGATACAGTACGGCGTAACGCTTGCGCGAGAGCAGCGTGTTGACGCTGACACCGGTCTCGGCGGAGATCTCCTTAAAGCTCAACCCCGTCAACTCATGCGCGATAAAGACCTCGCGCTGTGCCTCGGGAAGCTCTTCGATTGCGTCTTCCAGTGCATCCAGCAGCATGTTTCGCGCATAGGCTGCCTCGGGACTGGCCTCGGCGGAAGGCAACATGTCCTCCAGAAGCAACATGTCGCCGTCATCGGACGAAAACGCTGGCTCGTTGAGCGATTCCGGCTTCTTCTTACGGAAGAGGTCGATCATCCGGTTTCGAGCTACGCGGAAAAGCCATGCGGTGACATGCTCGACGGGTTTCATGAGGCGATAGGCCTCAAGAAGCTCGTAGAAAACCTCCTGGACGATATCTTCGGCATCGCTGGTATCGGCGACATGCCTTCGAATAAAATTGCGCAGCTTCGGCTCATCTCTCGCTATGGCTTGAGAAAGGAGCTTGTCCTGCTCGGTGATGGTCCAATTGTTGCTCGGCATGGGCATCTACTGGTGTAGACGGCTGAGTTTTATGGATATTGCATTTTTTTGACAGAAGCAGCAAATTTTCTTCAATCCACAATATTTTGTCGAATAGTAGTGCGGTAATCTTTTAGACCTCTATGACTGGTAAAAAACAACAGACTGCTACAGCGAGAAAGCAAAGCACCAATAAAGGCGTGCAGTCTCAAAAGCCAGCCAAAGCGGTCGAGAATCTTTTTCTCAGTCGCGATGAGTCCTGGCTGCGGTTTAAC
>Ga0207053_10265_pt1 | contig 13298 bp, 19 predicted proteins | sample Alteio_BWMinCont_59_FD_153290 | JGI IMG/M metagenome (GOLD analysis project Ga0207053, IMG submission 153290) | Enriched cells from forest soil in Barre Woods Harvard Forest LTER site, Petersham, Massachusetts, United States -... | ecosystem: Environmental > Terrestrial > Soil > Temperate forest >...
TGTTCGGCGTTCTCTTGCAGTTCCTGAAGTTCGTCTGCGCTCATGGGTTGTAGGTAAGAATCTGTGGAATGTTAGCGGCCCACGCCATGGTTGGCAACTGACCGGCATCGGTGGTCAGTGGCTAGTGGTCAGTGATTAGTGTCAGTATTCAGGTGCGGGTAAGCGAATTGACGAAGCGAGTTAGTCCCTCCACGAAATGCCACTGGCAACTAGCCACTGACCACTGACCACTAACCACTGCCTTCACTCTCCCATCACTTTAACAATCACGCGCTTGTCTCTCTCGCCGTCGAACTCAGCGTAGAAAATCTGTTGCCACGGACCGAAGTCGAGCCGTCCCGCGGTGATCGGCACAATCACCTCGTGATGAATCAGCAATGACTTCAAATGTGAGTCACCGTTTGTCTCGCCCGTGTCGTGGTGCTGGTAATCTTCGCGAAACGGAGCCAATTGTTCCAGCCACTGGTCGATGTCTTCGATCAGCCCGGACTCGTTGTCGTTCACATAAACGCCAGCAGTAATGTGCATCGCCGAAACCAGCACCATGCCGTCGCGAATCCCGCTCTTCTTCACGATTGCTTCGACCTGCGGCGTGATGTGGATGTACTCGCGGTGTTTGCGCGTGTGAAATTTCAGATATTCGGTGTGGAATTTCATGCCGAGGAGGCCACAGGTGGGAAATTTTAAACGAGGCTTCCTTCACGGCGGTAAATTCAGCCCAAGGCAAATTCACTGCTCTTTTCTGAATGTCTAATATACTTGACATAGAGTAAAAAATAACTTACATTTTGTCTGGTAAGCTAGACACAAAAGGAGACTTCCCAATGTCCTTCCGTGAAAAAAGTGCTTGGATATCCGTGGTGTCGATGTCGGGTATTTATGGTTTTTACTTCTGGTCGGTCATTCACGCCGGGCCACCTGCCGGGCGGTTTCGCTTCGGCGGACTACTGGAGACGATCATCGCCGTCGTGGTTTTGCAGATCGTGCTCACAGTCGCGGTTGCCATCTTAAAGCCCAGCGAGGCGAAGGCGCCGCGCGACGAGCGCGACAGACTCATCGAGCTCAGGTCCATGCGGGTCGCCTATTCTGGGCTCGCGACCGGCTTGGCTCTTGCCTGCTTTTTTGGCGCGTTCGATCCTCCGATAGTCTTCAACACGAACGCCCTTCTATTCATTCTTGTAACAGCCGAGATCTTGCGCTCCGCCTGCCAGATCGTCCAATACCGGCACGGTGCGTAACATGGCTACGATTCGTAACGAAATCCGACGGCTGCGCTTCGAGCATGGAGAGATGACGCAACAGGAGTTGGCTGAAAAAATCAACCTCACTCGCCAAACAGTGAACGCGATCGAACAAGGAAAGTACTCGCCGTCATTGGAGGCGGCATTCCGAATCTCCGCCGTGTTCGGCAAACCACTCGAAAGCGTATTCCACTATTCCGACGACGAATGAGGGTATTGCTGTCCACATTTAGCGGGAGTGATGATTTTGTGTGGGGATACCGGTCGTCAGATCTTATCCACCAGTTTGTCGGGTTCCCTTGGGCAGTTCCGCATCATTGCTCCCCTTCTCCGGCCTCAACAGCGGGAACAGAATCACGTCGCGGATGGACTGCGAATTGGTCAGCAACATGGTGAGGCGGTCAATCCCCACTCCTACGCCGCCCGCCGGAGGCATGCCGTACGAAAGCGCCCGAATGTAGTCCTCGTCCATCTGGTGGGCTTCTTCGTCTCCGCGTTCGCGAGCTTGAAGTTGCTGTTCGAAGCGGCGGCGCTGGTCTTCGGGATCATTCAGTTCGCTGAACCCGTTCGAGATTTCCATCTGCCCGATATAGATTTCCCATCGCTCGGTCCAATCCGGTTCGTCCGTTTTTTGCTTTGACAAAGGGGATACGGCAGTAGGGAACTCGTAAATGATCGTCGGTTGCGTCAGATGCTCCTCGGCGACTGCTTCAAATAGGCTCGCGATGGTCCGTCCCGCTGGCTCATTCGGATCGTATGCCATGTGAGAATGCGCCGAGTTGAATCTCTGAACCAGCGCCTTCACCGAATCGTGCGACGCAAAATCCGCAAGACCCGGCTTTGACCCACCGCTCTCCGGCCAGTATTCGATGATGGCCTCACGCATTGTCATGCGCCGCCAATTTGGCTCTGACCAGTCGATCTCCTGCTCCCCCCATTTCGCTTTCGTGCCGCCGGTCACGTCCTTCGCAGCTTGAATAATGAGCGCCTGCGTCAGGTCCATCACCCCGCGGTAATCGGTATAGGCCTGGTAAAACTCGAGCATGGTGAACTCAGGGTTGTGCCGGGTCGAGATGCCTTCATTGCGGAAGTTGCGATTAATTTCGTACACGCGGTCGAATCCGCCCACCGTGAGTCGCTTCAGATAAAGCTCGGGCGCGATGCGAAGGTAAAGATCGACATCCAGCGTGTTGTGGTGCGTAATAAAAGGCTTAGCCACCGCGCCGCCCGCGATCGGCTGCATCATCGGCGTCTCAACTTCCACGAATCCGCGCGCGTCGAGAAAATTACGCATCGATTGCACCAGCTTGGCGCGCTTCAGAAAAACGTCGCGCACCTCGGGATTCATGAACAGGTCCACATAGCGCTGGCGGTAGCGCAGTTCCACGTCCGTCAGCCCGTGCCATTTTTCGGGAAGCGGCAGCAAGTCCTTCGAAAGAAATGTGATTTCCTCAACGTGCACCGTCAGTTCACCCGTCCGGGTGCGAAATAAGTACCCGCTGACTCCAATGTGATCCCCGAGGTCAAGCAGTTTGTAAAGCTCGAATCCCTTCTCACCGACGGCATCTTTCTTCACATAAATCTGCAGTTGTTGCCCCTCCTGCTGCAGGTGCGCGAATCCGGCCTTGCCCATCAGGCGGATAGCCATAATCCGGCCCGCAACCCGGACGTTGACTCGTGACCCTTCAAGTTGCTCGGCATTCTTCTGCGAGTGCTCTGCGAGGACTTGGGGAATTGTTTGCGAGAATTCGTACTTCGTCGGATAAACGCGCTGGCCCAGAGCTTCAATTTGCTCGAGCTTGTCGAGACGTAGTTTGTAGATGTTTTCGTCGAGTGCCAAGGTTTTCCTGGGAGTTCACGAAAGTGAAAGCCGATTATAACCAACGCCCCCGTCATGCAACAGGCGCTTGCGAAAGCTATGGTACCGTGGTACATTGGTACCAATGTCAGAGACGAAGACTTCGGAGTTCATCATAGAGCGGGTGCAGACCGGGGTACGGATGGAAAAGCGCCTGCTCAAGGTCCTGAAAGCATTTGCGGAATTTCACGACCTGACCTTGGGTGATCTGCTGGAAGGCATCGTGCTGCACGCCTTTGACGGCAAGACGCCCTTCTCTCCTGCATCGCTCAGTCGCATTCAAGAGTTGAAAAAGTTCTACGGCCTGGAACTCGACTCAAGCGCCAGCCATCGTCTGAAAGAAATTCGCGGCAAGGGCTCGCGTAAACGCGTATCAGACAAATGACTTCTATATCTGATCAAGAACTCATCGACCGCTTCGAATCTGGCGCCGTCCCCGAGAGTGCCTTTCATCATGCGGACCATGTCCGCCTGGCATTTGCCTACCTGCGAAAATATCCGGTGCTTGCGGCGCTCGAAAAATTTTCCGATGCCCTGAAGCAATTCGCCGCCAGTCACGGCAAGTTCCAGCTCTATAACGAAACCATCACTCACGCATATTTTTTTCTGATCCGCGAACGCATGGCCCGATACGGCGCCGTCGAATGGGACGAGTTCGCTAGCCTGAACCCAGACTTGCTTCTCTGGAAGAATGGAATCCTGAACCGTTATTATCAGGAAACTACGTTGAAATCCGACCTCGCGCGGAGTGTTTTCCTCTTCCCGGATAAATGTAGCTGACACTGCCGTCCTGCTTGTTCGGACATTCCCGTCTAAAGTACGATGGAAGCAGCATTCTGTATTCTTCGCGGATTAGAGGAGACCCATGCCTATTACGCCAGCAGCCGCAGGCGAGACTTTTACCGCTAGCCGCTGGACTCGAGGCAACATATTTTTTCCGACGCGCATTGTCGTCAGCCCCCTTCACGTCAGCCGCATCAAGCGGCGCCTGTTTGGTAGCACTGAAGAGAGTATTGCCATTACGCAAGTGGCGTCGGTCGAAATCTCGACCGGGATCATCTGGTCCGAAATAACGATCGAATCAACCGGTGGGGCCGACCCCATCACCAGCCACGGTCACCGCAAGCGCGATGCGCTACGCATTCGCGAGTTGATCGAGAACTACCAGGCCGGACGCGGCAGCGTCCCCGTTACCGCCCGAAGCTGACTTTTACCAACTCAGTGGTTTCCTTCGATTCCGGTTCATATCGCCATTGCATGACCGCTTGCGATGCGGCTTCGGCAAGCACCGGGTGACCGCCCACCACGCGAACTTGTTTCACTGTCCCGTCTGCCCTGACTATGGCTTGCAGCTGTACTGCGCCCGTAATCTTCAGCGATACCGCAATCCTGGGATACGCGGGAACGTTGCGAAATATTATTGGGCGGGCGCTTTCGGGCTCAACGCCGGGAAGCTCGCCTCCCGTTTTCGCAGACGTCGAGCTCGTGCCGCCATAATGGACACCAGCGCGTTCCAGTGCCGCCGAGTTGACCTCATAGGTGATCTTCCCATTGGACAGTACCAGGTTGATCATTCCACCTTCACTCAAGAAATTCTTGTCCTCGCCTACCAGCACAACGCTGGTTTTGCCCAGCTGCCCAATTGCGCCTCGAGTGTTTCGTTCCGATGTGCGAAAGAACACCAAATGGCAAAACTTCAACTCGTCTGGCGAGTGCAGGCGGCGAATTTCCAGGGCATGCCCATTAATAATCTTGCCCGCCAAAATCTCGCGAAGCTTTGTCATGAAGTTTTCATCGCCACCGAAAACACCAAGGATCAAGTTGGATCCATCGGGCAAGCGCTGCGCTGACCATTGCATCATCTTGGCAAAGTTGTACAGATAGGCGGCCTTCACCTGATCTTCTCCGGCGGTTTGCTCAGCCCCTGCGACTAGCGATATTGCCAGGATGACAGCGCCGACAGAGGCCCAGTGGCCCCAAGAACTAGAGCTGATTGGATTCCGGAGCTCGCGCGCATGGATCACTTTGCCTCAGAGAAGGTGGCCGGTCGAGGAACCGCGACTGCCTGGCTCCAAGCTTTGCAGCGAATATGAGAGAGCAGACTTAGCCGCGACAGAGTAATGTGCATACGCAAGAGTCCTGCTAAAGTGTTCTTCGGCTGAAATTGGATTGTTCTTTAGCTATGGCGTCCGATCCACAAGAACCGCAAAAGAAAAATCCCTGGGTGCAATTGGCCAATTACGCGCAACTGGCCATTGTCTTCCCGGCGGCGACCGTCATTGGGTGGCTGATGGGCGTGGGGCTCGACCACTGGCTTCACACCACTTGGCTTTATATCGTGGGACTACTTCTCGGCATTGTCGCCGGGTTCGTAGAGTTGATTCGGACAGCGATGAAAGACAGCTCGTAAGTTTGGCTAGCTTCGCACAATAAAACCAATTTGCCCTCGATTTTTTGAGCAGAGGGGTTTTTCGAGACGGAAACAATGGGCATCTTAGATTTCTTTCGCAAAGAAAAAGACGAAGTGAGCGGAGCAAAGGTCCTGGTTTGCGCACTTGACAGCCGTTTCGATGACCTCCTCAAAGAGGATTCCGCAGTGTATGGCGAATATTACCGAGCAACGACGGCAATGACACTTCCTAGCATTCAGGCTCTACTGGGACGTTTAGAACAGAAGTACGACATCGTGCACTTGCTGAGTGATGTGACTGAATCTGGCACAATCAAGGACAATAGCGGGCATGAAATCACGGGAACGGAACTGATTCAGCACTGCTGCGATCAAAATGTGACTTTGTTATGGGCAGCCAGCGATAATCCCCCAGAGCGATACATTAAGGGCTTCGGTGCACGTGGCAAGCGTCTCAATCTAGTGATGACGCTCAACCGCAGGGGCTTGAATTTTCGTAGCTTTCTGAAGAAACTTCTCTCACAGATGGCTTACGGCAGCACGATGCCTGTCGCATGGAACGATATCTGCCCCCAGATTCCTCGTTCGGAGCACCCTGACGCGCCTGAGTCCATTTTCTTCGCAGGGCGTGGCGGCGTGAAGCTCTTAGCCTAATGCAGCAGCACTCCTGCGGACGCAATTTCAATCTTTCAGTGAATGGCTATTTGGCAAAACGGATTTTTTAGGCGAAGCTAGCTTGGCTTACCAAAGTGAAACATGACTTCCCAGACCCCGCCAGCCAGCGATGACTTCTACGCGCGCGCCCTTGAGCGGATACAAAAAATCATGCTTGTGCTTGGGACCGCAGCCCTGATTACGGCGTATATCTTCTTCGGCTGGCGAATTGGCGGTGGGTTCGCCTTGGGCGGTGCCATTGCTTATTTAAATTTTCATTGGCTTGCGAAAATAGTAGCGGGAATTTCAGAGCTCACTACTGTTTCCGGCACAACAACCAGTCGCCGCGTAGTGCACCGTTTTGTTCTTCGCTACGTTTTGATGGCCGTAATTGCGTTTGTTATACTTGCTGTTTCCCGCGAGAGCCTTTATGGATTGTTTGCCGGCTTGTTTTTGCCCGCAGCGGCGATCTTGTGTGAAGCCGCATACGAAGCGTATGCAGTTGTAGTGCGCAGGATGTGAGATTGTCTCGCAGCTTCCGATCTTAGCGTTTCAGAAATGCGAACTCGGTTCAGCTAAGAGCTAAAAGCTAACGGCTAAGTGCTGATTTTTATGCCTGAACAACTCTGGTTTACGCAACTTTTGAATCACGCCTTCGCCGGCCCGGTGACCGCGTTGCTGCACGCGCTGCACATTGAGCCGCAATATCCTCAGGCTCCGATTACCAATGCGGTTGCAATGGAAGTGCTGGTTGTCGGGCTTTTACTTTTGTCTTTTCTCGTCCTGCGCAGCCGGCTTTCGGTTGAAAGCCCCGGAGGGCTTCAGCACATTTTTGAGAGCTTCCAAGGATTCATTGAAGGTGAAAGTCATAGCATCATCGGTCATGGCAGTGAGCAATTTACGCCAATCCTGGCTGTGCTCTTCCTGTTCATTCTGATCGGGAACCTGTTTGGAGTCGTACCCGGCCTGGAGTCGCCTACGGCATCGCCAGTCGTCCCTTTGGGCCTCGCCCTTTGCACATTCGCCTACTACCAGCTGCAGGGTTTACGGCATCATGGGATCAAATACCTAAAGCAATTTTTGGGACCAGTCTGGTGGCTCGCTCCTCTCATGATCCCGCTCGAAATTATCAGCCATTTGGCCCGATTGCTCTCTCTTACTATTCGTCTTTACGCCAATATGTTCGCCGGAGATTTAGTCACCCTGGTCTTTCTCTCGCTTATTCCGATTTTCGTACCGATCATTTTTCTAGGTCTTCATATCTTTGTGGCATTGCTGCAGGCTTACATATTCGTGTTGCTGGCGATGGTCTATCTGGCGGGTGCTGTAGCTGAGGAGCACTGAACTGGCTTTGAAATTTTCAGTACAACGTTCGCTTTTCTTAATTCATAAAATGTAGTCAAGAGGCACTCGGTCTTATCGCCGTTCAGCGTGAGGGCGTTTGCACGGTAACGTCAACCACCCACTGGCGGCAATTCATAACCAGGAGAAAGCAAATGCGTAATCTCACGAACATGTTCATGGCACTGGCAGTGATGTGCTTTGCCGCACCTGCCCTTGCTCAAACTACTGGCGCTGCCGCGGCCAATCCTACCAATTGGGTAGCTGCCGCCGCCGTCATCGCCATGGCAATTGCCTCCGCTGGTTGCGGAGTTGGGCAAGGTAGGGCAACCGCCTCCGCTGCAGAGGCTATGGCCCGGAATCCTTCGGCCCGGCCAGCCATTCAGTTCGCGCTCATTTTTGGTCTCGCCTTGATCGAGTCGCTGGCCCTCTACACGCTGGTGATTATCTTCTTGAAGGCGAAGTAAAAGTTCTCCGGTTTACTCTGTGTCCTCTGCGGTTGTTCTCTTTCTCCGCAGAGGACGCTGTTCCAACTTCTCCATGTCTCGCGACGCGAATTCCTTTGCTCTTGACCATCTCGGCATCGCCGTAAGGTCGCTGACGGATGCGAAAGCCGTCTACGAAAAGATGGGCCTTTCGCTTTTTCATGAGGAAGTTGTCCCCGGCGAAAAAGTTCGTGTGATCATGGTTCCAGTCGGTGGAACCCGGCTGGAACTTCTTGAGCCCACCTCTGATGACTCGGTGATTGCCAAATTTATTGCCAATCGCGGCGAAGGCCTGCATCACATCTCGATTCGGGTCCCTGACCTGAGCGCTGCTGTGCGAAAGCTCAAAGCCGACGGTGTGCGCCTGGTTTCAAACGAAATTAAGATCGGAGCCGGCGGTCATCGCTACGTCTTTATTCATCCCTCCAGCGCTTCCGGCGTGCTAATTGAACTCGTGGAAGCGGGAAGTTAGAACCTGCGTCGGGGACTACTCGAAAGTCTAACTTGCCTGACGGTCTTACAGAGCGATCAGTGGTGCAAGCGCAGCGTCGTGGAAGAGCGGCTCTTCAGAGCCGCGGAAAGAGTCGAAAGTTGTTTAGCCCTTTAGGGCTGGTGGAGCTAAAGCTCACTTCATTGCCATGCCGAGCTGACGCGGCCATAAATGGCCGCTCTTCCACGGTGCTCGGAACGCATTAGCGAAGCCCGAAAGGGAGTCTAGTATCCTCTTCTCACCATGCTCGTCCTGGGAGTGGACACCTCCGGCAAGAACGGTAGCATCGCGCTGGTGCGACTCGAGCAGGGAAGTCCTCGGACCCTCGAAGTTGTGGCTCTCGAAGGTGGGACGTTTTCAGCGCAGTTGGTGCCTCAGATTTCTGAACTGCTTCAACGCCACAGATTGACGAAGCGCAATATTGACGCCTTCGCAGTTGCATCCGGCCCGGGTTCATTTACCGGGCTGCGCGTGGGCTTGGCAGCGATCAAGGCCCTGGCTGAGGTGTTGCAAAAACCGATTGCTGCGGTGTCGCTGCTCGAAGCTGTTGCCCGCATCTCTGGAAGCGAAGGCGATGCGCTGGCTGCACTCGATGCCGGACGCGGCGAAGTTTATGTCGCCGACGTTCACACATCCGATCCGCGGGTGACGGTCCGCGAACAGCAGCTTCTTACTTTTGCAGAATTCGTTTCCTCGAAGGGCAATCGCCAAATCGTCACCCCCGATGCAAAGATCGCCGAACTGGCTCGCGAACATGGACTGAGAGTTGAGCTGGTCGATCGTCCCCGTGCTGATGCCATCGCCCGAATCGGATCTGAGAAAATCCAGGCCGGAGAGATGATTTCCGTCGAGGCACTCGATGCCAACTACATTCGTCGCAGCGACGCGGAGGCGAAGAAAATCGGCGAAGTTCAGAAATAAATAATGACCTAGGCGGGATTTCCACCGCTTTGCTTTGCGTTCTCTGCGTGACCTCAGCGACCTCTGCGGTTAAAGTCTTTCTTAAGCCTTAGAGCACGAAGGACGCTAAACTGCCCACAAATCCCAGCAGCACTCGCGTCGGAACAAAGGCCGGGTTCGTGGTTGTGTGGGAATTTCGCATCCGTGCCACCAAGCGCCGCGCCTTCGAACGCGCCTACGGGCCTGACGGCGAATGGGCAACTTTCTTTCGAAAAGGGAAAGGCTTTCTGGGAACCGAATTGATTCGCGATGCGCACGACGCAACACGATATCTAACTCTCGATTCCTGGAAATCCCGCAAAGACTACGAGCGATTCAAAAGCGAGAACCGGGAGATGTATCAATTGATCGACCAGCGATGTGAATCATTGACCACACGTGAATCCGAAATCGGTCAGTTCTCTCGTCCACTTAGAAGGAGCTAAAACGTCTCTTCGCCAAGCCACTCCCGACGACATTCCCTCCATTCTCGCACTGGAACGAGAAGTTCCCGCTCTTGTGCACTGGTCCGAAAAGGCTTACCAGGAAGTGTTTCAGCCCGGGGCTCCTGACCGAATTCTCAGTGTGATCGAAGAAGAAGACGATGGCGCCCTAAGAGCTTTTCTCATCGCGCGATTCAGCGGCTCAGAATGTGAGCTCGAAAATCTAGTCGTTGCCGCGGCGCACCGCCGTCGCGGTTTTGCATCGCAGTTATTGCAGTCTCTCATTGCAGCCGCCAATGAACGCAACGTCGAACGAATTCTCCTCGAAGTTCGCGAGTCGAACATGGCCGCGCGCGCTCTGTACGAGAAACTCGGTTTTCAGATAAGTGGCCGTCGCAAGGCCTATTACAGCCGTCCGCAAGAAGACGCCCTGATGTTCGTACTCAATTGCACTCCTTCCAGTGCACCTAAACGTTAATCTAGTGTCACTGATAGATAAATTCTTGTTGAAAATTCGTCGTTGAACCAGTTCTGGTCCTGTGCTAGTTTGAAGGAACAATCGACTGCAAGGAGGTCTACAGGATGCTAGCCTCTAGAGATCAACTCCTGGCCACGCATGAGCAGTTCCAAAAGCTGGCCCAGGAGCATTCACAGTACGAGCAACGCCTCTCATCCCTTACCCACAAACGCTACCTCACCGATGATGAAAAGCTGGAAGAAGTCCGGCTAAAGAAGCTCAAACTCCGGCTTAAAGACCAGATGGAGTCCATTGAGCGCCAATATCGGGAGCACGTCTCCAGAGGTCAAGTAGCCTAAGATTTTTGCCCAATCTCTCCGCCGTCTCACGCGGCACAGGAGAAATGTATCCAGCGCAAGTACCACAAACATTAACCGAAACCGCCTTTCGTCCGTGCAATATAATCCCTTCAAATGGTTCGCGATGGTTACTACTACGGGTTCGTGCTGATTGCGGCGGCTGTGCTCGTTGGATGGCTGGCGACCCCATTGTGGGGCTCGGTTCCAATTCTCCTAGCCGCGTTCTTCTTGTGGTTTTTTCGCGATCCAGACCGCGTCATTCCCTCTGAATTCGGCGCCGTGGTTTCTCCAGCGGATGGTAAGGTTACAAGCATCGCCACCATAAGCGTGGATGGCGAACCCTTGAAGAACATCAGTATTTTCCTGAACGTCTTCAACGTTCACGTGAACCGCTCACCGATTTCCGGCGTTATTCGCAGCGCGAAGTACGAGGCCGGTAAGTTCCTGAACGCCATGAATCCTGCCAGCGCCGAACACAACGAGCGAAATACGGTTACGATTGAAGGCGAGGGGCATCGCGTCATCTTCAAACAGATTGCTGGTTTGCTGGCCCGCCGGATTGTCTTTACGAAGAAAGTCGGAGACAGCGTCCGTCGCGGAGAACGTGTAGGCCTCATCAAGTTTGGATCGAGGACCGATGTGCTGGTCGATCCGTCGGCAGAAATTGCAGTCAAGGTTGGCGATAACGTGAAAGGTGGCTCCAGCATACTGGCATTCCTTAAACCGGAAGAAAGGGAACTCGCCGGATCAGCCGGACGCGAACAGCGAACGAAATCCTAATGGAAGACCAGCCACGACATCCGCTTCGCAGGAAAGAAGACCAGCGCCCGCGGCGCTTTCGCAAAGGCCTGTACATCCTGCCTTCGCTGTTTACGGCGGCCAATGTACTGCTCGGCTACTATGCCATCATTCACGTGATTTACGGCGCTATTCAGTATGCGGTCGCGCGAGCAACGCAGAATGCAGTGCAACAAGGTTGGCACTTCGATCATGCCGCGAAAGCCATTGGTTTCGCAGTCCTGTTTGACGGCCTGGATGGTCGCATTGCACGCATAACTGGTACGACCAGCGATTTCGGTCGCGAACTGGACTCCTTGGCCGACGTTATTACTTTCGGGATTGCGCCTGCGCTGTTGGCATGGACCTGGGGATTTCATGAAATCTCGCCAGAGATCTCGCGGGCAGACATGGCAACCCTGCTACCGCGCCTGGGCGCAGTCGCCAGCTTTCTGTTCCTGATAGCGGGCGCCAGCCGCTTGGCCCGTTTTAACATTTCAGTGAACCCTCAGCCCTTGAATCCTGGGCGCCCGGGCAGGAAATATTTCGTGGGTATGCCGATTCCGGCAGCAGCGGGTGTGATAGCTGCCGTCGTGCATTATGAGCACGGTGAACCACCGCCGTGGTGGGGTACGTCGCTCACCTGGTTGATCGTGATCGTGCTCGCCGCCTATCTCATGGTGAGCACGTGGCGGTTTTATAGCTTCAAAGACATTGATCTGCGGGCCCGTCAGCCTTTTCAACTGGTTGTGATTTTCGGACTGTTAATTGCCGCGATTATCTATTTCTCCGGGCCAGTGCTTTGTTTTATTGCCCTGACCTATATGTTCTCGGGAATTTTCTGGCGATTACAATGGATCTTCCGGCGCAAGCGAAATTCGCCGCCTCCGACGTACACGCAAGCGTCGCAAATTTCATGAATTCGAATATCAAGTCAGCAGGGGTTATTAACCTCGAATCGACGCCCGGGTTTTACCGGGTTGCGATTGTGGGCGCGGGATCGCTCAAGGGCAAAGACGTTGCTGAAGTTCTCGACCAGCGCAATTTCCCATCGGCTGAAGTCAAGCTGCTCGATGATGACGAAGCCTTAGGTCAGCTCGAAGCCGTAAAAGACGAAATTACTTTCATCCAGAGCATCCGCGCCGAGCAGTTCGATAAAGTTGATTTCACCTTCTTTGCTTCTGATGCCGACTCCACTCGCCGGAATTGGAAGCAGGTTATGAAGGCTGGCAGCTCGATTGTTGACCTCTCATATGCGCTCGAAGACGAACCCGGTGCAATAGTTCGCGCTCCGTGGATCGAACGCCAGTTAGGGCAGACCATTACCCCCGAACTTGAGCCGGTTCCAGTCGTCGTTGCCCATCCCATGGCGGTTGTGCTGGCACTGCTCTTACTTCGCGTGAAATCCGCCGCGCCGGTGAAGCGCGCAGTCGCCACAATCTTCCAGCCGGCATCCGAACACGGTCAAAAGGGAATGGACGAACTGCACGAGCAGACGGTGAATCTGCTCTCGTTCCAGCAACTCCCTAAAGATATCTTCGACGTGCAGGTTGCGTTTAATCTGGTCTCGCGTTTCGGCGACAAGGCCACATCTACGCTTTCCTCGATCGGTGACCGCATCCTTCGTCACTATCGAAAAATTACCGCGCAGCAGGCCCCCGTTCCCTCGATGCAAATTTTGCAAGCGCCGATTTTCCACGGCCACGCGGTCTCACTCAACTTGCAGTTCGAGCAAGCCGCTGACCTCGCGGAGATTTCCAGCTCGCTTGCCGGTGAGCACGTCTCGCTGACTCCATCATCTGAAGATGCTCCCAGCAACGTAAACGCCGCCGGCCAGGGGGATA
>Ga0207053_10267_pt1 | contig 13256 bp, 10 predicted proteins | sample Alteio_BWMinCont_59_FD_153290 | JGI IMG/M metagenome (GOLD analysis project Ga0207053, IMG submission 153290) | Enriched cells from forest soil in Barre Woods Harvard Forest LTER site, Petersham, Massachusetts, United States -... | ecosystem: Environmental > Terrestrial > Soil > Temperate forest >...
CAATCGCCGACCAAACGTTTGCGGGCCAGTTGAACAGCGTATGGGGATCCTGGCTATAGAACAGATCGGTAATGCGATTTTGTCCGCGCACCGCGCGCGGAACGTTGATGCCGCTGACGTTGACGTCCACAAACCCCTGCTGTCCGTCGGGCGTCTGCACGGTGAAACGAATTGGGCGGGTGTTGTCCCAGCTTGCGCTGACGTCTATGACCTTGACGGGGGAAAACTTTTTCACCGCGATAGCGCCCAGGCTGTCGATGGCCTCCTGGTAACAGCAGGGGATGCTGTTGTTCTTGTACCACAGGGTGGCGTTGAGCCACTGGGCTTTCGCCGCTTCGATGTCCGGTATGTAGGTGAAGGATTCCATCGAACCACCCTGGGTGATAATGGTGAACTCCTTTAAGTTGTCTTCCACTGCGATTTGGATTTTGGGAAAGTAGCGGGATCCTCCGATGGAGAGGATCTTAATGGTGCGTCCGCGGTATTCGATGTAACCCGGGTTGTAGTCAAAATCAAAACCCAGATAACCGGTTTGCTGATCCTTCACCTTCATTATCGGACGGAAGATGAAGCGCTCTCCCACCAATTGATCGAGGGGACGGTAAGAAAATGGAACGAGGGGCGCGGCCGCAGGCGCCGGAGCCTGGCTTGCATCCTGTCCCGGGACCTGTGAAAAGGAGAGGGAAAAGGCTGCGGAAAGCGCCGAGAAGAGGAGGGCGAGGTTTTTTGTTTTCATCGGCTTTCTGTTTGTCCTAGGCGACTGCAAACATACTCTCTTCGGTACTGAGATGTAATGATTTTAACACAACAAGAACAGCAAGCCCATGACGAATTTTTTGATGCGCAGGGGACAGACTTTTCGAAATTTTTACCGGGCAGTTGGCTGGGGTTACAAGATGACCTAAGACGGCCTGTATCGACATAGGTTGCAGTGACTTTAGGGGGATTTTACTCCGTGGAGGCATTCTCCTGCCGTTCCAACGCTCCCATCAATGCGTGCCAAGCCAACGTGGCGCATTTGATGCGCGACGAGTATTCCTTCACGCCTTGGAACAGTTTCAATTTCCCCAGATGATTCGGCGCTGTTTCAGGATCAAGATGGCCCTGCACCATCTCGTGAAACTCGCCGAACAGCTCCTTCGCCTCGGACAGGGGCTTTCCCTTGAGCTGTGAGGTCATCAGCGAGGCGCTGGCCTTGCAGATGGCGCAGCCGTTTCCCTGGAAGCTCAGGTCCAGCAAGGTCTGATCGGCGGGATCCACCTTGGCAAATACCGTGATGTTGTCTCCGCACAGCGGGTTGTGGCCATGGCAGGCGTGCGTGGCATCCGGAAGGGGCCGGTAGTTCCGCGGATTGCGGTTGTGGTCGAGGATGACCTGCTGGTAAAGTTCGTTGGCTTGCGACATCAGGCGAACATTCCCTTGATTTTTTCCAGGGCCTTGGCCAGGGCATCGAGATCGGCTTCGGTGTTGTAAGGTCCGAGCGAGGCCCGTGCCGTGGCGGGAACGCCGAAACGCTCCATGGTCGGCTGCGCGCAATGATGTCCGGCCCGGATGGCGATGCCTTCCATGTCCAGCATGGTGCCAATATCGTGGGGATGAATCCCCTCCAGCGTAAAGCCCAAAATCCCGGCTTTCTTCTCCGCAGTTCCGATAAGCCGCAAACCCGAAATTCCAGAGAGCAGGCGCGTGCCGTATTCCAGCAGGGCGTGTTCATGCGCGGCGATGTTCGCCAATCCGACGGACTCGAGGTAATCCACCGCGGTGCCGAGTCCCAGGACCTCAACAATGGAAGGGGTGCCGGCTTCAAAACGGTGGGGCGGATCCTGAAAGGTTGTTTTTTCGAAAGTGACCTGGCGAATCATGTCACCGCCGCCCATGAAGGGGGGCATCTTCTCCAGGAGTTCGTAGCGGCCATACAGGATGCCGGCACCGGTGGGTCCGAACATCTTGTGGCTGGAGAAGGCGTAGAAATCCGCCCCGAGCGCCTGCACGTCCACGGGCATGTGGCTGATCCCCTGTGCGCCGTCCACGACGACCACGGCCCCGATTTCGTGAGCCTTGTCCGCGATCTCACGAATCGGGTTGATGGTTCCGAGGGCGTTGGAAACATGGTTCACCGCAACGATCCGGGTGCGCAGGGAGAGCAGCTTCTGATATTCCTCAAGGATGAGTTCGCCGCGATCGTTGCAGGGGATGACCTGAATGCGGGCGCCCGCGCCTTCCGCGATGAGCTGCCAGGGCACGATGTTGGCGTGGTGTTCGATTTGCGAGAGGATGATTTCGTCTCCGGCCTTGAGAACATGTCGGCCATAGGAATAAGCCACCAAGTTCAGGCTTTCGGTGGCGCCGCGCGTGTAGATGATTTCCTTTGGGGAGGCGGCGCCTAAAAGCCGGGCCACCTTGCCGCGGGTTCCCTCGTAGGCTTGGGTGGCTTTTTCGCTCAGGCGGTAAACCCCGCGGCGCACGGTTCCATAACTCTCCCGGTAAAACCGATCCATGGCGTCGAGCACCACGGTGGGTTTTTGCGAGGTCGCGGCGGTGTCGAGATAGACCAGGGGCTTGCCGTCGAACTCCCGGTTCAGCACCGGAAAGTCGTTCTTGATGTCGAGATAGGGCCCGCTGGCGTTCATGTTGCTCACGTGGCCTCCTTCAGTGCGGCCTCTCTCAGTGCAGCCATGAGTCTCGCGTGCATTGGCTCGCGAACTTCGGCAAGCGGCGAGGCGTCCAGGGCTTCGGCCAGAAAAGCCTGGGTGAGAAGCTCCCGGGCGGACTTAAGGTCTAAGCCGCGGGAAAGCAGGTAGAACAGTTGTTCCGAACTCATTTTGCCCACGGCGGCTCCGTGGCTGCATTTCACGTCATCGGCGTGGATGAGAAGGCGCGGCTTGCAGTCGGCCCGTCCCTCCTTGGAAAGCATCAGGTGCTGCAAAAGCTGGCGCGCATCCGTGTGCTGCGCATTTCTGTCCACCATCACCGTGCCGTCCACGCTGCTGCGACCGGCGCCGAGCACCACCGCCTTGAACAATTGACGGGAAACGCAGTCCGGAGCGTGATGCCTGAGCATCACGTGCCGATGGCAGCGGTTCGACGCGCCCACCACGGCCGCACTGCGAATGTCCGCCTCCGCGTGGCTGTCCATCAGATCCACCTCCAGGGCCAGACGCTGAAAGCGGCTGCCGGTGGATGCGCAAACGAGCCGAAGTTTGGCGCCCCGCTCCAGGATGAAGCGCAGCTTGAGGGTCTGCATGCCCACGGCGGGATCCGTTTGCGTCAGATCCAATTCCGCGTCCGCTCCCAGGTGAAACACGGCGCTGGCATTGAGAAAGTTCTCGGGTCCAGAGATGACGGAGCTCAAGGAAACTTTCGCCGCACTGCCGGCTTCCAGTTGAAAGAACATGGCTGCATCCGTGCGCGCAAGGTTGCCGCGGCATACCATGGGCAAAGGTTTTTCGAGCCGGGTCCCGGCTTTAAGGCTTAAAGCCTTGGGATGTGAAGCCAAGGCCATGGCCAGGGCCGCCGGGGCATCCTGTTCTTCCTGAGCAATATTCTTCCAGGGATGCAGCAGGGCTTCCGGCATGGGCACCGATCCGGATGTCGAAGTCAAGGAAAACTGTTCCAAGCCCACGGCTTCATCGATTTCGAATCCTGCAGTGGAATCCGCCTGGGGAGGCCTCGACAACAATGCCTGCAGTTCGTTTGCCGAGACGAAGCTGTACTCCTCATCGCCGGAGCGGGGGAGACCCAGGTTGGAAAAGGCCTTCCATGCCGCAGAGCGCAGCAAGGAAGCCGTGGGCTGTTCGGGAATGGCTTCAAAGGCGGAAAGCAGCACCTCCGAAACTTCGGGGATGCGGCCGTGACGCATGAACTGCGAAGGGTGTCTGGGTTCGGTGAGGGTCGTCATCAGGTTATCAAAAAAGGGGTTCTCAAAAAATTTTCAAGAAGGGAATCAAGGGAGCGATTGCCGCATTCGCCTCATCGCCTTAAGCCGCCGTCAGCCAATCGTATCCGCGGCTTTCAACCTCCAAGGCCAGGCTTTTGTCTCCGGATTTCACGATGCGGCCGCCGGCAAGCACGTGCACAAAGTCCGGTTGCACGTAGTCGAGGAGCCGTTGGTAGTGGGTGATAAGGAGGACAGTGTTGTCCGGACGGCGCAAGGCGTTGATTCCGTGGGCCACGGTTTTCAGGGCGTCCACGTCAAGGCCGGAATCCGTTTCATCGAGGATGGCCAGCGAGGGTTCCAGGATGGCCATCTGCAAAATTTCATTGCGTTTTTTTTTCGCCGCCCGAAAAGCCTTCGTTGACGCCGCGCTCCTTGAAGCGGGCGTCCATTTCCAGCAGCTGCATTTTGGCCGTCAGCATTTCCTGGAAATCGAACGGGTCCAGTTCTTCCAGGCCTTTTTCCTTGCGGCGGGAATTGCTGGCCATGCGCAGAAATTCGGAATTGCTTACGCCCGGGATTTCCACCGGATATTGGAACCCCATGAAAATTCCCTCGCGGGCCCGCCTATCCGGCTCCATGCCCAGCAGGCTTTTGCCCTGGAACAGGATTTCACCGGACAAGACTGTGTAGTCGGGGTGTCCCGCGATGACCTTGGATAAAGTGCTTTTGCCCGAGCCGTTGGGCCCCATGATGGCGTGCACTTCACCGGCCTGAAGGCGCAGTGAAATCCCCTTGAGAATCTCCACGTCGTTCAGGCCCGCTTTCAGGTCCTTGATTTCGAGCATCGCCGTCATTTTTATCCCACGCTGTTTTCGAGTTTGAGGGTGAGCAGCTTCTGGGCTTCCACCGCGAACTCCATGGGGAGCTGCTGGAAAACCTCTTTGCAGAAACCGTTCAGGATCATGGACACCGCGTCTTCGCGGCCGATGCCGCGCGAGGCGAAATAGAAAAGCTGATCTTCGCTGATCTTGGACGTCGAGGCTTCGTGCTCCAGCACGGCCTCGTCGTTGGCGACCTCCAGGTAGGGGAAGGTGTGCGCCGCGCACTCCGGTCCCACCAGCATGCTGTCGCACTGGGAGAAGTTGCGCGCGCCGGCGGCGTTTTTGCCGATGCGCACCAGTCCGCGGTAGGCGTTGCTGCTCTTGTCCGAGGCGATGCCCTTGGACACGATGCGCGAGCGCGTGTTCCTGCCGATGTGGATCATCTTGGTGCCGGTGTCGGCCTGCATGCGCCCGTTGGTGAGGGCCACCGAGTAGAATTCGCCGATGCTGCCGTCGCCCACCAGCACGCAGCTGGGGTACTTCCAGGTGATGGCGGATCCGGTTTCCACCTGGGTCCAGGATATTTTCGAATTGCGCCCCTTGCACAGGCCGCGCTTGGTCACGAAGTTGAAGATGCCGCCCTTGCCGGTCACGGGATCGCCCGAGTACCAGTTCTGGACGGTGCTGTATTTGATCTCCGCGTTGTCCAGAGTCACCAGCTCCACCACCGCCGCGTGCAGCTGGTTGGTGTCGAACTTGGGGGCTGTGCAGCCTTCCAGATAGGAGACGTGGCTGCCCTCGGAGCACACGATGAGCGTGCGCTCGAACTGACCGCTCTCCTCGGTGTTGATGCGGAAGTAGGTCGAGAGTTCCATGGGGCAGCGCGTGCCCGGGGGAATGAAGACGAAGGAGCCGTCCGTGAATACGGCGGAATTCAGGGCCGCGTAGAAATTGTCGCCGATGGGCACCACGGTTCCGAGGTACTGCTCGATGAGCTCGGGGTATTCCTGCACGGCTTCGCTGATGGAGCAGAAGATGACGCCGTGTTCCAGCAGTTTTTTTTTGTGCGTGGTGGCCACGCTGACCGAGTCGAACACCGCGTCCACGGCCACGTTGGCCAGCTTTTTCTGCTCGTCAAGCGGAATGCCGAGCTTCTCGAAGGTGCGTAGGATTTCCGGATCGATTTCATCCAGCCCCGAAACCTGCGGTTTCTGTTTGGGCTTGGCGAAGTACACGATGTCCTGATAGTCGATGGGCGGGTAGTTCACGTGCGCCCAGGTCGGTTCGGAGAGCGTCAACCATTTGCGATAGGCCTTGAGGCGGAACTCGAGCAGGAAGGCGGGCTCGTTTTTCTTTTGGGACAAGGCCCGAATGACGTCCTCGTTCAAACCCTTCTTTAGGGTTTCCATTTCCACGTCGGAGGTAAACCCGTACTGGTATTCGGGTCCCGCGAGCTTGGAATCCGCGAGCGTGGTGGCGGAAGAGGTGGCGGTGCTTTCCATGATCGTTTAACCGGGACTCATGTAACTGAACGAGTCGGGAAGATCCATGGGCACGACTTGCATGCCGCCATAAACCTGCCGTCTGAGCGTGTCTTCGATAAAGGCTAGCGTGGCTCCCACCGAGGAGCCGCAGCTGCCGCAGGCGCCCTGGTATTTGACGGTGAGTTTGGAACCGTTTTCCAAATCCATGATGTTTAAGTCGCCGCCGTCGCTGTTGAGGCCGGGTCGGATGTCGTTGTCCAAAACCATTTCGATGGTCGCCAGCTGGGCATCCTTGCTCTTCTTCATCCATTCCTGATCGGCTTCGGTCAAAGCTTCATAGGAAGTCTTGCGGAGGCCGCGGGTCGCCTCACTCTGCTGTTTGAGCTGGATTGAAGCCAGCGCCAGGGCTTTGGCGGAGGGGTAAGCCTCTCTTGCCGTGGCGAGCAGCATGGGAAGATTGGCGAAGGCGACTTCCTTGGGCTGCGCGGTGGCCGGTGTTTCCGGAGCATCCCGAAGCAGGCTTTCGATTTCATCCAGGCTGATGTCGCAGGCCGTGTCCAGTTTCATGCCACGCGCCAGCGAGCAGAGCATTTCGCCCATGGCCATGGAAACAGGGCCGCCATAGGAGAAGAATTTGGCGTCGTAAATGAGATCGCTTTGCGGATCGACCAGCCAGTAAACCTTGATGTCCTTGTATTTGGCCGTGACCAAAGCGAGGTCCTTGCCGGTGGCGTCTTCGGTGAAAAAAGCACCGCGATGCTTAGGGCTTGCGGCCAGGCTTTCTATTTTTTTTGAAAATTGACGCGCTTCTGGGCCTCCCGGGGCATTTTCCTCGGAAAGGGTGCTTGTGGAGGCATTAGAGGCTGAATTTGGGCTTAAATCGGACATTTTGGCAACCTTCTGTCTTATCTATAAGTTACGAAATATCTACTGAACTTGTGAACAATTAATCGGGAAGCATTATGAGCCTGCGTAAGGGAACACCGGCACGACAAAAAATATCAGAAATCCTGCTAAAAAAGGACATTGGGACCGCTATTACGGTCATGGGTTGGGTACGCAGTAAACGCGAATCCAAGGCGGGGCTTGCTTTCATTGAAATCAACGACGGATCCTGTTTTGAAAACCTTCAAATTGTGGTTTTGGTGGACTGGCCACAGTATGGTTCCGTTGTTCCCAAGCTTTATACGGGAACCTCCGTGCAAGTCCAAGGTCAACTCACGGCTTCACAGGGAAAACAGGCTGTGGAATTGCAGGCAAGCCATATCGAAATCCTGGGCGAATCGGATCCGCTGAAATACCCCATCGCCAAACAGAAGATGACCTACGAGCATTTGCGCGAGTTCACCCACCTGCGGGCGCGCACGAACACTTTCGGCGCGTTGGCGCGTTTGCGGGACTTGCTGGCCCAATCCATTCACGAGTTCTTTCATGAGCGCGGTTTCATTTGGGTGCATACGCCCATCATCACCGCCAATGATTGCGAAGGTGCCGGTAAGGCCTTTCAGGTCACCACTTTGGATTTGGCCCGCCTCGCGGCTTCCGGAAAAACCCCGGACTTTGCGCAGGATTTTTTCGGCGAAGCCGTGAATCTCACCGTGTCCGGCCAGCTGGAAGGAGAAGCTTACGCTCTGAGTATGGGAGACGTTTACACCTTCGGTCCGACGTTTCGCGCCGAGAATTCCAATACTTCGCGGCACCTTGCCGAGTTTTGGATGGTGGAGCCGGAAATGGCCTTCGCGGATCTTGAAGACGACATGGATCTCGCGGAAGCCTTTCTCAAGCACCTCTGCCGGGCGGCCTTGGAGAAATGCCCTCGCGAGATGGAGTTCTTTTGTGAACGAGTGGAACGGGAGGCGATGAAGCGAGTCGAAGATGTTGTTACCAAATCCTTCACGCGCCTGAGCTACACTGAAGCTGTGGAGCGGTTAAAAACGAGCGGGGAGACGTTTCAGTTTCCCGTGGAGTGGGGGAGTGACCTCCAGTCCGAGCACGAGCGCTGGTTGACCGAAAAGGTTTTTCACGGTCCGGTGATCTTGACGGACTATCCCAAGGACATCAAGGCTTTTTACATGAAGGTGAACGATGACGGCCGCACAGTCCGGGCGATGGACGTACTGTTGCCGCACATCGGCGAGATCATCGGCGGTGCGCAGCGCGAAGATCGGCTGGAGATGCTGACGTCCCGCATCGAGGAGACGGGACTCAGCACGGAAACCTTGCAGTGGTATCTCGATCTCCGCCGGTTCGGGGGAGTTCCGCATGCAGGTTTTGGCCTGGGATTCGAACGGCTCATCCAGTTCGTCTCCGGCATGGGAAACATCCGGGACGTGATTCCTTTCCCCCGGACGCCGGGGCATGCAAAAACGTGATAGTATCAGATGATACTATCACGTCCATGTTTCTTGTTCAGTTGTTGGTTTTTAGGGAGCAAGCATGATCTTGGATTCGGCAAGAACCTTTGAGGTTCCCTGCACATCCGCGGTCATGCGAACGAAGTAAAGTCCAGCAGCCGGAATTCCGCCTCCCGTTTTCCCATCCCAGGAAACGACGCGGGTTCCCGCACTGACATTGCGGTTCCATACCTCACGACCCGTCAAATCCATCACCAAGATTCTTACACCGGCAAGGCCCTGGGGAATCTGAAACGACACAGAGGCGCCCACCGTTTGAACTTTGAAGCCATTGGCGATGTTGGGCGAAAGAATGCTGAGAGGCGTCTGGTCCGCAATGGCCAATGCCGTCACGGTCGGCATTTGGGTTTGATAGCTCAGATTGATCCAGTCCGAGGAGCGCACCACATTGGAGACGGTGAGTTCGTCGATGGTTCCCGCCATGAACCTGGGATTCGCTGAGATATCGTCGAGCGCGCCGATGTAAGCCTGCGAGCTGTGGCCGATGCTGGTGCCCGTCGCCTGGGAGGCCGAGACTCCGGTGACGGCGGTGCCGCCATTGACATACAAGGACACGTTCGCCGCCCCGGTGGCGTCTGCCGTGGGAGCGACAGCGGAGTAGTACGTCCCCGCGAGGTAGGTCCAGACCCCTGGATTGCAGGTGTTGGGGTCGTCAGCCACGTATTCGTTATTCGTTGTACTTGAGGAGAGGGTAGAGGGATCGTCCGTCATCCGCCAGTTGGCGGTGGTGGGGCCGGTTTGCAGAGCATATTGCCGCGTTCCGGCATTGTTGTTGTTGGCGTATTTGGAAAGGACGGCCATGCGCGCCGTGGGACATGAGGTCGCATTCACCCAAGCCGTGATGGTGTAGGGGCCGTAATCCGAATTCAGGTTCAGGGCGGTTGAATCCGTGCCAACCATGTAATACTGGGTGGCTCCGTCAAAATTCTTGCCGATGCCAATAAGGGATGTTGAATCATCCGTGGGAGCGCCGCCGCTTGCAGGCGTCGCGACGTTTCCGCTACCGGTGGCATTCACGAGCGCGGTTCCGGAAGGTTGGTTGAAATGGTAAACCGCCAAAAATCCGTTGTTGGTAGAGAAAACGCCCGCGGGATTAGAGACGGTATGAGCGGTGTCGTTGTCCCAAAAGACTTTGAATGTGTAGGCGGTGGTGGCGTTTGCAGGCACGGTGTCCAACAACACCCAAACGGCGCCGGAGCCTGTGACGCCCCCCTTCCACGTGTCTATTTCGAAGGGGAGGGCAGTGACGCCATCCGCTTTGGTGACGCGAATGTCAGCTCCGCTAGACAGTGCGGTTGTGACACCCGTGAACATGTCGGACTGGCTCGCAGCCGTGAACCGCACCAGAACGGGAATGTTGTACAAAGTCGTGGTGGTAATTCCGGTGGTGGTTAAGGTAACGTTTGTGCTTTTAAGCCAAGGTGCCAAGGGTCCGGCTGCCAGGCTTGCCTGGGTTGCCAGCGTGATACCCAACAGGCTCAAAACGGTCCGTAAATGCATTCGATTGACTCTCATACCCGCCTCCTTCATTTTTGTTTTAAAGTGAAGAAACCTCTCTGTCTGCACAAAATGTATCACGGATTTTTTAGAAAAGGGAAGCGTTTTATTGTTACTCAGCGTTACAATTCCCGGTTTGGCCAAGAACAGTTACAGCATCCTGCTTGACAACCCCGATTGAGTCCAGCCTGCAACGGCGAGCCCCATCGGGGTTCGTATAGAAAACCCTTATTAAGAGATCTTGTTTATCTGACGAAGGAGGTCTGGATGGTACCGCCGGGGTTCCGTTGCCCCTTTTGGAAGATCAGGCGCAGCACCCCTGTAGGAGCCACGGACCCGCGGTTGGAATTTCCATTCCAGTCAGTTGGCCGATGTCTCCCGTAACCATCCGGCTCCATATCGTGCGGCCCCAAATGTCCAAGATGCTGACATGCACATTTCCCGATATCAATGGCATTCGCAGCAGTAAAGTGGAACCTGCCATCTGCAGCGCGAACCCATTCTTCGGGCTGAAGCCGAAGATGTTGGCGGTGGGAGTAGATGCCGCCGAAGGAGTGCTCGCACCCCCGCTTGATGGTCACAACGGTAAAGGAGTAGAGTGTGGTGTTGCTCAGGCCCGTCACCACGCAGGAGTCGCTTGTCGTGGCGGTGCAGTGCTTGCTCGTGTCTTGGACCGACGTTACCTTGTAACTGGTGACGGCAGATCCGTTGTTGGCGGACGTTGTCCAATACACCGTGATCTGGCCGCTGTGATGGTTCCTATTTTTTACCGACTTTCTAGAGCATATCGCCAAATTCTATTTTAGGGTACTCATAGAGATGCGATTCTTGGGGTCCCTGATTGCAACAACATGATGGCCATCAAACTCCGGGAAAAAACGTCGGAAACTTGGGCCGTCTCAAAAAGTGACAAGTAAAAATGGACTCTGAGCCGTATCATATTCCCACAGAGGGGGTCAATTTGTCTTTCGAGGTCTCCAGCCAAAAATTTCTCTTCTGTACATGGGCCATGATGTTATTGTCGCAACTCATAGGGTGTAATTCCACCACCAGCCCATCCACTTCGCCCCCGCCGGTTTTGATGGCAAAAGGCCTGGTTGTTTTCCAGAACGTGTGCTCCAGCTGTCACGGCGCGGATGCCAAGGGTTTTTCTGACACCATCAGCGATCCGGGTTACGACGCCGGTTATCCGCCCCTCTACAATTCCGATTATATCAAGGCGAACAGACTGCGCCCGGTTTACATCCTGTTTCTTGGAGCTCCTAATTTCCTTGACACTCAAATCACAGTGAACGGCCACACGTATAAAAATCATATGCCGCCCTATGGCGGTGGCGGTAACCTCTCCGATTCTGACATCGCGGGCGTGCTGACCTATGTGAGGACAACCTTCGACGGCGAGACGGATTACATCCATCCGGAGGAGGTCGACTCAATCCGGGACACTCTGATTGCGGACTGCAAGAACAACATGCCTCCGTATTGCGACACAAGCCAATATGTTCCGCAATAGTGACTTTAATCCATGCCAGGCAAGAAGTAAATCAAATATTGCTGACCGGAGGTTGACTTGAATTTCAAAATCCTTATGATGATCGGTGCATTGACGGCTTTCCTCGGTTTGGTAAGCGCCTCGCAACCCACAACGCCGAATGCCCTGTTTACCCAAACCACTGTGACAATCCCCACCACGACTGTGGGCGCCTGTTCCGGGGAAAATACCGGATGTGTCGGGGTCTATGGCATGGACTGGCTCTCGGACGGGCGCATGGTCCTGCTGACGAACGACTGGTCGACCAGTCACGGAACCATGCCAGCGCCAGGTGCAAACCGCCCGGGAAGCAAGGTCACTCTTGTGTCCGGCCTGAGCGGCGGCACCGTCACTGCTGTGGACATCGCCACCAACTTCAAGAATCCAACGGGCGTCGTCGTCGTCAACAACAGGATTTATGTTGCGGATCAGGACTCGTTTTATGTGATCCCGGACAACACCGGCGCGAACCCGGCCACGAACCGCACGCAAAAATTCCAAATGCCTGTTCCAACCTACACGGGCAGCAATCCGCTGAATTTCGCATTCCCTGCGGCGGGCTGGACCGGATCAGGAACACTGACGGGCTATTACCACCACTACATGGGATCCCCCATCTATTATCAGGGGAAGTTTTACGCGAGCTACAGCGGATCTCCGACCTCGGGAAGCGGTCTCGCCTCTTTGGTGCCTTCCAGTTATTTCGACGGCGCCCTTCTGGCGTTCGACACCACTACCACTCTTCTGGACACGAATGTCAACCGGGCGGCTGGCGGTCTTCGCTCCCCGAACGGCATTGGCATGGGGCCGGGTGGGATTTTCATGGTGACGGACAACCAGGGCTCCTACCTTCCCATGTGCACCATGAGCTTGGTGAAGCCGTTCACGAATCAGTATTTGGGTTATCGACAAGATTCGGGATATGCTGCCAACTGGGCGCAAGCGGCTTATAGTGCCAAACTTTATCAATACTCCCCGCCCGTTGCTGTCATGGCTTACGCCGCAGATGGATGGAGATCCTTGGCCCAGCCTCTTTATCTTCCCAGCGGTCCCTATGCGGGTGATTGGCTGGTGGGCGACGTGACCTCCAGCGGCATCGCACGCGTTTCGTTTGACTCGGTTTTGGATACGACCGGTGCTTCCACGGTCCAGGGCGCCGCCTTCTGGTTTTGGGGCGAATTGCCGAACAGTACCGCCACAAACGGTGACGCCACAAATCGTCTGTCCTTGGGACCTGACGGGACGACTATTTACGCGGGCACTTTACGGACGATTGGAAACTGGCCCATGGGTATCGCCGCCAATCTGATGTATCAGTTCACTCCGGCAGCGAATGCCAGCCAGTTTGAAATCCGCAAAGTACGCTCCCTGCAAGACGGCTACGAACTCATCCTATCCCAGAAGATCAATCCGGCCACCGCCATTCCGGCAAACTTTACCGTGCAGCAGCGTTCCTGGGTGCGGCAGTCGGCTTACGGATTGGGGGCTGCCGGAGGAGAAGGCGCCCCCATTTACACCCCACTCACGGTGTCTTCCGTAGCAATCTCCAACGACAGTTTGCGGGTCCACCTCGTGGTGCCCGGTGTATTGAGGCTGAACCAAGGGCGGCGCGGCGACACCATTACCCACTGG
>Ga0207053_10269_pt1 | contig 13216 bp, 11 predicted proteins | sample Alteio_BWMinCont_59_FD_153290 | JGI IMG/M metagenome (GOLD analysis project Ga0207053, IMG submission 153290) | Enriched cells from forest soil in Barre Woods Harvard Forest LTER site, Petersham, Massachusetts, United States -... | ecosystem: Environmental > Terrestrial > Soil > Temperate forest >...
CATAATAAGCTGCCGGGTAAGATTTTTTGTATCTTCTATTCTTTCAATAATGGTCTCATCTAGAGGCTGTATAACATTTAGGTTTATCTTTATAAGAGATGCTATATGACCTAAGTTATCATGCAATTCCCCGCTGATATATTGTAATATCTCTTCCTGAATTTCCACTTGTATTTTTAACCGCTCCTCAACAATTTGGGCTCTTAACGCATCATTTTCTTTCTTTCTTTTACGGTATCTAACCGCAAGTGTCAAGGCAAAAAAGAATACCAAAATCAGAAATAACACAAACGATACAACTGTCGTTATTTGATCATTTTTGTTCATATACCGTGGGTTTATTTCCTAAAAGCATAGCAATCAATAATAGGCTATAATAAATATAATTTGATAAATGATGAATAGTTCTGAGTGAATCTGTTGCTATATTTTGTTCTATATACGAATTAAATAGCTCGAAAAATACATATGATATCAAATTAAACCATATTACTGCGATACATATTACATATACACTATCTCCAAACACTTCTTCTTTTGATGGTCTATCTAGAAATTCTATAAATAAGCTAAAAGACCAAAACAATAACACCAAGCATTCAAATTTTATAAAATTCCCTGGAAATGTCATCATGTCCTGCCACAACATAGTATTCAGAATAGAATATAAAAGCAACAATAAAAGTAATGGCATAACTGTTTTCTTTGCCGGGCCATCTATGTTTACATAAAAAAAACAACCCCATACAATGGCCTGTAAGGGGTTGAAGAAATGATAAACACAACAGTTATTTTTTATGATGTAAGCCAACATAACGCTTACTATTTCACTGCATAGAGTAAGTGCTAATAAAAAAATAATTGCCCATACCTTTTTATTGTTTCTACATCTTACAAGGCCTACTATTAGACTTATCGCTATAATTAATAAATAAAACCAATAGTCTAGACTAAACATGTGCATTCATTATTTCGTACAACTCCTTCAAAATAATCAAGGATTTATTAAACTCAAATAATTGAGTTTATTTTACAGGAGTACCAGTTGAATCGACCCATTTTTTTGTTCCCGGTGTATTAGGTTTATACCAGAGTTGTGCATTGGTGTCGTAATTCAAATCATTGGTCGAAAAAGACTGTGCACAATTTTCATTTAATGGGCATTTATCAGGACATGGCTGAAAATTATTGAATAATGAATCTCCAACGACATCTGTCAAAACAAGATTATCATTACCATCACAAGGAACAGCAATAATGCTCAACATACCATTGGGTTCATTGCAAAAGTAAAGTCTTGCTCCCCCGGTACCGCTAGCATTTAACGCTGCAAGATCGGTAGGATTAATGTAAAGACTATGTATGATAGTACTGCCTTGTACTACCCATGGGCCATCTTGTAAATATGCAAGATGCGTCGAGCGAGCAACTGTTGCTGTAACTCTTAACGGCCGTGACTTAAATTCAAAAGCCACTTTTTCTTTTGGAATGCTCATAAAATTTATTTTAAAAAGTTAAGAATACAACGAAGCTATTCGCTTCATTTCATATCTGCAACCCATTCCATATAATACCATGCTTTTCCCTCCATAAACAGGAAAAATCCTGTTCTAATTTCAGCGTAAATCCCCTTTTGCAGTGATTACTACCATTTTATGTTTGCAATATCAAAAACATACAACCCGGCAAGCCGAAAACGGGTTCTAGAGTAGGCAAAAAATATTGTTGTTATGACAAGTCAAACAATAGAAGTATTAACCCAGATATTATTGGGTGGCCTATTAGGCATAGTAGGACAAGGACTACGAATAGTTGTTGGGCTAAAAAAATTAAATGATAAAGCTCAAACAAATAAAGTAAGCGTAACAAGTCTAATAGAAACAAATCAACTACTAACAAGTCTTTTAATTAGTTTTTGTGCAGGTGCCTTGGCTTTGACATCTATTTCCACTTTTAAACCCGACTTTTTAAATAACAACGCTAAGCAGAATATTTTGGCCATAATTGCCGCTGGCTACTCAGGCACCGATTTCATTGAAGGATTCATAAAAAAACACCTATAATTTCCAACACAATCAAAAAAACCGGTACGCTGAAAACGGGATATAGAGTAAGCAGCAAAAACCATAACAATGAAAAAAACATTAATACTATGCACGCTACTTATCATTTCCAACATTGCTGTAGCACAACATCTAAGGAACTTTGATAAAAAAGGGAAGAAAATACGGCTCAAAAAAGAACAGGTAAGATTGGAAGTTGTCCCTAAGCAACATCACGATAATATCGTGGGGCTCACTCCTGCTTCGCCCGCGTCTATTATCAACGGCGTTATCCCATTAATTGTTGATATAACCAAAAGTGCTTTAGCTGCCAGGAAAGCAAGTTACACTGCAACTTACTCTGCGTCGTGCTCTGGTGAATATTCAGGAAGTTTAGATGGTCAAAACATTAGATTAACACGATCTATTATACAAAAAAATGAATCAACTGCCCAAATCGCAATAAAAACTTTATTTTCTATACATGAACATACTGGTATGTTTAATATCCAAATAGACTCCTTAGACTTTAACTATAGTAAAGCGAGAATACGAAGAAGAAAGAATTTAGGAAAAGGAATAGATATAAGCTACGACATTAAAATTACTGGGTATTGGACAAGCTATTCAGATCCTAAGGACAATACTTCACCCATAACGCTCAATTCAGCAACTCTTGGAGAATCGACAATTATATTATTTGGCTTGGTGCCAGGAAGTAATCAAATGGATGATCTTCTGAAAAATAACTCTGACTGGTTTCAAATAATCCCAAAATCAATATCTGGAACTCCAAATTGGTACACAATAAATATTACAGTAAAAGAAGCTAATCCCGATGGGTTAAGTTCAACTGATGCCTCAAGTTTTTTCCAAAATAACACATCAGATATCTCATCATTCCTGCAGACAATCTTACAATCCAAATAAATCTTTTAACAGTATTGTCCCAGTAAGCCGAAAAGGGATTTAGAGTAGGCAAAAAAAATAAAAAAATGACTATCAGGCAAAAAATTTCAAAAAAGAAGACCCAATGTTATGGTTGGATACCGGATCTCCCGGATCAAAGAGATTTAAAATTTGCAGTTAGTTCTGCATTATTAGCGCCGCTGCCCCAATCAGTCGATTTAAGAGCTGGTTGTCCTCCCATTTACGATCAGGGGGTATTAAACAGCTGTACTGCAAACGCAATAGCGGCAGCATATCAATTTGATGAAATCAAACAAAATGAACCTGTAAAATTCCAACCCTCCCGTTTATTTATTTATTACAATGAAAGGCAAATGGAAGGTACTGTAAATAGCGATTCAGGTGCTATGATACGGGACGGAATAAAATCGATCAACCAAGTTGGAGTTTGCCCCGAATCAATGTGGAGTTATTCCCAGGCATTTAATTTGCAGCCATCTGATGATTGCTTTATAAATGCAGCTGAAAATAAAGCCGTTTCTTATCAAAACCTTGATGTGGATATTAATATAATGAAGGGCTGTTTGGCAGGGGGTTATCCATTTGTATTCGGATTCACAGTATATGAAAGTTTTGAGGAAGATGGTGTCAAAACATCTGGCATTATGCCCATGCCGGCACAAGATGAAGCGGTAGTCGGGGGGCACGCTGTTTTAGCCGTAGGATATGATGATGCAAAGCAAATGATGATAGTACGCAATTCCTGGGGAGTTGATTGGGGCCTGTCCGGCTATTTCATGATGCCATATGCGTATATTTCAAACAGTAACCTCGTTGCTGATTTTTGGACAATTAGAACAGTTCAGGATGCTATATAACCATTTGTAAATGGGTCGCTATAAGATGGCCCATTTACTTTAATTCATCCTTCACCCTCGTCAAAATACTATACACCCAGCACAAAAACCCACAAACAATTCTAAGAAAGCTAACACCAAAAGCACAAAGTTCAGCCTCACGCTACGAGCTTTACCGTAAAAGAAACAAGCCAGTAAAGCCCTTAGCAAAAAAAATTATCCCACACATAAACCACAGAGCATAAATTTATCCGCAATCCCCATTACTTTTACCGCATGAAAATTTTTATCATCGGCGCTTCCGGGTTGGTCGGCGGCAATTGTCAAAAACACTTTATTGAAATGGGCTGCGAGGTTAAGGGATCTTATTTCTCATACGCAACCAACGACACAGTCTTTTACAACACACTCGATACCACTCATCCCGGTAACTTCGATATCATCAGTTATGCACCCGATGTCATTGTACATTGCGGTGCACTCACTCACGTTGACTATTGCGAAACGCACCCCGAAGAAAGCTACCAGAAAACAGTACAGAGTACTATAAATGTAATAGCAGTAGCTCGCCAGTGCAATGCACGCCTGGTGTACATTTCTACCGACTATGTTTTTGATGGCAAAGAAGGTCCTTATCGCGAAGAAGATGCCGTGAACCCAATAAGCGTTTATGCTGATCATAAGCTAGAGGCCGAACGTAAAGCATTACATGATATAGACAACACATTGGTGCTGCGCGTCACCAATGTATATGGCAATGAAGTACGTGGAAAAAACTTTGTAGCGCGCATTGTTGATCAATGCTTGAACAATCAAAAGCTCACACTAAAACTCCCTTACGATCAGTATGCTTCTCCCGCCAACGCCTGGGATATTGCACGTGCCATGTATCTATTACTTAAAGACGGCAAAACAGGCATCTACCATATAGGCAGTACAGATTATCTCAATCGTGTAGAGCTAGCGCTCCGTGTACTGCAATATTTCCCCAATGCGGAGTACGATCTTATACCATTAAGTACCGCCGAGTTAAATCAGCCTGCAGCGAGGCCGCTATTAGGCGGTTTTGTAAAAATGAAATTCAGCAATGAGTACCCTGAGTTTCTGTTTGGGAATATTGATTCTTACATGCAAGAAGTAATGCGCAATAAATAACCTTCATCAGTACCTTTTTAAAATAAAAAGTCCCGGCTTAGTGTCTAAGCCGGGAAAGGACTGTACTTACTAACCCATCGTTAGCAAGGCAAATATCTGAAAAAGGTTTGGGATATGAAAATTAAATTTGCAGTTAGATATTAAACACATTAAACATTCCCTCATTCTTACACTTGTCGTCTTTTAGTCATACTGCAAAACACAGAAAACGACATTTTGTCATTTAAAAATCAATAAAACTGCCAAATATAACATAAAAATCCAGATGGCTTACCGTTTGTATAGTCTATTTCAAATCTTAAAAACAAAAAAGACTATGTATACCACAAGAAGAAATTTCAGCATCGACCCACGCGCCTTTGGCGGATTAATTGAAAACGTATTCCAGGGCGCTAATCGTCATCACGAAGAAGCAAATGTTTATCTGGCTCCAGTAAATATTCACGAAACCGATAACAATTACGAAGTACACCTTATAGCCCCGGGCCTTAAGAAAGAGGATTTTAAAATAAACCTCGACCAGAACATCCTCAACATCTCTTATGAACACAAAGATGAAAATAAGGAACAGGCCGAAGGCAAATGGTTACGCAGCGAGTATCGTACACGCTCTTTCAAACGCAGCTTTACGCTTAATGAAAAGATAGATGCCACTGCTATCGCAGCCAAATACAACGATGGTATCCTGGTTGTTACCTTGCCTAAAAAAGAAGTAGAAGAACCAACAGCAAAAGAAATAACTGTAGGCTAAATCATTAGATTGGTTTAAGATTGGTAGATTGGAAATGATGAAAGACAAAGGGACGATGCTCAACACATCGTCCCTTTTTGTTATAACCTACAATGTCTTTTGAAAAGACGTTGATTCTCTACTTTATATAACCCAGTATCTTCAACATACTCTGCGGGCTTTGCTCCTTAGCATATAGCCAGTCTTCAAGCTCTCCTTCTTTGTTATACTCAACTACCACATGCTTGGGCGATGGTATCATGCAGTGCTTTATACCACCATAACCTGCAAGCTGATCCTGGTAAGCCCCTGTGTGGAAGAAGCCTATATATAACGGCTCATGCGGTGTCGCTTTATCTTTCTCCGTTTTTTCCCAATCTGCTTTTTCTTTATCCAGCTTAGGTAAAAACACAGCATTTATATGCTCTTCCGATGTATAGAAATCATGACTGTCACATGTAAGTCCACCAAGGTGCACTTCCATATATTCTTTATCCCACTTATTTATGGGTAGCATTAAAAATTTCTCACCAATACCCCATGTGTCTGGCAGTGTAGTTATGAAAGAACTGTCTATCATATACCAGATCTCCCTGTCGTTCTGCATCTTTTCATCCAGCACGCTATACACTACAGCGCCGGCCTCACCTACCGTAAACGATCCAAACTCTGTGTATATATTTGGGGTATCTACTTTATTACGCTTACATACTTTCTTAATCGTCGATACGATCTCGTTGATCATGTATGTATAGTCATAATCAAACCCAAGAGAATGCTTAATAGGTAAGCCACCACCTATATTCAGCCCATCCAGTTCAGGACAAACTTTCTTAAGCTGGCAATAAAGGTTCAATACTTTGTTCAGCTCACTCCAGTAATACACATCATCCTTTATGCCTTTGTTCATAAAGAAGTGCAGCATCTTTAACTGAAAGCGGTCATTACCTTTTATTTTATCTACATAAAATTCCAGCACATCACGGCTGCGTATGCCCAGTCGCGAGGTATAAAAATCAAAAGACGGCTCTTCTTCGCTCGCTATTCGTATCCCTATGTTTATAGGCCCCTTACTGCGAATGAATTTTTGATAATCTTCAAATTCAGTTTTATTATCTAGTATAGGTATGGTGTTCTTAAAACCATCATTGATTAAACGGGCTATAGAACGTGTATAAGCTTTGGTTTTAAAACCATTGCATATAATAGATATATCTTTGTTGATCTTCTTTTTCTTATAAAGCTCTTTTATGATCTCTATATCATACGTAAAAGAAGTTTCCAAGTGCACTCCGTGCTTCAAAGTTTCTTCAACAATAAATGAAAAGTGAGCACTTTTGGTACAATAGCAATAGAAATATTCACCATCATACTTGTTCTTACGGATAGCATTGGCAAACAATTGTTTTGCCTTGTTTATCTGCATACCTATCTTAGGCAAGAAGGTTAGTTTGAACGGTGTACCGTACTTATCAATGAGGTGTTTCATGTCCACCCCGTTGAAGCGGAGATAATTGTCTTCTACATCAAAACCTTCTTGTGGAAAATGGAAGGTCTGGTGGACGAGGTCACTATATTTATTATCCATCTAAAGATTAAAAAAACAAAGAATTAAATTATTTTTTTAAAAAGCAAACAAAAGTAATTAATTGTAAGGAACATTGATAAAAAACTTCCAATACCGGAAAGATTAGATTTGCGCTAAGTTTGCGCACTAAAAATAGCTTATAAGCATATGAGGAAAGCGCTGATACAAATGCACATTGCGGTACTGCTATGGGGCTTTACCGGGGTACTGGGTCGCGCTATTACGCTCGATGCCCCCGTGTTGGTTTGGTACCGTATGTTGCTCACTGCGCTGTTCATGGTTGTTATACTTTTCTATCGGCGCCAGTGGGTGCATATAAAAACCCGTCACATACTACAGTTGGTATTGGTAGGTTGTCTCATGGCGTTGCACTGGGTTGCCTTTTACGGTGCTATCAAATTTGCAAACATATCTATTGCGTTGGTATGCCTTTCTACCGCTAGCATATTCACTTCGCTTATCGATCCTCTGGTAAATAAAGGAAAATACGATCTTGGAGAAGTATTGCTTGGCCTGCTGGCACTGGCAGGTGTATACCTCATTTATCAGTTCCAGCAAGTATATGGTTGGGGTATTGCGTTTGGTGTTATCGCCGCCATTCTTAGTTCTGTCTTTACAGTACTCAATAAAAAGATAGCCAATGAATACCCTGCCCGTACAATGGTTTTTTATGAAATGGCGGCGGGATGGCTTTTCCTCACTGCACTTTCCCCGTTTGTTCTCCATGCATTACCAGGAATGAACTTATTGCCCAGGCAAATGAGCTTAACTAATTTATGGGCTAACTTTCCCAATGGCCTTACCGTTACCAATAACGATTGGATTTGGCTGGTGTTAATGAGCCTCTGCTGCACAGTATGGGCACAATCATTGGCGCTGAACGCCCTCAAAAAACTGTCTTCTTTCACAGCTACATTGTCTGTAAACCTTGAGCCTGTTTATGGCATATTACTTGCATTCTGGGTCTTTGGTGAGAACAAAGAGATCATTTTCATGAATGGTACACACGATCTCAATAAGGGTTTCCTAGGCGGCATGGCACTCATATTGTTATCTGTAGCATTACAGATGGCACGAATGCTCAAACCCACTGGCACATCTCCCGGCTATATAAAAGAAAAAGGTGGAATCGATTAATGACGCTTGCCTTTCGATTTTGTCGATGTGCTGTTAGACGGCATATAAGTACCTCCGGATGGTATGTTGGCGCCGCTGATATGCAAAACTTTGGGCAATACTGCTGCATTTGAATAAATATAAACCTCAGTTTTAAACGACCCATTATCTCCATGTGCCTCGTAGATAAGAGTTAGGTACGCCGACTTACCAGGTTTCAACCGCTTAGAAGACCATTTAAATTGCATATTCTTCATATCGCATTTTACATCAGATATGGTCAGTATTTCTTTCCCGGTATTCTTAAATTCAAGCTGATTATCTATAGAGCTTCCCAATGGTATTACCCCAATATCATAAACCGAATCAAATGTCACAAATTCTAATTGAGGCCCCGCAACTGCTAATGTATTCTTAGATACATCCTGGGCAAAACTGATCCCGCACAAAAATGAAAACAAACAAACGATAAAAAATGATTTTTTCATGAAACAGCTAATGAAGGCCTTTAGATTTAAATGATATGCCATGTAAGACTTTCGTAACATCACATAGTTACAAAATACAATTTTAAATGTATCAGCAACTCTTCCGTTATATATCTCCACTCCAGACCATCTCTCTTACCACCACCAAACAAATTTTATATTTCACTACATTTATAACGTGGTGCAATTTTTGAATAACCTGATACATTCGGGATATCAAACTAAATACAACAACTTTTTGTTGCATTATCGATATAAATAGAACGATAACCGGGAAGGAGATTATCTTTAATCAAATTTTGGGCACAGCAGTAAAATATGGATTCTGTTAGTATAGTAAAAGGGGCTATTCGTCCGGACCTGATTCATAATGAAACTTTAGTTGACATGTTCCGCATGTCAGCACAAAAATATGCAGGAAAGACAGCCTTAATATTTGGCGACAAAAGCCTCACGTATGCCGAAGTTGACAAGTGGAGCGATGCAGTGGCTGCCTACCTCGTAAAACAAGGTATAGTTCGCGGCAGTAAGGTAGGTTTGTGGTGGGCCAGGAGCCTCGAAATGCATATAGCGGTATTGGGTATAATAAAAGCAGGTGCCTCTTATGTCCCTTTAGATAGGGAGATGCCCGCAGAGCGTGTCATCACCGTTCTAAATGAAGTTAATGCCGATGGTTACTTCAGCCAGGATGCCCTGAATACAGAAAAACCAATATTCACGGTTGTACCCCAACCACCTGCCAAACAAAATTTTCAGGTTACTGAAGGCCCGTTACCAGACAACTGGGCTTATGTACTTTATACTTCCGGCAGTACCGGTACCCCCAAAGGCATACCTATCAGCCACAGGCAAATAACACACCTGGTGCGCTCAGAAAACAGCATCTTTCATGTCACCGACAAAGACAAGGTGTACCAGGGTTTCTCTGTCTCCTTCGATATGTGGTGCGAGGAAACATGGGTAAGTTACTTTGCAGGTGCCACAATATGGGTTGCAGATGCAGCCACAGCCAAAAGCATTGATGAGTTGGGCGATGTACTGCGTAAAGAGCGCATTACCATACTCCATGCGGTACCTAGCTTGCTGGCTGTTATGGACGATGAGATTCCCAGTATCAGGTTAATAAATGCCGGCGGCGAGGCTTGTACACCACAGGTGCTATCCCGTTGGTCCACACCGCACAGGCATTTCTATAATAGTTACGGTCCTACCGAAACCACCGTAAGCGCTACTATGGCGCTGCTCAATCCCGGCGATGCCATAACAATAGGCCTGCCATTACCCAATTACGATCTTGCCGTGGTCGATGAGAAAATGAACCCCGTACCTTATGGCGAAAGGGGCGAGTTGGTCATTACCGGCCCTGGCGTATGCGAGGGGTATGTAAATCGTCCGCAACTTACCATAGAAAAGTTCCTCGATAAGCCCGCTTCATTGTCGGTTATGAATGGTGATCGCGTCTATAAAACAGGCGATGCAGCTATCATCAACCCCAACGGCACTATCGACTTTTATGGTCGCCTCGATGACCAGATAAAGCTGCGTGGCTACCGCATAGAACTGGGCGAGATTGAAAATAAACTAAACAACCTCCCTGGTATATCTGCAGCGGCAGTTGCCGTAAAAAAAGACAATAACGATCAGGAACAGCTTGTAGGTTATGTACTGGCCGAAGACTTGTCTCTCTTTAACGAAGGCAACCTGAGAGCAGAGCTGGGCAAGGTGCTGCCATCCTACATGGTACCTGCAGTTATCATGCTGCTGCCCGAAATGCCGCGCCTCCCGAGCGGTAAGATCGATCGTAAAAAATTACCCGTACCTGCGTCCCTCATGGATAGCCCTTCTGCAGGTCCTGAAGAAGCCATTGATCCTCATGCACCCATTGGCGACCGTGTATTGGCTGCGTTGCGCAAGGTGTTCCCAAACAGGAACATCGATCTCAGCATGGACTTTTTTACAGACCTTGGCGGGCACTCTTTGCTTGCAGCCATATTTGTATCAAAGTTGCGTAAGGAAGGGAATGCAACACAGGCCTCTTTAAAAGATATCTATCTGAAACGTCCTTTACAGGCATTAGTTACAGAGTGGGAACATAAAGAACAAATAAAACCAAAAAAAGAAAAATTATTTCATAAAATACCTACAAGCCGCTACGTGCTTTGTACCATTGCACAGACTATTGCACTCCTGGTAATATTCGGCCTGTTCGCAATACAGATATTCCTGCCCTACTTAGGCTACTACTATGTAGAACAGGATACAAGCAACCTTACTTACGCAATAGTCACAGCGCTTACACTATTCTGCTTCATAGCGCCTATATTCGGTGCCATAAGCATTGGTGCCAAATGGCTCATCATCGGCCGTATGAAGGAAGGCGACTACCCGCTTTGGGGTGTTTACTACTTCAGGTGGTGGCTGGTAAAAACCTTGCTTCGCCTTATGCCGGTGCAGTTCATCACCGCCACTCCTTTGTATCCTGTGTACTTGCGTATGCTGGGTGTAAAAGTGGCGCCCGATGCGCAAATTGCCAATCTTGAAATAGGCGCTGAAGACCTCGTTACCCTGGGTAGCGATGTAAGCCTCAGTTCACAAGTGGTACTCAACAATGCTGTGGTTGAGGACGGTATGCTCAAACTAAGGCGCATTACCCTGGGCGACCATGCCTACATAGGCAGTAGCGCCATAATAGCCGGCGATACCGTAATTGAAGACTGGGGCGAACTACAGGATCTCAGTTTCCTGTCTCCCAAAAGCACCATTAAGCAAGGTCAGGTTTGGAAAGGAAGTCCTGCAGTTATGGTAGCCACAAAAACTGCCGAAGAATTGCCGCAACCTATTCATGTATCAGAAGCTACACGCAGAAAATACAAGTTCATATTCAGCCTGCTGCTATTGATATTTCCTTTTACCATCCTCCTGCCGCTGCTGCCCACCATCATCACCCTCAACCAGATGGATAACGCAGCGCCCGATTATAACTTTACCTACATGGTGGTTACACCATCTCTTGCAGTTACCTACATCATATTGTTCACGCTCGAAACCGTTGTGCTTACCCGCCTGTTGCAATGGGGCATCAAACCCGGTACTTATCCTATATATAGTCGCTTCTATCTGCGCAAGTGGTTTGCAGATCAGCTCATGTCTTTATCACTCATTGTATTGCATCCTATTTATGCCACAGTGTATGTCAGCGCTTTCTTCAAAGCATTGGGTGCCAAAGTGGGTAAGAATACCGAGATCAGTACCGCCAGCAGTGTCACGCATCCGCTCCTCGAAATTGGCAAAGGTTCATTTATTGCCGATGCTGTTACGCTCGGCGAAGCAGATGTACGGGGTCAGCGACTCATATTAGAGCGTACCGTCATAGGCAATACCAGTTTTGTGGGCAATAGCGCACTCATACCCCAGGGCTATCACCTGCCCGATCATATGCTTATTGGGGTACTCTCCACCCCACCCGATGCAAAGCAGCTCGAAGAGACCAATGCAAAGAACTTCTTTGGCTCACCAGCTATCGCCTTACCTCGCCGGCAAGAGAGTCACCAGTTCTCATTACGCCTTACCACCTACCCTACGGTACAGCGTTATGTAGCCCGCAGCATTGTAGAGTTTGTTAGGATACTCATTCCCGAAACTACCATCCTCATATTCAGTATCCTGTTTATCGCTTACTGTCACGATCTGTTGGTCGATCAAAAATGGTGGCAGATCATACTCAAACTGCCATTCTATTACCTGGGCATCATGGGCATACCGGCCTTCCTGGTCACCGTCATACTAAAATGGATAACCGTAGGTAAATACAAAGAAGAGCAGGTGCCCATGTGGACATCAAAAGTATGGCGCAGCGAGGCCATCACAACCACTTACGAGGCGCTGGCTATACCTTTCTTCCTCGATTATCTCAAGGGCACAGCATGGCTGCCATTGATGTTGAGGTTACTAGGATTAAAAACCGGTAAGCGCATCTATATGAACACTACCGACATTACCGAGTTCGATATGGTGTCTATAGGCGATGATGCAGCGCTCAACGAAGACAGCGGGCCGCAAACCCACTTGTTTGAGGATCGCGTTATGAAGGTGGGCAAAATAAAAATAGGCGCACGCACCAGCATTGGTGCAAGAAGTATCATATTATACGATAGCGAAATTGGCGACGATGTAACCGTACAACCGCTATCGTCTGGGTCTTCTGCATAGCCGAATATAAAGCCAGCAATCTCATCATTTACATAGGCAATGAGGCAGGTGCCTTCATTTTCTTCCTGGGTTTCTATGATGTAGCGCATGTAGCTTTCGGCTATGTCGCTCCAGTTGGCAGC
>Ga0207053_10272_pt1 | contig 13114 bp, 19 predicted proteins | sample Alteio_BWMinCont_59_FD_153290 | JGI IMG/M metagenome (GOLD analysis project Ga0207053, IMG submission 153290) | Enriched cells from forest soil in Barre Woods Harvard Forest LTER site, Petersham, Massachusetts, United States -... | ecosystem: Environmental > Terrestrial > Soil > Temperate forest >...
TTCGAATGAGCTGACTTCAACGTCGAGCACGTCGTACACCTACGATTACAACGGGAACACGCTGACGAAGGTAGTCGGGTCGAACACCACCAGCTATGCGTGGGACTTCGAAAACCGCATGACAAGCGTTACGCTGCCGGGTAGTGGCGGGACGGTGTCGTTTGCTTATGATCCGTTTGGACGGCGCATCAAGAAAGTCACATCGAGCACCACGAGCATCTTCGCTTACGATGGCGACAACCTCCTCGAAGAGACGAACTCTTCGGGTACAGCCGTCGCTCGTTATTCGCAGACGCAAAACATCGATGAGCCGCTGGCGATGTTGCGCTCGGGCGCGACCAGCTATTTCCACGCCGACGGTCTTGGTTCGGTTACCTCGCTCAGCAGTTCGACAGGGTCCGTCGCGAACACTTACACCTACGATTCCTTCGGCAATCTAACGGCCTCAACTGGCTCGCTTGTGAATCCGTTCCAGTACACGGCGCGCGAATCAGACACTGAAACTGGCCTGTATTACTATCGCGCCAGATACTACGATCCGTCCTCGGGAAGGTTCCTGAGAGAAGACCCACTTGGATTCAAGGCTGACACTAACTTCTACCGATACGTGGCAAGCAATCCAACCACACGCACTGATCCATTTGGCCTGCAAGATAAGAAGAACGACGGAGGGTGGTTCTGGCCTACACTCAACCGGATATTTAATAAACTGGTGAATCCTCCGCCACCAAAACCGGGTGCTCCACAGCCAAATCCTGTAAATATTTGCGAGAAGGGTCAAACGGCTCTGTTCTCGGAGCCAGGACCGAATCCCTACTATCATGGCAACGCTGGTGCCAAGGATTGGTCAGACTTCCAGGAAGGTTTTAGGAGACGGTGCCGCGCTGCGGAAAAACCCGGGATGAGCACAACTCCTTATTGTACCCAAGCGGCCGCCCCGGGAGGCGTTTTTGCATACTGCACGTGTTGCGAGTCCGGGCCCTGTGAGAGCAAAAAATGAGAAAAGCTTCATTGATGACGCTGGCAAGTATGTCTTTGATTTTATGTGCTTGTTCCGAAAAGCGCGCTCCGGAGCCCATAGTTGTCCACGTGTTTCGAGACCCAGCCGCAGTGGAGATAGATTCCGCATTGCTGGCTTTAGGCGCAAAGCAGTTGAGGACATCACATGGTCGGCCGATCATCATAGCTACGTTGGAGCCCAAGAGCTATGCTGACGGCCTTGAGATGATCCTGGGGCGTCAAGCCCATCCCGACCTGGTTATTCTCAACTCGTCTGAAGATGGCAAAAGAGCAAAGATTGATGTCCCTCCGCAAAGTGCTGTAGAGGTCTCAACGAAACGATTCTATCTCGTGATTACCAACTGGGCCTCCGGGGAAGAACGCGAGGCTTCGGAGTTGGTACTACCCGAGTTTCGCCTAGAGCTCCAAAAGGCAGGTGCAGCGGTCCCTGTCGGTTCGCATTGATGTCCGATGCAGCTTCAAATACGATCCTTTAGGCTGCGCATCTACAAATCGTCGTCTTCGGCGACAAGCATCTACGCCTATGACGGCGACAACCTCATTGAGGAGGCCAATTCGAGCGGCCGTGTTGTTGCCCGCTACGCGCAAGCGCAAAATATCGATGAACCGCTGGCCATGCTACGCTCGGGCGCGACCAGCTACTACCACGCTGATGGCCTGGGCTCCATCACTACGCTGAGAAGTTCGCCTGGTTCGATAGCGAACACCTGCACCCATGATTCGTTCGGCAATCTGACCGCTTCGACTGGCTCACTCACGAATCCGTTCCAGTATACGGCCCGCGCCTTGGACCCGAAAACGAGCCTTTATTACTACCGCGCCAGATACTACGACGCAGCTTCGGGTCGATTCTTGGCTGAGGACCCTTTGCGGTTCTTCTCGGGGGAGACGAATTTTTACACATATGTGGGAGGAAACCCGGTCAACCTCGTCGATCCCCTCGGCCTCCTCTGTTATTGCTCGTACTCTCAATCAACGGGCCATCTTAAGTGTGTCGACGCAGAGACTGGTGACGTAGTTGCCGACACGACTGGTTATGCAGGCAACGGTCCTGGCAAAAACAATCCGGACATGAACGGCGCAAACAACGTGGGTCCATTGCCGAGAGGTAGCTACATGATGGGCCGTGCCGGGTATAGTCCCAATACCGGCCCACTGACAATACCTTTGACCTATCTAGGTGGCGACGAGCCATTCCCGTCGAATCGTAGCCCCGATCTCATGCGTATTCATGGGGACAAAAAGATCGGCCCCAAAGGGAACGCGTCGAAGGGTTGCATTGTTACCTCGACTGCCGACCCACGAAAGAAAATCGCCGATGGCTGTGGACCGGGAAGCCTTCTGACTGTTGGTCCTTAGCGGAGAGGAGACCCAAGATATGACGACCCTTTGCCACGCCTTATGCATTTTTCTTACGTTCTTTCAGCTACCTCCGTACTTAGCGAATAAAGAGAAGCCGCCTGGTGATTCGCATTTTTCCGTCTTACATATCATCATCGGAAAAGATAACTTTCAAACCGTTCAGGAAAAATTAGGTCCAACGAAGAAATGTCATACAAAACACCATGACGGCGTTGACGTCGCAGGTTACGCCGACCCCAATGAAGCTTTGGTCTTCGAGTTCGGAGAAATTGGAGGTGGTGACGTCACGGGATTTTTTCTTAGCCGGCCAAGTCATGCTACAGAATGTCCGCTATCTCCACTGCCTGCTCGATTTTCGAATCTAGCCACAAATGGAGGCATTCGCCTCGGTATGACCGAGCAGGAATTCGTAAACGTCTTTGGCGATCCCAAGACCAAGACTCGACCAGACTATTGGGAATATGAATGGACGCTAGAGGAAAGATACACTGAAGATCACAAAAAGGGGGCTGCCACTGCAGGATATACGATGTCCGGCGATACATACTTGGTTGGCATTACTATTGAAGCCCGATTCGCTAAGGGCGTTCTCCAGTACTTCTATATTTCCAAGCTTGAAACTACGTAAAGTAGAACGAATAGCTTGTATAAACCGGTCGGATCGCCAAATTTTGTCGGAGCGTTTCCAACATAGGCATGAAAGGACGGGACTCGCGAGGCATGGTGGGTCGCAGGCCCTTGACCGCAGGGCACAGTACGGGCGCCAGACCTTCGGTTTTTTGTAAAGGTGCAGGTTTAAAGTCGAATACATGAACCAAGTCACTACCCGTCTCCGTTGCGAAAATTCGTCCGCAAGCTCTAAATCAATAGAAAAATCGTACTACCGCGCCAGATACTACGACTCAAATCCGGGACGCTTCCTGAGCGAAGACCAGATTCGGTATTCAGGTGGCATCGATTTCTATGCCTACGCAAAGAATAACCCAATCACATTCAGCGACCCGTTCGGATGGGAGCCAAGTTCGTGTGGTGGTACGACGAACTGCGACAAATACAAACAGTTGTGGAGATATGACCTGTACGCAATTTGCCTCACGTTTCCCAACGACCCGAAAAGCAACTGCATAAGGTTGTGCCTGCAGCAGAGCTTCTTTGCGGGAAATCATGGCGTCGGCTCCTACCAACTTGATCCACCACTTGCCGTGGGAGGTACACCTGGTGGAGACGCAGCGAACGCCTTGGGGCAAGCGTTTGGGCCAATCACGCACCTCACATGTTTCAAGAAGTGTGGTCTCTTTTGATCCGTACGAACCGAGAAGAAGGGAGAACCATGATGGGTGCAAAAGGGTTGTTTCTGATGGGTGGCATGGCTTTCTGGTTGCCCGAAATCATCTTGTACGCTTGGACCAGGCATGAACTTAATGGCAAGCTTCTCACTTTCCTGCTTCCAAGCTGCCTTCTGGTCGTATATCTGCTGATTTCAACACTCCGGCCGAAAGGAATCGCAAAACCTTCTGCCTCCATTTTTATGGTACTCGGCGTGCTTTTTCTAGGAACGCTAGCTATGACAATTGGCGCAACTCTTCGGGGTGCGGGATTTTTGGAACATCCCGGTTCCACTCTAGTGGGCGTTCTACTCGGCACTGTCATTCCAATTTACGCGTTCATTGCTGCTACGCATGATGGCAGTTTGTACGCGTTAATGTCCGTGCTGTTACTCATGCCTATCCTCCATTTAATTTTCGAAAGAAAAAACTGGATAATCCCTCCTAGGAAGGCAGCTGCCGAGTCTATGAGCCGCGGATAGGTGTTCGAAACAGCCGAATACGGACACAACACAGTCGAGTGCTTGGTAGTCAATTGGGGAGCGCAGCGCCATGTTCCCGTGGAGGTTTGCGACGATGGCCATTGATCGTTTCTACCGATGCTTGTTTGTTTTGTGCCTGACAACTCTGGGCCTATCCTCCAATGCTGTGGCGAAGCCACGGATAATCCCACTGCAAACGAGTGCAGCCTTTTCGTCTCGCTCACCCGAGAGCCATTGGTCTGTTCCAATCAAATCGACGGACGGAAGTACCGCGTACGTTCTATCGCTAGAACCGGACTTCGATGTTGAACACCATACCGTGACGCTGGAACTTGTGCTTCGACACTCAGGCGATAAGAACGATGCCCCAAATCTTCTCGACCCAACAGGAAGGCGGCATGGTTTACAGGCCTACGACTTCGCGGCAAAGGACCTTTCGCAAGGAGCGCAGAAATCCGCGTTCGGCGAAAAGCGCACCCTGTCACTCAAGGGCTTGGGGCTGGTAGTGCGGATAGCAGTTTCAAATGCGGCGGTCAGCCCAATTTCAGCAGGCAATTACAAACTCGACGCTCTAGACCTCCGGATCGAAGTCGATAACGTCAATCCCTGAGCCGATATCTGATAAGCAGACGTAGGGCGAGTGGAACGGGCGACAGATTTTAGGACCATTCTGGGCGTCGCATTCTCCAGTTTTGGAGTCACCATGCACAACCTTACTTCCAAGACGGAGTTGCCGCAGGGTGTACAATTGGGGTATGGCAAAGTATGTGATCCACATCTCAGAGAAAGAAGCCGCCGCGACCGACGTGGCAAAGCTTCTGGCCCACGTGCGCGCTGGTGCAGAAGTGGTCATCGAGAACGGCGAGCGGCCCTTTGCCGTCCTGCACGCAGCCGAGCCGGCGCGCGGCCGTCCAATCTCGGAGAGCATCGCCCTAGCCGAAGCACACGCGAAAGAACTGGGCTATGAACCCTCGATGGACCCGGACTTCGCTGCCGCCCTCGAAGAGATCATCAATAGTCGCAAGCCTCGCAACATCTCGACATGGGGGTAATCCTCGACTCCAGCGTACTCATCGCCGGGGAACGACGCGGGGAGAGTGTGCGGCAGATTCTTCAGCGAGTCCAAGCTGCCCTCGGGGAAGTGGACTCCGCCCTCTCGGTTGTGACTATAGTCGAATTGACCCACGGCATCCACCGAGCTAAGAGTGACGCGGACCGCGAGCGGCGGCGGGCCTTTAGCCAAGAACTCCGTCGCGACATGGTAGTGCATCCGGTGACGGTGGAAATCGCAGAGCTTGCTGGCCGCATCGAAGGCGAGCAGGCTTCTCGCGGTATCAGCATCGCTTTCGAAGACTTACTCATCGGCGCGACAGCTCTACATATCGGCTACGACGTGGTTACGCTGAATCTTCGGCACTTTAAGCAAATTCCCGGACTGACGGTTTTGCAATTGTGAGCACCCATCACGGCATGCTTAGCGCTAGTTCATCGTACTATCGCGCCAGATACTACGACCCCCAAACGGGGAGATTCCTCAGCGAAGACCCAATCGGATTTAAGGGCGGCATCAATTTCTATGGGTACGTCGGCAACAACGCGTCAAGCCATACTGACCCCGAGGGAAAGGGAGTTGTGGACTGCCTTGCGGCTCTGGCAGACCTAACAGCAGCAACCGCGAGAGTGGCCCTACGAACAGCCGCGATTACCGCACATGGGGGGCAACCTGACCCCGGGCACATAAAGGCCTTACAACAAGCGGTCAATCAATTGGAAGATGCTTTGGCCAAGGTCAAAAAACATTGTTCCTGCTATGGTCCGCTTGTCGCTGAAATTGCCGCTGCAATTGCAGCGGCGGAAGCCGCGCTTGAAGAGGCGGCCCCATACATAATTGAATTTTCGCCAGTCTTGGCACTATAAGAGAGAAATGACAAACGATATCAAAAAGCGGGTACACACGATTCAAGCCAAAATGGCTGAATCTGTGGGGTCATGTTTTTCACAAACAGAGCTAGGGCACTTGAATGCTCTTGTTAGGCTTACAGTAGAATTCCATGGTTACTTACAAGGAGTCTGGCCTGCAGGAAAGGCTCGCGATAGTCTACGGAGCAACTGGCCCGCGGGAAAGCTCCTGAATGATCTCCAAAGCGCCAATATAGATCCAAGCTCTTTGGACTATATCTGTGGATCAGTCTTCGCTGGGGTTGAGTCGTATATATCCGTGACACGCGGCTACAAAGTGTTGGTTGGGGCAATGGACAGTAGGATTGAATGGAGCACGATTTCTTTCCCATCAATAAAGGTGCAGTTTGTCCCCATGTTTGATGAATTTGTCAAAGAAGAAAACTTCGAAAGTAAATGCCGTCTCCTTTTAGATTTATTCAAACTACAGATCGTTTTCGCTGGTTTGTCGTACGACTAAATGCGACTGCCGGGCTGCGTGCCCACAAAACTCCGCCGAAGCTTAATAGGCGGGTGGCAGGCCCTCAATCGCAGAGCACAGACTGGGTGCCGGACCCTTTTGCAAGGGTCCGGGTTTAGAGTCAACTTTATGCACCTTCGCACTTCGATCGACTCGCGCTTCGTCGTTTGCGAAGCCGACCCGGACACTGGCCAGTATTACTACCGCGCCAGATACTACGATCCAGCGCCGGGAAGGTTCCTGAGCGAGGATCCTCTCGGATTCACCGCGTCCCCGAACTTTTATCACTACGTCCGTAACCGACCTCTATTCTTCCGCGATCCGTGGGGGAAGTCGCCCTGCTGCGTACCATTTGCCCTCAAGTATGCTGCGTATGGCGCGGCTGGTGGGGCGGGGTTGGCCGCCTTAGGATCTGTCGCCGTAGACGCTGCGACTGGTGGGTTCAATATTCTCGCCACCCCAAGTATGATAGGATTGGGAGCTGCGGCGGGTGGCGCGATCGGATATGGTGCGGGGAGCCTCGTTGACATCCTCCTGGGGACTTCCTGTTCGGCCTCACCACGATCCAATCCGTTTAGGGGCAATCCCGGAGAGGTCTCTACAACAAGACGACCGGATGGAACGCCAAAGCAAGTTAGGAGATATGGGCCTGACGGCTATCCCGATACTGATGTCGACCACGATGACCACGGCGGCAATCGCAACCCCCATGCTCACGATTGGGGACGACCACCTGACGGTAGTCCACCGACCGATGTAGATCGAGCAGACCCGGGAAGGCCAGTGACGCCCGGCGATTCAAGACCCAATTGAGGGAGGCGCATTCTTATGGACGTGCAAAAGTTTCACGATGGCCACTTCGATGGAATCCAATTGGAAGCGGATAAGACCGCGCATATCTTTCTGCGGGCGGCCAACAACGAACGTTACATTCTCGTCTTGAAAGGTGTTCAGGCGCTTACACTTTCAGGAGTCAAAGCAGGGAATGTCATTCTTGATTTAGTTATCCGAACGGCTCGCGAAGCGACATCTACGGATGTGCAGGAACTATACGATCTGGATGAAAACGCCGCGCACGCCGCCAAACTGCTGGAGTCCACACGTGAGAAGAAGCTCCAAATCTTGGAACTTAATCCCTCGTACGGTGCTTCGGGACTATTCCTCTTTGAGAATTTCGAAATCATAGAGGCGAACGAACGGATGGCCTCCTCGGTTCGGTCGGCAGAGGCGAAAGTCTAGCGGTTCTGCAGGGTGCCCTGGTGCGGCCAGAAGAACCGTCATAAAACGTAATACTAATTGTGACAAACCGCGGCAAAAAGTCTGCCAAATTGTGATGAAGAAGGAGCAAGTAGTTGATCAGAAGCTGTCACAACTTGCTGATTTCCCTCCCCCGCTTTGCGCTCACTCCGGCAAGTTTTAATAGAAGTACTCAAGCGACTTCTAAGCAGAGGGTCGGGAGTTCGAATCTCCCCGGGTGGGTAGTGCGATGCATTTTGACGAACTGAACGAGCCGTTCAAAAGCAGGGTCCTATTGGGATCGGGAGTAAACTCAGCACAAGATAGACTACGGTCCCAATTGTGAACAATTTAGCCAAACTCCCTCGTGAAGCTAGGTGACCTCTCTTTCTTGCAGTCAGAGCCACCAACCACAACAAACCTGCCAAGAAACACGCACCGAGCAGCGCACCCACAGCTGCAACAATGTGTGCGTGATTGTCAGCAAAGAAGGCCCCAAGACAAATGCTAACTACGTGCCAGCCAAGGGCCAGCGGAAGGCCCTGAAGTATCCCGCACCCTGACGTGACTGTAAACACCAAGGTGTTCACCAACGTGACGCAAACAACGACCGCGAGCAGTTGAGTTTTCATTAAATCCTGTCCCTACCAAGGTCTGACTGGAAGCGGCGTACCCCATCCAGGCACCTTTACCGGTGGCGTCGGAAGCGGAAGCCCTGCTGCCCCGATTGCGCCGCTAGCATAAGCATTACTGTTCGTTGAATTACTGTGGTAGGGGATATTTGAGTTATTCACTCGCCGGTTGAAATCGTCCAATTTCCCTACTATACACTTACAGCTAGACTGGTCATCGAGAAGAGTTTGAGATTCGGCATTGGGATCGTAGTCAGGATTCAGTTTCGGATCCTTGACGTAAGATCCACCGATCGCCTCCATATCTGGCGTCCACCAACTTCCCCCAGACCCTGGTCCAGCCCTGAAGAACAGAGGCGATGGTGGGCCCCCCGTATTATTTGAAACGACTAGAAATGCGTGATAGCCACCAGTCACGCCCAGGAATTTCACCGGAGAATAAAGAATCTGTACCTTGCAGAGTCCGCTTGGGTCATTAGCTAAGGTTGGACTATTCCCTACGTACGGATAAAAATTAGCGCTGGTGAGAAAGTGGGTTGGATCTTCAGCAAGGAATCTTCCTGCGCTTTGATCGTAGTATCTGGCGCGATAGTACGATGCTTCTATTGATTTAATTCTTGCGGACGAATCGTCGCAACGGAGACGGGTGGTGACTTGGTTCATGCATTCGACTCTGAACCCGGACCCTTACAAACCAAAGGGTCCGCCGCCCGCACTGCGCCCTGCGGTCGAGGGCCTACCACCCGCCCACCCGCAGAATCGGCGTTTCCGGTACGCGCCGTTTCCGAAGCTCTCGCACTTACCGGGTCTGATCTCAGTTCTGTTTCCATACGTAATATGCGGTAACAATTAAGCAAGTTAACAGTGTTAGCCAAGCGTACCTGAATTGTCGTCCCCACTTCCAAGCAGGGATCGCAATCTCGTCAGAAGGCTGGGGTCCTAGCAACAACTGTGCGGCTTTGAACCCAGATGCCCTGCGGAAGTTCGCACTCCAGCGCCAGGTTGAAACGAAACACCAAACCTCTGTAGCCGCGAGAAGCGTCAGGATTAGCCGTTCTCCAGTTGGATTATCGTGTGTCCAGGCTGAGCGGATAAGAAGAAATCCGATGAAAAGTGACGCTGCCACCCCGAGAAGCTGGAATGCTTGGGTGAAGTACTTCACGAACGACACCTCCTTGGTTTAGGCACTTGGGAATTACGATGCATCACTGTGTCTTTGCTGGACAGTCTTTGCACTTCTTACCCCCAAGCACTAGCGTGCAACTACCACCCATTATGTCTGCGCCCAAACCGGCGCCCCCCGCAGGACCACCAGAGACGGAGATCGTTGCATTCCTCATGTTGAGAGATACGCTGCCGCCTCCAGCAGCACCCTCACCCGCAGCGCCGAAAACCTGGACTGCCACAAATCCACCCTCCATGTCGCAAATAGTTTTGCAGTTTGGGCAGGTCAGAATAGTGCCCTGAAGGCTTAGGCTTCCTCCTGCAGGGATAACGGTGCCAGCGCCGAATGCGAGGCAACACAACAGGCCTATATTGCCCTCACCATCAATGACTGTTGCACATGAACCCTCCCCGCCGCCGGCGATTGACGGAACGCCGATAATTCCGCCTAAAGTTCCTCCTAATCCCCCGGCCCAAAGGCCTCGAGGATCCGAGAACTTAGCTGGATTGTTGTGAACGTAGGAATAGAAGTTAATCCCCGCACGGAAGCGAATCGGGTCTTCCCTCAGAAACCTTCCTGCGTTCTGATCGTAGTATCTGGCGCGGTGATACGACAAATTGGATTCGGTCTGGAACTCTCGAAGGGTCCCGATTTCGCAAAAGTCTGGCATGGATTCGACTCTAAACCCGGCCCTTGCAAACCAAAGGGTCCGGCACCCATCCGTGCCCAAATATAAAGGGCCTGCCACCCGCCATACCCTTGGCCGCAGAACCAACTGGGTGGAAGGACCCCTTGGTAAATCGAAGAGAGCAGATACCCGGTTATCGTCAGCGCCGTGCGATCACGGGTTTATAGCTTTAGTATCTGGCCTCTGGCCACGCGCAAAAGTAATCGTCAAATCGGCTTCAGTCTCAGAAACGCTCTTGTTCGGAGAAAGAGCAACTTCCAACTCAACTCCGCGCTCGGAATAGAAGTACTTTGTCGTTCGGGTGACAAGTTCCTCCTCCTTACGTGACTCGCGCCCAAACAGCCTGAGCCTTAGATCGTTCGAGTAGCTGTGAAAGATTCGGAATGTCTGGCCCTTGAATTCCTGTGTCACTGAGAAGTTGCGAAGCTTTTCTGATGCCTCTTGCAGAGGCCGAAATACAAAAATGCTTTCAATGGAATCGTCAGCCGCGAAAAAGAATCCGATTCCCTTACAAAGGACATTCTTCGTATCGCAAACGTCGCAGTACTTTAGGCATCTTAGAGTTAGACCGTGACTACGAGCGTTTTCCTCGGCGTCAGCCCTACTCATCCCGAGTTGGAAGCCGAGTATCTTTATTTCTTCAGAGGTCCAATTAGCTTCCGAAAACACATCATCTTGGGTCATTTCGAGAACGTGCTTTTGTTTCGATGCCTGAGCGTCGCTCCCAGCTTGCCCCCATGCCGCAACTGAAACCGTGCAGGCAAAGGCCGCGATGCTGCTAACTATTCGTGCGACTATTCTGGTATGTAGCATGGAATCCTCAAGCGAAGGAACTTTTGCGGTCCATCAAACCCACCTCTAGGAGCCGTGCGAACACCGTGCCTAGTGGCACTCAAGAGGTCATCATTTCCGGAGTTCGGGTCATAGATTCCTACGTGTCCGGGAAAGAGTACAAGGTCGCCAGGAACGCCCTGACTTTGATCGATTGGTGAAAGACCAGGTTGCGGGTTTTGCATGCTGTTAGCTCCGGGTTGTGCTGACTGATTGGGAAAAGTTGGGTCCACGGAGTGCTGTATTGCCCAACACACGAGTCCCGAACAGTCAAAGCTGTTAGGACCCTTTCCGCCATACGGTTTACCTTTCTCTCCGGCAGCGGCAGCTAACACTCGCGAACGTTCCGTGGGCGTCGCATCTCGGTAACCGTCAGGGTCGCAGTTTGCCTTCGGTGGACACGGCGATGGAGGGGTCGGAGTCGGTTTGAGTAGGTCCAGTAGTCTGCCTAGTAATCCGGGAGCTAATCCCGACGGGTCACCTAGATTGGGGGAATTGCTATAGCTGTATGCGTAAAAGTCTGTGCCACCTGCAAAAAAGAGCAGGGGGTCTTCGCTGACAAACCGTCCAGTATTCGGGTCGTGGTATCTGGCGCGATAGTACGATGAGGTTCCCTTTTCACCATTTGTTCGCCCGAGCCGTGTACGACACAGGTTTTGGCTTGAATGGAACATTACGTTCAGTATACGTTCCATCGAACAGCCAGGAGTGTCTGTAGCGAATGACTGTGCTTAGTCAGTTTCCGCGCCTGATCCGGTTGTGAAGCCAATTGCGAAGGTTTCATCGTTCTGTGGAGGCGGCTTTGGCTCAGTCTGATTCGCTCCATTTGAAATTGGGTTTAACCGCGCTGCAGGGTGAGTCGCCGCATGAATTTGTTTCAACATGCGGATTGAGACGTGCGTGTAAATCTGCGTGGTATCAAGCCGGGCATGACCGAGCATTGCCTGGATATACCGAACGTCGGCGCCGCCTTCGAGCATGAGCGTCGCCATGGTATGACGGAAGGTGTGGCAAGCCCCGGATTTGCCAGGCTCGGCCGCTTGTACGTAACGGCGAACTAGCCAGCTCAGGTAGTTTGGCGCGAATTGCCGGCCGGTGGAGCTCAAGAACACATAACCTTCGTCTGGTTTACCAACAATTGAAGGCCTGACCTCGACCAAATATCTCTCGAGCCAAACCAGGGCTCGCTCTCCGATTGGCACGATTCGATCCCTCTTTCCCTTTCCCTCGCGAACGGCCACGAGGCCGTGGCTCTTGTCCACGTCATAGAGTTTCAGCTTCAAAAGTTCCATACGCCTTAGCCCGCTGGAATAGAGGACTTCGAGGAGAGCCCGGTCCCGCAGGCCCAGAGGTTTGTCTACTCGCGGTTGCTTCAGGACAAGTTCCACTTCGTCCTTGTTAAGGACCCTCGGTAACTTGTAGCCCAACCGCGGCAACTCTAATTCGGCGGCGGGGTCATTGAGTACATAATTCCGCCGAGCCAGCCATCTAAACCAGACCTTCAGGGGAGTCAGTCGCGAATGCTGACTTGCCATCGCCAACGGCTGCCCATTCTTCTTTCGATAATGGAACAAAAAACTCTGATACCCCTCGAGCGTAGCTTTTGTGACCTGGGTCGGATTCGCGATGTGAGCGCTTTTGCACCAAACGAGGAACATCTCCATATGAACGCGACGCACTCTCAAGGTGCTATCGGCGAAGCCCTTTACGGCAAGATGTTGGAGATATTTCTCCAAGAACGTGGATAGGCCATCGGTCTGAGATGTTTTTGAGTTTCGGGTGGCAAGTGCATTCCGATCGTCATTGCTCCCGGCTTTGTTTTTTTCATGATTATCCTCCGGGCTCATATTGACACGCATATGGCCGACCGCGTTTGCGCTGCAAAAGAATCGATAGCTGGGCAACGGTCATTAGCGTTTGCTCCAAGGCCCTCTTGCTGCTTATAGTCGGCTTG
>Ga0207053_10275_pt1 | contig 12920 bp, 9 predicted proteins | sample Alteio_BWMinCont_59_FD_153290 | JGI IMG/M metagenome (GOLD analysis project Ga0207053, IMG submission 153290) | Enriched cells from forest soil in Barre Woods Harvard Forest LTER site, Petersham, Massachusetts, United States -... | ecosystem: Environmental > Terrestrial > Soil > Temperate forest >...
CGGCAATCCCTACGCTCTGGCACTCACCGGCAACGGCCTCGCCCTCACCGGCCTCCAGCTTGCCCCGGCCATGCAGGACTTCGGCCCAGCCCCCATCAACAGCACCACCGCCCCACAGCTTTTCACCCTGACCAATCTCAGTCCATCGCCCATCACTCTCAACTCCACCACCCTCACCGGAGACTTCGCCCTCAGCAACGCCCCAACCGGTGGCGCTCCCTGCACCGCGACACTCGCGCCTACAGCCTCCTGCTTCCTCCAGATCATCTTCTCCCCCACAGCCACCGGCCAACGCTCAGGCACGCTCTCGATCGATACCAGCTACGGCACCATCACCTCTGCCCTCACCGGCTTCGGCTCACCGGACCTCGGTTTCTCTATCAATCCGACAGCTCTGGTCTTCAACAACGTCCCCGGCACTACCTCCACCAGCCAGACCATCACCCTTACCAACACAAGCGCATACAACATCACCGGTCTAGGCTTAGGATTGAATGCTCCCTTCCATGTCACTCCATGTTCCATCCTGAAGCCCGGAGACTCCTGCAACCTCACCGTCACCTTTCAACCCACCAACTCCACCGTCAGTGGAACCCTCGCCATCAGCGTCACCTCATCCTTCGCCAACACCACGACAACCTACGACGTCCCGATCACCGGAGCCTACACAGCCGAAGACACCGGCCTCCAGATCGTCCCCGGCCAGGCCAACTACGGACCCACGCCCACCAGCACCCTTGGCCTCGCCCGCCAATTCACGATCAACAATCTCACCACCAAATCCCTCGCCCTCGACGTTGCCCTCCCACGCCAGTTCGTCCTCACCAGCCCACCCTGCACCACCCTCATCCCCAGCGGCTCCTGCAACTTCACCGTAGCCTTCCTCCCTCTCACCAACGGCGATATCACCGGAACCCTCTTCGCCCAGGCCACACCCACCGACGGCACCCCCGCCTTCAATGGCATCGGATACGTCGAAGGCTACGGCACAGGAGCCTCTGCCCTCGCCATCACCGGAGGCATCTTTCCGGGCAACCTGCTCAACTTCAACCAGGTCACCTCAGGCCAGACCTCTTCCAAAACCCTCACCATCACCAACCCCGGCCTCACCCCCATCACCATCCGCCGCGTCACCAGCGAGTGGCCCTTCCTCTCCACCACCACCTGCGGCGCGACCATCGCCGCCAACCAGTCCTGCACCATCACCATCAACTACACCCCGCTCTACCAACTGGCCTCCGGAACCACATCCCCACTTCCCACCGCCGACACCGGAACCCTCGTCATCGAGAGCGACGCCGCCAGCAGCCCAGACCTCATCGACCTCGCCGGCAACGCCGCCCCCGTCCTTGTAGCCTCACCCACCAATACCGCACCCCTGGTCTCCTTCACCGCCTCGCAAGGTTCCCTCACCTTCCCCGCAACACAGGTCGGCAACGCTTCCACGGCCCAGACCGTAACTCTCACCAACACCGGCACCGCGACCATCCACATCATCGGCACGCAGACCACACCCGACTTCACCGTCACCAGCAACTGCGCCACCCTCGTCGCCAACGCCTCCTGCACCCTAACCGTCGCCTTCACGCCCCAAACCATCGGCAACCGCATCAGTGCAATCGAAATCACCTCCGACTCCAGCACCGCGCTCGAATTCATCAGCCTCCTCGGCACCGCCAGCCCCGCCAATCTCGTCTTCTCTCCCACGTCCCTCGATTTCGGCACCATCCTCGTAGGCAGCACCTCCACTCTCCCCATTCAGATCACCAACGTCAGCTCCACCCCAGCCCTATTCAACGCCATCACCGCCACGGGAGACTACACCGCCACCGGAACTTGCCCGACCCCCGGCAACGTCCTCGCACCCTCCGCCAGCTGCACCATCCAAATAGCCTTCACCCCCAGGCAACCCGGCACCCGCACCGGAACCCTCAGCCTAAACACCTCGCTCACGCCTCTCCCGCTATCCGCCGCCCTCACCGGCATCGGAGCCCAGTCCCACCTCCAGATCACCCCCGGCAGTCTGAACTTCGGCAGCATCGCTCTCGGCTCTTCCGCCACACTCACCCTAACGCTCGCCAACACCGGCACCGCACCCATCAACAACATCGCCCTCGGCATTAGCGGCGACTACACCATCACCGCCCCTTGCACCCTCACCACGCTCGCCCCCGGCTCCAGCTGCTCGGTCATCCTCACCTTCGCCCCCACAGCCACAGGAGAGCGCGACGGAACCCTCACCGTAGCCAGCACGGATCAAAACTCCCCCGCCATCGTCCCTCTCACCGGAACCGGAAAGACCGGTACAGCAATAACCACCAACGGATCCTTCACCCTCACAGCAGACGGCGGATCCTCCTCCACAGTCACCGTCAAAAGCGGCGAACCAGCCTCCTGGAATCTCACCGTCGCCCCACAGAACAACTTCACCGGCCCGGTAATCCTCAACTGCACTCCCATCAACCCAGGACAATACGCAACCTGCTCCCTGCTCGCCTCCGGCATCATCCTCAACGGAGCCCCACAAAACGCCATCGCCACCATCAACACCGTCACCGAAGCCACCACCACAAGCAGCAATCAGCCCTTCAGCAAGACACTCCTCTGCATCCTGCCCGCAGCCCTCCTCTTCTTCTGGACGAAGCGCCGAAGTCTCCTCCACACCGCCGTATACGCCGCACTCCTGAGTATCGCCACCATCTCAGCCACAGGTTGCGGAAGCGGAGGCACCCTGCCGATCAACAACACCAACCTCCGCTACACCCCACCCGGAACCTACCAATATCAGGTAACCGCCAACTCCACCAGCAACCCCAGGCTAACCCAAACCGTAACTCTCAACCTCGTCGTCACTGCTCAGTAGACAGCTTTCCGTCCTGCATTGGCGGTTGCATTTGTCGTTGGCTCTTTTGTTTGTCATCCCGTAGGGATCTGCTTCTGTCGTGTCTGTTTCTATCCCGAGCCCTGAAAAATAAACTCAAAAAAACTGCAAAATCCACAGCCCCTGAAAACAGTCCATCCACTACCCGCCATCACCATCCAATCCACCACACCCGGACCACAAAAACACCACACCCAGCAGCCCGTTTTCTCAAAAATCCCCCGAAAAAAACGCACTCCCACCACAAAATAAAAACAGACAAAATTACACGCGACCTACCCTCAAAGAAACCGGAACCTGCTCCACAATCTCAATTCCGAACCCCTGCAGCGCCGGCACATGCGTAGGCGTATTGGTCAGCAGCCGAATCTTATGAATCCCCAGGTCCGAAAGAATCTGCCCACCCAGCCCAACCTGCCTTAGCGTTCTCTGGGTCCGGTCATCCTGCCCTTCCCGGCACCGCTGTTCCCGATGAAACACCACCCGCCCCGGAGTCACCGTCTGATCAATCCCAAATCCCTTAGTCCCATTGTGCAGATAAACCAAGGCCCCACGCCCGGCCTCCGCAATCATCCTCAATGAATTCGCCACCACCGCGCGACAATCGCAAAGCGAAGTCGAGAACACATCTCCCGCCAGACAATGCGTATGGACCCGCACCGTCACCGGCTCATCGCCCGTCACATCGCCATACACCAGCGCAACGTGCGACTCATCCCCTTCCACCTCGCTCTCATAAGCAATCACACGAAACTCCCCATGTTCCGTAGGCATCAGCGACTCGGCAACCCTATGAATATACCGCTCATTCTGTAACCGGTACCGGATCAAATCCGCAACGGTGACCATCTTCAATCTATGCTCGTCGCAAAACTTAATCAGATCCGGAACCCGAGCCATCGTCCCATCATCGTTCATGATCTCGCAGATCACACCCGCCGTAACCAGCCCCGCCATCCGCGCCAGATCAACCGAAGCCTCCGTCTGTCCCGCTCGCACCAGCACCCCGCCCTTACGTGCCCGCAACGGAAACACATGCCCGGGCCGAGCCAGATCCTGCGCCGTAGACTTCGGATCGATCGCCACCCGAATCGTATGCGCCCTATCCGCCGCCGAGATCCCTGTAGTCACACCCTCCCGCGCCTCGATACTCTCCGTAAACGCCGTCCCAAAACGCGAAGTATTCTCCTGCGTCATCGGCCCCAGACGCAGATAATCCGCGCGCTCCTCCGTCAGCGTCAGGCAAATCAGTCCGCGCCCATACTTCGCCATGAAGTTGATGGCCTCCGGCGTGACGAACTCAGCCGCCAGCGTAAGGTCGCCCTCGTTCTCGCGATCCTCATCGTCAACAACAATCACCATTCGTCCGGCGCGAATCTCCGCAACAGCCTCTTCCACCTCAGCGAACATGCTTCAACCTCCGGTATCTACAACTCTTTCGACTCCCTCAATCATACGTTCGACGCAAAAAGAAAGCCGCCCACGAGGGCGGCATCTTTACAATTCCAAACCGAACTTTTACAAAGTCGACTCAATCTCAAAGCCCCAGGCTTCCAGCAGCGCCTCAGGAATATACTTCGAGTTCTTGTTTCGGCGGGCCCACTCACGCAGTCTCGTCGACCGAATGTACTGGTCCGGTGTCAGCTTAAATTCTTTCACTACCTGCTCGAACGATGTTACCGTCGGAACGACCGGCCCAATCGGCTCAGGCTTGCCCCAGTTGGGATTTCCACGACGCTTCGCCATATCTTAGTTCCTCTTCTCATTTGTCCCGCACTACCGTCTTACGACCAGGGGAAAAATAACCGCAATCTTCATTCTAAGGCAGTTAGAAATGCAAAGCAAGAGCGGAATGTGCGCCGGCCCATCTCCGTCCGAAGCTTGCTTCTCCCCGCAACCCCAATGATTGCCTCAGTTGTGCTGCGCCGCAGAGTAGAATTTAACCATATCGGCCTTCATTTCCTTGAGCGCGTCCACGTTCAGATACACCATATGTCCCGCCGGATAATAACCAAACTGAACGTTACCCATCAGCTTCGCTGGCAGACTCATGTGGCTCAGGTCATATTCCGTCGCAAAAAACGGCGTCGCCAAATCAAAATATCCATTCGCGGAAAAAACCCGTAGTCCTGGATTCTTTCGAATCGTGTCGCCCAGATCGATCGCGACATCCGGAGCCGTCTGATCTCCGCGCGGCCCACCACCCACCGGCTTATGCTTGAAGTCCCAGGCCTGATTGATCCCCGGCCCCGACAGGTAATACGTCTCCTGGCTCAGATACTTCAGCTCCCGCTGAAGGTAATCATGGAACGCGCCAACATACACCCCACTGATGCCCGTATCCGAAGGATCCGATCCCGGAGTTTCACCCGCTGCATCCGGGTCCCATCCCATAAATCTGGCGTCATAGCGCCCCAGCGTCCGCTCATCGTCTCGCAACAACTCCTTACGAAACCGCGTAGCCGAGATCCTCAGCTTCGTTTCCTTCACATAAGCCACGCTCAAACCGGTAAACGCCGCGACCTTCGCCGCAATATCATCGAACTCCGCTGGCGACAGCCGATCTCCCTGCTGCAGCGCCTCAGCATACGGTCCCCGCGCAAATCTGCGAGCCTGCTCGACCCACTCCGCCATCGTGCCCGTGCGCTTCACCTTGTTGTAGTGATAGGCGATCGCTGCAAAGGAAGGGAAATAACCAATCGCTTCAGTGTCATATCCCGGATTGCGAATGTTGTAGTTCAGAATCGACGACAGCAGCGTAACCCCGTTGAATGCGATCCCATCGTTCTGCAGTGCGGCGACCAGTCCAGCCGACCGCGTCGTCCCATACGACTCCCCAAACAGAAATTTAGGCGAGTTCCACCGCTCGTTCACTGTAATGTACCGAACGATAAATTTTTCAAATGCCTTGATGTCCTGATCGGTCCCGGCAAAATCCTTCACGGTTCCCTTACCCACCGCCCGAGAAAACCCGCATAACGGCGCGTCGATAAATACCAGATCGCTCTTATCCAGCAGGCTGTACTCATTCGGCACCCAGCTAAACGGAGCTGGTGCGGAAGCCTCCGGACTCTGCGTAATCACCCGCACCGGTCCAAACGAACCCATGTGCAGCCAGATCGACGCCGCGCCTGGTCCGCCGTTATAAAAGAACGTCACCGGACGGTTCTTCGCCTCCGCCCCATCCTGCGTATAGGCCACATAGAAGATGCTTGCATCCGGCTTGTCCTGATCGTCATGGATCAGAAGATTTCCCGCGGTCGCTGTGTAATGGATCGTCTGTCCGCCAATCGTCAGATCATGCTTCGTCACCGAGGTTGTCTCAGGAGGGATCGGAATTCCCGCATCTTCCTTAGCCGCACCAGACTTCGGTTGCTGTCCTTCCGGCGCCTGAGCCACACCCGGCGCAACCATCACCATCGCCAGCGCCATCAGGGCACCGAACCGTCCAAACTCAACCAGGGCCAATCCAGACTCTCCTCTGTAGATCCTCAAATCGCAATACCACAATCATACCGTCTCACAGCGTCTAGCTCGCAGTATCCAGATGAAAGGATTCAGCGTACGGCACAACTGAATATCCCTTCTCCTTCCACGCAGCCAGACCACCCCTTAGGAACTTCATCTGGCGAAACCCTAATGCCAACGCCCGACGTACGATGTCCAGGCTTGTCTTGTTGCTGACGCACGTACAGTAGACGATCGTATCCACATCCTTCGGAATCAGAGAAGGATCCGCAATCACCTCTTTCGGCGTTATTCTCTTCGCGCCCGGAATCATCTCCGAATGGGCCAGTAGATCCAGCGGTTGCCGGATGTCGACTACCAGAACATCCTTATTCGAACTCAGCAGAGTATGCAGCGCTTCCGGCTCAATGCTGTACTCATCCAGCTCACGCCTCTCTTTGGACCGCTTATAGCTCCGCCAGGCGAAGATCAGAACGCCAAACGCCACGACCGCACAGACCGCAATCAAGAGCATATCGACCTCCCGCATAATTTCTACGAATAATAGGATTCAGCCTCAACACCCTCGGATTCCGAAGAACGCAATCAAAAAAACTCATGATAGCCTCTGTCCAGCTTCAGGAGACCGCGCTTGAGTGCCTCTTTTCAGACTCCGAGCCTGCCCAGCAAGGTTCGCAATATCGATTCGATTCGAGCCAGGCACCCTTCGACGGCAAACCTGTCCCGGTAGAACTCAACGTCGAAGTTAATTTTTAGATTTTCTAAACGTATCTTTCCTTATTCCTCCTTTTCACTCCAGATCGCACAGGCAAACAATATGCGAAACTGTCCTAGCGTTCATGGATCTCTCCGCCCTACTCCATAAGACCTTCGGCTTCGCCTCCTTCCGCGCTAATCAGGAGGCGGTGTGCCGCGCCGCTACCGACGGCCGCGACGTCCTGCTTGTCATGCCCACAGGAGCCGGAAAGTCCCTGTGCTACCAACTCCCCGCCATCGCCCGCGGCGGCACGGCTCTCGTAATCAGCCCACTCATCGCGCTCATGGACGACCAGGCAGCCAAGCTCACTGCCGCCGGCCTCCGCGTCGCCCGCATCCACTCCGGTCTCTCTCGCGACGAGGCCCGCCAGGCCTGCCGCGACTATCTCGACGGTACTCTCCAGTTCCTCTTCATCGCACCCGAGCGCATGCGCGTCCCGGGCTTCCCCGAGATGCTGGCCAAACGCAAACCCTCCCTCATCGCCATCGACGAAGCCCACTGCATCTCCGCCTGGGGCCACGACTTTCGTCCCGACTACCGCACCCTCGGCGACTATCTTCCGTCTCTGCGCCCAGCTCCGGTCATCGCCCTCACCGCCACCGCCACCCCCACCGTCCAGAAGGACATCGTCACCCAACTCCAGCTTCATCAGCCCTCTCTCTTCATCCACGGTTTCCGCCGCCACAACCTCGCCATCGAGGTCGTAGAGCTTTCCAAACCGCGCCGTAACGAGTTCACAGCTAACCTCCTAAAAGAAAAATCAAACCGCCCAGCCATCGTCTACGCGCCATCACGCAAAGCCGCCGAAGAGCTCGCCTCCAAACTAGGCGGAAGCGCAGCTGCCTACCACGCAGGCCTCGATCCCGGCACACGCGAGCGCGTCCAGCGCCACTTTCTCAATGGCAAATTAGAAGTCGTCGTCGCAACCATCGCCTTCGGCATGGGCATCGACAAAGCCGACGTCCGCACCGTGGTCCACACCGCTCTCCCCGGCAGCGTCGAAGCCTACTACCAGGAGATAGGCCGCGCTGGACGCGATGGCCTGCCCTCCCGCACCGTCCTTCTGCACTCCTTCGCCGACCGCAAGATGCACGATTTCTTCCTTGAGCGCGACTACCCACCGCCAACCGAGCTCTCCCGTGTAGCCGCCGTCCTCACCGACGACTACCAAATGCCCGATCTCCTCCGCCAGCGCCTCAGGATGGACGCCGAAACCTTCGACCGCGCCGTTGAAAAGCTCGCCTCGCAAGGCGCAGCCTCCATCAACATCGAAGGCAACGTCCGCACGACAGGCTCAAACAACTGGCGCAAAGGCTACGACGAGCAGGTCGCCTTCCGCCGCAGCCAGATCGACCGCATGATGCAGTTCACAGAATCCCCACAATGCCGCATGTCTGCCCTCATCCAGCACTTTGGAGATGTCGCCGACGGCCTCCGCCCCTGCGGTCATTGCGACTTCTGCGCTCCCACTGAATCCACGGCGCAAACATTCCGTCGTCCCACCGCCGAAGAAGACCGCCAACTTCGCGCCATTCTCCGCGCACTCGACGGCACCAGCCGCGCCACCGGCAAACTTCACACCGAAGTCGCGCCACACACCGACCGCAAGCTATTCGAGACTTATCTCGACGCTCTCACCCGCGCCGGCCTCATCACCCTCATCGCCGACCAGTGGACCAACCCCGAAGGCAACGTAGTCACCTACAAAAAAGCCTCGCTCACCCACGAAGGCCGCACCCTCACCGGCCCTTTGCCACCCGATCTCCTCATCAAAGACACCGCCCCCTCTGTTAACTCTGCCGGAGCGCGAAAGCGTTCCGGCACAAGGGCCTCGGGGACCAATCCACGCGCACTTGGCACGAACCCTCGCGCCCTTCGGCAGAAAACCGAAGGTACCGGGACCAATCTCACCCCGGAGCAAAAAAACCTCGAAGCTAGCCTTCGCGAGTGGCGCAAAGCAGAAGCCGCCAAAACGGGCAAACCCGCCTTCATGGTCTTTGCCGATTCCGTTCTCCACAACCTTGTCCTGGCCACCCCCAAAACGATCTCCGAACTCCAAACCGTATCCGGCATAGGTCCTGAGAAAGCAGACCGCTACGGAGCAGACATCATCGCTATATGTCGCCGAAGACAAGCGTCTTCGGGGAGACCATACGGGTCTCCAACACCAGTGGCGCAATCGGCTCCTGCCCGTCCTGCCCCGCGCAAATTATCGGCAGTGCAACAGACAAAGCAAAACTTCAAGCGTGCAGCCGAGGATCTGAAACCTCTCTCTATGTCCTCCGCGGCAGGACGCAAGCGCTCGAAAGAGTACGATAAATCTGCTTATCGCCGGCTTGATTTTGAAGACGATCTCCGCGCCTTTGCAGAAATCCAATCGGCGAGACTTAGTGAGCCTGGATCAGCACTCCTCTCCGAGGCTGCAATTGCCGAGATATTACGATTCCGTCCACGGTCACTCACTGAATTGGAGCGTCTGGAAAATCTTCGCGCTGATCTTCCTGCATCTTTTTTTCAGCAGCTTCTCGCAACCTGTCTGGCGGAATACGAACCGCAGGACACGCCGATTAAACAACCAAAACGAATTCCGAATGCAGTCGATGATGTGTTCGTCCGAGAGCCCGCACAAACCTATATCCGGGAGCGATCAAAACCATCACACCCCTCCGAATCCCTTTCTCCACAACAGCAAGCCCTCGATCAACGCCTCCATGCCTGGCGCAAATCCGAATCCGAAAACCTTGGCGTTCCGCAATTCTTCGTGCTAGCCTCTTCTACTTTACGAAGCATCGTTCTGGCTCAACCGCAAACCATCTCCCAGCTCAAAACCATCAACGGCCTCAATCTCGAAAAGATCGAGAGATTCGGCCCAGCGATCCTCGAAGTCTGCACTTCATAAAAACAGCGATCTATGGGATGAACGGCTATTCATTTACCTCTCCCGGATGTGCTACCGTGCCAACCATAGACATCATGACCCTACCCGACGCATCCCGCCACACCCCCGCCTCCATGGACGGCAACCCAACCCTCGACGAGCGCGCCAGCTACTGTTTCGGTTGTGGCCCCGCCAACCCACAAGGCCTCCACCTCGCCTTCACGACCGACAATACCAACCCGGAAATCCCCATCGCCACAGCCCATATAAAACTTGACCGTCTTCACGAAGGCCCACCCGGCCACATCCACGGCGGCATCGTCGCCACTCTCCTCGACGAAGCTATGAGCAAGCTCAACCGCCCTCTCAACGTCCTCGCCATGACGCGCCACATGGAGATCGACTACCTCCGCCCCGCCCCGCTCTTTCAGCCGCTCGTCCTCATCAGCCGACATCTCAGCCGCGAAGGCCGCAAGCTCTTCCATCAGGCCGAACTCCAGCACCCCGACGGCACCGTCCTGGCTCGATCCAAAGGCGTCTTCATCGTCATCGACGAAAAACTGCTCGCACTAGCCGGTCTCACCCAACCCGAGAGCTAGAGATTTCTAAACCTCAGCCTCGCCCCAATAGCCCTGATCGCGCAGAAAATACCCATCATCCCAGCTGTGGATCATGGTTTTGAAGAACATCCAGACCATCCGCCCATGCCCCAGCTTCTGAAACCGCCGATTCGTGGTCAGCACCTTGCCCCGAACAATCCGAAACCGCGTCCGTGCCACGCCCTTCGATAGCAGATAATCCTCTGCAAACAGCGCCCGTTCATTGAACCCACCCAGAGCCCAGAACGCCTCACGGTTAAACAGCATGAACATCCCCGTAGCAAACGGCTTCAAAAACGACCCAATGTACTGCATCAGGTTGTTTCCCGCATAAAGAGCATGATCAAAAAAACTTCCCTGCCGACAGGCAATATTCGTCGTAGTCAGATGCAGATTCCGGCGCCGCATCCGCCACAAAGCTCTCCGTAGCAACGTAGGCTCCGGCAACTCAACATCGGCATCCAGAAACAGCACATACTTCGTCGTCGCCAGCTTCGCGCCCGCATTACGCCCCACCGAAGGCAGTCCACCCGGAATCACTTCGACGGCCAGCCGATCCCTGAAGCTCAACGCGTGTTCCACCGTTCCATCGGTGGAACACGCATCCGCCACAATCACCCGCGTCGTCCTCATGCCTTCATAATCCTGCAGGCACAGCGACTTCAGTAATCTGGGCAGCATAGCTGCTTCATTCTTCGCCGGAATCACAATCGTTAGCTCGGCTTCCATCCTCACCTCCGGCAGTATTTTGCGCACACCGCCTCGTACGCGTAGCTTGCCGCATCCGCACTGTACTGGCAATCAATCAACCTTGAATTTTTAGTCAAATCCGGCACAGTTGTCTACCACTCGTTAACCCAGGTGGGAAATTCATCCCGCACCAACAAAGCTGATAAACTATAGGTTCCAGCGGCCAACCGTCCTGAAAAACTCACAAGACCGCGCCTTTCAAGGAGATTCGTCATGGCAGACCATACCACCAACGGCAACTTCAGCTCCCCTTCTCTCCGCCTCAAGACCGGCCTCGCAGAGATGCTCAAAGGTGGAGTCATCATGGACGTCATGAACGTTGAGCAGGCGCGTATCGCAGAAGAAGCCGGTGCTATCTCCGTCATGGCCCTTGAGCGCGTGCCCGCCATGATCCGTGCCGAAGGCGGCGTCGCCCGCATGGCCAACCCCAGGCTCATCAAGCAGATCATCAATGCCGTCTCTGTCCCCGTTATGGCCAAGGCCCGCATCGGCCACTTTGCCGAAGCCCAGATCCTGCAGGAGCTGGGCGTCGACTTCATCGATGAGTCCGAGGTCCTTACCCCCGCCGATGAGGTCTACCACATCGACAAGCACGCCTTCACCACTCCATTCGTCTGCGGAGCCCGCAACCTGGGCGAAGCCCTCCGCCGCATCGCCGAAGGTGCAGCCATGATCCGCACCAAAGGCGAACCCGGCACCGGAGATGTTGTCCACGCCGTCCAGCACATGCGTCAGATCGTCCGCGAGATTAAAGCCCTCACCGTCCTCGGAGACGAAGAGCTCTACAACGCTGCCAAGGTCCACGGCGCACCCTACGAGCTCGTCCGCATGGTCGCCAGGGCCGGCAAGCTCCCCGTCCCTAACTTCTCTGCGGGCGGCATCGCCACCCCCGCCGATGCGGCCCTGATGATGCAACTAGGCGCCGAGACCGTATTCGTAGGCTCCGGTATCTTCATGAAGGAACGCGCCACCCCTCTCGACGTCGAAAACAACCCCATCGAGCGCGAAGAAGCCGTCTCCCGCGCCAAAGCGATCGTCATAGCGACCACCCACTTCAATGATCCCAAGATCCTGGCCGAAGCCAGCGAAGCCGTTACCGGCACAATGAAGGGCCTCGCCGCCGCAGCCATCGAAGAACAAAACCTCATGCAAACCCGCGGCTGGTAAAGAAAGGGCGAGTTGGCGGACCATTCCACCCAGCACAGCGTTCCTATTCTGCCTGTGCACAATCTCGCTCGCGCGATGGACTTCTACCGCCGCCTCGGTTTCTTCGCCGAGCCCTATCAAAATGGCAACGATTATGCCTTCCTCAATCGCGGCGGACTGGAGCTCCATCTCAGCGCCTCTGATGTGCTCATCGAAAACCACAATCCGTGTGGCGTCTACTTCTATCTCAGTGACGGCTCTGCAGCCGCTCTCGAGGCCGAGTTCCGCGCCGCCGGAGTTTCCATTCTCTCTCCGCTGGCTCCGCGCGAGTGGAAAATGAACGAGTTCATGCTGAGCGACCCCGACGGCAATCTCCTCCGTTTCGGCGAACACCTTCCTCCCGCCTGAGCAACATCCACGCAGCGACTACTTGGCCCGGCT
>Ga0207053_10276_pt1 | contig 12888 bp, 11 predicted proteins | sample Alteio_BWMinCont_59_FD_153290 | JGI IMG/M metagenome (GOLD analysis project Ga0207053, IMG submission 153290) | Enriched cells from forest soil in Barre Woods Harvard Forest LTER site, Petersham, Massachusetts, United States -... | ecosystem: Environmental > Terrestrial > Soil > Temperate forest >...
CTGGCGCATGGCCCAGTTGCATGCGCAAGAATCTCCTGAACGGGTAAAAGAATTGGAGCATTGGGGAGCAGTGTTTGACCGAACCAAAGACGGTAAAATATTACAAAGGGCTTTTGGTGGGCACACTTACAAAAGACTATGCCATGTAGGCGATCGCACCGGTTTGGAGATGATCCGCACCCTGCAAGATCGTGGTGTTCACCAAGGCATACAAGTCTACATGGAGTGCACAATCACTAAAATTTTAAAAGACGGCAATCGTGTTGCCGGCGCTTTTGGTTACTATCGCGACGACGGCCGTTATGTGCTCTTTAAAACCAAAGCAATTGTTTTGGCAACCGGCGGAGTAGGTAGAGCTTATTCCGTCACCTCTAACTCCTGGGAATACACAGGTGACGGGCATGCCTTAGCCTATGAGGCTGGAGCCGATCTTATTGACATGGAATTTGTGCAATTTCATCCCACCGGCATGGTCTGGCCACCGGGCGTTAGGGGACTTTTAGTCACTGAGGGTGTGCGCGGTGAAGGCGGAATTTTGCGCAATAAAAATGGCGAGCGTTTTATGTTTAGATATTTGCCCGAAACTAGCAAAAAAGACTTTGCCCAAACTGACGAGGAAGCAGCGCGATGGGTAGAAGCAACTGTGGCAGGGCTGAAGTCAGACGCTAAAAGACCGCCTGAGCTTTCAACCAGAGATAATGTTTCCCGCGCAATTTACACAGAAGTGAAGGAGGGCAGGGGCTCCCCGCATGGTGGCGTGTTTCTCGATATCAGCTATCAAGATCCAGAAAGAGTAAAGAGAAAATTACCCTCAATGTATCATCAGTTTAAAGATTTGGCAGATGTCGATATTACCAAACAACCAATGGAAGTTGGCCCGACAATGCACTATATGATGGGCGGTGTAAGAGTAGATGCCGAAACACAATCCAGCCGTGTGCCAGGATTATATGCTGCCGGTGAAGTTGGTGGTGGCATGCACGGTGCCAATCGGCTGGGGGGTAATTCACTGTCCGATCTGGTCGTCTTTGGCCGCAGAGCCGGTCTGGGCGCGTCCGAGTATGCAAAAGGCCTGCCTGAAACACCTAAAGTGACAATGGATCAAATAGAGATAGCCATTGAAGAGCTTGAAGAACCGTTTCAACCCGGCAAAGATATCAATCCTTATGACTTACAGAAAGAGCTGAATGAAGTAATGAGCACCTATATGGGCATATTCCGTGAAGAAAAAGATTTGACAACTGGACTGGAAAAACTGGCTCAACTAAAGGCTAAAGTAAAAAATGTCAGCGCCCAAAATAACAAAACCTATAATCCAGGCTGGCATTTGTGCAGAGATTTAAAAAATATGCTTATTTGCTCAGAATCCATTACGCGCAGTGCCTTGTTGCGCAAGGAAAGCAGAGGTGCACACAGCCGGCTGGATTTCCCGCAACTCTGCCCGGAACTCGGCAAAGTAAACACTTCTGTTTTTCAGCAAAATAATGAAATGAAAATCGAGCCAACACCATTACCTGAAATGCCCCTCGAATTAAAGGAGTTATTTAAAAAATAGATCATCGTAGTGCAGCCGCTTGCGGCGTGGTTCTAATATCCTTGCACCGTTATTTCCTTTCTTGCGCCGTATTCCATCCGTTCTTTTGCCCATGTTTTTTCTATTAAAGAGGTTCAACATCTATGCCTGAAGAAACAAAAGTAACCGAAGCCACTCTGAAAATTTTTCGGGGCATAGGCAACAGAGGCAGTTTTCAAACTTACAAAATTCCGGTTGAAGATGGCATGGTGGTTCTCGACGCCATCCATTATATTCAGCAGCATTATTCCCCTGATTTAGCCGTACGCTGGAATTGCAAGGCGGCCAAATGTGGCTCTTGCAGCGCCGAAGTGAATGGCAAACCAAGCTTGATGTGTAAATCACGCATGGACAAATTTGCTCCCAATGAAGACATTATTGTAGAGCCATTAAAAACATTTCCGGCTATAAAAGATTTAGTCACCGACGTGTCCTGGAATTATGAGGTCAACAAAAAAATACCGCCCTTTACGCCGGAAGATAAAGGTGAATGGGTTATTTATCAGGAAGATATTGAACGTGTGCAAGAATTTCGCAAATGTATTGAATGTTTTCTCTGCCAGGATGTCTGCCATGTTCTGCGCGATCATGACCGCAAAGACGCCTTCATGGGCCCAAGATTTCTTGTGCGCACCGCCGGATTGGAGATGCACCCCAAAGACACTCTTAACCGCGCCAAATATTTAAAAGACGAAGGACATATCGGCTTCTGCAACATCACCAAATGCTGTACCGAAGTTTGTCCGGAAGATATTCACATTACCGATAACGCCATTATTCCTTTAAAAGAGCGTGTCGTAGATCAATTTTACGATCCAGTGGCAATATTTCTAAGCAAAATTTTCGTCGATAAAAACAAAAAGAAAGTCGTGTAGGGGTAGCTTGTAGGGGCGAGGTCACTGAGCCCGCACAGAAACGACAATATCCGAAGAAATTGTAGAGGGGCGGATTGTGCGAATTGTAGGGGCTGATTGCATCAGCCCCTACAATTAATTCGCCCAATCCGCCCATACAAACAACTTACGGTTTTTGCTACTGCTGAACTCCGCTATCCGGCTTGCTGCTGCCGTCATCGGCTTTGTCTGTATCAGTTCCACTATCTGGCACTTTACTATATGTGACAGTGGCGTGGGAGCGTTCATCGTTTAAAGTAATACTATTGATATGCGCCGGCACCATTAACGATTTAACCGGATCGACAATTGTTTTTCTTTGACCAGGGTGTTTGAGATTAGCATCAATAGTCAGCTCCACTGCTTGCGGGCAGTTGCGGTCAACAACTTTGTCTGCACACATATATGTGAATTTACCGGTGGACGATTGGCTAGCCAAATTTTGCATAACGGCATTTTCCAGCTTTTCGCGTGCTGCCAATTGGGTGGCTGCATTATCTTCTATTTCAATGACTGGACCGCGCTTTATAATTTGACCAATCCAGCTATTTTGTACGGCATAAAAGAGCAAGGCGCCCACTAGAAGCGCCAACAGCATCAAGCCGAATGGATTAGAGGCCTTTTTATATTGATCAACAATAGAAGCTGCATTCTCAGGGCGCACATATTGCTTTAAGCCACAGACAGGGCAAAAAGACTCATGTCCATGTAAAGGGATCTGGCATTGTGGACAATCGTGCATCGTGGTCACCGTTCAATAAATTATGCATAATCTTTTACCACATAATAGAATAAAACGCAGCCGAGCTATATTCTATATTTCTTATATATGGAAAACCGGGCAACGATGATATAAGATCTGTATGTTGATATCCCTGATCAAAACACCTTTCTATTAAGGCAGCTTTTTATACTGACTGTGCAGAAATACTTTTATCTAGCTATTTTTCTAGCAGCCCTGAGCTGTTGCCTATGCTTTAGCTTTATTGAAGCCAGAGCAGCGGATAATTCGAGCTCAGATGGTGTCAACACAGCACTATCTCAATTGGAGAATAAATATTTTGAGCATCAATATAATTCTGATACTGATATTGATCGACTCAATCGCCTTGAGGACTTTATATATGGTACCCGGCAGACTGGCTCAGTAGCTGGGCGCGTTAAGCATATTTTGTCTACAATTCTTGACGAAGAAAATGATCAAACTATTACGACCCCACAAACTAGTAAACACACAAATAGCAATGCTCCTATCGCTAATCAGCAAAATGACGAGAGCCTAAAGAACGACAGTCCGCCAGCTGTCGATAACAATCAAGCCCAATCACTCCAATCACCTCAAAACAAAGCCTTTGACTATGGCTCATACCCACGTGTCGCCAGCCTGGAGCGAGAATTACTTGGCCGCACCTACCCCAATGACTCTTTGCCAGATCGCCTCAAGCGCCTGGAGACCAAAGCCTATGGTGCACCATCAAGCAGCAATGATCTTTGCCAGAGAGTGGATTTATTAGACGATTATGCACAAAGACATGATCTATATGGCGAACACCAGTCGGCGAATAATCTAACTAATAATCTAGCCAATAATCGATCTAGTAATTTGCCATTGGCTCCGACAACTCCAATTGGCAATAGCGTTAATCCCTCCCAGGAACCATGGATGACCTCCTCATCCGACGTCCCTCAGACATACCCAAGTAACGAGCAACCAACATACACCAGCAACAGTGGCACATTTGTGGGCAGTGTCGAAGAGAGAGTGTCTATGATGGAGGCTCAACTGTTTCAACATACTTATCCCGACAAACCACTTGAGCAACGCTTAAAAAAACTAGCGAAAAAGATCCTTCCTGATCAGGACATAGTAAATCTGCCGCCAGCTGAGCAAACAGTTCGACTGTGGGATGCACTACATCCAGATGAAAAAAATCAAGTCGCTTCGCTTGCCGCTAATGCTGGTCAATCATATGACACTACTAGTAACACCACCGATAACAATCAAGCTTCTACTAATTCTGCTAAACGTGGCTCCTGGCTGCATAGATTAGCCAATGCCGGCAGCTCATTTGCTGGCACTTCAATGACTCCTAATTCTAGCATGCCAACAACTTATGGCACCAACGCCCCTTATTATGGCTTAGGCATTCCTGGCTCTGGCCTTCCCGGTTATGGCAATACTAACAGTCGCTTTATTGGGGCTTCGGTAGGCCCTGGCGCCGGACCAGCAGGATTACCAGTAGGCTTCTGGTAGATTCAATCCACAACTTTGTTTAATTTATGCTCGCTGACGTCTTTTTGTCAGTATATTTACTTGCTGCTCCAGTCTGCTAAGACGCTCGTTAACTGGTAGCTGCATTGGTTGATTGAGATGTTCCAGTACCCATTCACGTACCATAGTGCCAACTGGCTTTTTGCTCTTCGCTGCTTCTTTATATAATTTCAGAATATTGGCTGGTTCTAGCCTGAACTGAATGAATCCAGACTTGGCTATTTCTGTCCTAGCGGCTGCCGCCATTTCTGCTTTTCGTTTTTCCAACTCTGCCTTGTTCATAATATTCTGCCTATTTTCTTAATATACATTTTTCTATAGTGAGCCTTAGCATCATCAATATGGAATGCCCAGTCCATGCCTGGTAAATATTCTACCCCAACTTCAAGTAGTCTGCCTCTATGTGTTATTCCTAACCACATAATGGTAGGATTACCATTTTTACTTTCCCCATACTCTACCTCCTGTCTGCACTCGTCGGACAGTGCTTCATAACACTCCCGCTCACTGATTTTGTGCCGTTTTAGGCTGTCTTGATTAAAGCCAATTATACTCATAAAATTATAACATATGTGTGACAATAGTATGACATAAATTATCGACTATTGTCAAGCTGTGCATAGAGTTATATTTTACTTGTTTATTTCTTTTACTATGCGCAGAGTGTCGGCAATGTGCTTGCCGATATTAAATTGTGAGCTAAAGGTGTATCTGATCATGCCTTGAGAATCAATCACATACGTTGTTCGTCCTGGAATTAAACCAAGAGTAGAAGGTACTCTATATGCCTGCCGGACTTTTCCATCCATATCGCTCAATAGCCTATAGGGTAAATGATGTTTTTCATGAAAGTGTTTATGCGAGGCAACAGAGTCTGAGCTAATGCCAATCAGCTGTGCGCCAGTGTCTATAAATTGCGCATAACTGTCACGAAAAGCACAAACTTGAGCAGAGCATACAGGCGATTCATCTTTGGGATAAAAAAATAAAACAATAGATTTCCGCCCAAGCAAAGTTTTTAGACTGACTGTCTGTCCGTCTTGATCTAAAAGAGAGAAATCAGGAGCAACTTCCATAAATACAGCACCCTAGCTAACTACACCCGATATGATAACAGCAGTTCAACAACAGCAAGGCTCTCTTTTTTGTAGGGGCGGATTGCATCCGCCCATTTATAAATGGGTCGATGCAATCGACCCCTACATGCCACTCGGCCCACTCGGCCGCTGTGCCCAATACCTGAGCGGGCGCGCGTGCTGCGCCCCTATGATTTTGATGACTACCTGGTTTTTTCAACAGAGGGCGCTAGCTTTCGTTTCAGCCTCTGGTCGACAAATTGCCGTATATGTATATCTGTCTTGCCGGTTGATTAAAATTGCGGCTGGCAATAAGCTCGACTGCTATACTGGCCATTAATAAGTGTCCTGGAAACTCTAATCTGTGGGCTCCAATTTGAGTAATGGCCAGCAAATTGTCTGGTATGTATGTTAATAAATCCACCGCAGCAATGAAATGGCGAATTCATCCAGACAACCAATTAAAAAAGTGCTTGTAGTCGATGACGTGGAGTCTATTCGATTAATTGCTAAAATTGGGTTGGAAAATAAAACACAATGGCAAGTTGTCTTAGTATCATCGGGTCAGGAAGCTTTAGATGTTGCCGGAAAAGAAATACCAGATGTGATTCTTTTAGATGTAATGATGCCTGGTATGGATGGCAAGGAAACTCTGATTAGGCTTAGAGAAAACAGTGTAACCGCCAGTATACCAGTTATTTTTGTAACCGCTAAGGTACAAGATCATGAATTGGAAAATTATTCAGATCTGAACGTGCATGGTGTTATCACTAAACCCTTTGACCCGATGGAACTTTCAGCAGAGGTAGAAAGAATCCTCAATGAAAAATAGCACAAAACAGTTGCCGGTGAATTACCGCCACATCCGGACAGCGTCAATGGCAGGAATTGCCACAACGATAGTGATTTTGGGAGCCATGGGCTTTAGTATAGCCGATCGCTTAAGCCAATTGAGTGAAGCAAAAGCTTCAATTAAACATACAAATGACGTAATTAATAGCGCGCATGCAGTCTTAGAGGACTTAAGCAATGCCGAAACTGGACAACGTGGCTTTGTAATCACTGGGCAGCAACGTTATCTTGAGCCATATAGCGCTGCTTTAGCCAGCGTAAACATATCGGTGACGCAGCTGCGTCAACTGAGCAGAAATAGTCCTGATCAAAGCAATCGTGTGGCGGCATTGGCAAATGTTATTGCCACGAAGTTTAGCGAATTAAAAGAGACAATAGATTTAAGGCGGGCATCTGGATTTGAGCCGGCTCGGCAGGTAATCCTGAGTGATCGCGGCAAGCAGGAAATGGATGGAATACGCCGCCTTGTCACCCAGATACTCGATAGTGAAAATAAGGACTTAATCAAGCACACTGTTGAGCAGGATTTAGCAACAAAGTTCACCCTTTTAGAACTCTTTGTTATCTGTGTTGTGATACTAATCATGCAAATTATAATGGGGCTGATAATAAGAAATTTCGTCATACGACAAAAATTGGCTGAGCAAGCTTTAAGAGAAAGCCACGACCGATATGAGCAGTTATTATCCGGAATAAAAGACTATGCCATCTATATGCTTGATCCGCAGGGCAAAGTAATGACCTGGAATACCCCTGCCCAGAAAATAAAAGGTTACGCCGCTGACGAAATAATTGGCAAGCATTTCTCATGCTTTTATAGTGAAGAGGAGCAAGCACAAGGTAAGCCGGCACAGGAATTAGAGATTGCACTCAAGTCCGGCCGCTATGAAGAAGAAGGCCCACGTAGACGCAAAGATGGCAGTCAATTCTGGGCAAACGTTATTATCAGGCCAATTTATGATGGCTCCGGACAGTTGATGGGGTTTGCCAAAGTAGTGCGTGACATCACTGAGCGCAAGGAAGTAGAACGCAGGGTAAGTGAATTTTATTCTATGATCTCTCATGAGCTCAGAACCCCGCTCACTTCAATTCGAGGCACACTCAGTTTAATGGAAGGTGGTCTGCTAGGCACATTATCCCAGCAAGGACAGCAATTGACGCATACGGCCCACTCAGAGGCCGATCGTTTAAGCAGGCTAATAAATGACATTTTAGACATCAGAAAAATTGAGGCGGGCATGCTAAAGCCTCGAATCAAAGAATTGCTGCCTTCTGAAATTGTTGCTGCTTCAATCCAATCCATGGAGAGGGCAGCTAATCAAGCGTCCATAAAGCTTATTAGCCAAGTAAATACGTCAGATAGAATTTTAGGCGATCGAGATCGCATTATTCAAGTTTTAACTAACCTCATCTCCAATGCCATCAAGTTTTCACCAGCGGGTGCAGAGGTATTAGTCCAGGTTGAGAACGTCACTGCTGATATTGTGCGCTTATCTGTGATAGACAAAGGGGCCGGAATACCGAAGTGGCAAACAGATAAACTATTTGTCGAGTTTCAACAGCTAGACTCATCCGATGCTCGGCCCAAAGAGGGAACAGGCTTAGGACTGGCAATTTCTAAAGCGATAGTGGAGCAGCATAGTGGCAGAATAGGCGTCAAGAGTGCTGTTGGGGAAGGCTCAACATTCTGGTTTGAATTGCCCTGCCAAAAAGCAGTGTTGATTATTAACAAGACACCTGATTTGGGCTACAAAATTTTATTAGTTGAAGATGATTGTGATCTCCGTGCCTGGCTTGGTGAAATGTTGGCTGGCGAGGGATTTGGTGTAGATGAAGTTGGGTCATTAAAAGAAGCAGAAAAATATTTGGCTGCCGAACCTAGCGTTGATGTGATTTTGCTGGACATCCTGCTTCCGGATGGCAACGGTCTTAATCTTCTCCATAAGCTAAGGCAAAGTGCAAAGACTGAAAACATCCCTGTTATTGTCCTTAGCGGGCGTGATCCTAGTTTAGGTATGTACGCTCACCCACTTTTGATTGATTGGGTCAGGAAACCCGTTGACCAACAGCGGCTACTGGGCGCTCTAAAATTGGCTGTACGGGTAAGGGCCCCTGGTCGGGCACGTGTATTGGTGATTGAGGATGATCAACCTACGCGCGCCTTAATTAGACAAGTATTGACAGCATTGGATGTTGAATATTTTGAGGCCGCTGATGGAACAGACGCTATCAACCTTGCTCGCAGCGAAGAACCGGACTTGATTATTTTAGACTTAGCGGTGGGCTTGCCTGATGAATTTGGTGTTGTTGAAATACTGCGCCGGGAAAAATCTCAATCTGTACCCCTGCTTGTTTATACAGCCAGAGATCTTAATGAAGATGATAAACAGAGGCTTACTTTAGGGCTGACAGCACATTTAACTAAATCACGCACTTCCGAGAAAGAGTTTTTAAGGACGATTAAAAACTTACTCGACGGGCTGGTGAAGAGTCATGATCAACAATCAATTCCTGACAAAGCCACAGCAGAACACGGCTCCCCTAGCTCTCTTTAGTCAATTGCCATACGACGGCTTTAGATGGCATTCATTTTTGGAATCGAGGCGCAGCTGCCTGTCTGCCGGGTACTGACTATGACTTTGGAATTGCCTGAACGAATCGTTTAGTAATTAATTCTGGGCGGGTAATGGCTGAGCCAACTGCCACCGCATACGCACCATATGTGAAGGCTTTTTTTACCTCGTCGGGATACCAGACACGTCCTTCTAAAATTACAGGTATTTCTAAACGTTGCACCAATTCCTTCAGCAACTCCAGTCCGGGCCCTTGTTCTGGTGGCAATTCGGTTTCTTTTGTGTAGCCATATAAAGTAGTGGAAACAAGATTAGCGCCATATTTTTGGGCGTTAATTCCTTCTTCCACAGTGCTTATATCAGCGAGGACTGCTTTGCTAAGCTGTTGATGAATATGCCCTATTGTTTGCTCTAAGCTGAGATTATCGGCGCGCGGACGGCCAGTACCATCAATGGCAATAATGTCACAACCAGCATTAGCTAGGTCTTGTGCTTCAGCAAATGAGGCCGTTATATAGACTTTGTTGAGTTTTTCGCTTTCCTTAACTGTTTTTGCCTTGCTCAGGCCAATAATAGGCAATTTTGTTACAGCCCTGACGGCTTTTATATTTTCTATACCTTCAAGACGCAAGCCGGCAGCACCACCATTAATGGCAGATAATGCTAAAGCTTGTATATGCTCAGGTGATGCTAAAGGTTCGCCCAGGCTGGCTTGACAGGAAACAATTAGCGCTCTTTGAAGCTGCTCAATAATTGGATAGGTGAAATTTTTCTTGGTTTGCATATAGATTTTGACTGCAAGATATCCAGGCTATATGAAGCAATACGATAATTCGTAACTTTATAATGACAACTTGACTATAGGGCTATTCAGGGATAATTGGGCAATGGTAAACTGGCAACTGGATGTGGATAGCTAATTAGCATTAATCTTGGAGATAATGAAAAAGGAACGCCTCCTAGCCACTATTATTTCTGTTTTTTCTCTAATACAGTACACCACTTTTGCTTTTGCAAAGGCATCTTTTGGCAGAGATATACAAGAAAGCCCTCTGGTTAGAGCAGACACACATGAGCGCCTTGAGCAAATTGAGCAGAGACGACAAGAATTGCACGAAAGAGCCAGCCTGGCGCGCCGGAAAGAGCAAATTGCTTTGCTGCAATTGAGCCGCATTAAAACCAGGCTTAGTGTCACCACTGGTGCTCTGCAGTCCAGTCAACACAAATTAAAAAAGACAGAAAACAAAATAAGTGAGGTGCAACAAAGTCTTGTTGAAACCAAGTCAAACGAAGTTGATCTGACGCAAGAAGCAGCCAAGCGTCTGCGAGAAATATACGAAGGGCAGCGCTTGAATTTTATCGAAATGCTTTTTCAGATTGACTCTATGCAAGCGCTGCTCGATAAGCTTTACTTCCAGGAAAAAATTGCCGTATTAGATCGCAAGCTGATTGCAGAAATGAGAGCCTCAGAAGCAGCGCTGGCTCAGAATAAAGAGCAACTTGGCAAACAAAAAAATCAATTAGGCGACATTGTTTCTTCATTTGCCAAACGCGCCATAGCTATTGCCAAAGAAAAGCTTGATCAAGAACAAATTGCCAACCGCCTGAAAACACAAAGAGCCTTTTATGAAGAAGCCGAAAAACAGTTGGCTAATGAATCTCACCGGCTTGAAACCCAAATTGTGGAGATGGAATCAAAGCATAACCGTGGACAGCACATGATGATGGGCAGCGGCAGTTTTGCCGTGCCCTTAAAAGCACAAATTACCTCACCGTTTGGCTGGCGCAAACATCCTATATTTGGCATCAGGCGTTTCCATACAGGCATTGACTTGGCCGGACCCAATCACTCCGCTATTAGAGCTGCAGACAGCGGCAATGTGCTTTATACAGGCTGGTATGGCGGCTATGGCAAAGTGGTGATAATGAGCCACGGCAAAGGCATGGCCACCCTATACGCACACTTATGTAAGATTGCCACTGAATCCGGTTCTAACATTGCCAAAGGCGACATTATTGGTTATGAAGGCACAACCGGCTTTTCCACCGGACCACACCTGCACTTCGAAGTCCGTGTCAACGGCATACCCAACAACCCGGTTCAATATCTGCGCTAAACAATTATGATAGGAATAATCGTTGGCATTGTAGAGGCGCGTTCTGGCCGATCAACATGACGGTATCCACAGAAATTGGGGCGCGTTCGGGCCGGTTAACATGGCGGTATCCGAAGGAATTGTAGGGGCTGATTGCATCCGCCCCTACAATATAAACTATCCAATTCTTGCTAACCGCGCCTGCAATTCTTTTACAAAATCGTCTTGGCCGAGCAGATAGCCGCGTCGAGCTTGATCATCGGCATATGCCACCACGGCTTCGGTTAGGCTATTAAGCATACTTGTTGGCATAAATTCACTAGCCTGGTTGATAAAACGCTCGACATTAACCCATTCGTCGGTCTGAAGCGGTATCGCATCGTCCAGGCGAGATATAATCGTGTAATTATGCGTTTTGTCAGACTTTGTCGGCATGTCTGCACCAGATCTATTAGCGGCAAGGAGTTCAATACCTTCCTGCTCCTTTTATGCCCAACAAAAATTCTTCTAACCACTTAAACAGCTGCCAAGTATTATTTCGGGCCTTCTTTTTATTGTTTTTGATAGAAGGACCGGATAAAATCCTCTGCCTGAGCGCGATTAGCAATTTTCTTAAATTCTTGTGCTTCCCTCAGAGCCATAAGCATTTCTCCTACTTTTTTTCCTGGTTGCAAGTCAAGCAGTCTCATGACATCCTCACCATCGAGTAGTTTTTCCATAACTTTTGCTGCTGCCGAAAATTCATAAAATTGAGTCAACAAAGTATAAAAACTCTGTCGCAAAAATGTAGATGACTCGCCTATCATTAGAGGCCCTCTGGTGGCTGCTAAATCACCCAAAGCAAGCAAAATCAGGGCGGGAAAATCAGCGTCTGCCTGGCGAAAAAGTCGATTAATGGCTTGCCTAGAAGGCTGCTTGGAGCTCTCGCTAGAGGGCTGCATGTGATGATAGAGCTGCCCCGGTCGCAAATGAAAGCGAACCAGCTTAGTTATGCAGTACTCGACCGCTTTAGACCAGCGCAGTCTATGAGCAATGTCAGCAATCATCTCAGCGCCAAGCTTCTCATGACCAATAAAAGTATGTTTGCCCCCGTCTGTAATAACCCATGTGGCTGGTTTGCCAATATCATGCAACAAGCCAGCAATTTTGCATGCTGCCAGGCGAGTGATGGCAAATGATATTTCTTCTTGAAGATTAGACTGAAGCCACAGCGGCTGCGGAGAATATTCTTGCTCGCACTGAATCGCCGTTTCTAGACTGTGATCAAATAAATTAAGATGATGATGAGAATTTCTAGTGACGGCGCGCGTGGCTTTGAGCTCAGAAAATATGGCTTCCAGAAGCCCAGCTTCAGCCAATATAGGCATTATTGTTTTTGTTGACGGCAGAGCAAAAATGGTGAACAGCTCTGCGCTTATACGCTCGCCGGCTACAGTGCTTATGCACGCGGCATTGTTTTTAATCCATGTCAGTGTCTGCGCTTCGATATTAAACTCCAGGCTGGCAGCAAAGCGAAAGGCGCGCAGCAACCGCAATGGATCACTGATAAACAA
>Ga0207053_10277_pt1 | contig 12853 bp, 10 predicted proteins | sample Alteio_BWMinCont_59_FD_153290 | JGI IMG/M metagenome (GOLD analysis project Ga0207053, IMG submission 153290) | Enriched cells from forest soil in Barre Woods Harvard Forest LTER site, Petersham, Massachusetts, United States -... | ecosystem: Environmental > Terrestrial > Soil > Temperate forest >...
ATGCAATTTTTCTATTGTTCGGCTATCTCCTCTCTTACTCGTTATGCACCTACCATTTGGATATGCCAATTGACTTCGTAGATCGAGTTGTCTCCGCAACCCGCAGCAGAGTCGATACCTGGATGGATTGTGGTCTGTTTGAATTCGCCACCCGAAAGAATGGAAATCAGCTCCGTGCCGGTGAAGGTACTTTGTTCGGCCGCAACGGGTCCATCGCAACGTGCAATCAGAACGCTTCGCAGTTCGTTGGGAAGCCATTCCTGAAGGGCCTGCATCGCCGATTGCAGTTGAGGAACTCCTAATCCGGGGCCTGCGGTGACAAGCAACGGGCCTACGGTTTCCAGAGTCGTTTCAACCTGGACGCGGCCGCTACTGCCCGCGTTGACAATCAGGTAATTAAGCACAACCGTGTCGGCCGGATTGAGGGAGACGTTGTCGAACGACAGATCGACCAGGTGGGTTCCATTGTTGATGTTGCCCATCGACTTTACCTTGGTTTGGGTCGTCACCTGACCACCGGCTGGCATGACTGACAACGTCCACGAAAGATAATCCGTGTCCTCATGGAGCGACCGGGTGTTGTCAATTTCGAATGAGAAAAGGGTGAATGCAAATAATGGCATCTCGAGCCTCCGCTGCGAACACCATCCGGCACTCTGATGGGTAAATTCAAGCGGTAAGTCGCAGAACTGCGGTAGTCCTGTGACTTAACCGTCGGATGCCGTTCTTTGCCGTACCCCTGACTCAACTTTGTAGTGGTGGTGCTGCTATCGACCAGGTTGCGGTAGACACCGGTTTCGAACTTTTCGAGGATGTTGTTCAATCTGGAGACATGACTCTTGTCTCCTCAACCACCACGGGAGTAACACCTGAGCCGTCAACATTCACTCTGCTTGGACTGGCCTGATTGGTGTGGTGGGCGCCTTCAGCAGGAAATGCTACAACGTCTCTCCAGCTGAGTATCGAACCACAGACAACAAAGCCCTCATCCGTCTGTCCGGACTCAAACTATCTATTGCGTGATGGTAATGGTCACGCTGGCGGATCCGGAAGCGTAGTTGGTTCCTCCTGCATAGGTGGCGTTGATGGTATGTGTCCCGGCAGACAGGCTCGCAGACGCGGAACTCGCTTGTCCGTTGGCATTGACCGGGATGGTCGCCAACAGTGTGGCGCCGTCGTAGAACGATATCGCCCCGTTCGCGTTTGGCGCGCCTGCGCTCCAGGACGAGACCGACGCCTGGAATGTGAGATTTGTTCCTGCTTTCGCATTCCAGCTTGAGGGCATCAGGGATATATTGACTGGCGCAGATGTTACCGTGAACGTCTCGGTCTGAGAAGTCGCGGCGGCGTAGTTGGTCTGTTGCGCATAGGCCACAATGACCGTATGCGTACCGACGCTCGGCCTGGTGAGCGTGAATTGGGCATTGCCATTGCTCAACGGGACGGTCACTGGCGGATTGCCGTCGTAGGTATACGTAATTGAACCCAGCGGCGCGCCTGCGCTGGAGCTCACGTTAACCGTGCATTGATAGTTTGCTCCGTAAGCAAAGGATGCGTTCCAGCAGGATGCAGCCAGAGTCACCGGAACCGGGCTTACTGTAACCGTGACCGGAATCGAGGTGCCGGATGGGTTGTTCCGGTCGCCAGAATAGACAGCCGTCAATTGGAGCGTTCCCGCGAGAAGCCCGGGCGAGATATACCAATAGGCACACCCATTGCCCTGCAATGACTGCGTGGTAAGCAGAGTCGTTCCGCCGTAGATCCGGACAGAGCCGGTAGCGGTCGCCGATGTTGCCGGCGAGATACACACGGTCACGTTGGTCGCGCCGGGATATACCAACTGTGTGCTGGCCAACTGAACTTTGACGGCCGCATCGTAAACAAACAGCGTGATGCTGGCCGCGCCGGCCAGGTGATTCCCGTCGCCCTGATACTGTGCCATAACTATCAGGTTGCCGTCAGTCGACGGCACAAACGAGCAGGACGCCACTCCAGAGGCGTTCGGTGTAGCTGTGCAGAGCGTAGTTGCGCCAGAGCTGAATACAACTGTGCCACCAGGCTGACCGGCTCCGATTACCGTGGCTGACAACAGAACGGACTGACCTCGTATGGGATTGGCTGGATTGGCAGAGAAGATTATGGTTGTTGCGGCTTTGGCGATCGTCAACGTCCCGGAAGCTGAGCCTGCGTAGTTCGGATTACTGACGGTCGCAACAACGGCGTAGCTGCCAGCCGTCGTGGGTGGTGTCGTTGAACCGTTATAAGTGACGCTCAGTGCAAGTCCTACTGGAGTCGTTGTTACCGATACCGAAAGCGGCGCGCCGGTGTAGGTCTGTGAGAGATTGCTCAACGTTACGATCGCCGGAGCCTGGCCCACAGTAAATGTTGTGGCGGATGTGGTTGCCGAGGTGAATCCGTCGCTGCTGGTATACGTCGCGGAAACCGTGTGTGTGCCGACGCTAAGGCCGGTCAGCCTTGCGGTCGCTACGCCGTTCGTAACGTTGGCGGGAATTGTGGAACTATCGACGGTGAATACAACTGTGCCGGTCGGTGTCAGCGATGGACCGGAGACGGTAACGCTGGCGATAACGGTTTGACCGTACACGGGCGATGCCGGCGAGAAGGCGTTGAGCGTAATGGTGGCCTTGGGCGGAACGGCGGGTCCGGTGAGTACAAGCTGCACAGATGACGGCGTGGAGAGTGCTGCATTGGAAAGGTTGCCGTTGAAAGTAGCGGTGTCAGTGGTTGCAACAAATGTTGTGGGCGTATAAGTGGCCGTGAGCGTGCAGACGCCGCCAATAGTCAGGGTCGAGGGCAATGTGCCATTGAGAGTGCAGTCAGTAGAAGCAGTAGCGGTAAGGCTGTAGTTTGTCGTGTCGCTTTGGCTCACCGAGCTGAGCTGCAATGCCTGACTACCGGACTCCAGCAGATTGACGGTTTGCGGAGGAGCGGAGGCTCCCGCAAACTGCGCGTAACCCTGGGTGCGGGTGAGCTTGAGAACGGACCCACCCGAGCCGGTGTAGATATTTCCCGCAGAGTCGATCGCCAGTGCCGAGGGCGCAAGGCTGGCGACGGTGAAAGATGCGCTGTTGACGCTGGCCGGTACGGCGAGGATCGAGGCTGTGTCAGCGATCAATAGATTTCCAGCGGCATCTGTCGCGATCGCTGAGGGTTTGACCGCCGTGGATGAGAGTGCGGTGGTCGCTCCGGTCTGCAGGTTGAAACGGTAGATGGCGGCGGCGCCAGGGTCGGTAATGAGCAGGTTGCCGCTGGGATCGATTGCCAGGCCTGCGGGTGCAACCAGCGTTCCGACCACAAGTGTGCGATAGGCTCCGGTGATGGAATCTTGAGGATAACCCTGCCTGCGACAAAGGCATGATGCTTGCACAGACATTCCTTAAGGCTTCTCGTGAGTGCGTGAGCAATCTGGGCCTGGGCAGAACCAGTGGCACACGTGCCGGTCTACTGATCGCCTATAACGCGATGGTGAAGCATGCCGATGAGTGTGTGAAATGCACCACGCAGGCTTATCTTTCGTGACGCGTAAGGGGGTTGTTAAATAAATATGGCGGAGAGACAGGGATTCGAACCCTGGATACCTTGCGGTATACACGCTTTCCAAGCGTGCGCCTTCAGCCACTCGGCCATCTCTCCGCGTTATTTGCGCGCCTTTTTGAATCTAACACATTTCGACGATTCTTCTAACTGTGGCATATCCACTGGCCGATGCCTTCAGGGTGCCTGCGCTTCGACTTTATGCTTCGCCGCCGCCGATGGCGCCAGATCCACCGGAGTGCCGTGCAGCAAATAATTACGCAGCGTCGATGGATCCTTCCAGTTGATGTTCCAGCCATGATCGACGGCGGCAAGAATATATTGACCGGGGATGACGTCCGACATCTCGAAGCTGCCGTCTGTATTCGTCTGATCCCGCCGCAGTATCGTCAGGCCGTTTGGATTACCGAGCGTCGCAGGCACAAGCAGAACCATCGCACCCACCGCGGGTTTACCCGCAAGCGTGGCCATTCCGCTCACGATCGCGCGGCCGCTGGCGGTATGCAGCGTCATGGTCGCGTCACCGGCATGCACTTTTACGATGCGCCCCTTGACCTCAGCCGACGGCATCGTAATTCCTTTCAGATAGATGTCCTGTCGGCTACGCAGTAGCACCTCGTAGCTCCCTGGCAGCGTCTGAATCACTCGATCCGGCTCGGATCCCCCAGTCTCCCTCCGCTGGCGGGGATTCGGTGGGCCGATTCCAGCGTTTGCACTGGTGACGACATCTCCGGTTTCGGTATTGACGAGCTGAACCTGAACAGAATTTTCATCTGGCTGCACATCTGCCGGGCCGTCAAAGTGAAGCGAGATATTCGCCACATCAGCCGTCCCGCCGATCTCCAGCGTTCGTGTTGAACCCGCGCTTACCTCGACAAGTGAAATTTTATTGTCCGGTCCCGGACCCTGCATCCGAATCTGATAGAGCCCAGGGGTAAGCCCACCTATGTCCATCTGGCCCTGCCCATCAGTCGTCAGCGCAACAGGCATGAAGCCCAGATTATTTACTCCTGGCGTAATCCTCGTTACAACCGGAAACATTTGATTGGGGCGGCCATTTGCCTGTTCGGCAGCAGCAGATACAACACGCAGATGAATAGACGGAATCGCAACGAGATTGAAGTCGGCCTGGCGCGAATCCCCGCCATGGAGCGTCAGGGTTTCAGCAAGCGAAGGATCATCGACTCCTGGAAACCAGGTCATCGCATACGCAACATCAAGGGAAGGATCGAGCTGCGGAGTATCCGTTGGCGCAGGCCCGACTCGCCTCTGGGCCGCGGCGGCTGCATACCATGGCTGAGCCTGCAATGAAATCCGGTAATCCCCAGGCGCAATGTTGGCGAACTCATATATGCCGCGGTCGTCGGTTTGTGTCATGGCTCGCATCGCTATCGGCGCTGGCTGGAGATCAGGCCCCTGCTGCGGCACAGTCATCAGTGACAGCCGGGCATTCCGTACGGGTTCGCCTGCCTCATCCAGCACGGTCCCGGTCACGACGGCCTCAGGCGGAAGCTGGAAGTTCAGGTCGATCGCCGGAATTTCGGGCGTCAGCACGATGGCCGACGAAAACTGCTCGTGCTCGTCATAAGACTGTGTGACGAAGCCCCGGGGCGAGGCGCTCAAACTCCATGCCCCTGCAGAGGGCAACGCAACGGAGAACCGGCCATGCTCGTCCGCATCGAAGCTCTGCTGCGTAGACTGGTTGCCTGAGGATCTGCGGTTGCCGCCGCCTCTGCCGTGGCCATTCAAAGTAGCAGTCAAATGGCAATGTCGAACCGGAGTGCCATCGGTACTGCTGACCACCGTGCCCGTAATCCGATAACGATTGGCAACGTTCTGAGCGAGGGCCTGGAAGCTACAAGCCAAAGCCAACGCGACAACTGAGAAACGGAGCAGGGAAGAGGTCTTCATGGAATGATCTCCTCGGCACTCACAGCATCAAGATCCAGGCTCGGTTTGTCTCCCTCATTCACCGTAACCGAGCGAACATAAGTTGTGTACGCAGCCAGAGCGTTCGGATCACGATAATCCACCGAGTGGCGATGTTCGAAGGCAATGGCCTGATAGCTTCCCGGTGGCAGATACGCCACGTTATAGGTACCGCTCGAACTGCTTCGCAGAGTAAGGAACGGCGAAGCGCTGGGAAAGTTCGGAATCAGATAAACCCAGCAGGCAGCAGGCACCCCGTTCAATGTCACCGTACCCTGCAGGCTGCCGGTCTGGTTGCTTATTGTAACGCGGATCGGCGTCCCACCGGCTCCCGGTCCCACAACCAAATCCTGGTCCAGCAGACTGGAATCCCCATAGCTGGCCGACTTCACATACCAGGTTCCATGGGACCTGGCCCGCAAGCGGTAGGTTCCTGGCGCAATGGTAAAGCTCGGTGTTCCGTTCCGCGCCGTCTCAACCTGCGCCATGCCTCCGCGCTCCGGTTCGATATCTGTGGGCTGCATCATCAGGCCCAGCTGCTGGATCGTTGGGGGTGTCGAGTTATCAGACGTAGCGGAAGAGTCCATTACCAGTTCCACAGGGATAGACGGATTGGGAGTCAGCCGCAGAACGACGCCGGAGACGTCATGATCCGGTACCGTTATCGTCGTCTCCCCCTGAACCGATCCTTCAGGACTGGCCATACTGGCCGTCAGGATGTAGGTGCCGCTGGGGAGCTGCATCCTGCCTTCATTCTCCCCGCCCGTGCGCTGAAAGTTGATGGGAATCGTAGCTCCGGAACTGGACCGGGCCGTTATCCCCGGAAATCCACGCGCAGAGGATACCTCCAGCCGAGCCGTCACGGTATAGGCCAGACCCGTAGCCGGATGCAGCTCGAAATGCTGTTGGTCGCCACTGCTGATGTGGATTACATTTGAGCCACTGGATTGAGTTTCAGCTGGAACAGACACAGGCAAAACGGCTTCAGACTTTCCCTGAGTCATGTAGCGGGTCTCCACTCTGTAGTCGCCAGGTGGCACAGGCAGCCTGAAGTTGCCGTGCGAGTCGGTCTGACTTTGAGCCACCGGAAGCCAGCGCCGGCTGGTCTCGTCAAACGTACTGCGCCGCGCCATAACAAAGACATGCTGGATCGGCTCGCCATCGGGAGCCGTCACTGTACCGGTCAATATCGCCTCCGGATACATCCGGACCAGGATCGGAGCAGCAAGCTGGGCTGGCTGCAGGGAAAGCATCGAGCCTTCCATAGGATCGGGGGATAAGTAGAAGCCCGGCTTAGTCGCCTCCAGGCCGTTGGCCGAGCCGGTAAACTGGTCAAACTCGAACTTACCCTCGTGATCGGTCAAAACCGCACGCCCACCCAGCTTAACCAGCACACGCGAAACCCCGGCGCCAGTCAGAGCATTCACAACCTGTCCCGAGACCGTAATCGGAGTACCTGAATCACTCTGATTCTGCGCCGCCAAAGCCGAGCCAAAGACGCAAACAAAAACGAACAGCAAAGCAGAAGCCAACAGCTGTCGGAAGCGGGTAGTGATCCGGGCTGAAGACACGAAAGTTACCTCGCGGGTCTGACAGAAATGAGACTGTCAGATACCTATATTAGTGAGGCGCATTTCCAAAGCGCCAATCTTTATATCGGCTGGATCACCGCCGGCAGGGAATCCGACACAGGATCCAGAGCCCCGGAACAAATCTCGCCGCCAATTATTGCGGAGGCTCTTTGCCAGCCTGCTCCCGCGCCATGTAGTCGGCATACCAGTCCGGCCAGTTCTCGTCGCGCTGTCCGCCGGCGCGCTTCTCGTGCTCGCCGTGGGCCGCCTCAGCACGCCGAAGCGCACTCGCCAGATCGTTCGTCGATGCAAAGCTCGTAGCCGCAGAGTCGATGCGACCGGGCAGCCGCGACGTAATCTCCTGGAACAGCCATCCATTGCCGTCCGGATCGCTGAACGAGGCGAACGAGCGATAGCTGCGATGCTCGGGATCAGGACCGCTGACCCGAAGCCGTCCAAACAGATAGGGCTCATCCGACCCAACGTACACGCCCTCGTTGTGGAACACCTCACTGACTTGGACACCGCGACCGAGCAGCTCCTGGCGAGCGGCCGCAATGTCGGAGACGATCAGGTACAGACCCTGAGAGGATCCCGGTGCTGCAGCGGTAACGTTCTTGCCGAAAATAATCGAGCACCCGGAACCGGGCGGCGTGAACTGAATCACGCGGAAGTCGTCGGTGGCATAGTCGGCGTCGAGCCGCCAACCGAGCCGCCCATAGAACTCCTTCGCACGGTCGACATCCGAAACAGGAATGACAGCTATCTCGAATTTCATGTCGACGGAATCCTTACTACGAACTTCATCGGTGCTCATGACGGCCTCCTGGGCTCGGTCTGGACAGATACGGCAAAGGTCTATCTCACCGATTCCTGCCTTCAACATTCAATGTCCGATAACACATATTATGTATAGTTATGACAATCGGACGAACTTCCCCTCGCAAATCATTCATTCAGCCACTCATCCCGACCATAACCACGCGTCAATTCTGCGCCACTTCCCGATGAGGAGCTTCCATCACACAACGAAAGCCAAGATGATTCGTTCCCGTATCAGGATCCCCTTTGCCTCGCGTGCCGACCATGTAGCGCGAGCAATACTGATCGGTACACAGGAATGAACCTCCCCGATGCACTTTCTTGGCCTGGCCAGGTTCAGACGGATCATACGAAGTATCCGGTCCCTGCGGATTGCGCGCTGTGCCGCTGGCTTTGAGCTTCTGGTAGTAGTCCGGGCGATACCAGTCACTGGTCCACTGCCACACGTTGCCCGCCATATCGTAGAGTCCATATCCGTTGGCAGGAAACTTCGCCACAGGAGCAAGTCCGACGTAGCCGTCTTCGCCGGTATCTTTGTCCGGGAAATGCCCCTCGTGAGTGTTAGCCATCCATTTGCCATTGGGGCGAAAGTCATCGCCCCAGACATAAGGCCTGCCGGCAAGTCCGCCACGAGCCGCAAACTCCCACTCAGCTTCCGTAGGCAGGCGTTTGCCGGCCCACTTTGCGTACGCCTGAGCGTCTTCATACGCGATGTGGACGACAGGATAGTTTCCCTTGCCCGTGATGTTGCTCTTTGGTCCCAGTGGATGCCGCCAGTTAGCGCCGGGAACATACGTCCACCATTGAAAGTAGTTATCGAGAGCGACGGGATGATCAGGCGGAGCAAAAATAACCGAACCTGCAACTAGGTTTTCAGGAGGTGCTCCCGGAAAGTCTTCGGCACGGGGTTTTCGCTCGGCCACAGTGACATAACCAGTAGCCTTGGCGAACTTTTCAAACTGAGCATTGGTGACATCGGTCTTGTCCATAAAGAAACCATCGACATAGACGCGATGGATGGGGCGCGAATCGAGCGTAGCCTTCATGCCGACATCATCCATTCCGGGAGGATTCTGGGCTCCCATGGAAAACTCGCCGCCAGGGATCCAGGCCATACCCTCCGGTGCCGGAATAGATGGGGCTGCGCTATTGGAGACCGTCGGACCAAAGGCCACTTCCTTGCTTGCCGTCTCTGCCGTGTTGCCCATCGGAGTCGCGGTCGCATCTCCTCCGGTTACAGCCACTGCAGTCGAAGGCATAGCCCCCTGAATATTCGCGGAATGCCTGGAGATGACAAGACCAGCGGCCAGCGCAAATAAAATCACCAGACCCACAACCCACACACTCTTCGTCAGTCGCTCTTCAGCCGCAATCTTCGTTTTGTTAAGGTGAGCCGCGGACTTCTTCATATTCAACCTGCACCTCATCCTGTCTATCAATCAAAGATGCTGATTCAGCTGGTCAGGCAGCTTATTTCTGCCTGTGAGTCTCTTCGAAGAAGTCAGGCGGAGCAACATTTACTTTCTCGAACTCAAATTCACTGGCAGATATGTCATAAATGAAACTCGCACCGGCCTAAATCAGGACAACCTGAGTTAGGATGGACGGCAATTATAAGCTCGGTCTATTAACCATCTCGCATCCGGAGCTATGAGAGTATGCCGACCAGACCGTGCTCGATCATGCGGCGCATGGTCAGGGCCGTGAAGAACGATCGCCAGGCCAGGCCATGATTGGTAAGTGATTGCAGGCACCGGTCCATCCAGCGTCCCAGATAGCTCCCCGGGAGAAACATGGCTCGACACACTTATCCACCCACGCGTCCTTTCCTGCTCATGGAAGGCGGACCGCTCTATCGCCTCGAAAAAAGCATCCGGCTCGTCAAAGCAAACGCTCCCTTCACCATAAGACGGGCGCTCTTTGCGGCGGCGCTGACATGGCTCCCGCTCCTGATTCTCACTGCCATTCAGGGGAGAGCCTTCGGGCACAGCGTCGCAGTTCCCTTCCTCAACGACTTCAGCACGTACTCGCGGTTTCTTCTCGCGCTCCCTCTGTTGCTGCTGGCCGAGATCATTCTCGGTCCCAGAATCGCCCAGGCCGCTGAGCAGTTTGTCACCTCCGGCGTCGTTATTGAAGAAGATTTTCCGCAATTTGATGCAGCCGTTGAAGACGGCCTCCGATTGCGCGACTCGGTCCTTGCGGAGATCGTCATCGCGGTTCTGGCCTACATTATCTCCATCGTTGGATTCAGGATGACTGCCGTTCACGTCTCCACCTGGTATGCGTCCCCAACAGCGACGGGCCACTCCATGACCTTTGCAGGCTGGTGGATGATCCTGTGCAGCCTGCCGCTCTTTCAATTTCTGCTGTGGCGGTGGCTCTGGCGCTTATTTCTCTGGTTCCGTTTTCTCGCCCGCGTCTGCCGGCTGAACATCCAACTGTTTCCCACCCATCCCGATGAGGCCGGAGGGATCGGTTTCATCGGTGAGGCGCAGCGTTTCTTTGGGATTCTTCTCTTCGCATACTCGCTCGGCCTCACAGGAGTCATTGCGAACGAAATCGTCTACGACAAGTTGCCACTGTCACACTTCGCACCTGGCATCGGAGCGTATGTCATCATTGCGGTTCTGATCATCCTTGGCCCGCTCGCTGTCTTTACCGGAAAGCTCCTCGTTGTAAGGAGAGAAGGCCTTTACAAATACGGCACACTCGCCACCGCCTATACCGGCTCATTCCAGAGAAAGTGGATCGGCGGGGAGAAGGCAGAACAGGAACAATTACTGGGCACCGGCGATATCCAGTCGTTGGCCGATCTTGGCAATAGCTATGCTTTTATTGAGCACATGAACGCGCTCCCGGTTAATCCGCGTTCCCTCATTCACCTTATCCTCGCGAGTCTCCTGCCGATGACACTTCTGGGCCTCACAGTTATGCCGTTCAGGGATTTAGTGAAGCTGCTGCTCAAGGCGCTGATGTAATCCTGGCTTCTCATCACTCCGCTTGCGATCAGCAGCTCGCAGGCATTTGATAGACTCGTCGCAGTCATCTCCCTTTGGGCCCTTCATGCGAATCGTACAGGCTGTCTTTGGCGTCTTTCATCACTTCGAGCTTGCACGCGAACTGGAGCGGCGCGGCCACCTCTCAAAGATCTACTCCACCTTCCCCTGGACACGCCTCAGGCGCGAAGGCATCAGCAAAGAAAAGGTCCAGACCTTTCCCTGGCTACATGTGCCGGAGATTCTGCTGCAGCGCCGCCGCGTCCGAAGCAAGTGGCTCTACGATCAGCTCGGCTACGCCAATGCCCTTGCCTTCGACGAGTGGACCCTGCGCCGCATCCCCGAGTGCGATGCCTTCATCGCCATCTCAGGAGCCGGCCTCAAAACCGGAGCCCTCGTTCAGCAGCGTGGCGGACGTTTCATCTGCGACCGAGGCTCGACCCACATCCGATACCGAGCCGAGTTAGTCGAAGCAGAACACCTCCGCTGGAATCTCCCCGAAGGCTCCCAGGACGATCCCCGTGATCTGGCCCGCGAAGAAGCGATCTACGACCTGGCCGACGCAATAACCGTACCCTCCACCTACTCCCGCCAGACCTATATCGACCGCGGCATCCCCTCCTCAAAGATCCACGTTCTGCCCTACGGCGTCCTGTTAGATCGCTTCCAAAAGGTAGCCGATCCGCCGACTGGCCGCTTCGAAGTCCTCTACGTCGGCCGCATCTCTCTGCCCAAGGGATTTCCCTACCTGCTGGAAGCCTTCGCACGCCTCCGCGTTCCCAACAAGCACCTGACCGTAATTGGCGGAGTGCAGCCAGAGATGAAGTCCGTCCTGGCCAAACTCCCGCAGGACTCCGTCACCTATACCGGCACGATGCCGCAGCTCCAACTCAAGGAGCACATGAGCCGCAGCCATGTCATGGTGATGCCCAGCCTCGACGAAGGAATGGCGTTGGTACAAGGTCAGGCAATGGCCTGCGGCTGTCCAGTCATCGCAACCACCAACACCGGTGCTTCCGACCTGTTCACAGACGGCATCGAAGGCTTCATCGTTCCCATCCGCGACCCCGACGCCCTCACTGCACGAATGCAGCAACTCGCCGACGATCCCGCCCTGCAGGCGAGCATGAGCGAGGCAGCCCTGCGAAGAGTCCGCTCCATTGGCGGCTGGGGCGACTACGGAAATCAGTGGGAGGCCCTGCTCACCTCGATGGTCTCGAACGAAGCCTTGGTCTAAACTCCCCCGCCCACAAAATGCACCACCTCAAGCCGGTCACCACTGGAGAGAATTGTCTCCGGCCAGCTCGCGCGAGGCACAATCTCTCCATTATGTTCGACGGCCACGCGGTCACCGTGAAGCCCGAGCGCTGCAATAAGATGGTTGAGCCCTGCCGGCTGCGACAACTCGGGAAACGTACGCGACTGGCCATTAAGAACGAGTGTTAGAGACATCACCTTTAAAGCCTAGCAGTTTCCGAACGCTATCAGGAGCCCGATAGGCCCTGTCCGGATAACTCAGTTAGTCCTTCGCCGCAACCGTTCCATGATCCACCGCTTTACCTGGCGATTTTCCGAAACAACCCTCTCGCACTCTTCAAAGACACTCCGCCGCAGCTTCATCAGAAGATGAACCGCGTCAGCATCCGCTTTAACCGCTGCTGCGTCCGTCAAAAATATCCGCGAGTAGATCAGATGGTCCACCGAATGACCCAATTTTTCGATAGCCCGCGCCTGGTCCACATTGGCACGCCGCCGAACCGGCAGTTCAGGAGCATCACCGGCCGCAGAATACTGCGAAGCAGCGTCACTCAAAGCAAACGGGTAGACGCCAGGAAAAGATGCAGTCGACATAAAGATCAAATCCTCCTACACACTTCCTATCGGCCCCCGGTGCCGCTTCATCCCGACACTGCGCCGCGCCATAGCCATCATCGTTACCCTGCAACTGGCCATCCCTGCCAGCCTCAGCGCCCGGATGTC
>Ga0207053_10280_pt1 | contig 12655 bp, 12 predicted proteins | sample Alteio_BWMinCont_59_FD_153290 | JGI IMG/M metagenome (GOLD analysis project Ga0207053, IMG submission 153290) | Enriched cells from forest soil in Barre Woods Harvard Forest LTER site, Petersham, Massachusetts, United States -... | ecosystem: Environmental > Terrestrial > Soil > Temperate forest >...
CGGCGAGTTCGGCGAGGCTTGGCACAAAGCCGGAATGCTGGGAAACAAACAAAATGTTTTTGATGACTTCATTGCCGCTTCAGAATGGCTGGTGCAAAACAAGTACACCAATGCGTCTAAGCTTGCAATTTGGGGCGGCAGCAATGGAGGGCTGCTGGTCGGGGCGGCATTTACCCAGCGGCCCGACCTGTATCAGGCGGTCGTGTGCTGGCATCCGCTGCTCGATATGCTCCGTTATGACCAGTTCATGATGGGGAAATTTTGGGTTTCAGAATACGGAGCGGCGAGTGACCCTGAGCAATTCAAATGGCTATTCGCATACTCGCCTTATCAACACGTGAAGCCGGGAAGCAAATATCCGGCTGTGTTGTTCATGACAGGTGATGGCGATACGCGTGTTGCCCCTCTGCACGCGCGAAAAATGACCGCGCTCTTACAATCTACGACGGGTTCTGATCGCCCGATCCTGCTGCGGTACGAGCTGGCTGCGGGTCACGCTGGAGGGCGCTCGGTCACCCAGGACATTGGGGACTCCGTCGACTATTTAAGTTTTCTTTTTTGGCAGTTGAATGTCTCGCAGTAACGGAAACATGCGAAAGGCATATTCGTAAAAGACAGCCTCACCTATTTCGCGCCTCAGCCTCGGCTAACCATCCACGGCGTAATTTTTCGGACGGGATGCTGGAGAGGTAAGGCTTGATATCCAGAATGGGCGTGCCGTCGAGCATATCGATGCCGCGGACATGCAGATTGGCGCCTTTGCGGTGAAGTAGCTCGACGGTGGTCAAGGCAATTGGATTCGGACGCAGCGGCGATCGCGTGGCAAACACACCGTGCGAGCGATTGTCAGAAGGTGGCGACGCAGTTAACTCAAATCCCTGACCGCGATCGAATTCCCAGATCACGATGAGGTGCGAGAATCCCTCAATGTCGGTGAGCCCCGGCTCAAACTCGGGCAGGATCTTCAGCACACCATCGGCGTCGTGCTTGGCGCCAAGCCCCTTGGGAACTTCGCTTGCGACTTTGTATGGACTACTCACAAATCCGATCGGGCGCGAGGTGAACATGGAAAGGCTCCGTTCCAAATAATAATGCGAACAAAAATACCCAGCCAAGCAAACCGAGGTGCCTCGGCTCCGCTCGGGATTTCGGTAGCGGGCTCAGCTGCCCGCGGATCGCCTCAACTTGGCCGGGGCACCCTCAGAGTAGATGAGCACCTTCCGGAAGGAACTTGTAGGCTGAAGCGTCGGCATTGCGATTCACTCACTCGGAGGAAACAGGATTGAAAACTCGCAGGCCTAATTTCTGGTTACTTATAGTGGGTTTTTGTGCGACAGTCTATTTCGCTTTCCCGCCGGCGGCTTCTGCCCAACTGTTCAGCTTTCCGAAACCTGAGCTGATTGACTACACGGCGCAGAATCCGTTCGACCGCTTTCCTGATGGCAGGCCGAAGGTGCCGGATGACTTGATCGAGCGCGCCCGGGGCTTGTCATCTGAGGAAGTGTGGGAGGTATTGCAACAGAAGCACTTCAATAATCAGTATGCGGATGGGTTTCAAGTTTTGCATCCCGGCAAGACCATGGTGGGCCGCGCATTCACCGTCCAGTTCATGCCGCTGCGCCGGGACGTCGACGGCGTTGCGGAAGCTAAGGCCAAAAAGCGCGGCATTGGGCGGCTGGAAAATCAAACTGCGATCGACATGTTGCAGCCTGGAGACGTGCTGGTTGTGGATCTGTTCGGCAAAAAAGTGGACGGCACCATCGTTGGCGATAACCTTTTTTACTATGTGATGCAGGCCACGCTCGGAGGCGGATTGGTGGTCGACGGCAGCGTGCGCGACCTGGACGGAATTTCAGAGATCGATATGCCCGCATATTTTCGGGCGGTTGACCCGACTCCCATAGGGAACGTCATGTTGACTGGGATTAATGTTCCCATTCGCATTGGCAACGTTACCGTGATGCCCGGCGACTTGGTGGTTGGCGACCGCGAAGGCGTGTATTTTGTACCTCCGCAGTTCGTACAGGAGGTGCTGGACCGCGCCGACGAAACTCATATCCACGACGAGTGGACGAAGAAGAAGTTCGCCGAAGGCAAATACAAATCGAGCGAAATTTATAGCGCGCCTACGGATCCGAAATTGCAGCAGGAATATCAGGAGTATTTAAAGAAGCGGCTTGAGGAACTTCGCAAAGAACGCGCGGCAAAGAAGACGAATTGATCGTATTCGCCAAATTAAGTTAACCATCGCGAATTAGTTGCGCCGCGCAAATAACCACGGCCTGAATACAACTCCTAAGCCAAATTTCCGCGGTTGAAGAATTTCCACTACTCACTTGGACACCTGTTAGGGTGTTTCGCCGATTGGCAGACATCCAGCTCTCACGTACTCTGCTTTTAATCGAAGTTCCACCGCGTCATTCGTCTTACTTCGCATTCAGTTGGTGCAGCTGACAACGCTTAATTCCTAGATCGCGCGAGCAGCATTTGCGCTTGTATCGTGTCGTCTCCTGCCCCATACAAGTTCATTTCGCTGCCGAATCAGTCTCAGGTGGAGCTCTGCCCAGCAATGCCCGCGTTGGAAAAGGGAGGTCAAATGAAACCTAAATTCTTGTCACTATTAATGTTAGCCATCGTCTGTGTTGGTTGTGGCGGAGGAGTTAACGCCAACCCAACTCCGCGAACAGCGAACGCACGATCAAAAGGACCGGCCGCGCACGTCATACTTATTATCGAGGAGAACCAAAGTTTTTCTACTGTCTATCACAGTCAAATGCCGTGGCTCAGTGCACTGGGCGACAAGTACGGCATCGCCACGAATTACTTCTCCGATAAGAAAGGCTCACTTCTCGATTATCTGTGGCTCTCCTCAGGAAGCAGCGAGCCGAGTTTTGGTTGTGACGGAAATCGATGCACCCACACCATAACGGACGGCAATATTTTTCGAGAGCTCAACAAGGCAGGCATGTCATGGAACGTGTATGCCGACTCGCTGCCAAGTTCGGGGTTCATGGGCATGTTTTCCGGAAACTATGCCAAGCGCCACAATCCGGCTGTCTGGTATAGCGATGTGGTAAACAATACCGAACAGCAGCAGAACGTTGTTCCGTTCACGCAATTTCCAGTGGATCTTGCCGCGCAAAATTTGCCGGACTATTCCATCATTGTCCCTAATCTGGAAGACGACGCGCACAACGGCACGCCCACAATGGCCGACCAGTGGCTTAAGACGAACATCGGTCCGTTGCTCAACAGCCAATACTTTCAAGCCGAGCAAAACAGCGTGATGTTTATCACCTTCGACAACGGATACCATGACCAGCAAGGCCAGGTATTCACAGCGGTCGTGGGACAAAGCGTCATTCCGGGAGTCAAGGTGAATACGCCCTTCCGGCACGAGAACACGCTGCGTACAATCATGCAGCTACTAGGACTAAAGAACTATCCGGGCGCGAGCGCTACGGCTGCGCCAATGAATGAGTTCTTCAAGTAACGTAGGAGCGCGACCGGCATCATTACAATGAGGTTGTGCTGGCGCGCACACTCACATTCTCGGCGAATTGCGAGGGCAATTTTTTCGAGGAGATTCCCGCTGCGTCAGCGGTTTTCCTGCTGCGAGGCGACGGCGAGCCATACCTCAGCAAGACCGCGAATCTGCGACGACGGCTGCAGCGACTGCTGGGTAAGCGAGCGGAACGGAGTAAGAGGCTCAATCTTCGCGAATGGGTTCGCGAAATTGACTTCACGCTGACCGGCTCGGATTTTGAGTCGCAATTTCTGCTCTATCGATTGCTGCGCGAAGCGTTTCCGAAAACATATGCTGCTCGGCTGCGGCTTCGTCCCGCGCCACTGGTCAAAGTGCATTTGGAAAATGAATATCCGCGGGCGTCCGTGACGACGCGGTTGGGAAGAATAGTTCAGAAAGATCTTGGAGAGTCGGGCGTCCCCGCCCGACCGGACGGCCGAGGGCGGCCGTCCCCACACGTGCCCTCTAACCTTTATTACGGTCCTTTCCCCTCCCGCGCTGCTGCGGAAAAGTTTGCCAGCGACGCGCTCGACTTCTTCAAGATGCGGCGCTGCGTGGATGACCTGCGTCCTGATCCTTCGTTTCCGGGCTGCGTCTATTCCGAAATGAAGATGTGCCTGGCGCCTTGCTACAAAGGCTGCACCGACGAGGAATATAAAGATGAAGTGTTCCGGGTGCAGGCGTTCTTTGATTCAGGCGGAGAATCGCTGAATCGTGAACTGGCCGAACAACGCGAGCGAGCATCGGCACAACTCGCATTCGAAGAGGCGGCGACCATTCACACTAAACTGGAAAAACTCAAGCATTTGCTTTCGCAATTGCCTGACATTGTGCAGCCGATCAACCGGTTAGCGGCGATCATCGTGCAGCCGAGCGCGGAGGCCGGTAGAGTCGAGCTTTTTCATTTCGCAAATGCCACGCTGCGAGGACCGATTTCGTTCAGCATTGAGCAAAGCGGCGAGCCGCAATCCATGGAATCGCGCCTGCGCGGAGTAATTGAAACATTTCCTCCAGCTGACGCGGGCTCAGTGACGGAACATGCCGAGCATCTTGCCATCCTCAAGCGCTGGTACTATCGGTCGCCACGCATCGGCGAAATCTTTTTCAGGGACGAGAAAGGCACGTGGCCATTGCGCCGGATTGTGCGAGGGATTGCACGCGTCTATCGGGGAGAAAAGGAGCAGGAACCGGCCTCATTTTCTGTGACGGAGGCGCATTCGCCATCATCCTAGGAGGTTTATGACGTCGAACCAAAATCTTCGCAAGCACCTTCTTGAACTTCTCGATGGCGGCCATGCACACGCTGCATTCGATGACGTAATCGCAAACTTCCCGGCGCAATCCTACGGCGAGATTCCGAAGGGCTTGCCGCATTCCGCGTGGATGCTGCTCGATCACCTGCGTATTACGCAGCGGGACATTCTCGAGTTCAGCCGCAACCCGAAATACAAAGCGCTGAAGTGGCCAGACGATTACTGGCCGAAAAAACCTGCGCCGCCGACTGCTACCGCTTGCGACGCAAGCGTGAAATTATTCCGCGAAGATTTAGCGGCGATGAAGAAGCTGGTCAGCGATTCGAAAACTGATCTTTTTGCAGAGATCCCGTGGGGAGAAGGTCAGACCGTTTTGCGCGAGGCAATGCTGATGGCCGACCACAATTCACACCATCTCGGGCAATTGATTGACGTGCGGAGATTGCTGGGAATTTGGAAATGACCCGGGCTGAAGCCCGCAACGTCTCTTACCCTCGCATGCGGCACGACTGAAGTCGTGCCCTGATACGACCCTAGTTGCATTATCCGAGCGGTATATCTGATGGAATCATTGATCTCAGGGGGTCTCCTGGCTTGCTAGGTTCGCGTATCTTCGTGCTAGGTGCTGGGCCAATTTCGTCGCTCTTGCAACGCTTCATATGCACTTGTCCGGGCGTTTGCGAAACACCACTTTCAATTCTTTCCGCCATCTCTCGTCAATTCCAAGCAACACCCACTCGATCTCCGGTGATACGTACCGCAAGAGGGTGTCCGTCGCGGGATGCACATGCAAAGCGGGCGCAACCATTATTAGGAGCGGTTTTTGCGGCGAAAGCTCGCGTCCCGCAAAGTACCCGAATTTCTGGAACTCTCCGCGGGCATGATGCGACGCGACGCGCGACCAGTAATCTACGGCTTGCAACGGCAGGTGAATGTCCTCGTCGGCCTTTAATTCGACGACAGCCAACCTGCCTTCGCGATTCGAAACAAGAACATCAATCATCGCGCGGTCGGACGCGGAAAAAGCCGGCACCTGCGAGTAGCACCATCGTGGATCGATTTGATCATCCAGAGCGCAAATATTTTTCACGACCAGGGACTCCAGCCAGCGCTCGGGATGCAGTCGCCACCACCGGCTCTCACCCGGCCCTTCTGCATGACGGACTTCGCCGATGCTGCGAATCAGCCGCTCAAAATGCGCAAAATTGTTGCCATCGAGAACTCGTTCCGACGGCCCGGCCCCAAACACGATTTCCGGAGCGCTTCGGAAATTGCCGGGCTTGGCGGACAAGCGTGCACGAGCAAATTCCAAACCGTGACAACGAAACGAAACTTCCGCCGGCGACACAATTCCAACTTCTACTTCCGGCATCAACGTCTTCACCAGGGCAACTGGGGCGGAAAAGCGCGCATGGATTTCGGACTCGTCGGGGCAATGGACCAGACGGGTAGAGATATTTCCCTGGTCGGAAATTTCTAAGCGCTTGAGATCCTCGCCTCGTTCCTCAAGTTCGTAGAGCTGCCATTTTCCCGCGGCGGGATTCAGGCGCATCATGCGCTCGCGCACCACCGCCGAGCATCCGTCTGGCACAAACAACTTCAAGCCTTCGATGACCAACTTGCCTGCCTGGGCTTGTCGGCAAACATCCAGCCATAAAATCCCAAAGGTCAGCGCAGCATCTATCGACGACTGCAGTTCCTGCCGATTTACCCCCAGCACGGCGAATCCGGATTGCCCGCGGCGCAACAGCCCGCGCGCATAAACCGGACCGAACGATTTCTCCAGATCCATCGACGTACTGAGCTGCGCGATCATCAGATCAGGAAATGCTTTGCGCAGCACTCTTTCCAGCACCCGCTGGTAAGACACGCGAGCTGCGCGTTTCGCGGAACTGGTCCTGGGATCGCGCTCGCGGCAAATCTCCAGCTTAGTGGGACGCGCCTGTCCCATTCGCTGCACAGTCACACGAAGCGTCTCACCCTTGCTTTCCACATCAAGGACGCGGCGGACCACATTCCGCTCCGGCGACCACAAATGCAGCAGGCATTTATCGCTTTCTCCGGAAATGGAGTACTTTGCCTGGCCAAGATCAAATACGACCGAGCCGTCTTCAATGACAACTGCGTTGCTGCTGCCGGAAAGGAACCCTTCGAGTGTGCTGGCGAGAGTCTGCGAGGTCATGTGCCGCAGTTTTGCAGATAGCGAAGCAAGCTGTCTGTGACGAGTGAACATATTTGCAATACATTTGTTGAGTAGGTCACCACCACCGGTTAACTTCAGAATCTTCAAGGAGGCGAGAATGGAGCAGCGAATCAACTTAATCACGCTTGGAGTAAAAGATCTGAACCCAAGCCGGGAATTCTATGAGCGCCTCGGATGGCGTCGGTCAATGGCCAACACCGAAGGCATCGTATTTTTTCAGGCGGGAGGCATGGCTTTGGCCTTGTACCCGCGGGACGAATTAGCGAAGGACGCGAATATTGCCTCCGACGGCCACGGTTTCAGCGGGATGGCGCTGGCCTACAACACTCGTAATCGCGAAGAGGTGGACTCGGTCCTTATACAAGCTCAGGCAGCGGGTGCAATGCTGGTCAAGCCTGCTCGGGAAGCTTTCTGGGGAGGTTATTCTGGCTATTTTTCCGATCCGGACGGCTTTCTGTGGGAGGTCGCCTGGAACCCGTCCTTCCCGATCGCGAAAGATGGAAGCATTCGCTTGCCCGACTAGACAAAGATGAGTATCCCCATTTTGACCATTGTCATATGGGATAATGGCGTACCGGAGTCCCTACCCTGCTCGAGGTCATCCAATAACTGTGGACAATAATCATTTCTTTTTTCAGCACTACGGACTGAGCGACCGCGACTTGGAACGCTATCTGGCAGCGGCGCTTTCGGCTGGCGGCGACTATGCCGACCTTTATTTTGAGTATCTTTCCTCGACCTCGCTGAGCGTGGATGAATCCATGGTCAAGTCGGCATCGCAGGGAATTTCGGCAGGGTGTGGCATTCGCGTCATCTCCGGCGAGCGCACCGGATACGCCTACACGGACGATCTTTCGTCCTCACGTATTCTGCATGCGGCACGAACTGCGGCGTTAATCGCCAAAGGTCCCGCAAAAACGCCGAGCGCCGGCTTCCGCCAGAAAGCGGCGCGCAGCTTATATCCCGTCGCCCTGCCTTCAGTCGATGCCGAGATCACTGCCAAAGTGGAATTGGTGATGCGGGCGGATACCGCGGCCCGGGCTTACGATCCGCGAATTAAAGAAGTCCGCGCCAGTTACGCGGACGAGTTGCGCACCATTCTGGTGGTTGGGTCTGACGGGACGTTTGCCGAAGACTCGCAACCACTCGCGCGCCTGAACGTCTCCTGCATTGCGAAAACTGAAACCAACTCTGCTCGAGGCAGCGCAGGCGGCGGAGGCCGTGTTGCGCTGGACTTCTTCTTTGGCGAGAAAACACCGGAATACTTTGCGAAAGAGGCCGCGCGCCAGTCGATTTTGCAACTCGATGCCCGCGAAGCTCCTGCCGGGGACATGGAAGTTGTCCTCGGACCGGGCTGGCCGGGGGTCCTGATTCACGAAGCGGTAGGTCACGGGCTAGAAGCCGACTTCAATCGCAAGCAGACGTCAGCGTTCGCCGGGCTGATCGGCAAGAAGGTCGCCAGCGAAAAGTGCACGGTCGTCGACAACGGAGTGATGCCGTGGCGTCGCGGCTCAATCAACGTTGACGATGAAGGTCATGCCACGCAGGAAACGGTCTTGATTGAAAAAGGAATCCTCAAGGGATACCTGAGCGACAAACTCTCCGCCCGATTGATGGGCATGGCCGATACCGGAAATGGCCGGCGTGAAAGCTACGAGCACATTCCGATGCCGCGTATGACAAATACTTACCTGCTTGCGGGTGAAGACGAGCCAGAAGACATCATTCGTTCCGTAAAGCGCGGGATTTATGCAGTGAACTTCGGCGGCGGCCAGGTGGATATTACCAATGGCAAGTTTGTCTTCTCCGCGTCTGAGGCTTACATGATCGAAGACGGCCACGTGACCGCGCCAATTCGCGGAGCGACGTTGATCGGCAACGGACCGGATGCGCTGACGCGGGTCTCGATGGTCGGAAACGATTTGAAGCTCGATGAAGGTGTCGGCACCTGCGGAAAAGATGGTCAGGCAGTGCCGGTGGGAGTTGGCATGCCGACCACGAAGCTTGATCGGCTGACAGTCGGCGGGACTGCCAAGCGCGAGTCCGGCGGATTCATGCAATAACGGAGAATGCAGAAGTCAGAAGTGAGAATGCAGAAGTAAAGCGCGATTGCAGATTTGAGATTGTAGATTTCAGATTTGTCAGAAATAAATGCAGAAGTGAATGCACAAGTGGCTTTTTCAATCTGCAATCTAAAATCTTCAATCTGAAATATGGGATTTTCAATTCTACATTCTGACTTCTTACTTCTGACTTTTTTCTATGCCTGAAACTATTCTCGAAACTCAAGCTGAAACTGACCTGAAAGAACTCGCGCAGGACATCGTGCAACGCGCCATGCAATGCGGAGCTACTGCCGCTGAGTGCGTGATCCGCGAAGGCGACGAGTTCTCAACCCTGGTACGCCTCGGCGAGGTTGAGACCTTGAAAGAGTCTGGGTCGAAGTCTATTGGCGTTCGTATTTTCCACGGAAAGCGCGCCGCCAGCACGCACTCGAGCGACTTCACTCGCGCGGGCCTCGACCGCATGCTGAGTTCGGCGCTGGAACTCGCAAAGATCACATCCGAAGATCCGTTCTCTGGGATCCCCGAACCATCGCAGCTGGGCTCTATTTCCGGCGATCTCGACCTTTACTCGACCGACGTATATTCACTGCCCGGTGAAGAGCGCATCAGCTACGCGCGCCGCGCCGAAAAGGCCGCGCTCGATTCCGATCCGCGCATCAAGAACTCCGAAGGTGGATCGTTCGACGCCGCCACCGGCCACAAGATTCTTGCCAACTCGCATGGATTCGTTGGCGAATTTCGCCGCTCTTATTGCTCAGTCGCCGCCGTCCCGATTGCTCAAGATGCAAACGGCGCAATGCAGCGCGACTACTGGTTTTCAGTGGCCCGAAGCTTGAATCGCCTTGAATCTCCAGAGGATGTCGGCAGAGTCGCAGCCCAACGCGCGCTTCGTCGTCTCGGCGCGCGCAAGGTAAAGACGCAGCAGGTGCCGATCATTTTCGATCCGCTAGTCGCTAACTCAATCCTCGGCCATATTTTCGAAGGCGTGAACGGAGACTCGGTCTATCGCGGGGCATCTTTTCTCGCCGGCAAACTTGGCGAGAAGATCGCGGCGCCTCAAGTCACTGTGATCGACGATGGCACCATGGTCGGCGGGTTCGGCACCAGCCCCTTCGACGGCGAAGGCATCCCTACGCGGCGCACGGTGGTGATTGAAAATGGCGTGCTCAAGTCATACGTACTCAACACCTACACCGCGAAGAAGCTCGGTCTGCAAACTACGGGCAATGCATCACGCGGACTGGCCGGAACACCTGGCATTGGTCCGGGAAATTATTTTCTGCAGCCGGGTACGAAAACTCCACAGCAGCTCGTTGGAGAGGTGAAAGAAGGGCTATACGTAGCCGAATTTCTCGGAATGGGCGTGAACCTGGTCACCGGAGATTATTCCCGCGGCGCATCGGGTCTTTGGATTTCCGGCGGAGAGCTCACTTATCCTGTCGAAGAGATTACCGTGGCCGGCAATCTCAAAGACATGTTCCTGAATATTTCAGAAATTGCCAACGACTTGGAATTTCGAGGGTCAGTGGCGTCACCCACAATCCGTATCGACGGATTGACCGTCGGCGGAGCGTAGCGGCGTCTAGCTTCAGGTCGGCACCTTTTCAGGTATCTCTTTATAACCGTTTTCATGCGTTAATGAGGAAAGCCTCCGCTTGGGGAAGGCGCATATGCGTCTCGCGCTTGCAGCCGGAATAATTGCGTTAACAATTTGCCCGCTATCGCTGGCGTCCGCCGTGGCAGACGAGAGCAGAATTCTGGCTTTGGAGAACGCCTGGAATCAGGCCCAACTGCATCATGATGCAGCGGCGCTCGAGAATCTGCTTCCTCATTCATTCATCTACACGGACTATGACGGCACGGTGATGAATAAGGAGCAATTCCTTGCCGATTTGAAAGATCCTTCTTATCAGGCGAGTTTGGTAGTTAATGAGAACGTGAGAGTGTTCACTTATAACGGCGCTGCTGTGGTGGTGGGCACTTATCACACCAAAGGAAAATACAAGGGTCGCCCGTTTGAGCACTGGGGTCGATTCACCGATACTTGGGTGTTCGAGAATGGCCTTTGGCAATGCGTAGCCAGCCACACCACGCTGATCAAAAAATAGCCCGAAGTTTCCGTAGGCAATACAATCCTGACATGGGCGGTCTCGATCTGATCCAGCCGTCGCCGGGCACTCAAGAGCCTGACCACAGTCGGCGATTCATCGTTGTGGCAATTGCGGTCGTGGTGGCGTTGGTACTGGTGGTTGCTCTTCTACTGCGTCAGCCGCCGAGGAGGGCGCCGCAAATTCCGCCTTACGCAGCCAAGCTGAAATTTTCCGACTTGAAAATGAGCCAGTCGCAGAACTTTGTGGGCGCAAGCGTCACCTACGTTGACGGTAACGTGACCAATGCGGGCGACAAAACAGTTACGCATGCGACTGTACGGGTGACTTTCAAAGACTCATACGGTCAGGTGGCGCAGATCGAAGATGTCCCGATCAAGCTACTGCAGACCAGTGGGCCATATCCCGACACCGTGGATTTGAATGTCTCCCCGCTTGCTGCCAACGAAAGCAAGCCTTTTCGCCTGATCTTTGAGCACGTCAGCCAGCAGTGGAACCAGGCATATCCCGACTTGCAGATTACGGCGCTCGATTTAAGGTAGTTCCAAGACCGACTATCGCAATCCTTACTCGTCACTCGTCTTCGGATAAGATCGAGTAAATTCCCTCATCTTCCACGCGACGCGTTAGTCCCTTGATGGCGACTCTGGCTACTAGCGCTAGAATCCCACAACCCAGCAAGAACATTCCGATCGCTGCTGCATGCATTACAGGAATATGCACTGGCATTCCTACGTAGAGCGACAATATTTGTCTTTTTCACGAAAACGGAACAGATGCCCATAAAGACCAGATACGCGACCACTAAGCCCCCACCCGCGTTCCTCCTCTACAATGTCCCCATGTCACAAACCAAGACCGTTCGCCTTACGGAGACGGTAAAAGCTGCGGGTTGAGCTTCCAAGCTGAGTCCGGCGGCGCTGGACAAGGTGCTTGGGAAATTAGCCCGGCAACACGACCCCAATGTTCTAGTCGGCTTTGATCAGGCCGACGACGCCGGAGTGTATCAAATCGCGCCTGATGCAGCGCTGGTCCAGACGGTCGATTTTTTCACGCCAATCGTTGACGATCCCTACACTTTCGGCCAGATCGCGGCAGCCAATTCCCTCAGTGACATCTACGCCATGGGCGCCCGCCCACTGACCGCGCTCGCGCTGGTTTGCTTTCCGGAGAAGGGCGACCTCGAAATTCTCGAGCAAATTCTTGCCGGTGGATTATCCAAGATGGTCGAGGCGGGATGCACCATCATCGGCGGCCACAGCATCCGCGATGAAGAAACAAAATTTGGATATTCGGTTACGGGGACGGTCAATCCCAAACGGGTCCTTAAAAACCAGGGTGCTAGAGCAGGAGACCGATTGCTGCTCACGAAAGCTTTGGGGACCGGCGTGATCTCCACGGCGATTAAGAAAGGCGTAGCGAAGCAAGCATGGATTGACGGCGCAGTAGCGTCAATGACGACGCTGAACAAAGCCGCTGCCGGAGTGATTACCGACAAG
>Ga0207053_10282_pt1 | contig 12604 bp, 12 predicted proteins | sample Alteio_BWMinCont_59_FD_153290 | JGI IMG/M metagenome (GOLD analysis project Ga0207053, IMG submission 153290) | Enriched cells from forest soil in Barre Woods Harvard Forest LTER site, Petersham, Massachusetts, United States -... | ecosystem: Environmental > Terrestrial > Soil > Temperate forest >...
TATTGTGAGGGCAATGGATAATAGCCCGGCAAAATATTTGAGGAAGCTGTTGCTCACCGTTTCATTATCCATCAACCTGGGGTTACTTTTTTATTTTAAATACAGCAATTTTTTCGTTGATAATCTAAATTTCCTTCTGCAAACTGCAAGCATTAGGCCAGTTGCGTGGATGCAACTTGTGCTGCCAATAGGCATCTCGTTCTACACTTTCGAAACCATTACTTATGTCGTTGATGTGTATCGCAAAGTGCATAAACCCCTTCGCAATTTTTGGGATTACCAGCTATACATTATTCTATTCCCCAAATTAATAGCAGGGCCCATTGTAAGGTATCATGATATTGCCGGGCAACTATACGACAGGAGCTACTATGAAACTGCAGAATATAGATTGCGCGGTATGTACCGTTTTGCAATAGGTCTGGGTAAGAAAGTGCTTATTGCCAACGTGCTGGGCTCTGCTGTTGATAGCATACTGAATGTGCCCGCCAATACCCAGGTAGGAACATGTGTAGCCTGGATAGGTGCGCTCAGCTATACCTTTCAGATATATTTTGACTTTTCGGGTTATTCTGATATGGCAATTGGGTTATGCCTAATGATGGGCTTCAGGATACCAGAGAACTTTAATAGTCCATATACAGCTACTTCTATTACCGATTTTTGGCGAAGGTGGCATATCAGCCTAGGTAATTGGATGCGCAACTACCTGTATATTCCGTTGGGGGGTAACCGCGGCAAGCAATGGCGGGTGTATTTAAACCTTGCATTAGTGTTCCTAGCCAGTGGTTTATGGCATGGCGCGGCATGGGGATTTGTTATATGGGGCGCTTATCATGGGTCATTTCTTATTATAGAACGCTTGTTCTTATTGCGGTGGCTGGCCAGGATAGGTAAAGCTGCTTGTATATATACATTTGTGGTGGTATTGAGTGGCTGGGTATTTTTCAGGTTAGTACAATTCAAACCCTCTATAGCCTACCTGAAAACTATGTTCATTTGGCAACAAGGCACCTACAACTGGCATCCGGCAAACGATTTGTATTTTACATTGGCCACTGCTGCATTTTTCTCATTCTTCACGCTATCAGCTGTAGGCAGGAGCATACAGGAAAAAGTATTTTTCAATAATTATACCGTGCGCAGGCATTACCTCGTAGCGCCTGTTGCAATTATTCTGATTATTCTTGCGGCTGCACGCATCACATCAGCATCGTTTAACCCTTTTATTTACTTCAGGTTTTAACGTTATGGTATTTAAAACTGCACACAGCCGTATCTTCTTCATATTCCTGGCCATTCTATGGATACCCTTCCTGCAGCAAAAATTTTCTATTACCAAAAGTGGCACGCTGCATGGCTACAATGTACTGCATCACCATATCCCATTTACCTGGAAAGGATGGTGGGATGGCACTTATCAAAACAATGAGAATGATTTCCTGAATGACAGCATGGGTTACCGTACAATGCTTCTACGCTTGAATAATCAGTTAGATTATTCGTTGTTTAAAAAGGTGCATGCAAAGGGTATTGTTATAGGCAAGGACAACTACCTGTATGAAACAGGATATATAGATGATTATTGCGGTGTCAACTATGTGGGCGACATAACGATAAAGAATAAACTTGCGCAATTAAAGAAGATACAGGATACGCTTACAAAACTTGGCAAAACCCTGCTTGTGGTATATGCGCCATCTAAAGTTTATTATTGCCCCGAGCATCTGCCCGATAGTATGAGGTGTGCAGAGGCTGTAAACAGCAACTATAAAAGCTACGTACGTATCAGCGATTCTCTTGGCATCAATGATATAGATTGCAATGGCTGGCTTAGAGGGTTAAAAGGCGAGCGGGACAATATTTTTACAAGACCCGGAACTCATTGGACGGCATATGGTGCGCAACTGGCTACAGACAGTATTGTCCGGTACATCAGCCGGGTAAGAAATATACGTATGCCACGGGCCGTCAGCAGAAAAATAACACGTACTACCATTCCGCAGGCACAGGAATGGGATCTGGAAGCTGCATTCAACCTTTTGTTCCGTATAACTAAAGATACTTTTACCCATCAGGAAGTTGTGTATTCCAATGATTCAACGCTTACCAGGCCATCCATCATTCTTATCGGCGATAGCTTTGGTTGGACCATTGTGGGTAATGATTTACTAAAACCTATAAGTAATAATTGGGAGTTTTGGTACTACTTTGGCGAGGTATACAATCAAAAAATCACTGAAGGCATTGAACCCGGCAAAAAGATAGCGGAGTATAATTGGATGAATAAGATATTGCATAAAGATGTGATCATACTATTATATACCACAGAGAATTTACCCCGTTTTCGGTAACGGTTTTATTGAGCAATCCTATAAATACTTTGACCTGTAACAAAAGTGATTTTAGCAAAAAAAGCATTGGAATTTATTCTCTATGATTGCACCTAAATTTAATTTCAAATTATGGTTTCTGAAACGTATATATGAAATTAATTAAAAACCTACTTACACATAATAAATATATATTAAACACATATATTCGTTAACGTTTAGTTGTTGCAATTTTCCTTTCGGTTATTATATCGACCTTGCACTTTTGATTAAGGGAACTAGTCTCGTATTACCTATTATTAAACGGTATTAAATAAGAAAACGTGCAATAGTGGCCAAAAATTTTTGATAAAGTAGCCATCTTTTACGATAGTATAGCTAAGCTTATATTTGGCAAAACCATTCGCCTTGCCCAAACAAATATGCTGCAAGCTATACCACCAGGCAGCCGCATACTTATAGTAGGCGGGGGTACCGGGTGGATACTTGAAGAGTTAAGTATAGTGCATGGTACAGGGCTGCGCATTACATACATAGATAGCTCTGCCAAAATGATATCTCTGGCTAAAAAAAAGTATGCTGCCAACAATAGGGTAAAATTTATAACAGAGTCTATAAAAACTGCACCCCTTAGTGGCACATATAACGTTATCATTACCCCTTTCTTTTTTGATGTTTTTACGCCTTACAATGCGCTGCAGGTATTTGAGAAATTGCACCGACATGTAAACGAAAACAGTTTGTGGCTATACAGCGATTTTAACTGCAAGCAGGAAACGAAATTTTCACAAAAAGCACTGTTGAAAATAATGTATCTCTTCTTTAGAATTGTTTGTGGAATTGAGGCCAAAACCTTACCCGACATAGACAGTTATTTTACCAAATTTGGATATAAGATTGCACTGGAGCGGAAGTTCCTGGAGAACTTTATAGTATCCCGGGTGTACCAGCCACCGCTTCCCCAGTAGCTTTTAGGCGTATAATTGGCTGTTGCGAACGCAACCGTGTAACTGCGTACCTTTGCGCCATGCAAAAAGGTGACCGCAATAAAGAAGTACTAGCCAGCCTGGGCCTCACAACCTGGAATGATATGCAGGTAAAGGCGCACGAAACCATACAACAATCAAAAGAAACATTACTGCTGGCACCTACTGGTAGTGGCAAAACACTGGCATACTTGCTGCCTGTATATCATGCAATGAAGAAAACCCAAACCGGTGTGCAGGCTTTGGTATTGGTGCCCTCACGCGAGCTGGCTTTACAAATAGAAGCAGTGTGGAAGAAGATGGGCACCGGCTATAAAGTGAATACCGCATACGGCGGGCATTTGCTGCAAACTGAATTGCAAAACCTGAGCGAGCCACCTGCACTGCTGGTAGGTACACCTGGCCGCATAGCCGATCACCTTACACGCGGCAGCTTCAGCCCCAATGGCATACATACGCTTGTACTGGATGAATTTGACAAATCGCTGGCATTGGGTTTTGAAAAAGAAATGTCTTTCATACTCGGTCAGTTAAAACAAGTAAATAAAAGAGTATTGGTATCTGCTACAGCAGCTGTAGAAATACCTGAGTTTACCCGCATAACAAATCCGGTGGTGCTAGATTACATAACCGATCAGCAGCCAGCAGAAAATGCCATTGTATTTAAAACAGTTATTTCTGATGATAAGGATAAACTGGATACACTGTACCAGTTGTTGTGCTACCTGGGTGCGGAACCTACAATAGTTTTTTGCAACTACCGTGAAGCCACAGAACGTACCGCAAAAGCCATGGCAGACATGGATATTGAGAATGCATATTTTCACGGGGGCCTGGAACAAGAGGAACGCGAACAGACCCTGGCCCGCTTTAGAAACGGAAGTGTGCAGTTTTTGATAGCTACAGATCTTGCAGCCCGTGGATTGGATATTCCGCAGGTGCGCAATATTGTTCATTACCATATACCATCTACCCCCGAAGAGTTTATACACCGCAATGGCCGCACTGCGCGTATGAATGCCACCGGTACAGCCTATATATTGCTGAATGCCGAAGAAAGATTACCGGAATATGTAGATGCAGAAACAGAGCAAGTAACCCTACCAACAGATAGCCCTGTACCACCAGAGCCACATTGGACAACTATATACATAAGCGGTGGCAAAAAAGACAAACTGAACAAAGTGGATATTGCTGGCTTTTTTATGAAAGTGGGTGGTTTGCAAAAAGATGAACTCGGATTGCTTGAAGTAAAAGACTTTATCTCTTACGCAGCTGTGAAACGCGACAAGGTGAAAAGCTTACTGCAGGCAATACGAGATGAGAAGATGAAGGGCCAGAAATATAAAATAGCTATAGCACGATAAATAAATTTATGAATTGAAGCAGTATAAAAGTTCATACCTTTATACTGTAATTATTTTCATTACAGTATGAGTAACAGTCGTTTCCCCATATGTATGCATATACTTACCTTGCTGGCTAAGGCCAGCGAGCTGTTATCGTCAGAATATATTGCAGGCAGCATTAATGCCAACCCTGCATTGGTGCGCAAAGAGATAAGCAACCTGCGCCAGCTAGGACTTATAGAAACACGCGAAGGAAAGAACGGCGGGAGCGTGCTGGCTAAACCCGCCAAACAAATAAGGTTATCAGAAGTATATAATATGGTGCGTTCTTCTTCCTTGCTTGGGCAGTCTAAAAACATCCCTAATCCTGCATGTTTGGTGGGAAGGCAGATAAATACTCACCTTACTGAACTGTATGATGAGGTAGAACAAACACTTATAAAAAAATTAGAAAAACAAACGCTTGAAAGTTTTGCCAATAAATTCGAATGATTTTTTTTTCATTAAAACTGTAACAATTTTTATTACACTTTAAAACTCAAATTATGAAAGTAGCATTGATCGGAGCATCTGGTTTTGTAGGCTCGCAGGTTTTAAAAGAAGCACTACAGCGCGGCCATTGGGTAACAGCTATAGTACGCAACCCGCAGAAAATAACTACGCTGGATGCAAAGCTGACAGTACAGAAAGCAGATGTGCGTAATGTAGAGGAGCTGGCCGTTTTACTAAAAGGCCACGATGCAGTGATAAGTGCATACAACGCAGGCTGGCAGAACCCTAACATTTACGAAGATTTTATAGCAGCATCTAAAGACATACAGGAAGCTGCGAAGAAGGCCGGGGTAAGCAGGTTGCTGGTAGTGGGTGGTGCTGGTAGCCTTGAAGCTGCGCCGGGAATGCAGCTGGTAGATACCCCGCAATTTCCAGCTGAGTGGAAAAAAGGTGCCCTTGCTGCCCGCGATTACCTGAACATTCTTAAAAATGAACAAGAATTGGAATGGACATTTTTAAGTCCTGCAATTAACCTGCATCCCGGCACGCGTGTTGGTGTGTACCGTACAGGCACCGACCAACCCGTGTTTGATGCCGCCGGTAAATGTGAGATATCTGTTGAAGACCTTGCAGTGGCCCTGGTTGATGAGTTGGAAAACAAAAGGTTCATAAGGAAACGTTTTACGGTGGGGTATTAAATAATGGAGATAATGTAGGTTCAGTAAATTGCAAGGCAGTCATCTCTTTGTAATTTACTGAACCTGTTTATTTAGTAGATTTTAATGTTACTTTTGGTCGTTGTTTATTTGAACCACCAATGAGCAAAATAAGGATAAAGAATTTTGGCCCCATCAGGGAAGGTTTTAATACTGATGATGGGTTTATGGATATTAAGAAGGTTACTGTTTTTATAGGTGATCAGGGTACTGGAAAGAGTGCTGTTGCGAAACTTATTTCTACCTTAAGTTGGATGGAAAAATCACTTAATAGGGGCGATATTCATTATTTTGATGGGAATAATTTCAGCAGATTTAAAGAATTTGTAAAATACCAAGGTATAGAAGATTATTTTTTACCAAATACTGAAATTGAATACATCGGTGAAGCCTATTCTTTTGAATTAGGAAAACCTCCAATTATAAAAGAAACTAAAGGAAATTATCGCGTTCCCAAAATAATGTACGTCCCTGCAGAGCGTAATTTCTTAAGCACAATACAAAATGCCTATGATGTTACGAATTTACCCAAACCACTATTCACCTTTGGGGAAGAACTAATTAGAGCACAAAGAAATGTTGATGCTTCTGGTATTAGTTTGCCTATCAGCAAATTTCGATATCAATATGACAGCTCTACTAACACCTCTTTTGTATCAGGTATTGACCACAGAATTAATTTGCTATATGCATCCAGTGGTTTGCAATCAGCAATACCGTTGTTTCTTGTAGCACGGAATCTTGCTTATGGAGTAGGTTCGATTAATGGCGACAGCAGCATAGTGCTTAGTCTTAATCAAGCTGCAAGAAGAAATGAAGAAATCGTAGCAGCAATGCAGGATGCTTCATTGGAAGAAAATGAAAGAAAAAATAAGATTGAAAATATTTACTCGAAATATCATAATACATGTTTCATCAACATTGTTGAAGAGCCAGAACAGAATTTATTCCCAACATCACAACGTAATATTCTTAATAGTCTTTTAGAACTTGCAAATCATAACGATGGCAATAAGCTTATAATGACTACGCACAGCCCTTACATTATCAACTACCTTAGTATTGCTATACAGGGCGAATATTTAAAACAAAAAATATATCCTGAGTTGGGAAGAAAACATTTATTTGATAGATTATGTGCTGTAGTGCCATATAAGTCAACTATTGCTGCCAATGAAGTAGCTATATATCAACTCCAAAAAGACGGTTCAATAAACCTTTTACCTAATTACGAGGGCATACCTTCAGACAAAAACTACTTGAATAATTCGCTTGCGGAAGGGAATGAACTATTTGATACACTTTTAGAGATAGAGCAGGAACTATGAGTGTAAACTTTCTAAATGAGGATTGTCAAAGCTACACTCAAGAAGTACGGTTTGGTATTTGCGATGATGATAATAAAAAACCTGCATATATTGCGACTGGTCCAAATGAAAAGGAATGGATAGCAACAGTAGTAAATAAGCAACCTAAAGTAATAACCTTTACAGCAATTGATAATTGTATTGAAATATTGCGTGAAGATGGGAACATGGAAAGTCGCTGCGATGTAATGATGATTTACGAAAACAATATAATTTTCGTGGAGTTAAATGATAAGCGTGAAGATTGGAGAACATTAGGTATAAACCAGATTGAAATTACACTAACGCATTTTATCAGTAATCACACCGAATACTATAAAAGTTTCAAAAAGAAAAGAGCTTACGTAGCTAACCGCAAACATCAAATATCTAAAGTAGCCAATTTTGAATTGGGGAAAAGAATATTTAGTGAATATAACATCCGACTGCATTTAAAATCAGAAATAGAAATTATCTAATTATCCATCTTTGAAACCACAAATGGACCAGTATATAATAATAGGTGTAGTAGGCAGCGGGGCAATGGGTGCAGGCATAGCGCAGGTAGCAGCTGTGGCCGGCCACCAGGTTGTACTTTACGATAATAATGCTGCGGCATTAGAAAAGGCAAAAGCCAACCTTACCCAAACGCTGCAAAAACTGCAAGAAAAAGGTAAAATATCCAATGCAGACGATGTGCTGAAACGCTTCACTTTTGCGGGTGAAATAAACGCTTTTGCGAAATGTGGATTGGTAATAGAGGCCATTGTAGAAAAACTGGAGATCAAGAAAACTGTGTTTGCTGATATAGAAAAGAATGTGAGTGATACTTGTATTCTTGCAAGCAATACTTCTTCGCTTTCTATAACCTCTATTGCTGCGGCATGTGGCCGACCGCAAAACGTAATGGGGCTGCACTTCTTCAACCCTGCGCCATTGATGGCGCTTGTAGAGGTTATACCTGCTGTACAGACCAACCCTGCACACGTACAGCCGGCCAAAGAACTGATGCACCGCTGGGGTAAAACCCCTGTAGTAGCTAAAGATACTCCCGGCTTTATAGTGAACCGTGTGGCACGTCCTTATTATGGTGAGGCCATACGTATGTATGAGGAAGGTATAGCAAGCATGGAAGAAATAGATAATGCCATGGTGCAATCAGGTGGTTTTAAAATGGGGCCATTTACGCTTATGGACTATATAGGCCATGATGTGAACTATGTAGTGACCGAAACAGTGTTCCAGTCGTTCTTTTATGATCCGCGTTATAAGCCGTCCTTCTCTCAAAAGCGTTTGCTGGAAGCGGGATGGCTGGGCCGTAAGACAGGCAGGGGATTTTATAACTATAATGAACCTGGTACTGCGGACAAACCAGTTGATAACAGTAATAATACCCAGATTGTGGAACGTATTGTGGCTATGCTTATAAATGAGGCTGTGGATGCACTGTACTTAAATGTAGCCACAGCAACCGACCTGGAAACAGCAATGACCAAAGGTGTAAACTACCCTAAAGGCCTGCTGCAATGGTGCGATGAATGGGGTGCTGAAAAGTGCTTAGCTATACTGGATGGGCTTTACGACAGTTATCATGAAGACCGGTACAGAGCAAGTATATTATTGAGGAAACATGCAAAAGAGGGTAAACGTTTTCTTTAACAAGAACTTTTTTGAGGGGTGGCACGCTAATTGTATTACTGTCATAAATCAATAAAAAATTTATTCTATGAAAAAAATGTTTGTTTTCCTAATGATCGCAGGTACTTTATCTATTGCTGCAACAGCGCAGGAAAAGGTTGAAAAGAAAGAAGTAAAAATAAAAAAGACTAGTTCGCCTGGTCAGAAAGTACACAACACTTTCAGCAAACACAAACACTATGATGGTGTAAAGGTTAAAGAAAGCAAAGAAGTAGAAAAAACTAAATAAGCTTCTAAACTACTATTGACTGCCTGTCGCCGGATTGTGACAGGCAGCTTTTTTATGAATATACCTGTCTATTACCTTATTGGATTTAATGAATAGCAATTAAGAAGAATCAAACCCTTTTTGCCGTAAATTTGTTGTGTATAAAAACATTTTGATGCAATTAGCTGAGTTGTATGAAAGAGCTCTGAAATTTGAGTTTTTAAGCGCTGAAGAGGGAGTTTTTCTTTTTGAACATGCACCACTTACCGAGTTAATGTACGTGGCGAATGAATTGCGGAAGATACAGTTGCCGCATAACAAGGTAACCTGGATCATAGACCGCAATATGAATACCACCAACGTGTGTGTAGCCAATTGCAAGTTCTGTAATTTTTACCGTGTACCCGGCCATCCGGAACAGTACGTTACTGATATAGAAACCTATAAAAGGAAAATAGATGAAACCTTCCGCTATGGTGGGGAACAGCTATTATTGCAAGGAGGACACAACCCCGTGCTAGGCCTGCAATACTATGTGGACCTTTTTAAAGAACTGAAACAACTTTATCCTAACCTGAAGCTGCACGCTTTGGGGCCGCCGGAAGTAGCACATATCTGCAAGATATCGGGCGTGAGCCATAAAGAAGCCTTGATGGCGCTGATGGAAGCCGGTATGGACAGTATGCCCGGCCCAGGTGCCGAAATACTGAACGACCGTGTGCGCCGCCTGATATCGAAAGGGAAATGTGGCGCACAGGAATGGCTGGACATTATGCACGAAGCCCACAAGCTTGGCCTTACTACTACTGCTACCATGATGTTTGGCCACGTGGAAACGATATATGAACGTATGGAGCACCTGGTGCGCGTACGTGAGGTACAGGCCAAAAAACCAGCCACATCAAAAGGCTTCATCGCGTTTATACCATGGACCTTCCAGGATGTAGATACTTTGCTGCGCAGGATACGTGGTACCAAGAACCTGACCACTGCAGAAGAGTATATACGTATGATAACCCTTTGCCGCATTATGCTGCCTAATATAAAGAACATAGCAGCATCGTGGCTTACGGTAGGCAAGCAGGTGGCACAAACCTGTATGCATGCAGGCGCCAATGATTTTGGCTCCATAATGATTGAAGAAAACGTAGTGAGTGCAGCAGGTGCACCGCACCGCTTTACTGCCAGTGGCATACAAGCCGCCATACGTGAAGCAGGTTTTGAACCCCAGCTGCGCAACCAACAATACGAATTCAGGAAGATGCCGGAAGTGATGGAAGAACAGGTGATCAACTATTGATCAAATAAAACCAGGTTACACATTCGTTCGATTATATTGTGGGATGTGTGACCCTGTTTCTAGTCCTCAAAATGTCTTAAAATGTCCGCTGGCGGACATTTTTTGTTTCGGCTAAAATGCAGTGTTGATGAGGGTTTTGGTAAAAATGTCTGTTGGGGTATCTCATTATGGGAGATAGGTAATTACTCATCTGAACCAATATGCTCTATCTGCTCACGGCATACACGTTCTACAATAGCATGTGTCTGCTTTATCCTGTCTATAAGTATCTTCAACTGTTCTTCTGTGATCTTGAAATTCTTCTTGTAGCGGGCATCTATGTAGGCTTTCTTCAGCAGCTCAAACAGGTACTTTTCGTTTGTGGGTTTTCCTGGGAACACGTCGGCCAGTTCAGGTGCAAATTCTTTGCACTTGTGCAGCAGCTTGCCCAGGTTGTGTGTGCGGGGTTTGTACCCGGTAAATACCAGCAAGACCGCAGCATAAGCACGCTCGGTGGCCTGGTGTAGTTGAAATGCGGCTATGTTTAAATTTTTTTCATTTTTAAGAAACAGCGCTGTTTTCAAGAATACTTGCGCATCGCCATACCAATGTTCAAAATCGTCAGTGGCTATTTGTTTTCTTTCGGCCGGGGATAGCACTGCCGGTTGTGCCAATGGTATATTGCCGGCATCGTACAGCAATATGCCTTCTTCCTTGATGTCGGAAAAAAAGTAGTGGCCTTCCCGTAGCCGGGTATTTACAAAATCTATAGTATGTGCTATGGGTGATACAGGTGTGTTGAAATCGAAACGGTTCTCTACCATTTCTTCTATATCACTTTCTTCCCTTTTCTCACCCCTTTTTGTAATGATGAGCAGGTCATAATCGCTCAGATACTCATGCAGTATGTGACCCTCCATGTGGGTATCTTCCACCCACTTGTTGCGTGCGTAACTGCCGTAGAGAATGATCTTCTCCGGCTGTATCATATCCACAACCGCCTGTACCACCTGCGCGAGCTGGTCTTGTTTGTCTTGTGGCAAGTATGCGATGGAGGTGTTCACGTATTATGATTGCGAGCGCTAAGCTAAGAATTTATAAGTGGATTAGTGTTTATTTACCAGAACTATTAAGTGATAAATTTGGTGGGAAATGTCTTAAAATGTCCGTTGACGGACATTTTAATTTTTGGCTGAAATGCTTTGCCAGTTTATATTTCAAGGCATTCACCAATAAAATGTCCATTGGTTATTTTATTTTTCGGAACGGACATTTTTTGAATTGCAGATCTCCTTTTACCACTGTGCAAGATACTATTGGCATAGGTGGTTTTCCAAAAGAAGATATGCACAGTTCCACGAGTGGTGATGTTTCACGATTGTTACAACGTCACACTATGATTGCTTGCAGGTATTACGTTACTTACAAGGTATCTTACTTCTGAATCTCAGCAATAGCCCTTATAAGTGCGTCGTCAGATGTGGTTTCAATATTCGGTTTTACGCCTTACTAGGCATAAAGTTACACCGGTAAATAAACAAAAAATGTAGCTCCCTTTCCTAGCTGGCTGCTGGCGGTTATGAAACCGTGGTGGTTTTCTATGATCTTATTGCATAATGATAAGCCAATGCCTGTACCGGCATATTCCTGCTTTCCGTGCAACCTTTTGAATAACGAAAATATGGTTGTCTTGTATTGCTCTTCAAATCCGATCCCGTTGTCTTGTACCGTAATGAGGTAGTACTTCTCAGCAGTTAATGATTTTGATACATTGACAACCTGACCTTTTATTACGACTGCAGATGTTATTTTTATTACAGGGGCAGTTTTTGAGAATTTTAAAGAGTTACTGATAAGATTTGCAAATAGCTGCCCTATTTGAAGCCGGCTACCTATTACCGTAGGCAAAGTATCGCTAATAATTGTTGCGTTCTTCTCCTCAATTAAAAGTTCAAAATCTTGTTTTATTTCATCTACAATTGAATTCAGATCTACTTTCTCAAGATAGGGATCCTCCTTGTCTTTAGTGAGCTGACTATAATTCAATAATGATTTAACCAGTTCTGACATTCGTTTTGCGGATGCATCCAGCTTATCAAAATACCTGTTGATGAATTCTTTGTCATCAAAGTTTTTCTTAATTAACTCAGAAAAGGTTTGAATTTTCCGTAGTGGCTCCTGAAGATCGTGCGATGCT
>Ga0207053_10284_pt1 | contig 12586 bp, 11 predicted proteins | sample Alteio_BWMinCont_59_FD_153290 | JGI IMG/M metagenome (GOLD analysis project Ga0207053, IMG submission 153290) | Enriched cells from forest soil in Barre Woods Harvard Forest LTER site, Petersham, Massachusetts, United States -... | ecosystem: Environmental > Terrestrial > Soil > Temperate forest >...
GCTGTTTGGCGGTGCGCCGCGATTCAACGAGTTCGTTGTGCGGACCAGCGAAGATCCTTACGCCATCAACTCTCGTTTGCTTGGACACAAAATCATCGGAGGGCTCCCGCTGAAAAAGTTTTATCCCGAGCTCAGCAACGCATCTCTGTGGTGCTGCACCGAGTTGACCACGCGCAGCACGATCGATACCGCGGTTGGGGTGGTCGCGGAAAGTGAGCGGTCGGTGAGGACCAGCAGCGAAGAGCCAGCGGAAGAAGGGGTCACTCGCTGATGGCACGATACGCATGTCCCGCCTGTAACGGTGAGGGGAAGTGTGCCGAATGCTTTGGAACGGGAACTAACACTCACCTAAATGATAATGAGCCGAAATGTCGAAACTGTTCGGGCAGCGGGGTGTGTCCCGAATGCCGGGGAACTGGCAGCAGCTTAGATTGGGTGCGGCGACGCGCAGAGTTGACTGACTTGGGATCCGAGTGAATATGAAGCACATGACCCGCAAAGCCACTCGCCACGTGAACCAGAACGAAGGCCTGATCTTTGAAAAATCATCGCCTGGCAAGTCAGCATGGAAGCTTCCGCCTCTCGACGTCCCAGAAGTGGATGCCTCAAAGCTCTTGGGTTCATCAGAAAGAAGAGACCTGGGCAATATGCCCGAGGTGAGCGAGATCGAAATCATCCGCCACTTCACGCGTATGTCCACCTGGAATTACGCGATCGATCTCGGAATGTATCCCCTGGGCTCTTGCACCATGAAATACAACCCGCGGGTGAACGAGGTGGTGTCGCGGCTTGAGGGTATTGCTAACGGCCATCCCTATCAGCCGGAGAAAATTTCTCAAGGCGCATTGCGCATCATCAAGACCCTGAGCGATTGCCTGATCGAAATCACTGGCATGGACGCGATCACCCTTCAGCCGGCGGCTGGCGCTCACGGCGAATTGACCGGTTTGCTGATGGTCCGCGCCTTCCACGACGCAAAGGGCAAACCGCGGAAAAAGGTTCTAATCCCGGATTCTGCCCATGGCACTAATCCCGCCACGGCGGCCATGGTCGGCTATGCCATCGAGAATCTCAAATCAAACGCCAGCGGAATAGTTGATACCGGCGTCCTTGAAGCGCAGATGAATGAAGATGTGGCCGCGCTGATGCTCACTAATCCCAACACGCTGGGCGTCTTCGAGCAGGAGATTCATAAGATCGCCGACATTCTTCACGCCAAAGGCGGTCTGCTCTATATGGACGGCGCCAACATGAACGCGCTGGTGGGCAAAGTTCGCCCCGGGGATTTTGGGGTCGATCTCATGCATCTGAACCTGCACAAGACATTTTCGACTCCGCACGGCGGCGGCGGTCCCGGGTCAGGCCCGGTCGCGATCAAGAAGTTTCTGGAGCCGTTCCTTCCGAAGCCTGTGCTGAAGTCGAAACCGGACGGCACGTTAGGCTTCGACTATGAACGCCCGCAGTCGATCGGTCGAGTGCGTTCCTTCTATGGGAATTTTGGAATGTTTGTGCGCGCTCTGGCCTACATTCTGGCGAATGGACCGGATGGATTGCGCCAGACTACAGAGGATGCAGTGCTCAATGCGAACTATATTCGCAAGGGGCTCGAAGGAACTTACGATCTGCCCTACAAAAACCCAAGCATGCACGAGGTGGTTTTCAGCGACAAGCTACAGGCCAAAAAAGGTGTTCGCACCATGGACGTCGCCAAGCGACTCATCGATTATGGCTTCCATCCGTACACCACGGCGTTTCCGTTGATTGTTCCGGGCGCCATGATGATCGAGCCTACCGAAAGCGAATCCATGGAAGAGTTGGATCTCTTCATTGAGGCCATGCAATCCATCGCCGACGAGGTTGACGAAGAGGCAGAAATTGTCCGTACCGCGCCGCACTCAACCCGGGTCGCGCGCTTGGATGAAACGGCCGCCGCCCGGAACCCCGTACTCCGCTGGAAACCGCAGGCCGAGAGCCCGAAACCTAAAGCCTGAATTCAGTTCAGGCGCTCTTCTTCGAAGTCACAGCGTAGAATGCTGCGGCTTCCTGCACCACATTTTTCCCGCCACAGTGAGGACACTGGATCTTCTGTCCATCATGCTGCCGCAGAGTGAGAGTTTGTTCGAATATTTTATGGCAGTCGTTGCAGACGTAATCGTACACGGGCATGGAACACCTCCCGATGAATTCAGGAGAATTCTAGTCCCTCTGCCAACATCCAGAGCTGTGATTATTTCTCTTCGTTTAACAGGCGCGATTTCAGTGCTGTAATGGCAAGTCCGTGTTCTTTTCCCCGAATTCCACGGAGGCTTGCGTGTTCTCCCAGCTCAAGTGCATAGTGCAGCTCCCACCGGTGTGATCGAATCGAATCGTGAAATTCTCAACTGGCCCGGAAGTTTTCGATACCGACATCGGAACGCGCGCCAGCTCTTCCGACTCATATTTGTAAGGAATACCCCACTCGCCGGTCTTCTTATTCACGATCAATGTCCATTTGTTCTGCTCTGGAAGGGTGAAGATCGTGTAGTTTCCGGCCGGAATGTCTCTGCCGTCAGCCGATACCGCCGTAGTTGTTACAAACGTTGTCGCTTCGTTCGCGCCCGTCCGCCACACCTCCCCATTAGGGACCAGATCCCCGAAGATTTTTCGACCCTTGGCACGCGGACTTGAGTAATCGACGGTGATAGTTTTTCCGTCAGAAAATTTGCATTGCGCCTGCGCCGGTGGGCTGGGACGTTTGCTCTTGTCCTGCTGGGCGGATGAAATGAGGCACACCGCGAGAACTAACAAGACAGCAACAGCAGCTTTCTTCATCATGAGGTCTCCTTGATAGGCACTCGGGTTTAGTTCGATGGGTATTGATCGAACTCTTTTGAGCATTCGGGTGCACCGCTTAGACTATCTCCGGCGGCGAAGGTTAGCAATTCAGGGTCCCGGCACGGCCAATTCTTAGAACTGTGCTCTCTTTCCTGTGTGCTCTCCGTGGGCGCAGCCTGCCCTGACCGAATCGACGTGTGGTTAAGCTTTTGACTTATGCCAGCCTGGCTGCATACGCCAGCACCAGTGCGCCTACGATGATTCGGTACACCGCGAATGGCGCAAATCCCCGCTTGCGCACCCAGGCCATGAACCAGGCGACCGCGGCATAAGCAACGAAAAATGACACCAGGAACCCGATCGCCAGCACTACCCAGCCGTGCGCATCGATTTGCGAAACTCCGATTGGATTTTCGCCCTTACCGCGAAGCGATTTCAACAGGTCGTAGCAGGTGGCAACGACCATCGTGGGAATCGAAAGGAAGAACGAAAACTCCAGCGCCGAGGCCCGTGACATGCCGGCGATCTGCCCCGCCGCAATGGTTGACATCGACCGCGAAGTCCCAGGGAAAACAGCCGAAAGAATCTGGCAGGCCCCAATCCACACTGCCTGGCCTAGAGTCATCGCCTCCATACTCCAGGTGTGGATGCGGCTGCCGGCGCTGTTTGGGCCCAGCTTTTCCGCGCTCGCATTGGCCGCGTCAACGATCCACATCACGATGCCGCCCACCAGCAGGGAAGCGCCCATGATGTACAAGCTCTCGAGATGCTTGCCGATCACTTTGGTCAACAGAAACGCAGGAATTGCAGTTACAACAAACGCCACCAGCGTAAGCCCGAGTGGATGCGTCAGGGGGTTGCGGTCTCCGGTTTCTCCCTCCGGAAACGTGCTCACGAATTTCGCAATACGTGAGCGAAAATAAATTGGCAGGCACAAGATGGCGCCTAGCTGGATCACGATGGTGTACATCTTCCAATAACCGTCGGCCAAACTAATGTGCAGTAGCGATTCGGCGATTCGTAGGTGCGCCGTGGAACTGACCGGCAGGAACTCCGTAAGACCTTCAATAATCCCGAGCACAACCGAGAACAAGTAGTCGTTCAAATATCCTCCGCGCGTTATCACAATAAGAAACTAATTGCGTAGGAAAATACTAAAGCAGGGAAGGCGAGGGCAGAATCACTACGCGGGAGCAAGTGCTTGTATGGTCAATAGGAAGCTATGAGGTGGCGCTCTTCAGGAGTTTTCTTTCTCTAATTCCGTTTTAGTTGCGCTCGCATCGATCTTTCGCGAGTGAAACCAGCTCATATGTGGAAGCGGACGCTCAACTCGTCGGCGGACCGCGATCAATTCAGCGGTAATCGCCACGGCAATTTCTTCGGGAGTTATCGCGCCAATATCGAAACCCACGGGTGCATGAACGCGCTCGAAAAGGTGCTCAGGGAGTCCTTCCTTCACCAGCTCGCGAAAAATGGTGATGGTCTTGCGCTTCGACCCGATCATTCCGATATATCGGGCCTCAGTCTGCACTGCCCACCGCAGGACGCGCATGTCGTCGTGATGTCCACGGGTCACGATCACGATATAGGAAGTCTCATTAGGAATGATTCGTGCCATCGCCTGATCAAAGTCTTCTGCGATCACTTCTTTCGCTTCAGGGAAGCGCTCGCGGTTCGCATAGCTGTCGCGGTCGTCAACTACGTTTACGTCGAAACCCACCGTTTTCGCGGTCCTGTAAAGGCTCAAGGCCACATGACCTGCGCCGAAAATATAAAGCGAAGCTGGAGGTAGTACCGGTTCGATGAAAATGTCCAGAGTCCCGCCGCAGACCAGGCCAGTGTCATATTTCGGATTCTGATTCAGATTAAAAATCAGCGTTCGTGGCTTCTCGCTCTCCATCACCTCGCGCGCCGCTTGCCAGACTTCCGCCTCCACGCATCCGCCGCCGACGGTGCCAAAGATTGAGCCGTCATCGCGAATCAGCATCTTGGCCGTTTCAAACGAAGGAATCGAGCCGCGCACGTTCACAATGGTCGCGACGGCACCCCGCCGCCCGGCCTGGCGCAATTGAACAATTTCCTCGTAAATATCCATTGATGGCATTATTTGGCCCCGGGAGCAAGAAGTCAAACCAGATCGCCCTTAGTCCTACGGAATCCAGACCCCGACGTGTTCGTGGAAGTTGGACGCGCAGGAACTGCTCACGGCGAACGGAAACATGGTGTTCGGCATCTCGGTGGCCGCCCATGTTTTTTGCTGGATGAGAATGAACTGCAATCATTTAGCTTCGATGCTGTTCCGGCAACGCACTGTTGATGGCGGCGCGAACTTTTTCCATCAGGGACTCCCGTGTGCCGAACTCGGCGGGTTGGATGGCCGAGTGAAAAGTAACGGTCACAACGCCGGGCTTAATGGAAAAACGACCTTTCGGCATGGCCTCATGCGTGCCGGAAATCGTTACCGGGACCACCGGTACTTTGCACTCTTCGGCTAAATAGAACGGGCCTTTCTTGAATGGCAAGAGTTTACCGTCGAACGAGCGATGGCCTTCCACGTAAATCGTCATGTGTACTCCCTGCTTAACCACGTCGGCTGCGTCGCGAACAGCGGCGATTCCAGCATCCCGATCGCCACGGTCCACCGGTACCAGCGATCCCATGCGCATGGCTCGGCCCAAGATCGGGACTTTGAACAGCTCTTTCTTAACTAGAACCGAAGTGCGACCCGGAAGTAGCGGTATGAGCAATGGGGGATCGATATTCGAAACATGATTCGACATGAACACGTAAGTTCGCGACCGGTCTAATTGTTCTAATCCGACGGTGCGCGCGCGGACTCCGGCAATTCGCACTCCGGTGCGTGCGCCCCACATCGCCACCCGGTAGAGCGGGAGGACGTCGCCGGTGATCAAAACCCAGGGGAAACAAAAGAGTGCAGCGATTGGCAAGAAGATCGCCCAAAAGCTGAGCATGAGAAGAGTTCGAATCATTACTTTGACGAGTTGTGCTTTGACGACTTCGGCTGTGCGGTGCTGTCGCCGAACAGCCAAGCTGCGCGCCGTGATTTTTGCTCTGCCGTGATATTAGGCGCATCCTCCACGCGGAACACTTTTTGCTTGCTGGCGCCCAGTGTCCATTGAAGCTCGCGCTGAATGCCGTCACGGGAAACGCTGAGATGCAGCAAAGCTCCGGGGCCCAGATCTCGAATCCTCCTTTCGAAATCCCGTCCCGACCGCCGGCCATTTATCTGCATGATCACATCTCCAGGCTTTAGCCCAGCGCGCTCAGCTTCACTCCCTGCTTCCACTTGCACGACGCTGGGCGGCTGATCGAACGCCTGCGCCGCCTGAAATCCCGGATCAGCAAGCGTGAGCTCGGTGGTGGTGGCGCGCAACCCCACGCGGCTGAAGAAAGTGTCCCATGGGACCTCGTCCACGCCGCTGACGTATTTCTGAAAGAACTCGCGGAAGTTCGCGTGGGACAGGTTTTCGGCTGTGTTGCGAACGCCGTCGGAATCAGGGAAACTCCTCCCTTGCTTGGCATAGTGCTCATTCATCCAACGAAACAAATCTTCCAGCGAGACCCTGTCGTCACTTGCGTCGCGCATTTTCAAATCCAGCAAAACTCCGAGCAACTCGCCTTTGTTGTAGTAGGAAATGCTCCGTGCCGGAAGACTGTAATAAGGATATTTTTCTAGCCAGGCATCGAAGCTCGACTGCTCTGCCGACTGTGTGAGGTGAGCGGGGCGGTTTTCAAGCTCGGTAATTTCTTCTCCGAGATGGTTGAGATAGTGCTGTTCATCGAGCAGTCCTGCGCGAAGCAGGATGTACTCAGCAACTGTGCTGTCCACACCTTCGCTGAACCAGAGCGCAGGCGTGTAGTTTTCCTTTGTATAATCCACCGGTTCGAGCGATTGCGGTCGTACACGCTTTACGTTCCAGAGATGAAAAAATTCGTGTGCGGTAATGCTGATGAAACGATCGAAGCCTCCGGCCAGATCGTCCATTGGTAGAGTGATCGCGGTGCTATACGTGTGCTCCATCCCGCCACCACCGGGCAAATCGGCGAAGTGGTAGATAGAAAGATAGCTGCGGAATGGACAGTCATTCATCCAGTTAGTCTCTGCGGAAACAATGCGCTGAATGGGCGGAATGATCTTATCGAGAATGGCCTGTGCGCCCTCCGCGTCGACCACCACGCGGTACGTTCCGCAGGCTGCGCTGAAGTCACGCTCATCGAAGGCTCCCATTTCGACAGGCGAATCCACTAACTGGTCGTAGCTGATGGCCGAGAAGCTGTTTCCCTGCTGCGGTAGCGGTGTGGCAATTTTCCATCCCGAGGGCACGCCGCGAAATTCAACTTCGGCTGGATCGCCGCGCTCTCCCTCGATATAACAAAGAATCTCCGCAAGATTGAAAAATGCATGATGCGAGTTCAATTGTGCGCCGTAGGGACTGGGATTGTCGCTAAACATTTCGTATTCAACTCGCCCTCCATTTTCTGCGCCGCTAATTTTCCAGCGGCTCTTGTTCAGTTGAATCAGCGGCAACGGCTTGCCGCCAGAATCGGCGCGAATCCAGTTCATGTACTGCGAGAAATCACGCACCTGGTAAAGCGCGTTCCACACCGGTAGTTGAAGTTCGCGGGTGTTTTGTCCGGGAGGGATTTCGATTGTGACCTGAACCAAATGCTTTTCCGGACTCGCCAGCGAGACGATGTAGTGAATGCGATCAGCGGCGAGGGCTGCCTGGCCGCAAATAATGACGACGCTCGCCGCAAACGCCGCAAGTGAAACACGATGCCGCCTGAACCTCATTTGCGCTTGCCCGTTTCAACCGGACTCGCGGATTCGATAGACTGCAAGCGTTGTGGCAACTTCTCGTAGATTCCACCGAAGCCGCCGTTAGAAAGAATTGCAACTACGTCGCCGGCACGCATTTCTGGGGCTGTAATGCGTACAATGCTCTCCACATCGGCGATAACACGGGCACGGCGGTGGCCGTGCTTCCCTATTTGCGTGGCGACAGCGGCAATGTCGAGGCGCTCAGATTCCGGAATGGATTCGGATCTGAAGACGTTGGCAATCACGATTTCGTCAGCTATGGCCAGGCTCTTTGCCAAATCTTGTTGAAACACGTTGCGACGAAGTGTGTTGGAGCGTGGCTCGAGAATCGCCCACAAGCGCCTTCCGCGATATCGCGCCCGCAACGCGTTCAGGGTGACAGCGATTGCGGTGGGATGGTGCGCGAAATCGTCAATAATCGTGATCCCGTTGACCTTAGCTTTCACTTCGAGGCGGCGCTTCACGCTTTGGAACGTTTTAAGTGCACTGGCAATCACATCCACCGGGATTTTGTGATCCGCAGCCAAAGCAGCCGCAGCGGTCGCATTCCAAACGTTGTATTCTCCGGCGAGGGGAAACTCAAACTCCGCCCAGGCTTTTCCATTTCGCAGGACGGACCAGGTCGTGCGGTCCGTTTCCAGCTTCAAGTCTGCAATTCGCCAAGTAGCTTTATCGGTGGCCCCGTACCGCTCCACCGGACAAAAGGCCCGAGCAACCGAGCGTTCGACGCTGTCACCATGGTCGAAAGCGATAATGCGTCCGCGGCGCGGGACCAGATTTACCAGGCGCTTAAACGAAGTCTCGACCGCATCGAGGTCTTTGTAAATATCCGCGTGATCGAATTCGACCGAGGTTAGGATGATGGCGTCTGGAAAATAGTGCAAAAACTTTGGGCCTTTGTCGAAGAAAGCGGTGTCGTATTCGTCACCCTCAAGGATGAAGTATTTGCCATCGCCGAGTTGGAAGCTGCGCGCGAAATTTTCTGCAATGCCACCGATCAAAAAAGACGGATGGGTTCCAGCGCACTCAAAGATCCACGAAAGCATCGACGTAGTGGTGGTCTTGCCATGAGTGCCCGCGACCACCAGCACCTCTTTGCCGCGCAGAAATTCATCGTGTAGAAGCTGAGGAAGCGAACAGAAGGGGATGCGCTGATCGAGCACAAGCTCTAGTTCGACATTACCGCGCGAGATGGCGTTGCCCACGACCACCAGATCCGGAGCGGGTTTCAGGTTCTCTGCCGCAAATGGCAACACCGGGATCCCGAGCGAATCAAGAAAATCAGACATCGGCGGATATGCTGCCGCGTCGGAGCCGGTCACCGGAAAGCCGCGCTCAGCAAGCATTCCGGCCAGGGAAGCCATGGCCGTGCCGCAGATGCCGATTAAGTGGATGTGCTTCGTCGATGTCATTGCTTATAGTTTCGCTACTCTCTGATCGAAAACCTTCAACCACAAAGGAACACGAAGGAACACGAAGGGATTCACGCCGTCGTTGCCGGCTCCAGAATTTCGAGGGTCACACCAGAGCCGCCCACATTCAATACCGCGCTGACTCCAATCGGTAACGTTATGTTATGACTCGACACATGGCCGGAGCGCAGTCCATAAGCAACCGGAACTCGTAGATCTCCTACCACTCTCATCACAACTTGTTCCAAAGTGTAGCCTTGGTTGGGCGCCTGAACGCAATCGAGCATTTCGCCGAAGATGAGGCCGCGAACCTCGTTCAGTTTGCCAGCAAGTTTCAAGTGCATCAACATGCGATCGATCTGGTAGGGCTTCGTGGCCACGTCTTCAATAAAGAGTATGGTGCCTTCGGTGCGGATTTCATACGGAGTGCCGAGCGATTCAACCAGCATGGAGAGGCATCCGCCGTAAAGAACACCCTCGGCTGATCCCTGTGCCAGCGGCTTAACGCCTGAGTTCCCGTCGAAATTAAACCGCCAGTTTTCGCGCCCGCTCAATGCAGCTTGCCAGGATTCAATATCGATGCCGTCCGCTTTCGCAAAATCTTTCGCCACCATCGGGCCATGAAAAGTCACAATGCCGGCAGCATCGCAAAAATACGTTTGGAGCGTGGTGTTGTCGCTGTATCCGATGAATGCCTTCGGATGTGAACTGATCTTACTGATGTCGAGCACCGGCGATAGATAATTCGAGCCGTAACCACCGCGGGCGCAAACGATGGCTTTCACGTCGTCGCGCAAAAACATGTTTTCTAATTCACGCGCGCGGCGCTCAACTGACCCCGCGAAATAGAGATCGCGATCGAAAATAGATTTGTCGAAAACCGGGTTATATCCCATTCGTCGCAGTGCCTCGCAACCGTTATCAAAATCCTGCCGCTTGAAATAACTAGCCGGAGCGACAATGCCGATGTTGTCGCCAGCCCGCAGCGCAGGAGGCTTGATGCGTTCAACTTGGGAGCGGGCGGGCATGCAGGAATTAGAGCAGGAATTCTCCGCGACAGACCAGTTGCGCAGGGCCACGCAGAAAGACCTGATCTTCCCAACGCACGGTTTGCGGGCCCCCGGGAGCGTGGACGCTAACCGGCGACTCAGCCTTCTTCGAGAAAATTGCGGCAACTGCGGCCGCACACGATCCAGTGCCTGAGGATTGCGTTTCACCGACTCCGCGTTCGTAGAAGCGTACTTCTATATTCCCTTTATCACGAACCACGACCAGCTCAACGTTAATCCCGTACTTGAAGTCATGGTGTTTTCCGATTTCAGCGGCATCGCCTTGCCATGCGGGTCCAAATTCTTCAACGAAAACCACGAAATGCGGATTGCCCATGGAAACCGGAATTCCGCGAACTTCGCCGAATGCCACTTTGATCGGAAACTCGTCGCCGACCTGGGGCTCACCCATTGCGATTTCGAATTCAAATGATTTGTGATTGTGAGAAATTAAACTGCAATTTTTTATGCCGGCGCCGGTGCGAATGCTGATTTGCTCTCGCGGATTTTCTGCGCACAAATATGCCGCGACACAACGGGTACCGTTGCCGGAAATTTCTGCATCGGAGCCGTCGGCATTAATAAGCCGGGCGCGGATGTCAGCGTCCTGTGAGGGAAAGAGCCACTCCACGCCGTCGGCGCCAACTCCATTGTGGCGATCGCAGATGCCGCGGCTGAAGTTGGGTAGGTCGGGTGGCGCGTGCAGTCCGTCGATAATAAGGAAGTCATTACCACAGGCGCTCGCCTTCACGAATGGAATTGCAACTGCATTCGTCCCGGCAGCACCGCTCATTCGGACTGCACCGGGCCTAAGTCAGTCACGGCCTCAAACTTGCCACATTGGCGCAAGGTCTGCAACACTGCCTTTTGCTGTTTCCGAGTACCCTCGCATTCAAATCGAAGCCGAACGTGACGCGGGGTAGGCGCCGCATGCACATTCATTGCGAAGAAATGCAGCGGCTCCAGCGCTTCGTTTACCTCCGCCGTCGCTCGTTCAGCGCTGGGGCCCGCTACCTCATAAGCATGCATCATCATCTTCAGGTTCAGAAATTTCTCGGTACCGCCAAGCAGCAGCAGAACCCCGATAACGAACACAGTGGCAAAGATCGCAATCCAGTATCGGTCGCCTCCGACGGCCATGCCTATAGAGGCGACAACGAATATCGTCGACGCCGTGGTGATGCCTGTGACCATGTCTCCGCGGGCGTGAACGATACAGCCCCCGCCGATGAAGCCGATGCCCGGGATGATTTGCGCCGCAATGCGCGTGTGATCACCGATGTGCAGGACTGCAAGCTGGTCAGACAGCAAGGTGAACATGGCTGCGCCCATGCAGATGAAAAGGTTGGTGCGAAGGCCCGCAGGGCGGTGCTTGGCTTCGCGCTCCAGACCAATCAATCCACCAAGAACCGCAGCCAGCACTAGCTTTTCGATGTCGCCGACAATCAGAGGCATTTGTTCGAACTCGAGTGCTTCCCAATTTCTAAACAGCTAATTTTGCTCGGATTCTATCACTGTGCGGGGTTGGCGCCTCAGCAACCGGGCCTCCGGCCGTTAACGTACCTGATTACTCTTGAGAGTGCGGTAGATGGTGGCTTGCGGCTGTCCGGTCATTCGCACGATTACCGTTGCGGCGAGTTCCTTCTGGTCCGCAGAGGAGGCGACTGGATCAGAATCGAAGGCGATCACATAATTCGCAAAAGCTGCGGGATTTTTCAACGCGCGCTCCCACAGGCCGTCGGGGTCAGAAGCGCCTTTCCACGGACGGTGATTGCCTTCATTCATCACGTGCGAAAGTGAAATGCCAGCTTGCTGCAAAGCACCAACGTGGTCGCCCAAGTACATGAGAAAAGTTGAATCCGAAGGCAACAATTCCAATCTTGCCGCAACCGCGGTTTCTAGGGCGATGCGAGAGCGAGAGTTGATAATCGCCTCATCGAAACTTACCGGCGCTTTGCGCCAGACTTGAAGGTAGCTGGCGGCTGCGAGCACCGAGAAGGCGGTGGCGATCACAAGCCTGGATCGTGTACTCGCGGCGAAGCGGATCAATCCATAGGCTGCGATGGCGGTGAATACGGCGAACGCCGGCAGCATTTCGACGCCGTAGCGCACGTTGTATCGGGAAAACGGCGGCCAGGTTGGAACAAAGAGAGGAACGCCGCTGTATGCAATCGAGAGCATGTAGAACGGGACCGGGATCCAAAGAAAAAGCACGGGCCACAGTCTTCTCTGAAACAGAACCACGATTGCCGTGCCCAGCAGCAGCCAACACACCCAGAACTTCTGCCAATTTCCTTCCGCAAGATTCAGTTCTACAGATTTGAAGAAGTATCGAAATGCCACCCGCGGTTTATGCGTACCCGGATGCGGCGGCGATCCAGCCAGAATTGAGTTGTGCTCGATCGCTTTTGCGGAATAGGCGCCGTTGGCAAATTCCAGCGGGTTGCGGTAGACCGCGAAGTTATATC
>Ga0207053_10285_pt1 | contig 12555 bp, 11 predicted proteins | sample Alteio_BWMinCont_59_FD_153290 | JGI IMG/M metagenome (GOLD analysis project Ga0207053, IMG submission 153290) | Enriched cells from forest soil in Barre Woods Harvard Forest LTER site, Petersham, Massachusetts, United States -... | ecosystem: Environmental > Terrestrial > Soil > Temperate forest >...
TGATCTCGCTTCCCGGCTTCTTCGCCAGCAGCATCTCGCGAATCTCGTCATCCAGCTCCAGCAGTTCATGGATAGCCGAACGCCCGCGATACCCTGTCCCGCCGCACTCCATGCACCCCAAACCCTCGCGGAACCTGAACCCGCGCCACTCCGTGGGATCAAGCCCGCTCTCGACCAGTTCCTTCTCCGAATAAGTCCGTTCCTGCACACAAAACTCGCAGATCTGCCGCACCAACCGCTGCGCCAGAATGCAGTTCAGAGCGGAAACAAAGTTGTAAGGTTCCACGCCCATATTCAAAAACCGGCCCAGCACGTCCACAACGTTATTCGCGTGAACGGTAGTAAACACAAGATGTCCCGTTAGCGCCGAATTGATCGCAATCTGCGCCGTCTCTGCATCGCGAATCTCTCCGACCAGAATCTTGTCCGGGTCATGACGCAAAATCGACCGCAAACCACGCGCAAACGTGAGCCCCTTCTTCTCATTCACAGGAATCTGCGTAATCCCGCGAATCTGATACTCCACCGGATCCTCAATCGTAATGATCTTGTCTTCCTCAGACTTGATCTCATTCAGCGCAGCATACAGCGTCGTCGTCTTACCCGAACCCGTGGGCCCGGTCACCAGCACCATCCCATACGGCTCTTTGATATACCGCCGAAACCGTTCCAGATCCTTAGGGGCAAACCCCACCACATCCAGGGAAAGTTTCGTGAACTTTTCCGACATCGATTCCTTATCCAGCACACGAAGCACAGCATTCTCGCCATGCACCGTAGGCATAATCGATACACGAAAGTCGATCAGCCTGCCCTTGTACCGAACCCGGAATCGTCCATCCTGAGGCACGCGTCGCTCAGCAATATCCAGCTCACTCATGACCTTGATACGCGAAAGAATGGTCTGATGGTGTTCCCTGGCAATAGGAGCCATCGCCTGCTGCAACACACCGTCAATGCGGTACTTCACCAGCAGCGAATCATCAAAAGTCTCCAGGTGAATATCCGAAGCCCGCCGTTCCAGTGCCGTAAAGATCGTTGTATCCACCAACCGGATAATCGGCGAGATATCGTCCTCGCTCGTCAGCCGTTCAATCGAAATATTTTCGTCGGCATTATCCTCGTTCGACAGCACATCGAACGCCAGCCCCTCGCTCGCCTCATCGAGCACCCGCTGGCTCTGTTCCGTCTTCTTCAAAAGTTCCGTAATCTGGCTCAGCGTAGCCACGCGAGTCACCAGCCGCTGCCCCAGCAGCCCCGAAATCTCATCCAGCATCATCAGCTTCGAGGGATCGCTCACCGCAATCGCCAACCGCCCGGTCATCTGTTCCAGCGGAACGAAGTTGTACCGGAACATAAGGTCCACTGGCACGCTCTTGAACAGCTCATGCTGGATCTTGAAATTCTTCAGGTCAACAAAATCAGCGTGATACCGTCGCGCCAGCATCTGCGCACGCTCGACTTCGTCCAGGCCCATCTCGTTGATCGGAATAGCCAGCGGAACATTTCCCATACCCGTAAGACTCCCATCTCTTTCATCCGTTACTCATCGTTCAGGTCAAGGCAACCTAAATACACGGCCCTGCAACCAAATACTCTAACCGAGACAAGTACCTCAGAATATCTACGTCCAACCCGATAGCCGAAACCAGGATCTCTCTATTATTCAGGATCAGCGGCTCTCCTGCCATTCTCCCCCACCCCAACCCCCAAATATCTACATCTTTCGGAGGACTGAACCTCATGAGCATGACCAGCCCCACTCCTCTCAGCCACATCGCCGGCACAGCCGTCAACTGGTCCATCGCCCTCAGCATTCTTCTCATTCTGGCGGGTTTCTTCGCCATTCTCATCCCCTCCATCTCCGGAATCGCCATTACCCTCTTCATCGGCTGGACCATCCTCATCGGTGGCATCACCCACTTCATCATGGCCTTCAAAACCCATACCAGGGGTGGCCTTCTCTGGGAGCTCCTCTTTGGCGCCCTCTATCTCTTCGCCGGCGGCTATCTCATCTTCCATCCGCTCTCCGGCCTCCTCTCCCTCACCCTCCTGCTCGCCGCCTACCTCCTGGTCGCAGGCATTATCGAGATCATCCACGCCTTCCAGGTTCGCCCGCGCCACGGCACGGCATGGCTCTGGATCAACGCCGTCATCACCCTTATCCTTGCCATCATGATCTGGAAGACCTGGCCGGTCAGCTCCACCTGGGCCATCGGCACTCTCGTAGGGCTAAGCATGCTCTTCAGCGGATTCTCCCGCCTCATGGTCTCGCTGGCCGCCAAACGCGCCCTCAAACACGCCATCTAGTCCGTCGCTATCGCCGTTGCCGTTGCCGTTCCTGCTCATCATCCCCGGAGGGAATCTGCCGTTGTCGGGGCTGGTGCAATTGCCGTAGCAGTTGCCCTTCTTGTTTGTCATCCCGTAGGGATCTGCTTCTGCCGTTGCCCTTATCGTCATTCTGAGCGGAGCGAAGAACCCCTGTATTTACCCTTCAGGACGGAGCGAAGCGACGTACCAATCCGAACAAAAACATCACTGCTCAGCGTTCAAAGAAACAATCAAAGAATCCGCCTGTGCAATCGACCCATCCAGACTAACCATCAATACATCCACATCCGTCGACATCTTCGCCGAAGTCCCCTTCAAAGACCCAATGGCCCGAGCATTCAAATTGTGCTTCAAAAATGTCACCTGATCATGAAACGCCGTGATCACGGGAGTCATCCGAGCCTCCGTCTGCCGCATCGCCTTCACATACGCAGCCTCATTCAACCGCGACTGCTTAAGCATTCCCGCCGACTGTAGCTTCAGCTTCCTGTTCTCCATCCCATCAATCTCTTTCTGCCACTCCTTGAACAGGTCCGCCGAAACCTGATCAATCGAATCAATCCGGTTATGCAGCTTCTGCGCGCTATCCGCAGCCTTCTCATACTCCGCATTCAGCTTCTTGTAGTTCTTCTCAAGCGACCCACCCTGAAACCCGGTCAGCTCCTGAAACGACTCCATCGTCGTCTTAATCTGTTCCCTGGCCTGCTGCTGATCCTTCTTCGAATCCTTCACCCGCGACACAAGGATGTCCCGCTTCTCCTTACCGAACGTCTTCATCGCCTTGTAGTACGAGCTCTTGCAGCCCGCCACCATCACGCCAAGCGCAACCAGCCCCACCAGACCACACCGTCGAAAGGTCACAACACCAACCACAGATTCCCTCCAAAGCCGGACGGATTCTACTCGCGAACATGGCCCGTGTTGTGCGCCTGCCTGCTACTCCCTATTCCCTGTCCCTACTGACTGGTCCCACCCGCACTCAAACTGAGGATCGGCCAATACAACGCAATCAAAATCGTCACGACTACCGCCCCCATAAAGATCAGAATCAAAGGCTCAATCAAACTCATAGCCGCAGTAAGATTCGTCTGTACATCCTCTTCAAAGAACTCCGCCACCGAGTTCAACATCTGCGGCAGCGCCCCCGTACTCTCGCCCACCTCAATCATTTCGATCGCCAGTTCCGGAAACACCTTCGTCTGCTGCAAACTAACAGAAAGCCCTTTGCCCTCCCGCACAGTCTCCACCGACCGAAACACCGCATTCCCAATCTGCCGCGAATCAATCGCCCGGGCCGCCGTCTCAAGCGAAGGCACCAACGGTAAACCGCCCGTCAACAGCGTCGAAAGCGTCCGCGAGAACAACCCCACCTGATACTTCAGCCAGACCGTCCCCAACACAGGCGTTCCAATCCGAATCTTATCGAGCGTAGTAGCCCCGGCGTCTGTCTTCGCCCACCGATAAAACAAAAATCCCAACACTACCAAAACCAGCGCCACATAAATCCCATACTGTTGAGCGTTGTGACCCAGATCCAGCAGAAACGTAGTCATCGCCGGCAGATGCGTCCCCAGCTGCTCATACAACTGCGCAAACCGCGGCACCACAAACGTAATCAGAAAAGTAAACAGCGCAATCACCATCACGACCAGCAGTGCCGGATAGATCAGACTCGCCTTCAGCTTCTTCCGAAACGTCAGCGACACCCGCTGAAAGTCCAGAAACCGCTGCAACACCTCTTCCAGATTTCCCGACCGCTCCCCCGCCAGCAGCGTCGTCGTATACACCAGCGGAAACCCACCCTGAGCCTCAAACGCCTGCGAGATCGACTCCCCCGTCTTCACCCGAGCCGCCACATCCTCCAGCTGTGCCCGAAAGTGCAGCACCTTCTGCCGCTTCGCCAGCAACTCCAGCGAACCCAATATCGGCAACCCCGCCTTAATCAGCGTCAGAAACTGCTGGTTGAACACCAGGAAAGTCTCGAGCTTAACCTTCTTCTTACCCCCGCCACCCAGCACACTGCTAGGCTTCACCGAGTAGACGTAATACCCCGCCTGCGTAAACTTCGCCCGCAGTTCCTCGGCCGTAGCGGCAGCATGAGTCTGCTCCTGCACCCGTCCCCGCTCATCCGCCAGCTTCACAACAAATTCATTCATAGGTAAATATCGCGCAGCCCAAACACAACCACTCCGTCCATCTTAGACGTACCCACCAAACATTTCGCTAAGCCCGATCCATCGCAGGCCCCATCAGATCCTCCAGCTTCACCGGCAGATCCCGCACCCTAACCCCGGTAGCGTGATACACCGCCGAAGTGATCGCCGCCGCAATCCCCGCCAATCCAATTTCCCCAACCCCACGCGCCCCCAGCTCGTTAATCACCTTATCCGGATAATCCAGAAACGTAACATCGATCTCCGGCGAATCCGCATTCGTCGTCACCATATAGTCCGCCAGGTTGTTATTAATCGGAGCCCCATAGCGACTGTCATACTTCGTCTTCTCAAAGATAGCCATCCCCACACCCATCACCACAGCGCCTTCAATCTGATTCCGCGCCGGCTTCGGATTAATAATCCGCCCCGCATCAATCACCGTCACCACCCGCGACACCCGCAGCCGAGCAATCTCAGGCTGCCACGTCACCTCGGCAAACTGCGCGCCAAACGAGTGCTTCGAATACTTAGCCTTCCCGCCAAACGAACCCTCCGACATCCCCAGCCCGCTCGCCGCGCGAAGATTGCTTCTCTTCAATATCTCCTCAAACGGCATCCCCGTCTCTGGAGCCTTTTCCTTCAAATGCACTCGACCAAACGTCACCGTAAGCATCTCCGGCTTCTTATCAGAAAACGCCGTCTCCCTGCTCGCCGCTGCCGCCATGATCACAGTCTGGTGCGCCTTATCAATCGCCTGCGAAACCGCGGGCACCAGCGATGCACTCGCCCACGACCCACCCGAGATCGGCCCTGGCGGCAGCGCCGTATCCCCCAGCACCACCTCAATCCTGTCATGCGGAATCCCTGTCTTCTCCGACACAATCTGCGACAGCACCGTGTACGTCCCCGTCCCGATATCCTGCGTAGCCGACGAAACCCGCGCCGTCCCATCCGCCCTCAGTTCAACCGCGACCTGCGCCTCCATCCGTTCCGCAATCCACGAGCACCCAGCCACGCCCCACCCAAGCGTCAGCCCGTCTCTCTTCATCGAACCCACCTCAGGCGTCCGCTTGGCCCAGCCAAACTTCTCCGCGCCAACACTCAAACACTCCAAAAAATGCCGCGAAGAAAACGGCAGCTTCAACCCCTCATCAATCGCCGGCTCATTGATCATCCGCAGCTTCACCGGATCAATCTTCAGCTTCACCGCCAACTCATCCATCGCAGACTCAAGCGCAAACAACCCCGGCACCGCACCGGGCCCGCGCATCGAAGTCGGCGTCCCCACATTCCGCCGCACAATCGCCGAAGTAGCCCGCAGATTCGGCGTGCTGTAGCTATAAGCCGTTGCCTCGCTGCACCCCTCCGAGTAGTCATCAAGTATCGAAGTATGGTTCAACGAGTCATGCATCACCGCAACCAGCTTGCCATCCGCACTCGCACCCAGCCTCACCCTCTGCTGCGTCCGCGGACGATGCCCCACACTCTGAAACATCATGTCCCGCGTAACCACCAGCTTTACCGGCCGATTCAAATTGCGCGCAGCACAAGCCGCAATCGCACAATGCGTCCACGGCCAAAGCTTCCCACCAAACCCCGACCCAAGAAATCGCGAGATAACCCGAACATTCTCCGACGGCACACCCAGCATCTGAGCCATCACCTCGCGATGATTCACCACCGCCTGCGACGTCTCATACAGCGTAAAGTTCTGCCCATCCCAAACCGCAACGCTGGCATGAAGCTCTATAGGATTATGCGTCTCCACCGGCGTCCCATAGGTCTCATCAACTTTCACAGCTGCGGTCTTGAACGCCGCCTCCGGATCGCCGCGCTCACTATCCACCTTAGGCTTCTCATCGGTCGCGAAATGATCGCTGACATCATGCTTATCCGTCCGATACGACACCTTAACCGCATCCGCAGCAGCCACAGCCTGCTCAAACGTAACCGCCACCACAGCGGCAACATACTGGCCCCAGTACCGAACCGTATCGTCCTCAAACGGAGGCCGCCGCTCATCCACAATCCCTGAAAACCCACTGGCCGGACCCGTGCGATAAATCCTGCCAATGTTCGCGCGATGATAGACCGCCTTCACACCCGGCATAGCCTCCGCACGCGACGTATCGATCGAAGTAATCGTGCCGCTGGCAATCGTCGCGCAAACCGGAACGGCATAAAGCATCCCCGGAAAGACATGGTCCGAGGTATACATAGCCGAACCGCTAACCTTCAGCGGGCCATCCACACGCGGCAGCGAACCATTCGTCCGTGGAGGAACCGTCGCCGTCCTATCCATCATCGTCGCCATATCCACTCCCGAAAATCCCTAGTCAATCGAAAATCCTGGCGAAGCGACCAATCCATTGCCTTTGCATTTGCACTTGCCTTTTAAACCGCAACCGTGGCCATCCCAAGCGCATGCACAACACACCTCTTCGCCAACTCAACCTTAAAACCATTCTCACTCTGAGGAACCGCCCCATGCAGCGCCGCCTCCGCCGCCTGTCGAAACACCTTCGCATCCACAGCCTTATTCAACAAAAGCCCTTCCGCCTCCACCGACCGCCAGGGCTTCGTAGCCACTCCACCCATAGCAACGCGAGCATAAGAAATCTTTCCACCCGAAACCTCCACCACAACCGCCGCAGAAGCCAGCGCAAACTCATAAGAAGCCCGATCCCGCAGCTTCAGATAAACCTGCTTCGAACCCGCTTTAGGCGGAGGCAGCGTCACATACGTAATCAAATCCCCCGATTCCAGAACATTCTCCCGCTGCGGCGTACTCCCCGGCACCACGAAGAACTCGCCAATCGGAACATCCCTCTCGCCCTTCGCCCCCTGAATATGCACCACCGCTTCCAGCGCCGTAAGCGCGACATTCATATCCGAAGGATTGGTAGCGATACAGTCCTTGCTCCCCCCAAGAATGGCCAAAGTGCGATTCTCCCCTTCAATAGCCGAGCAGCCCGACCCCGGCTCCCGCTTATTGCAAGCCATCGCATCATTGCGAAAATAAACACAACGAGTACGCTGCAAAAGATTCCCACCCGTAGTAGCCATATTTCGCAACTGCGCCGAAGCCCCGGACAAAAGCGCCTGCGACAAAACAGAATAGTCACGCTGAACATTAGGATCGTGAGCCAGATCAGAGTTCCGCACCAACGCCCCAATCTTCAACCCACCATTCGGCAACCTCTCCACCTTATCCAGCGGCAGCCGATTGATATCGACCACCACCGCAGGCCGCTCCACATTCAGCTTCATCAGGTCCAGCAGCGTAGTCCCCCCCGCAATAAACCGAACCTGCGCCCCCTGTTGCGCCGTCTTGGCCTGCGCCCCAGCCTGCACCGCCTGCGGAACATCAACAGCCTTGGTAAACCGAAACATCTCCATAACAAACTCCTAAACTATGCCGCCAATCCTCTACCGCCTGCTGCTGTTGTCTTTCTTGTTTGTCATCCCGTAGGGATCTGCTTCTGTCGTTGCTTTTGGTGTTGCCCTTGCCGTTGTTTGTTTACGTCGTCATTCTGACCCTGAGCGAAGTCGAAGGGGAAGAATCCCTGTATTTGCCGTTGCCGTTGCTCTTGCCTCTGTCGTCGCTCTTCAACCCAGGCCTTCTCAACCCCGCATCCTAACCGCCTGAACCGCCGCCACAATATTGGGATAAGCCCCACACCGGCAGATATTCCCGCTCATCAACTCCTTCACATCGGCATCCTTTGGCCCGCAAGGCTCCTTCAACAAAGCCACCGCCGACATGATCTGACCCGAAGTGCAATACCCACACTGATACCCGTCATGCTCCACGAAAGAAGCCTGCATCGGATGCAGATTCCCCGGCTCACCAAGCCCTTCAATCGTAGTAATCTCATCCCCCTCATGCATCGCCGCAAGCGTAAGACACGAGTTGATGCGCCGCCCATTCACATGAACCGTACAAGCCCCACACTGCCCATGGTCGCAACCCTTCTTCGTCCCCGTAAGGCTCGCATGCTCCCGCAGACAATCAAGCAGCGAAGTCCGAGGATCAATCTGAAGGCTCACAGCCTTCCCGTTGATCCGCAGATCCACTCCAATCGCACCCTCAATCTTCTCTTCCCCAGTATCGGTAGCCACTGCTGCCGGCGCCGTCTGGACAGCCCCAACCAGTGGCCGCGCCGTAGCCGCCACTCCCGCAGCCCCAAGCTGCGACAAAAACGATCTTCGACTGACGCGGCTCAGGAAAGGCCCCTCAGCCTCCGTCCCCTTCTTCTCATTACTCATGGAGTCTCTCCAGAACACCCTCAAGCCAGCCTTGCAGCACCGTAGCCAGAGCACTACAACCTTACAACCACTCACCCTTACCCTGTCGAGCTACAAGCCTTCAGACCATCCCTGAACCATCCAAAAAATAAATCCGAAATTCCTGCAAAATTTTAGACATCAGCCAAACGACAATCCGCCGCCCACGTTTGCCATGCATTTCACCACACCCTGTAAACAAAAAACCATCCTGCGGAGCGCCACTTTTCTCAAAACCCCATCAAAAAACGCCCATAAAACGCAAAAAGCCCCGGCCAAAAGCCGGGGCTCATCCCACAAAAATTTCCTGAACTAAACGCTGAAAGAAGACCCGCAACCGCAGGTGCTCTTCACGGCAGCATTCTCAAACTTGAAGCCCGCAGCCTCAAGCGTCTCCACATAATCCACCGTACAGTTGCTCAGATACATCGCCGAGGTGGCGTCCACAAACACCTTTAGCTCCTCAAACTTATAGACCTTGTCCATCATGCCGCTCTGGTTCTCGAACGACATCGAGTACTGGAAACCCGAGCATCCGCCACCAACCACGCCAATCCGCAGACCAGCAGGAACCGGATCCTGCGTAGCCATAATCTCCTTCACCTTAGCAATCGCGGCGGGAGTCAGGGTTACCGGCTGGGTCGAAGCAGGTGTACCAGTTACGACTTCAGCGGTAGGAGTTACGGTTGCAGTAGCCATCGGGCAAATCTCCTTGTATATCTACCTATTTAGTGTAGTCCCCTTGCCTCCACAACGGCAAGCACACACCAAAAGGCGTACTTTACGAATAGATGCTCCCCGGACCTCGAAGATGCAGCTTTTCTAAACGCCATGAAACCACTACTTTATCTCGCGAATATCTTCATTAACACCTTTGGCATCACCCAACCCACGCCAAAAACAGCAAATCGAGCCGCATGGTTCATCGCCATCATGCTCCTTGCCGTAGTCGTCACCGTCGCAACTGTCGCTGTCTTTACCCTCCAGTGGGTCACTCGTCACTAACCCCTTACTCCCGTCAAAAAGAGTGGTTCATAACTCACGCACAGGCGTATGATGCCATCGGACGGCACGCTATCCCGGATTCGGCAGACGGATCCGTCAGGTATCGCAGACCGCCTACAACGTAAGACCCTGCTACAGGGCGGAGGAACCTGCTATGAGCTTTATACCCGTCATGCTCATTGTCTGGGCGGTCGTTGCAGCCTGCTTCCTGGCGCTGCTTGCCTATCGCGGACAACTGACCCGCTATGAAGAGGATCAGCTCTTCCTCAACGAAACCGAATCCAACGAACAACGGGAACAATCCGAAATCGTCCGCAAAGTCAATAAAATACAGCCTTTCGTGCGCGCCTTTGGTGTCGCCGCGGCGGCCATGACTGCGGGCATCGTTGGCATCTTTACCTATGACGCCTGGCAACATCTGAAGTAGCCCAGGCACATACAACGAAAACCAGTCTCCTCCTAAAAAGGAGCCGATTGTTCGTCCTTCCGTCTGCCTTTATCTCTCAGTTAGCGCAGCAAAAAGAGCCAGGAGAATATTTCCCTGGCTCTTTTGCCATTCCACAGTCGTCACGCGTTATAAGTCGAAGATGAAATCCTTCCGCCATGCCCGGTCCAGTTCGTATGGAAGAACTCACCCCGAGGCTTATCGACCCGTTCGTACGTATGCGCGCCAAAGAAGTCTCGTTGCGCCTGCAACAGATTCGCCGGCAGCCGTTCCGTCCTGTAGCCATCATAGAAAGCCAGCGCTGTAGAAAATGCCGGCATCGGAACACCAATCTCGATCGCATGAATAATCGCCTTACGCCACGACCATCCATACTTGTTCAACGCACTCGAAAAGAAGTCATCCAATAAGAGATTCTGCAGCTTCGGATTCTTGTCGAATGCCTTCTTGATATCTCCAAGGAATACGCTTCGAATAATGCACCCGCCACGCCACATTAGTGCGATCCCACCCATGTTCAGGTCCCAGTTTTGATCCTTCTCTACCGCACGCAACAGCATATAACCCTGCGCGTAGCTGATCATCTTCGAGCAGTACAAAGCCCTCCGAACGTCCTCGATAAACTCTTTCTTCTCAGAGATGGTCAGAACCTTCTTCGGCCCGTGCAGCACCTTCGAAGCCGCGACTCTTTCTTCCTTCAGGGCCGAGAGACACCGAGCAAACACGCTCTCTCCAATCAGGGTCACAGGCTGCCCCAGATCAAGCGCCGAAATCGCCGTCCACTTGCCCGTTCCTTTCTGCCCGGCTGTATCCAGAATCTTGTCGAGCAGCGGTTGCCCATCATCATCTTTCTTGGCAAAGATCGCAGCCGAAATCTCGATCAAATAACTATCGAGTTCGCCCTTGTTCCACTCCGTAAAGACATCATGAAACTCATCGCCCGTCAGCCCCAGCCCATCCTTCAGTAGCTGATAAGCCTCACATATCAATTGAATATCGCCATACTCAATCCCGTTGTGCACCATCTTCACGTAGTGGCCGGCGCCATCCTGTCCCACCCAGTCGCAGCAGGGAGTTCCGTCTTCAACCTTCGCCGCAATCGCCTGAAAGATCGGCTTTACATGCGGCCACGCCGCAGGATTTCCTCCCGGCATAATCGAGGGACCAAATCGAGCGCCTTCTTCGCCACCGGAAACGCCCGTGCCGATAAAGAGAATCCCCTTATCGGCCAACTCCTTTGTCCGGCGATTTGTGTCTGTGAACAAAGAGTTTCCGCCATCAATAAGAATGTCACCCTTCTCCAGATAAGGCAGTACATGCGCAATCGTCTGATCGACCACCTCGCCGGCCTTCACCATCAGCATCACCCGTCGCGGAGACTTCAGCATGCTGCAAAGCTCCTCTGCCGAGTGAGCCCCGACAACCTGCGTTCCCTTCGCTTCATGGTTAATGAAGTCATCCACCTTCGAGACCGTCCGGTTGAAGACCGCCACTTTGAATCCGTGATCGTTCATATTCAAAACCAGGTTCTGGCCCATCACCGCCAGCCCGATCAATCCGATGTCGCAAGTCGCCTGAGCCATCAAAACTCTCCCCTGAAAAAATCTGGTTGAAGCGTGTCTGCTTATGATGAAAAATTACGAAGGCAAGTCGGGTGGATAAGGATATATTTACTCTACAAACACACAAAACCCGCATCATCGTGAGCTTTCCACGAGAATCCGCGAAATGCGACTCTAGCCGGATAGCTCACCAACTGTCAAACGCAGGAACCGCGTCTCGCATTCAATATTTCCGTGAACTCTCTCATATCACTTATAGAAAGGTTCCTCACTTGCCCATGACGCCACGGATCTGCACTCTGGTCGCCACCGCCGCTCTTACTCTTCCCCTCATCGCCCAGCAACCCCACAAGGTCACCCAGGCTGAGGTCGATCGCATCACCCGCGAAGCCATCCTCATCGACACTCACAACGACGTCACCTCCAGCACCGTCTCCGGCTACGACATCGCCACCCCAAATAAGTCCGGCGAAACAGACCTTCCCCGCATGAAGGGTTTCCTCGGCGCAGAGTTCTTCGCGGTCTACGTCGATGCCGAGTACGTCAACGGCAATCACTCCGCCAACCGCACCCTCCAGATGATCGACACCGTCCGCACCGATATCATCGCAGCGCATCCCAACGACTTCGTCTTCGCCACCACCGCCGACGACATCGTTCGGGCCCACAACGAGCACAAAATCGCCGCCCTCATGGGCATCGAAGGCGGCCACGCCATCGAAGACTCTCTTCGCCTTCTCCGCGACTACTACGAGCTCGGCATCCGCTA
>Ga0207053_10286_pt1 | contig 12516 bp, 12 predicted proteins | sample Alteio_BWMinCont_59_FD_153290 | JGI IMG/M metagenome (GOLD analysis project Ga0207053, IMG submission 153290) | Enriched cells from forest soil in Barre Woods Harvard Forest LTER site, Petersham, Massachusetts, United States -... | ecosystem: Environmental > Terrestrial > Soil > Temperate forest >...
CGCCAGGGCTGGATCTCCGTCCGGGACAACAACCAAACCAATGTGTCAACCAATTCCAAAGTCTTTTTCTCTCAGAATTAGTTTTGCATTACAACGTATTAGGACTGGCGAACTGCCAGCAATTCACCATCAATTGGAAGGTGTTCATACTTAAAAAAGGTTACGTAAATTTTCCGATCAACGGAAAGCTTTGTTGGGACTGCGACAACAGCGGCAATAAATGCACAATCAAAAATCTTCAATTATTCGAGAGAATTGGAAAGAAAGATCAGGCAGTTAGCGATGGCGGTCAAATCTCCATTGATCTCGGTGCAATTAGTGTTCAACCACCATCACTTGAATACGAAGTGCAGAGTGCATCCGCGCAAGCCGTGCATATTGACTGTTCGCAGTGGCCTGGAAGCACCGGATTGCGTTCAACAGAAACGGTTGAAGTTAGACTGGTCCAAGGTGGTGGCATTTCCTTGGGCCACGTCGGGGTCGATCTCAAGAAACACGTTCTTGCAAAAACTACTGTTACTCCGCAATGTACATGCTGTTGTTGGGCGGCGAAGAAATAATAATTGCAAAAGGCCATAGCCTATGAGCAAACTACACTTTAGGATAATACTCGGGTATGTCGGCACTTTGTGCGCGACAGCGTATGCGGTTTTTCTTATGTATCAGGCCACTCGCACCTTCCAACTGGTGGCATATTACTACAAGATTTCCCCTGACCTGCTTTTTGCATTTCCTATTATCGACGGAAAAGTCGACTATACAAAGGGGGCTCCTGTAGCGATTTTTCTGTGTGTTTTTCTTTTATTGCTGGCGATTGCAGTTATACTGTGTGCATTCCCAGTGTATAGAGCCAAGCATCCCAAACTGGCTATCGTTGTTTGTTTGTTGGCTGTTTTTTCATTTCCGCTCGGCGCAGTTGTTTGTATAGTCCTAGGGCTGATCTTTTTTGCGGAAGCAAAATGTCATTGCAAGCAACGGTATCCCAAACCAGCAGCTAGCCAATAATGGACTTTTAGCCAATGGGTGTGAACCGGAGAGATAGTGAAAGGGTCAGTCCTAGAAAGATGACATTATCCGATTTGACACTTGGTTTTTGGTGTGTCAAACTCGGCGCAAATCAATGGCTCGGCCCCTGAGAATCGAATATGCAGGCGCGGTTTACCATGTCATGGCGCGGGGAAACCAGGGTCGCCCCATCTTTGCTGATGACCAGGATCGTTTGCGCTTTCTGGACACTCTGGGCGAAGCCTGCCGGAAGACCGGCTGGCACATCGACGCCTGCGTGCTGATGGGCAACCATTATCATTTGCTGGTGGAAACGCCGGCGGGAAATCTCGTGGCCGGAATGAAGTGGCTGCAGGGAACCTACACGCAGCGTTATAACGGCCGGCACAAGGTGTTTGGTCATTTGTTCCAAGGCCGCTACAAGGCGGTGGTCATCGACGGGAGTTCACCCGGATACTTTGAGGTTGTCGGCACCTACATTCATTTGAACCCGGCGCGGGCGAGGCTCATTCGGGCGGGTGAAGAGCCCTTGAAACGTTACCGATGGAGCAGTTACCCGTGGTATTTGACCCGCGCGGACCGGGGACCGCAGTGGCTGCGCCGCGCCCGGGTCCTGGAGGGATTGGGGTTGAAGGAGGAAAATGGCAAACGGTATGAGAGGTATATCGAAAGCCGGATTTTGGAACTGGGACTCAAGCAAGGGCGTCGGGATCTGGAGGAAAAGTGGAAAGCGTTGCGGCGGGGCTGGTATTTGGGCGAGGCCGGTTTTTTCGAGCAATTGAAGGACCGGCTGGGGAAGATCGTGTCGGGCAGGAAGCGGGAATCGCACAGTGGCGGAGCCAGGCGGGCGCACGGGGAATCGGCGGCCCAGGAGCTTCTGGCTGATGGCCTGACTGCCTTGAAGATGGTCCGGGCTGATTTGCTCAAATTACCCAAGGGAGCACCCGAGAAGGTGGTGCTGGCATGGTGGCTGCGCGAGCGGACAACGGTATCACTGGGCTGGGTTGGGCAGGCGCTGTCCATGGGGCATTATACACGGGTGACACAGGCGGTGAGCCGGATGAATCGAAAACCGTCAAGGAACCTGAAAACATTGAAAAGGCAGCTGCTAAAAATGGAGGGACAGAATGCAGGAAAACAATAAATGTCATTTTTATAGGACTGACCCTTTCAGAAAATCGAAGTTTATGAAGGGTGCGAGCCGGTGATAGGTAACACTTAATCCGGGGTGATAGGTTACACTTTTTAGTATGGGGTGTGTGGTTTATTTGGCAAGGGGATTATGGTTCGGCGGGGCGATGTAGGCCGCAGGCCGGAATCGCCCCGCCGAACCATGGGTTAGATTCCCAAGGTGGACGTTGGCGAAATGGAGTTCGGTTTGGCCGTTTGAATTGAGGTGCAGCCCCACGCGTTTGTGCGCGAACGCCTCACCAACATGATAGCTTTCTCCGGCGTGCGCCAGGAAGCCGCTGACGGAGATCCGCTTGACTTCAAAGTCCACCGGATAGACGAGTGGTTTGTCGTGCTCGTTGAGCCGGCGTGAACTGGGCTGGTAGAACTCCACCGGTCGTTGTTGGTTCAGCGACTCATGCGGCCGGTCGTGATTGTAGGTATGCTGCCAGCGCTCGAAGCGGCGCTGCTGGGCGGCGGCGTTGACGGAGGGCGGGTTGATCGCTTCGGCTTTCAGATCCCGGTGCATACGCTCGTGCGAACCGTTGTCCTGCGGCGAAGCCAGCCGGGTGAACTCCACTGCAATCCCCTGTTCGATCCACCAAATGCTCAGGCTGGACAAGCGGCCCAGCCCGATGGAGGCGAAGGGTGTGCCGTGATCAACCCGGATGACTTCCGGCACGCCCGCTTGACGCATCAGGGCTTTGAAGGTCTGCAAGGTGCCCTTGAATTGCTGGTTGGGCTGTGCCCGGCAGGCCAGCAAATAATGGCTGTAACGATCACACACGGTCAACGGGTCGCACCGCTGGCCGTTGCCGAGCAAAAACCAGCCCTTGAAGTCCACCGTCCAAACGTGATTAGGGCGTGTGGGCACCGTCAACCCCTCGTTAAGGGCCACATAAGCCCCCGGTTTGCGTCGGTGCCGCATGCTCACGCCGTGCCGCCGCAGAATCTCGCCGATGGTGCTTCGGGCGGGTGGCGACTCAATCCCGTGCTTCACCTCCAAAACCTTGTGCAGCTTCTTGGGCCCCCAGGTCCGGTGCAAGCGCCGCTCGGCTAGAATCAGGGCTTCAACCGCCGTGTCGGTGCGTTGCGGAAACTGATGCGGCCGATGGCTGCGGACCTGCAATCCTTTGAGCCCGCCGGCGGCATAGCGCTCCAGATGTTTATAACCGGTCTTCCGGCTGATGCCGAACTGCTCGCACAGTTCGGTCACCGTAAAATGCGCACTCTGCGCCAGCATCACAAATCGAATTATCTCTTCCATCGGGGTTACATTTATCCAAGGCATTAGGCTTGGAAGTGTAACCCATCACTCCGGTTCGTTTGTCACCTATCTCTCCGGTTCGCACCACTCCTATCCAAGCAAGTGCGACGGCTGCAGCCTCAGCAGCGGCAGGTGCGGCGGCATTAAGCAGCGGAATAGGCGCACCGAGCACGCTGGTAAGCATGATTCCCGTTGTGGGGTCATTTTGGGAATCAATTCATGACTTCTCCACTGGGCATTGGTTTGGAGGCATAGCTTACGCTGCAATGGGCGTGCTTGATCTGTCCGGCGTTGGAGAAATTGGCGCAATGGCGTTGGAAGGAGCCTTAAAGATTAGCGAGAAGTTCGCCGCAAAGGAAGGGATTATCTATCTACGAACGAGCGCGAAGGGTGGTGAATATATCGGACAAGCCGAGAGTGCTGCACGTTATGCAGAAAGGCAGTTGGAACACGCGGCAAGAAATCCGACAGAATCGTTCACCTTCCAGGAATTAGAACGAGTACCTGCCAATTCCGGACGTTCGCTAAATGTAGCAGAAGAAGATTGGATTCGGGCAGGAGGGGGTGCAAAATCCACTGGGGGGCGGCTGGAAAATGCCCGTCACCAATTAAATGAATTGGACTACCGCACAGGTGGTGGTACTATAAACTACCCTTGAGTCTAACAATCAAATCAGGCCTAGTATTTGCCATTCCGCTTGCCGAAAAAAAATATGGGTTCGGGCAATTGGTCGCACGGCAACATCCAATATTCTACATGGTGGGTTATGACATTAAATCCGACTCTCTTGCCATGGATGACTGTCACATAAGAAAGGCTAACCCAGTTTTCATGGGTAATTTCTTTGATGTTTTAATTCGCAATGGGCGGTGGCCAACAATTAAACAACTAACAATCCCGAATGTGCCATTTCCTTCTTTCAAAATCAAAATCGAGAACAAGTTTTACGTCGAAACTTGGGACCGGCAACACATGCGGGAAGCAACTCCGGAAGAATGCACGATTTTACAATTTCGCTCGGATCACGGTCCAATTATTCTCGAAAATGCGTTGAAAGCCTATTTTGGCCTAGAACCCTGGGAACCCGTATTCGATACCTTGAAAGCCGAAACTGTTGTTAAGCTTTCTAAAGTGATCTGAGTGTGCGATTATAAACGGGTCACCCATAAGGGCGCGTGTCAACAGCTAAAAAAGCTGTCGTTCCCGACCTGCCCCGTACAGTTTCTGTCGGGGTTTGTTTTCATTTCTTGGGTCGTCGCTCGGCTACCCGAGAGTTCGATTCATCCAGCTCACCGCCTGTGTCACCCGAGAAAGGAAAGTAATCTGACGGGAGGCGCGCAGCATGCGCAAGCAAAGCCGTCTGCGTTTCGGCGGAAGTCGAGACCCGTTGGTCTTTGGTTCGTTCTGTTCCCGCCCCTGCCGCCGGGTCGGGTGGGGCTGTGTCCGGAGTGTGTTGCCCAAATCCCGGAGTCCGGGCCGCCTGCCTCGCCATAGTGTCTTCGCGACGGTGTGTCCCGGCAGCAACGTGAAGATTTGCGATAATCCACGAATTCACGAAAACTCGTTTTTCCAACCGCGACCTTCTTCTTCCTGCTTTTGGATTTGGGCAACACGCCCTCGACACATCTCCTGCCTTGTGCTAAGGAACAGCCGAATTTGAATTTCTCAACCATGAAAACATTTGTTTTAATTTGGCGTGCCTTGCTGGCACTGGTCTTATTCGCGCCGACCTTTGCGCAATCGCAACCAAATGAGAAGACCATTGCCAATGACTTCCACCCGCTCAAAGACGCGATTGTTCTCATCATCCGGCACGCGGAGAAGCCGGACAGCGGGCAGGGCCTGTCAGCGGCAGGCCAGCAACGGGCGGAGGCTTATGTTCAATATTTCAAAGGCTTTCAAGTTGCTGCGAAGCCGGTGAGGTTGGATTACCTGTTCGCCACTGCCGATTCCAAGGGAAGCCAGCGCCCGCGCCTCACGCTGGAACCTTTGGCCGCAGCCCTCGGACTTAAAGTAGATCATAGATTCAAGAACAAGAACTTCCAGGAACTGGCCGATGAAATTCAATCCAAGGACCATGGCAAATGTATGCTGATCTGCTGGCACCATGGAGAAATACCGGAACTGGTCCGGGCGCTTGGAGCTGATCCCGCCAAACTGCTCCCCGACGCAAAATGGCCGGATCGAGAGTATGGATGGGTACTCCAACTGCGCTATGACCACGAAGGGCGTGTTATTCCCGGCGAAACCGTGCGCGTCAGTGAAAACTTGATGCCGGGCGACTTAAAATAGCGCGGGATGCAAGTTGCCCGGTGAGGAAGGCCAGCGCCACGGCTTGACATCATCCGGCGGGCCGCCAAGGTTGATCTGAATCATGAAACGCGCAGGCCCACTGAAACACTTCATTCTCGCTTTCACAATCGCGCTCCTGTTGTATGCCACGCTTTACAGTGGGATCGAGCATCGTCGCATCCGGAACGGTCCATGGCAGGTGACTTTCCAAAACGGCACCGGTCTTGCCACGGTGATCGTTAACGAGCCAAAGCTGCACATCTCGAATCTGAAAATCAATTTTCCTTCGGAACCCGCGCCATTGACGAATTCCACGATCATCTTTGATCGGCCGCAACCGGTGCCGTTTGCCGTCCCTTTCGGCCAATGCGTTTTCATGGACACGACCTTTCAACCAGGCACGGTTGTTTTCAATATTTTTGGCCACGAAATTCAATTGTTGCCCCGCGTTTTGACCGTCGACAAAAAGGAATATCCCTGGCAATCTGACGCCTCCATTTCCCTCATGCACAATGGCGGCTGGCCTGCCCCCGCAAAGGAACACTAACACACCTGTTTTGACCGAGTCGTTTGGCCTTTTTTCTAATAAAGCAAATATTTGGCTCGTCGTTCCTTGAATTTTTCCAGGTCGCCCGCCCAAAGTTTTCTAATCTCTTCCAGCGGTTTGTCCGCCTTGATGGCCTCCAGCGTCGCTTTATTTCCCATCAACACATTCATTTTATCGACAGTGAACTGCTCCGGATAAAGCCGGTGCAATACCTTTCCCATCATGACGCCTACATCCACGACATTGCAATGGTCGCGATCAGTCAGCACGATGTTCACTCCGCCGCACGATTGTCCCTTGAATACGCTGTCGGTCGGTGTGAACCGGACCGGTAAAAACCGCACTCCCGTCAGTCCCGCGTGATTTAATTCATAGGCCAGCTTGATGTCATGAATGTAAGGCGCGCCCACAATTTCCCATGGCGTGCCCGTGCCTCGACCGACGGACACGGACGTTCTCTCGAGCAAACCGACACCCGGATAAAGTATGGCTTCCGTCTCGCTGCGCATGTTTGGTGAAAAATTCCGCCAGGGCAGGGCGGTTTCGTCATACCACTCATCCCGCTTCCAGCCTTCCAATTTGATAATGGTCAGGTCCGTGTTGAAATGCCGCTCATCTTTGTACATCTGCGCCAATTCGCCCAGCGTCATGCCATAACGCACCGGCACCGGATGATACGCGACAAAACTGGTCTTGCTGGTGAGCATCGGCCCGTCAATCGTCGTCGCATTGATCGGGTTGACGCGGTCGAGCACAAAATATTTTATTCCCGCTTTTCCTGCGGCTTCCATCGTCAGCCCCAGAGTTGAGGTGTAGGTGTAAAATCGGCAGCCCACGTCCTGGATGTCATATACCAACGCATCCAATCCACGCATCTCGTCGAGTGTCGGCGCCTGACGTTTGCCGTATAGGCTGTACACGGGCAGACCGGTCACTTCGTCCACGCTGTCTCCAACTGCCTCATCCATTGTTCCATAAAGGCCATGCTCGGGACTGAACAACGCCTTGAGTTGCACGTCCGGCGCGTTCATCAACAGGTGAATGGTTGAATACCGGCGGCGATTGGTGCCGGTATGATTGGTGATCAGGCCGATCCGCATTCCTTTTAGCTGCGCAAAACGGTCCCTTTGCAGCACGTCAATGCCGTTCAGCACGCCGGGGACATCATTGCTCAATTCGTCTATCTTCTTTGCGTCCACGAGCGCCGCCTTTTCGACGCGATGCGGCGGTAGTTCTCCCGGCACATAGTTGAAGTCAAAATCCGTCACCGCCTCCGCCGTCAACGTGCCCATTGTTCCGTAAAGCGCCAAAGTATCGCCTTTGCCGTCCGGATGATTCCGATTCGACAGGAAAATGAAAAAAGTTTTGGAGAACGGATCAATCCAAAGACAGGTGCCGGTCCAACCGGTGTGACCATAAGACCCGCGCGGAAAGAGCTTGCCTCGTGGTCTGCTGTACCCTGAATCAATGTCCCATCCCAATCCACGCCGATCCCACATGCCCTCCGGCGTTTGCACGCTCGTCATCAATTTGACCGTTTCCGGCTTGAAAATCCGCACACCGTCCAACGTCCCTTCGTTCAGCATCATCCGTGCATAACGCGCCAAGTCCGCCGCCGTCGAAAATAAGCCCGCGTGGCCTGCCACTCCGCCCATGTGCCGCGCCGTAGGATCATGCACCACCCCGCGCAGCATGACTTTTGGGTTTGCCGGATCGGGCTCGGTAGGGGCGATGCGCGCCACCTTATCTGCTGGCGGCAAATATCCCGTGTCCGTCATTTTCAAAGGTTGATAAATTTCTTTTTGCACAAAATCCTCCAGCTTCATGCCGCTCACCCGCTCGACGATGGCCCCGACCATGAACAGATTAACATCACTGTAGCGAAATACCGTCTCCGGTTCCGCGCGTAACTTCTCCGCACACGCTTTCTGGTAGGCCGTCTCCCGGCCGTGCCAGTCTGTTTTCGTTTCAATATCCGGCAACTGGCCCGAGGTGTGCGTCAAAAGCTCGCGCACTGTCACCTTCTCCTTGCCATCGCCTTTGAACTCCGGAATGTAGGTATGCACCGGCTCATCCAATTTCACCTGACCCCGCTCAATCAGCAGCATGATTGCCGGCGTCCCCGCAATAACCTTCGTCAATGATGCCAGATCAAAGATCGTGTCCTTTGTCATCGCTTCTTCCGTGGGAATCAACTGCCGTTTGCCGAACGCTTTGTAATAAGTGCTTCCTTCATGCTCCACCCAAATCACCGCGCCGGGACACCGATGCTCTTCGATCGCCTGGTTTATCTCGTCGTCCATCTGGTGGAGGACTTTCGGATCCAACGCCTCCTCCGCCCAGGCGGTGGCGGAAAGCATGCCCAACATCGCCAACGCCAAGGCAAACATCGCGACAGTTCGATTATGCCCGAAGATTAGTCGTTGCAAAACTTGCAGTGATAGCGAGGAAATTTTTTTCATATATACTTGAAAAGTGAATTAAACCATCGGCTGCCGCCAGGCGACAACTGGTTTTTGCGGGCCGGAACCGATGAGACCATTTTAATCGGCCACACCAGGGACTGCTCCAATTGACACGCGTTCTGTCCCGTTAAATTTGCGAGTATGCCGTCGGACGCAAAAACAAATTGCTGATGTTCGACACTATTTCCGGGTCGGTGAAGCCGGGGGTGGTGCTCAGCTTTTTCCACTCGGGATCCGCAGCAAACGTCCGCCAATTTCTTTCCCGCGCCGCCATGTCCTCAAATGTCAACATGTATGTCAGGTTTGGCATCCGGGAGCCAATCAGCGTTTCACCGAAGAATACCGGTCGCAGTCCGGTACGACGAAAGATAGCCAGTTCGCCAGTGTTGAACATTTCAATTTTTTTCTTATTCGCCAGTTTGCTGTGGCTTTCGTATGTTCGCAATTCAAACACACGGGATTGACTTTCCGCTGCAGGAACTTCCAATTTCGGCACTCCTTCAATGGCCACCATAAGCGAACTCTCCACGCGTACGTATGCCGGGTCGGTGGCGGTCACATTGATAAACGCAGCTCCTGCCTTTCGATATTCTGGGTCGGCCCGGACCCGGTCATTGGCCGTGGCAAACGATTCCATCGATGGGTGTGGGATTAGTACGTACATCGTCGGGCTGTCCGGCCCCACCGCGACACCTAACACCCCTATCGGTCCCAGGCCGGCTCGGACCATGGCTGGTATGGCCGCGTGCTGATAGAATTCATCAAACAGCCTTTGTTTGGGGCCGCGTCGCAAATGATAACGTCGGAGCTCGTAGAACTCGCGACCGGCCGTTTCGCTCTTTTCGGCGCCTGAAGCGTCGATTACTGCGGCCATTGTTCCCGCGCCCGCAGCCACCACTGAAGATTTGATAAATTCGCGTCTTTTCATAAAATTGAACGGCAAGTTTCCCAGAGTTGACCTGCTCGAATCCGGCTTGTCAAGGTAAGCTGTTCGTGTTGCGGGACAAACGCATCTTCGTAGCAGCGCCGAGTCAATGCGGTTGCTTGCCACGGGCTCAATTGCCCGTGCTCTTTTTGTTTGCACTGGCGAGCCTTGGCGAATAAGCTCCCATCGGAGTCATTTGAAAACTGGCCGGCACCGATTAGTGATGGCTTGGTCAACATCCCGTGAGCGGAACTAATTATATGAACGGTTGTTTGCTCGTACTCCTCGCCATCCTTCCAGGGAAATTATTTGTCCGATTGCTGAATGCGACATGGAGTGGCGGAAAATGAATGAATTTGATCTGGGTGTTTTCAAGTTATTGTTTGCAGTCGTTCAGAAGTGCACCGTCCTGGGTCCCATCCTGCGGTATCTGGCGAATGATAATTTCCTCAAGGGCGGAGTCATTATGGCCATCTTTTGGTGGGCATGGTTTCGGGATGCCAGACCAGTTTGCGAAAAGCGGGAGTTCGTTGTTTTCGCATTTGTTTCCAGCTCCTCGGCGTTGATTCTGGGAAGACTTTTGGCTCTGGCTGTCGCATTTCGGGTGCGGCCCTTGGAAAATTCCCTGGTCAAATTTCCATTTCCCGCTGTGGCGGCAGGCGACATCCCGCACAGTTGGAACTCGTTCCCCAGTGATCACGCGATACTGTTCTTTTGCCTGGCCGCCTCCCTTTGGATGATTTCACGTTGGATTTGCGTTTTGGCCATTTGTCACGCCATCTTCGTAATTGGCATACCTCGCATCTACATGGGGTACCACTACCCGTCGGATATTGCCGCTGGCGCCATGCTTGGGATCGTAGTCGCACTTGTCGGCAATTTCGCGAGGGCCAGAAAGTGGGTTGCGCGTCCGGCCTTTCTCTGGATGGAGCGGCATCCCGCCTCATTTTACGCCTTTGCCTTTTTGTGGACTTTTGAAGTCACCGAACTGTTTCGGACATTGCTGAATCTTCAAGGTTTCATTCATCATAGTGTGGTCGCATTGCTGCAAACGCATAATTGACGCCGGGGAAAATCCATGATTCTGACCCGTGCGATGATCCGGAGGCATGTGAGGTGGGAGACGGTGGCATTGCTGAACGCCCGGTCATATTCTGTTCGGTCTCGTTTGGCGCGTCCCAGGCTTCAAAATGTATAAATCACAACAATTCAAGCACTCGATTAAGTTCTGCATCCGTGTTATAAAAATGCGGTGACAGCCTGATGTATCGCCGGCCTTTACGGTCGGCGCGCAAAGACGTGATGATGTTGGCCGCTTCAAGTTTTTGATGAAGCGCCGGCAATTTGTTGGCATCGTCCGGCAAATAAAACGAGACAATCCCGCTGGCCGTTTCCGGCCCGGCATTGGCCCCGACCACCTGATAACCCTTGGATTGGAGCGCGGGCACGACCCACGCGCGTTTTCGCAATAATTCCGCGGCAATATTTTCCACGCCAATTTCCAGGATCAATTCCATCGCGGCATGCAATCCCACGATGCCCAGGAAATTGTGCGTCCCGGCCTCGAAACGATGGGCGTCTTTGCGAAAGACAATCTCCTCCTGTGCCACATAGTTGGGGCAGCGCACATTGTTCCAGCCATAGACCGGAGGGCGTAACTTCTCCTGCAGCTCGTGACGGACAAACATCAAACCAGCCGCGCAGGGTCCCAGCAGCCATTTGTGAGCGTCTGCCGCCAGAAAATCCATCTTTTCCACGGTGGTGGGAAAAGCGCCCAAGGTTTGGATTCCATCCACACAGAACAAAACATTGCGTTCGCGCAAAAATTTGCCGATGGCCTGGTAATCCAACCGGGTGCCGCTCACGAAATGGCATGAGGCCAGCGCCACCAACCGCGTTTGCTCATCGACCTGGCCCATGACATCGACGGGGCGAATAACGCCCAGTTCACGGGTATTAATCAGCCGGACCTGCACCCCGCGCTCCGCCAGCGCCATCCACGGATAGACGTTCGAGGGATAGTCATCAAAATAAATAAGGATATTATCATTTTTCCGCCAAAGAAGACCGCTGGCGATGAAACTTAATGCCAGCGAAGTAGGGCCGACGAATGCAACCTCTTCCGGCTTCGAGTTGAGCAGGCGCGCCGCAAGTTTGCGACCGGTCTCCAAAATGGCCGGATAGACGAACTTCTCCTGGTCGCCTGTGGTGGCCTGGCGGGCATACTGCGCAATGGCATCAGCCACGCGGCGCGGCAGAGGGCAGTCGCCTGCATGGGCGAGAAAAATCTTCTCGCGCGCCACGGGAAATTCATGCCGGCGCAATTCTTCGTTTGATAAGACTTCGGCTAACGTCATGAAATGAATTAATCAAAGATCAATCGCACGAACAACCCGGTTAAAATCCTCCTGCCTGTTTGATCTGGTTGAAATAATCCGTGTAAAATGCGATGACCTTGAAAGCAATGTAGCCGGCAATGCCAAAATAAACGAAGCGAGGGACCCATTGCGCCAGCACGTGCATCTTGCGGCTCCCCTCTTCCTGGTAATAGTCCCGCAGCCGCCGCAATGACTCATCCAATTGTCCGCTGACCTCACCGGAGTGGTACAGATTGGCGAAAAGCTCAGGAAACTGTGAGGAAGCATTGACCGCTTCAGAAGGGGTCTTGCCAGCTTCGACTTGAGGCTTCCAGGCGAGCACAGTTTGAACAAGCGCGGGCGAACCGCTGGCGGTGGCGGCCATCTCCCAGGCTTGAATGATGGTCACTCCCGCGTTAAGCAACGCCTCCAACGCGGCGGCCAGTCTTGAAAGCGCCAGGAATTGACGTGCCGCGCCCAGCATCGG
>Ga0207053_10287_pt1 | contig 12512 bp, 14 predicted proteins | sample Alteio_BWMinCont_59_FD_153290 | JGI IMG/M metagenome (GOLD analysis project Ga0207053, IMG submission 153290) | Enriched cells from forest soil in Barre Woods Harvard Forest LTER site, Petersham, Massachusetts, United States -... | ecosystem: Environmental > Terrestrial > Soil > Temperate forest >...
TCATTGGCATGCTCGATTTATTTACCGGTGGCGCCCTTAATAAGCTTTCTATTTTTTCTCTCGGGATTGGCCCTTACATTACTGCTTCCATTATTATGCAGCTTTTGTCAGTGGCCATCCCTAAGCTGGAGGAGTTGCAAAAACAATCCGGCGAGCAGGGGCGGCGGCAGTTGCAGCAGTACACGCGCATAGCCACAATTGCTATCGGTTTTATCCAATCATTCACTTTAGTGAAAGTGCTTTATAGCATCCATAATCCCGATGTTGTTGTTACTCCCGGTCCATTATTTGTTTTAACCACTATTATTATTCTGACTGCCTGCGCAGTGTTTGTTATGTGGATGGGGGAATTAATTACCGATCGCGGCGTTGGTAACGGTGCTTCTTTGCTTATCTTTCTTGGCATTGCCGCTCGCTTACCAGTAATGGTCCATAATACCGCCGAAGCCGTACAAACTGGGCAAACGCCAGTATGGGGAGTGGTAGTGATGGTGGCTGTATTTCTTGGATTAGCGGCCTTAATTGTATGTTTGCAAGAAGGGATGCGCAAAATATTGGTGCTTGGCGCCAGGCGCAATATAGGCCGGCAAACATTTGTGGAGTCCCCCAATGATTATATTTTTCTGCCGGTTAACCCATCTGGGGTAATGGCAATAATTTTTGCTTCTTCTCTTCTGATTTTTCCCAGCACAATTATGCAATTTGTCGGTCGCTCCGATCCGGCCAAATACATAGGCGATCTTTTCAGCAATATTCCCTTTATCAAGACCACACTTGGCACCTTTACTCAACACCACTTTATCCAGAATGTAGGCAGTTTTTTAGCCACAGAAACGGCTAATATTTTGTCTTATTATCACTGGGAGCACTCACTCCTTTATTTTTCCCTGATTATGCTCTTTGCTTATTTTTATGCCTCTATAGTTTTGCAGCCGCGCGATATTGCTGAAAATCTAAGAAGAAGTGGGCGTGCTGTTCAGGGAGTTCGCCCCGGTAGACCAACAGCCGAATTCCTTGAGCGCATACTTAACCGCCTAGTCTTTATCGGTGCCACTGCTATTGGTATCATTGCCATTTTGCCCATTCATGTAGAGCAGCTCACTTATGTACAAACTTTGCAGGGTTTAGGCAGCACCTCTCTGATCATTTTAGTGGGCGTAGCTATTGACACACAAAGACAGATTATTACGCATGCTCTTTCGGCTAGTTATCAGGCGCGCGGGCTTTTCAAGCCGCGTGGGCAACAAAAGAATATTTAAAAGCATGAAGTCAACTCATATTTTATTTCTTGGCGCTCCTGGCTCAGGCAAAGGCACTCAGTGCAAAAAACTGCAAGATGAGCTTAAAGTACCGCATTTATCAACTGGTGATTTATTAAGAGAAGGCATCGAAGAAAAAAAAGCCCCTTGTCTCCAGGCCAAACAATATATGGACAATGGATCTCTTGTGCCTGATGAGCTTATGATCGCCATTTTTCAGGAAAGATTGTCAATGCCTGACTGCCAACTTGGCTTTATTTTGGATGGCTTTCCTCGCACACTGCCGCAAGCGCAAAGTCTTGATCATCTGCTGCAAAAGTTAATGCTGCCTTTAAATTGCGCCATTTATCTGGCTGTACCAGATAACGTCCTTATAGAACGGCTATCTGGACGGCTTAGCTGCAGCCGGCCAAGTTGTGGTGCCGTTTATCATATAAAAACAGCCCCGCCTAAGAGGCCTGGCATTTGCAATCTTTGCGGCAGTGAGCTTAAGCAACGGACAGACGATACAGGAGAAGTAGTGGCAGAGAGATTGAAAGTCTATAAAAAGCAGACTGAACCATTAATTGACTATTATGGAAAGCGAGGAATTTTGCGACAAATTAACGGCAATCGCAGTCAAATTGAAATTTATATGGACATTATGAAGACCCTGCAATCTTACGAGCAAGATAGTCACCAGCGAATTGAATCGATTACGCCATGATTTTAACTGACGAAGCTGATATTGAATTGATTCGCCGGGCAGGAAATTTGGCCGGCAAAGTACTCGAATACTTAAGCACCCTTGTCAGTCCTGGCATCAGCACCTGGGAACTGGATGAGGCAGCCGAAAAAGCAATAAGAGATGCCGGCGCCATACCCACGTTCAAAGGCTACCGCAATTTCCCCGCTACTATATGTACTTCTATAAACGAGGAAGTCGTGCATGGTATACCAAACAAAAACAAGCTCTTAAAAGAAGGGGATGTAATCAGCATCGATATTGGTGCCACTGTGCGCAGCACCAAAGACGGCAAGCCATTTGATTTTATTGGCGACACTGCCGTAACACTACCTGTAGGTAAAATAGCCCCAGGCATAAACAAGCTTTTGCAGGACACCCAGAAATCTCTATACGCCGCCATTGCAGCCTGCCAACCAGGTCATACCCTTGATGATATTGGTGGCGCTGTCGAAGATGTGGCCATTGCCGGCTCTTACGGTCTAGTGCGCGACTATGGCGGACACGGGATTGGCCCCAGTTATCACGAGGAACCCTTTATTTTTAACTATCGCACCGGCAGTAAGGTTAAACTAATACCTGGTATGGTTATTGCCGTAGAGCCAATGTTCAATCAAGGGGGAGACAAGGTAAAAACCAAAGCAGATGGCTGGACAGTTGTAACACAAGATTACAAGCCTTCTGCTCATTTTGAACATTCATTGCTGATTAGAGAAAGTGGTCCGGAAATCCTTACCAGACGCCCAAGTGAAATTCCTGGTTGAATATACGAGGTTATGTGATGGTCAAACAAGGCGTAATAGAATTTGAAGGAACTATTAAGGAATCCTTGCCGAACGCCATGTTTCGCGTTGAGCTAGATAACGGCTTTAAAGTCCTGGCCCATATTTCGGGCAAGATCCGCAAAAATTTTATTAAGATTCTGCCCGGAGATCGAGTAAAGGTTGAACTTACGCCTTACGATCTAACCAGAGGCAGAATTACCTACAGAGTTAAAGATTGAAGTAGTGTATAATGTTCAATTCGCTGCTCATTATCCCTTTTTAGCCAGGATAGAGAGGCGGGTAGCCGTCAGTAGGTTTTGACCACGTTTGCTGTTAATGGGAAGGAATCTCTCTATGAAGGTTAGGGCTTCAGTAAAGAAAATTTGCGAAAAATGCAAAGTGATTCGACGTAAACGTCGGGTAGCGATTATTTGTGAGAATCCCAAACACAAACAAAGACAGGGTTGAAAGGTAGAAGGTAGTTAATGACTCGCTTAGCTGGAATCGATTTACCCAGAAATAAAAGAACGGTAATTGCGCTTACCTATATTCATGGCATTGGCCCAAGTACAGCCAAAAAAGTGTGCAGCATTTTGGGCTTGCCAGCTGAAAGAAGAGTGCAGGATTTAACCGAGGATGAAGTAACCCGGCTTAGAGATGAGATTGAAAAAACAGGCATGCCTATTGAAGGCGACCTGCGGCGAGTAGAAGGCTTAAATGTCAAAAGATTGATTGAAATCAATTGCTATCGCGGCCAACGCCACCGACGTGGATTGCCTACCCGCGGACAAAGAACAAAAACCAATGCCCGCACCAGACGCGGCAGAAAGCGCGTCACTATCGCTAATAAGAAAATAGCCCCTTCTAAAGGTTAAAGACGATGTAGTAGCGAAGGTGAGGCGACATGTGCGGCGAACCTGAGCGGGGATAGAGTGGAGAGAGCGAAAGGATTGAGCGAACGGAACGGTTAACAAAATGGCAGAAGCACCAAAATCAAAACCAAAAACCAAAACAAAGAAAAAGGAACGCCGAGTGGTGTTACAGGGCATTGTCCATATTCAAAGTACATTTAACAATACAATTGTTTCCGCCTGTGATCCACAAGGACAGGTAATTGCTTGGGCCTCCGCCGGCACAGTGGGTTTTAAAGGAGCAAAGAAAGGCACTCCCTTCGCGGCTCAACAAGCGGCTGAGACAGTGGCCAGGCGTTCAATGGATCAAGGCATGCGCCAAGTGGAAGTGCTGGTGAAAGGCCCAGGTGCCGGACGTGAAACAGCCATCCGGGCGCTACAGTCAGCTGGATTGGAAATCAGCCTGATTAAAGATGTCACACCTATTCCCCATAACGGCTGTCGGCCTCCAAAGCGGCGGCGTGTTTAAACCATAAGGAAAAAAGGAAATGGCCAGATACACAGATTCAGTATGCAGACTTTGCCGCAATGAAGGCACTAAGCTATTTTTAAAAGGCTCGCGCTGCTACAGTACAAAATGCGGCATCGAAAGACGTCGTTACGGCCCGGGGCAGCATGGTCAAACCAGAAAAAAACAATCGGAGTTTGCCGTGCAATTACGGGAAAAGCAAAAGGTCAGATTGACGTACGGTATGCTTGAGCGCCAGTTTGCTCTTTATATGCACGACGCCAACAAACAGAAAAAAGTGCCTACCGGTTTGAAATTACTGCAGCTTTGCGAAACCAGGTTGGATAGTATTATTTATCGCTCCGGTTTGGTGCCATCGCGAGCGCAAGCCAGACAACTTATCCAGCATGGGCATTTTCTTGTCAATGGCAAGAAAACCGCTATTCCGTCTTTCAGTCTTAAAGCCAATCAGGTAGTTGGCGTCAAAGAAGGAAGCAAACAATTGATTAAAGATTTAATTAGCAATAATCCGGCTTCTGTTCCGCCTAACTGGCTAAAAGTTGATCTGGAAAATTTGACCGCAACAATTGTCAATCTGCCCGCCCGTGAAGATATTGATGCCACCATTAAAGAACCACTGATTGTTGAATACTACTCGCGTTAGTTTTAAATGGAGAGACAATGGAAGCTTTAAAAATTAAGTGCTCAGAAAACAAAACCGGTGCCGACGGTTCTATATACGGCAAATTTGTGATTGAGCCTCTGGAAAGAGGTTATGGCACTACTCTGGGCAATGCTTTGCGGCGCGTTTTGCTTTCATCAATTGATGGCTCAGCAGTGACCGCCGTGCGCATTGAGGGTATTACCCATGAATTTACAACAGTGCCCGGTGTGGTAGAAGATGTCATTGATATCATGCTCAATTTAAAAGGTCTGGTAGTCAAGACTTTCAGCCCTGAGCCGCAGTACTTGCAGCTTGAAGTGGACAACAGACAAGGACCTGTCACTGGGCGCGATCTTGTTTGCCCAGCAGACGCCTCTGTAATTAACCCAGACTGGCAGCTATGCACACTGGCTGAGGGTGGCAAGATCCGAGCCGAAATAACTGTGGATAGAGGCAGTGGCTATGTGCCAGCCGAAACACACACCCACTATAAGCAAGCTATTGACATTCTGCCTATTGATGCAGTGTTTATGCCGGTGCGCAAAGTAAGCTACAACGTGGAGCCAACACGGGTAGGCGAGTCAACTAATTACGATCGTCTCACTATTGAGCTCTGGTCTAATGGCGCCATTGACGCCACCGAAGCCATTTCTCAGGCAGCCAGACAAATTATTGAGCATCTGCTGCCGGTTGCTGAATTATCCGGCAAGCCAATGGTGCCAGTGGCTGCTCAACCAGCGCAAACTGACGGCAAGCATAGCTCCATTTCTATTGAAGAGCTTGAGCTATCTGTACGCGCATACAATTGCTTGAAGAGAGCCAATATTAACTCGCTGGGCGAATTACTTAAGCTTTCTTACGATGACTTGATGAACATCAAGAACTTCGGCAAAAAATCAGCCGACGAAGTCATGGAAAGACTGAAGCAATTCGGCCTTGGTCTGAACGACATGCCCAAATAATCTCATGTAGGGGTCGATTGCATCGACCCATTTATAAACGGGCGGATGCAATCCGCCCCTACAAGAAGGACATAATGAACACAAGAAAAGCATGATGAACAAGAAGAGCATCATGAACAAGAAGAGCATCATGAACAAGAAGAATGTAATGCACAAGAAAAGCATGAAGAAGAAGAAACAGACAAAGGAATAAATTATGCGTCACCGTAAACCTGGTAACCGGCTCAGCCGCCCTGCTGATCAGCGCAAAGCTGTGCTAAGAGCGCTGTCTACTGAGCTGCTCAAACATAATGAAATCATCACCACCGTTGCTAAAGCCAAAGCGCTGCGCCCGGAAGTGGAAAAAATAATTACCTCCGGTAAAGAGGCTCATGTCGATGATTATCGAGCCACACTGCTTAAAAGCAAGCAAGGTGATGAGCAAGCAAAAAAACAGGTGGCGCAGGCGGTGCATTTGCGGCGGCAGGTGAGTGCTTTTATCTATGATCGCAATGTCGTCAACAAAGTCTTTAATGAAATTGCACCACGCTATAAAGACCGCCGCGGCGGCTATACTCGCATTCTCAAAGCCGGCTTCAGGCGCGGCGATGCCACACCTATGGCTATTATTCAATTAGTTTAAATATTTATTTGAGCAGTGATGCGCATTGCACTTTTAATTGAATATTTGGGCAAGAATTTTCACGGCAGCCAGGCGCAAAAAAATACTCGCACCGTCCAATCGGTGCTGGAAGAAGCAGTCAGTATATGGTTAAGACTGAAAGAACCAGCCAGGTTAGTATTCAGTGGCAGAACTGATAGTGGCGTGCATGCTCTTGGGCAAGTGGCTCATTTTGATTTGCCTGCCGATTATTTGCGCCGACAACCACTGGACATGCAAGCCCTTTGCTGGGGCTTGAATGGCATTTTACCTAATGATTTAAGCGTGCGAGCTGCTGCCCCAGTAGACTCAGCCTTTCATGCCCGCTTCAGCGCTGTGGAGCGAACATATGTTTATCGCATTCTTAACCATAAGCAAAGATCGCCCCTCCTTAAAGACACCCATTATTTTATTCGCCAGCCTCTGGAGATGGAAAGCATGCAAGAATCAATTGCCTGCCTGCCGGGCAGTCATGATTTTGCTGCTTTTAAATCAAGCAATTCCGACCGCATGACAACAATTTGCGCAGTCAGTAATGCCCAATTGTTGCATTTAGGTGAAGGAGAGCTTGAACTCACTATTGCCGCTAATCACTTCGTGTACAATATGGTTCGCATCATTGCAGGCACTGTGATTGAGATAGGGCTAACGAAAAAAGCCGCGCCCAGCCTGGAGCTGGCTTTAAGAAAGCGTGAGCGCCAATTAGCCGGACCGACTGCCCCTGCCTGGGGACTGTGCCTGGTTTCAGTAAAATATCCACCTCCTTACACGGATATTTTTGGCAATGTAAAAGCTAGGGAGATAACCAGTGAAAACCTACAATGCAAAACCTACAGCCTTAACTAAACATTGGCATATTATTGACGCTCAAGGGAAAATACTGGGTAGGTTGGCAGTGCAAGTAGCTAATCTTTTGCGCGGCAAAACCAAGCCTGAATTTACGCCTTATGTCGATTGTGGCGACCATGTGGTCATAATCAATGCTGAGAAAGTGAAAGTTACCGGCAAAAAAGAAGAGCAAAAACTTTATCGCTCCCATTCTGGCTTCCCGCATGGCTTCAAGGAAGAAAGCTTGCGTTCTTTAAGAGCCAGACGCCCCACTGCCATAGTTGAACGGGCCGTCTGGGGGATGATGCCGCACAGCCGCATGGGTGCAAAACAAATTACCAAATTAAAAGTGTATGTTGGCTCTAAACATCCTCATGAAGCGCAAAAACCGGCTATCCATGAGTCAAACAAGGAAAAACAATGAGCAGTGTTATTCAGTATTATGGCACCGGGCGCAGAAAATCAGCTTGCGCGCGCGTCCGTTTGATACCGGGGCAAGGTGAGGTTACAATTAACGGGCAGCCACTCGCAGATTATCTTGGCGGGCGCACCGGTCTTGATAAAATGGCGCTAACACCTTTTCAGGCAATTGACGCCAACGGCCGTTTCAATGTTATTGCCACCGTAAATGGCGGCGGCATTGCCGGACAAGCGGCTGCCCTGCGTCATGGTATAGCCAGAGCATTGGCAAAAGCTCTGCCCCAAAATAGGCCCACTCTTCGTCAAGACGGTTTGCTCACCCGCGACCCCAGAGAAAAAGAGCGCAAAAAATACGGACGCAAACGGGCTCGCAAACGCTTCCAATTCTCCAAGCGTTAATTACCTCACAGAAAGCGTTAACTGCCTCGCCAACATTCGATGCATCTCAATTTTTTTAGCGCGATGTAGCGGCAGGTTCTGGTCATTGGAAACAACCACCGACGCCAGACCGTTGGAATCTTAGGAGCGAGGCTTGCTGAGCTCATGTTCATCGCGCTGGCCATTCATAAGTATACCGACGTGTCCGCGGGCGGCTAAAGCCGCCCCTACAATTCGGTGCAGAACGTCGTTCCCGTGGGCACAGTGGCCAAATGGCATGTAGGGGCGAGGCTTGCTGAACCCGATCCCCGAATTCCGTGTTCTGCACGTCCGCGAGCAGATTTGCATTCGTTACGTCCTTGAAGAATATATATATGACCGCCGGTCACGACAGACAAGTATATATCTACAGCTATTATCAACACCTGCTAATTATTAGACAGGGGTGAATACCCCCAAAAACAAAATAGATGTCAAGAATATCAAGCGTAATGAAGTTATATTACATCAGGGTTCGCGGGTTTTCTGCTTCAAAAATTTGCCAACTGGTGTCTCTTTCCAATGTCAAGCAGATTTAATATTGCCCTTTACATGAATTAGGTATTTTTCAGAGGCTTATTTTTGAGGGGTAGTACCCGGAGGCAAAAATAAGTTTATTTTAAACTTATTCAGAAGTAGTTATTCGCTCAAGCAGTTCTAACAACTTTATTCTATCTACGGATTTCTTTGCGGCATCATTTAGAAGCTTCCCAGAAAGCACGACTAGTAGGATTATGCCGATATTAAAAAGTGCCGTCATAGTTTGTTGCCTTTGAAAAAGTAATGCTGCCTCAATTGCCAACCCACTGCAGGCGCCTATCTGCATTACGCTGATAATAGGGTCTATGTCCAAGTATGCTTTAATTTTGCTGCCAGTAGATGTCTGTTTTATACTTCCATATAGAATAAGAGCGGAGCTATTCAATTGCCATTTGATCTTAAAATTTCGATCTGTGACGCGTCCTGTATACTTGCCCTTACCTCCTCTTCCTAAGCTCAACCACCAGCTATAAAAAACAACATTAGAAGTTAAGGCTGAAATGATTTCTGCTTGTTGCCGATTTGTCTCGATAGATATTTCCTCTCCACTATAGGCAATACCTAAGAGCTTCAATATGGAGCGTGCCAGTGTAGGCTTCGGTGTGGTTAATACCCAATTCTTCCGCTTCTCAATATTTTGTTCATCCATAATCTATATCTGTCTTGATTTATATACATCTTCCTTGAGAAATACCATGAATATATAACCCTATAAGGATTGATACCACTAACTAATTGATTCCTAACCTTGCTCTTGATCATCCTTGATATCAGCAGGCTCCTCGTTAACAAAAACACCTTTAGCCCGTAATTTATTTTGAAAGCGAATCAAGGCAATGAAATTGAGAATGATAGTTACTCCAGCAACTACTAAAAAGATCCAGCCCAATGATTCATGGTTATAAATAAGAAAACTGCCGGCAGCAGCGCCAATGCAAGCAAGAAACAAAGTCAAAGGTATTAAAAAAGCCAGCAGCCCTTGTCGTGATTCAGCCTTTTTTGCTTCCGCTTGGAAATGTTTCATTCGTTATCAATATGGTTAGTATTACTTATTAAAAGTTGAGCAAACCCACAATAATGAAGTAATGATTGCCAGCACGCGAAGAATGGATTTAAGTAGTGGATTGATTTTAAAATCATAGGCTTCAACAAATAAATTACAAGCAAGCAACAAGAGGCACACGCCAGACCATGGATGACCAGGTGGCCATATACTGCTTGCACGAGAAATACAATAAATATAGACAACTATAGTTAGCAAAAACCAGGGTACGGCTTTTTCGAATGCAGCTATTATTTTCATTGACTTCCCCGTTTGAGAATTTTTCAGCATTAATGACAATCTTCTGTTACCAGATTAGAATTGTAACATCTAAGGTATTGGCTCGACTGTGATAGTGACATGACAGACCCTCCAAAAAAACATATTCTCACTGGACTGGACATTGCCAATTTGGGCAAAGCCAGACCAACCAGAATTCCTTCGGCGCGCAGCGCTAGCAAAATCCATAAACACAAGCAAAAAATCAGGTGGAGGCGTCTGGCTATTGATGCTGCTATTCTGGCCGTAATTATCATCGTTGCTTATGCTCTCAGTTTTCTGGGTGGCTTTGTTTTCAATGATCATTACATTGATAAATTTATCACCATAAGGATTGCTGACGAAAGTTTTTGGTCAAACTTAGTAATAAGGGCAATCAGCCAACCCTTGTCACAATCATGGATTGCCGCCAGCTTTGCCTTTGATTTACAGAACTTCGGGCTGGAGGCTGTCTGGTATCACATAGTTAACCTGATTTTGCATTTTCTCAGTTGTTTTTATTTTTACATTCTCGTGTACCGCCTGGCCAAACATTTCTGGTCAACTCACACTGATGAGCAGCCACTGCATGCAGTACCATTGCTGGCAGCGGCACTGTTGGCCTGCCACCCCCTTGCCTGCGAATCTGTAGCTCATATTACTGGGCGCCCGGCTACGATTATGGCTTGCAATTTTTTCCTTGCCCTTAACTTTTTTCTTTCCGGTTTTCTCGCCACAAAAATTACTGCCGCCCTGCGAAATTATGTTTTTACTTTCATTTTTTTCATGCTCGCTGTTTTTTCGGACTGTCAGGGATTGGCTTTGCCAGCGGTTATGTTTTTGCTCGCCTTATTGCTTAAAGATAAAAACTTGAGCTATACAAACTGGCTGAAAAAAAAATCTGCCGATTTTGTTTTTGTAATATTTTTAGCCATTTTAGTGCCTGCGACCGCAATGCGTGGCTTTACTGCCGATTTTAGCAACGGTTTTGCTTTGCCTTTGCCGACCAGTCCGGTATATATAGCCAGCCAATTCCGTGCCCTTATTGTTTACTATTGGCGTTGTTTATTAGTGCCTCTTGGATTGAGCGTCTATCCACCCTTTGTCACCGCCAGCGGTGTGACAGATCTTCTCGCCATACTAGGGCTAATAGTTATAGCGGCAGCTTTTTATGTCATCTACAAATTGAGAAAAGAGCCATTAGCTGCTTTTGGTCTTGGTCTGGCGGTCATGACCTTTTTGCCGCCAATATTTTTTATTCAAAATGAGATTGCTGCTGACAGGCGCTTTTATCTATGCATTGCTGGTCTTTCTTTGCTGCTTGCCGCTAAAATGAAAGTGTGGCTTGCGCCTGGACAAAAAGATTACAGAATAAGAGCATGCGCTTGTCTTTTAATTGTCATATTTTCGGCAGCCACTGCCGCCAGAACTTGTGATTTTCAATCGGACATTAGTTTGCTCACAGCCGCAACGCGAGTAAATAAAAAAGACGCATGGCCTAAAGGCATGCTTGCCCTCAGTCTTGTTGACGCCAGCAAGGCCAACCAGGGCATTGACATTGCTGAGCAAGCTATCAAAACAAACAAAGACTGTCAGCCGGCTTATCTGGCTTTAGGAAAAGCTCATCTACCACAAAAGAGCGATGCTAGGGGAGCATTGGCAATGTATAGGCTTGCCAAAACTGAATTAGAAACAGCTCTATCTCTAGCAAAGTCTCAACATTTGGGTCCATCCTTATTATTTGAAAGCCAAGTTGCTCTGGCCAGCGCTTTAGTTGAGCTAAAAGAATATCAAAGAGCTAAAGCATTGACAGCAGAGGCACTGGCCGTCAATGCCAACAGCATCATGCTCAACTTGATCATGGGCCGAAGCTTGAATGGGCTTGGTCAATATCTGAATGCATTGAGATGTCTGGACAAAGGCTTTTCTCGTGACCGCACCAATCCCGATTATATTGAGCCTCTGACGGAAGCAGCCCTGGGAGTAGGCACAGCCAGCACGATTAGCACCGCATACAACATCGCCAAAATGGGCTTAAGGATTAGGCCAAGCCCAAATTTGCATTTGTTATTGGCACGAGCAGCCTTCGCCATGGGAAGAATTCCGGAAAGCGTGCAGTGGACAAACACAGTATTGCAAGAACAGCCGAATAATGCCAAAGCCATGTATCTGCACAGTTTTCAGCTGCTGCTGATGAGGCAATCGAAAGAGGCGCAACAATTGCGGGCGTGTGCTCTCCAGCTAGAGCCAGATCTGAAATCAAAAATGCCAGTTTTATTTGTGAACAAAGAAAACAATACGATCACACATGCGGAGAATTTATTTGAACCAAAAATGACTCCGCCAGCCAAAGCGCCCCTCAGTCGAGACAAAAAATAGATCCCACTTACCTTCCCAAAGTCTTAGCAGCGCTTGTGGCAACAAAGATATTCTCATCTGCAGCCAGTGAATGAAGGATTTCTGCTGGAATATTGGGATTGGCAGCCATGCCCATGCGCACATCAGCGCTTCCATCTTTAGCTAGCTCCTCCAGCACCGGTTTAGGTACATTGGGATTTTCGGAAACACTAAGGCGTACCTCATCATTTTTATCTTTGGCCAGAGTGAGCAGCACATCCGAAGGCGTGGCGGGATT